>Ga0154020_10001004_pt1 | contig 34891 bp, 30 predicted proteins | sample Klosneuvirus_201_FD_109709 | JGI IMG/M metagenome (GOLD analysis project Ga0154020, IMG submission 109709) | Active sludge microbial communities from wastewater, Klosterneuburg, Austria - Klosneuvirus_20160825_MG | ecosystem: Engineered > WWTP > Aerobic digester > Activated sludge | place...
CAACAGCACGTTCGCCGCGGCTTGGTGCTTGATCACGAGTGGATCGATCGAGGCGGGCGGCGGCGTGCCTTGTCGGAGCGCGACCACGCGCGCGGCGTAAGGCACCCAGTAGCCGACGTTGCCCCACTCCGCGAGGTGACGCTTCGGCAGGGCGCCGATCGCCTTCACGAACGCGTCACCGTGGCGATCGAGCGCCGCCTCGACGAACAGCGGGAACACGGTCGGGTGAATGTCGGCGCTCACGCACGCGCCCGCCGCTTCTTCGTAGAACGTCGCCGAGATCTCGAGACCGTCGCGGGTCGCTTCGATGCGCGCGGTTCGGGTCGTGGTGGGATCCGCCGGATCGTACCCGTACGCGACGGTCCACCCATCCGCACGGAGCTGCTCGGCGTACGCGTCGGCGAGGACCTTCTCGTTCTGGTTCTTGTAGATCGTCCAGCTCTCCCAGCCCTTCTTCGCGCCGAGCTTTCCGCCGGCGGGGAGTGGCGGCAACGCGAGCTCGCCCTCGAACCGGTTCGCGAAGTTCACGCTGCAAACCTCGAGGATGACCCTCGCGCAGTCCGCCGGTCCCAGGGCCTTCGCGATCTCGCGCGCGATCTCTCGTGCATCGCCGGTGGCCGTCTGTTCGTAGCGTAGCCAGTGCGCGAGTGCGGAGTCGCGCGCGCCCCCGACCTCGATGGCAACTCGCGAGGCCCAGTCCGCCGGGATTGGCTCGGGGATGTTCGCGATCCGCCGCACCGTCTCGATGCGGTTTGGTAGACCGAGTGCATCCGCTCGCTGCATCACCAGCTCGGGGCCTCGCTCGATCGCGAACAAGGCGCGCAGGATCTCGATCTGGTGCTTGCTCGGTGCGCCGCGCAGCTTCTTCGGGAACGTGCGTGCGAGCAACGTGTTCGCGGCAGCCGCGCGAAGCGATCGACCTGGCCACGGCATGTCGTCGAGGCTCGCATCGGCGATCGCACGCACGAGTATCTCGGTCGCGTCGCCGTTCGCGATCAGCGCCGCTGCCGTCGCGACCGCGAGATCGCTATCTGCGAGGTAGCGCTTCGCGAGCTTCGCGTCCCCGAGCGACGTCAGCTGGGCGACCTTCGCGCGGGTGTCGGTCTCCGCCGCGAGCGCCTGCGCGAGCCCCTTCGTCTCGTCGAGCGCGCCGGCGAGCACCGCCGCCGCCGCGCGAACATCGGCGACCTCGTGCACGAGCAGCTCGGGAATGCGCGCGACGACGGGCTTCAACGCATCGGTGACGCGCTTCGCACCCCGCTCGTGGGAGGCGTCGAGATCGTCGGCGATCGACGCGAGGAGCCGCAGCGCGAGAGGTTTGTCGCCGAGCGGCACGAGGTGCGGCACGAGCACCGCCGCGAACGGCTTGCCGACGCTCGCCGTGGCAAGCGCGTCGTAGGCCGCTTGCTTGCCCGCGACGAGCTCCTTCAGCAGCTTGTCGCCGTTCGCCAACGTTCCACCAGATGCACGCGCCCAATCGACCTTCGCCATGCTCACTCCAGGTCCATCGCCGGGCGGATCGTGAAGAACCCGCCTTCGTCCTCGGCGCCGTCGTTGCGCATCGCGCACAACATCAGCGCCCATTCGCCGCAGCCTTGCCATGGATACACGTTCGCGGCGCCGCCTCGTACGACGCGCCCCTTCCCCTTCGTCACCGGCCGGCCATCCTTCGGCGTCTTCGCGCGCGTCGGCGTCCAGCGATCCGCGCAGACCTCGAGCTCCGCTCCGAGATCGACAAAGCCAAATCGGTTCGCGCCCGTGTTCGGACTGTCGGGGATCTCCGTCCCGCCGGGGAACGGCCGTGGATGCTCGCCGCCGCGCGCGGCGACCTCCCACTCGGCCTCCGACGGTAGGCGCAGGCCCGCCGCGACGAGCCCGGTCGTCGCCCGCTCGACCTCGGCGAGCGTCTCGAGATCGCCGGCCGCCGCTGCTTCGAGGTGCTTCACGTACTTGGTCGCCGACGCCTTCGCGACTCGCTTGTAGCGCGGCGGTGGTCCCTTCCCGAGGGGCATCGACGCGAGCAGGAACGGGGCGAGCGTCACCTCGACGACCGGCCGGAGCGCCTTCTTCGCGAGGTGGAAATCCACCGCGGCCGCGTCGGGCCAGCCCATGTATTGGGCTTCGAGCGATTGCCACTCCTCGTCGGAGAAGCCGATCTTGTAGTCACCACCCGGGACGAGTTGGAGAGCGATGCCGCTCGCGTGCTCGTACACCGGCAGCTCGAGCGCGGAGCCGGGCTGCATGCGAACGAACACGAGAGCCTCTCCCTCGAGAGCTTTCGCGAGCTCGCGCCGTCGCTTGCTCGTCGCGGCGGTCCACGCGGCGAGCGAATAGTGGTCACGACGACGCGATGGCACTTCGCCCGATATTCTAACCTCGATCGCGGTGGTCACCGCGATCAGCGCGGCTTGACAGCGAGGACGCGTGGCTCGACAGTCGCGCCAATTCCCTTGAAGAGGTCGTGATGGCGAACGAGCTCGCACCAGATCTCGAGATCCTCGCGCGGAACGCCGCGCTGTCACGGCTCGGCGAGAAGGATCGCGAGATCGTCTACCAGCACCTCGACCAGATGGTGTTCGCCCGCGGCGCGGTCGTCGTGCGCGAAGAAGAACCGGGCGACGACATGTACTTCGTTCTCGAGGGCGACGCCGAGATCGCGCGTCGCGGGCTCGAGCTTCGCGTGCTCGGGCCGAGCGATCACTTCGGCGAGCTCGCGCTGCTGGGTCTGTTGCCGCGCTCGGCGACGGTGACCGCGCTGCGCTCGCTGCGACTCGCGCGACTCGATCGCCCGCGCTACCTGCAGCTCTCGATGGAGGCGCCGCACACGACGCTGCGTCTCCTCGAGGCGCTGCTCGCGAATGTCGCGACGTCGCTGATCGCGATGACCGATCGCGTGGGCATGCTGCTCGGCGAGCGCCTCATTCCGCGACGGGCGGAGGTCACGGTCACGCTCGGCGACGCGAAGCGCACCGTGACGACCGGCACCCGCTGCGAGGAGCTGCTGCCGGCCGAGATCGATGGCGATGCGGTGGTCGCGTGCCTGCTCGACACGCGGCTCGTGTCGCTGCGCACGCCGGTCGTGTCGAACGCGTCGGTCGCGCCGCTGACCCTCGCGACGTCGGACGGCCGCGAGGTGTTCCGGCGCAGCGCGGGGCTGCTCGTGCTCGAAGCCGCTCATCTCGCCTACCCCGATGCGGTGGTGCGTCTCGGGCCGGCGCTCGACACCGCGCAGCCGATCGAGATCGAAGGGATCGACGAGCCGCTCGCCGCCGTGGGAGCGCTGCTCGATCGCACGCTCGCGCACCTGATCGCTCGACGGATCGAGCTGGCCGAGGAGATCTGGACCGTCGAAGAGGCGCGGGTCGTTCTGGCCGAGCGCGGATGGGCCGACGCCGCGGCGCTGCTCGAGAGCTGGCGTGAATCGACCGTGCCGCTCGTCAGCTGTGGACACGTGCAGGCGCTGCGCAACGGCCCGGTGGTCGTTCACGCCGGCGTCCTCGAGGGCATCGCGATCACGCAGATCGACGGCAACGGCCTCGTGCTGCAGTTCGGTCCGCGTGGTGCACGCCAGCTCGAGCGTCCGGCGAACGCCGCGCCCGAGCTCGAGGTCGAGGCGCGAGTCCCGCGCTGGGGCGGCGAGATGGTCGAGGCGATGCGTCCGTGGCGCGAGGCGCTCGGCGTGACCAGCGTCGGCGCGTTCAATCGCTCGTGCGTGTCGGGGCGCGTCGCGGAGATCATTCGCGTCGCCGAAGGCTTCCACGAGAAGCGCCTCGGACGGATCGCAGACACGATCGCCAGCCGGCGCGACCGCCTTCGCGTGATCTCGATCGCGGGACCGTCCTCGTCGGGAAAGACCACGCTGATCAAGCGGCTGATCATCCAGCTCGAAGTCGTCGGCATTCGCTCGTACGCGGTGTCGCTCGACGACTACTACATCGATCGCGAACGGACGCCGCGCGACGAGCACGGTGACTACGACTTCGAGTGCCTCGAGGCGCTCGATCGCGCGCAGCTCGGCGCCGACGTGCGCGCGCTCCTGGCGGGCGAGCGCGTGCGAATGCCGCGCTTCGACTTCAAGCTCGGGGTGAGCCTCCCGCGCAGCAGTCCCGAGATTCACCTCGGTCCCGGCGAGGTGCTGCTCCTCGAGGGCATTCACGGCCTCAACCCCGCGCTGCTCGGCGACGCACTCGCACCCGATCAGCAGTTCCGCGTGTTCATCCACCCCGCGAGCAGCCTCCCGCTCGATCGCTTGTCGCGAGTGTCTCCCTATGACTTGCGATTGCTGCGGCGGATCATCCGCGATCGACACACCCGCAACGTCAGCGCCGCCGAGAACATCACGCGCTGGCCGAGCGTGCGGCGTGGAGAGACCATCCACATCTATCCCTACCTGCCGCACGCCGATGCCGTGTTCGACAGCTCGGTGATCTACGAGCCCGCGGTGCTCAAGGTGTTCGCCGAGCGCTATCTCCTCGAGGTCCCGCCGGAGCACCCCGCACACACCACCGCGCATCGGCTGCGCCAGCTCGTCGATCGGTTCGTCGCGATCTATCCGGATCACGTCCCACCGACGTCGATCCTTCGCGAGTTCATCGGCGGCTCGGGCTTCGAGTACTGACCGCTATTTCAGCTTGTCGAACGCCCGACGCATCGCCACACGCAGCGGTGACGTGTCGATCACCACGAGCTTCTTCGCGGGAAGCTCGCCGACGGTGTCGAGGATCCACATCGCTTCGTGAAGCTCGCGCAACGCCGCGAACACGTCGTGCTTCTCGCGGTCCGTGAGCGGATGCCCCGCCTCGGCGCGACGCGCGAACAGCGCGGTCGCACGCTGGCCCGCACCGTGGCAATCGTACGCCGCGCACCCCGCGAAGCCGCGCGTCGCGAGCCGTGCGTGGATGCTGCAGCGGTTCGCATGCAGGTTCGGACAGGGAACACCGGCGGGCTTCGAGAAAGCGAACGCGGGGGATGCATCGAACGCCAGGTGCGTGCAGCACAAGGCGTCGCAATGGTCGCAGTCGGCGACCAGTTCGACAGGAGGCATGATCTCTCCGTTGGCGTGCGGGATCAGCCGCGCGCCGAAACGCAAAACGCCAGCCGGGATGGCTGGCGTCGACTCCTCGTATGTATCAAACCGCTGGGCGGTTCGTAAAGTCTATCGAGTCATGCACGCACGTGGGGTTGCTGCACGTCGAGGCCCGACAGCGCGCGGCGCGCGAGCTCGAGGAAGTCCGTCGTGGTGACGATGCCGACGAGCGTCCCGCTTCCATCGACCACCGGCAACGCGCCGTGCTTGAACCGGAGCAGCTGATCGACGGCCTCGACCGCGAGAGCGTCGGCGCGGATCGTGTTCACGTCGCGAGTCATCACAGTCCTCACCGACGTCGGCCGCTCGGTCGCTCGTAACAGATCGCGATCGGACACCATGCCGACGACATGGCGCTGGCCGTCGACCACCGGCAGGTGGCGCAGCTCGCCGACCACCATGTCCCAGTCCGCCACGCTGATCGACTCGTCCTCGTGGATGGTCTTCACGCGGGTGGTCATCATGTCCGCTACGGTCAGTGCTCGCATGGCGCTAGCTGTTTCATGCGGCGTGCCCGTGTGGCGGCGAGATTTCGCGCAAGAACTGCGCGTGCTGGCGAATCGCTAGCGTCGAGCCGTCCACCACGCCTGCCACGCGGCGCGGTCCTGGCCGAAATCGCGGCCGCGCGAGCGAGCGGTCAGCGAATCGTGCGCGAGCTCGCGAACGCGCGGGTCCGCATCGCCGAGGGCGCCGATCAGGGCAGGCACCGCGAGCGCGAGGTCTTGGTTGCGCAGGAGGATCACGGCCGACGCGCGCTCGTCGGTCGAGCCATTCGCGGCGAGGCCAGCGAGCAGTGCGGCCGCCTCGGTCGAGGGCACGACACCGAGCCCGCTCAGCGCCGCCGAGCGAACCTTGGGATCGAGCGAGCTGTCCTGCGCGCGCGTGACGAGCTCGGTGACCGCGACGCGGCCGGCCTTGTAGGCCGTGCCGAGCTCGATGGTCGCGACCACGCCGACCTCGAGATCGCGATCGCGAGACGCATCGAGCAACAGCTGCACGTCGACATCGGCACCCGCGATCTCGTGGATCGCCGCGCGGCGCACTTTCGGATCGGCGTCGCGCAGATCCGTGACCAGCTCCGGCGTCACCGCGCGCGAAGGCAACGTGGGAGCCACCGCGCGCGACGCGGACACGTGCGTCGCGACCGCGGGTAGCGAAGCCGTGCGCACCGGCGTCGCAGGTGCCGTCGCCGGCGCCTCCGAGGACGAGCGAGCCAGCCAATACCCACCGCCGACCAGCGCGGCGAGGCACGTGGCGAACAGGACGGTACGCGTACTCATTCGACGTCCGCGCAGCAGCGGCACCACCGCACGTTCGCGGTCGCGTCCTCGCCGTCGGGGTTCTCCGCGTTGACCGAGTTCACGTACAGCGCGTTGTCGTCCGAGGTCTGGTCGTCCATCCAGTCGAGCAGGACGCTCGAGCTGAGCGTGACGCCCGACGAGATGATCGCGCGAATCTCGGCCGACGAGCACATGTGCCCGCCGTTGACGCGGCAGCGGTTCGCGCAGCTCGCGAACGTGTGACCGCTCTGATCGGCGGTCTCGGCGCAGAGGCTCGGTGGCACCTTCGTGAACAGTGCCGGGCACGCGCGATTCGTGATCGCGAACCCGCCCATGTCGAGGGCGCCGCCCATCGTGTCGCCGGTCTGGTTCACGTAGCGAGCGTCGGTGAACGCGGTGTCGAGCGCGATCGAATCCACCGCGACCGAGATGCCGGTGCCACCGACGACGTTGATCGTCGCCGCGCCTGCGGCCGCACCACCCGTGAGCCCGTTGCCCGCGATCACGTCGGTGATGTCACCGGTGCCGGGCGTGTTCGTATCGATATCGTTCGCGCACGCCCACGACGAGCCGCCCCACTTGAGCAGCTGTCCCGGCGAGCACGTGGTGACGAGCGATAGCGCCGCATCACCCGTCGTGACGCCGCCCTGGAGACCCGTGCCGACCGCGGTGGTCACCGACATGATGTCGCCGCCGGAGTTCGTGTCGGTGTCGACATCGTTCGCGCACACCCACGTCGAGCCGTTCCACTTGAGCACCTGGCTCGTCGCGCACGTCGACAGCAGCGAGAGCTGCAAGTCGCCCGTGGTGCCGCCGCCCATGAGACCGCCCGCTGCACCGACGACGACCGACGTGATGTCGCCGCCGCCACCCGCGCCCGTCGCATCGGCCGCGCACTGCCACGCGGTGCCGCTCCACTTGAGGATCTGGTTCGCCGCACACGTCTGCAGCAGCGAGAGCGTGATGTCGCCCGAGTTGCCGCCGCCCGAGAGGCCGCTGCCGGGAAGGACGGCGGTGACGTCACCGGTACCGACGTTGTCCGTGCCGCACACGACGCTGCCGTCGGCGTTGATCGTCGAGATGAAGCCCGACGTGCACGCGCCGCTGACGCGCTGCTGGATCTGCGCTGCATCGACGTTGCCGATCTTGTCGGCCGCGCCCGCGCGAATCGCGTACGGCACGCTCTCGATCGCGACGCGCGGCTCCATCACCACGTCGTCGAGCTTGACCTCGAGCCACAGCGCGCGACCATCGAACACCGTCGCGTCGAGCGCGCGGTTCTCGCCGAGCGCCGTGAACAACACGCCGTCGTCGATCATCACGTCGCGACCCTCGTCCCACACGCTCGTGCCGCCGGTCTCGGCGGTGAACAGCGCGAACGCGATGCGATGCGAGCCGTCGACCGCCTTGCCGGTGTCCTCGTCGAGCAGACGCGCGGAGAACGAGACCGTCGAGGGAACTTCTGCGATCGCCGGCGTGCTGGCGAACAGCGCGGCGAGCGCTGCGAGTGCGAGGCGCTTCACGGCGTCACCGTCGCGTTCGGCGTGATCGTGACCGTGCTGTTCTTCGTCGGCTTCTTGGGCAACGCGCGTCCGACCTGGACGTCCATTCGAATGCCGCCGCCGCGCAGCTGAGCGCCACCGGCCGCGACTTCTTTGTTCGGCCGCGTCGCCGACGATCCATCGTTGTCCGCCGATGCGCACGCGCCGAGCGCGAGCGCAGCTGTCACGACCCATGTCCCTAGTCTCATGGCGGCGGGGTATAGCCGACTTGCTTCGCCCTCGGTGAGACTTTTCCGTCGACGATGCCGGCTCGTGTGACTCGATCCCTACGGACGTAGTCGAGCTGACGGTTAGTACGGCCGCGGGCCGACCGACGCACCGTACGGGATGGCGGCACCGACCGGGTACAGCGCCGGCGTCATGCCGACGTCGACCCTCTTGCCGCGCGCGTCCTTCTCGACTTCCTTCTGGATGGTCACGGACGCGCTCGGGTGCTTCTTCATGATCCAGAAAATCCGAATCACATCCGCGGGCCGCATGCGGACGCAACCGTGCGAGACGTAGCCGCGGATCAGGTTCTCGGTGATCGGTCCGTGGAGCGCGTAGGTGTTCGCACCATCGCTGTTCTTGGCCGTCAAGCGAAGGAACGGGAACCCGCCGAAGTATTCGGGATTGGTGCGTCGCGCGACGTACCACCAGGTGTCGTTCGTGTCCGCGCCGGTCTGGAAGTGCCCCGTCGGGGTGATGCTGCGACCGCTGGAGCCCTTCTGCCCGACGCCGCCGGGATAGACCTCGGAGAAGCCGGTCGCGCGGTCGAACATGTGAACGCTGAGGCCGTCGAGGGAGACGATGATCTCGGGGTTCACGAGCTCGGGGAGGTTGCTCGGGATCGCGTAACGCGGGAGGTCCGACTTGCCGTCGTCCATGACGGTCGTCGGGTCGTTGTCCTCGTCGACACCCTCGTAGCCCGTCCCATCCTCGGGATCGACGCTATCGGGGGGAGCGTCGAGACAGGCAGTGAGGGCGGCGGCGGCAACCAGCGTGACGATGAACGAGCGCACGCCGGGTCCTCGAGCACGGGACATGCCCGCGCCGAGGTCAATCTCGGCGCGGGCTTAGCCGATCTGGTGCTGACGGATCGATCCGTCTGGCAGCTCGAGTGGTCATGTTTGCAAAGAATATCGTGCACATCCGTGCGCAGTCGGCGCCACGGTCCATGTCTTCACGCGCCTAGCCTCGTCGGGTCGTAGCGCCTCGGACCAAGTGAATGATCGCGAGGAGGACGACCGCGCCGATGAAGGCGACGAAGATCGTGCCGGCGAGGCCGCCCCACGGAGCCGACCATCCCGCCGCGCGGAAGATGTACCCGCCGACGAACGCACCGGCGATGCCGATGATGATGTCCGCGAGCAAGCCATAGCCACCGATCACGAGCGAGGCGAGCACACCCGAGATCAAACCGACGATAAGCCAAGCGAGGATTTCCATGCTTGGAGGTACAGCATCACGCGTGCCACGAGACGTCGCCGCGCGAAGGACCCGTACGCACGCTTCGTAGACCGCGGCCCGTGCGCCAGCGCTCGCACGGGCGATCAATCGCCGGTCGGCGTGACCGTCGCGGGCTCCACCATCAGCACGACCGTGCGTTGGGGAGCGCGCGTTCGGTGCATCACACCCTTGGGCACGACCATGCCTTGCTGTGGATGAAGCTCGACGGTTCGCTTGCCGTTCACGTCATCGACATCCAAGAGCAGCGTGCCCTCCAATACGAAAAACAGCTCGTCCTCGCGATCGTGTTTGTGCCAGTGAAACTCGCCACAGAACACGCCGATGCGCGCGACGCTCTCGTTGACGACACACAAGCTCTGGTTCCACCACGGTTGCGTGTTCTCTGCGACGAGCTTCTTCGCGTCGACAACCTCGAGCGGCCCGTACTTCACATCGGTGTGGATGTCGTAGGTCATGGCCTCGACGTACCACATCGAGCGGGCCTACCATTCCCCGATGAAGAAGCTGATCCTCGCAGTGGTCCTCGCGTGCGTCGTGCTTCCGACGACGAACGCGCGCGCCGATGTCGCGCTCGGTCTGTTCTTCGGTCGCCCGTCGGGCATCGATCTGAAGTTCGATCTCCAGCCGCGTAGCTCGCTCGATGCGCTGTTCGGTTGGTCGACGTTCGAGCGAGGCCGCGCGGGCTATGGCCACCTCACGTACCTGTACACGCTCGCCGCAGGCCGGGGTCGTTCGGTGATCATTCCGATCCGCATCGGCATCGGCGCCGCGGTGTTCGGCAACTCGGATCACCTCGACGTCGGCGGGCGCGTCCCGCTCGAGCTGGGCTTCCGATTTCGCAGCACGCCGCTCGAGCTATATCTCGAAGGCGCGTTGCTCCTGATCGCGACGCACGGTGGTGACGTCGACGGGCAGTTCGGCGTCGGTCTGCGCTTCTACTTCTAACCTCCGGCCGGCGGACTACTTCATCGAGACCATCTTCTTCTGCAGCTCGCACGCGACCGACGTGCGCTACGACGTCATGCCCATCGCGGCCCGACACGTCTTCGTGTAGATGTCGCGGAACAAGTTATCCGGATCGGTCTGCGACTTCACCGCAGCGTAGTTCTCGCGATTCCACGTCTGCCAGAATTCGTCTTGCGTGTAGTAGTTGTGCGAGATCAGCGTCTTCATCCCGCCGAGCTCGCGCAGCTTGTCCTCGATCATCTTGTGGACGTTCTTGCCCTCGGGCTGACGCATTCCATAGATCGCGAGATCGAGGAACATCGTGTCCTCGAGGTCCTTGTAGAAGCTCGTGTTCAGCCACGGATAGTCGTGCACGCGCTTGTACGGCACGCACCACAGCGGGTAGTAGCCGAGCTCCTCGCGGTACCAAGTGAGGAACTCCTCGACACGCGACATCGGCACGAACACGTCGAGCGTCACCGTCGGGCGATCGCGGTCGAGCAGGAAGTGCACCTTCTCCGCGAGCGCGAGCACGTTGTTCGACGACACGAACTTGCCGAGCAGCAACCGTCCGAGGAATGACTTCGGCCGCACGTTGGTGACGCCGCGGTCGTAGCGAAAGAAGTAGTCCGGCGTGGCGAGGTAGTCCTCGCGGCGCTCGCCCGTGGAGACGTAATAGACCTTCAGCCAGTCGTAGCTCGACGTGTAGGGCGTCGCGTCGACGAAGTGACCGATCGAGAGCACGTATTTATCGGGCGAGTGGATGATGCCGTCCATGAAGTCGCAGTCGTGCGCCTCGGTGTGGTGCTCGATCGACGCGCGGTACGACGCGAAGTCGCGATGCGTTTCGTAGACGAGGTGAACGAATGGCTTGGCGGGCACGAGCTTGAACGTCAGCTTGCTCAGGATCCCGAGCGTGCCGAATGCACCGTGCATCATCTGGAAGATCAGCGCGTGCTGATTCTCGGGTGTGCAGGTCAGCACCTCACCACGGGCGGTGATCACTTCGTACTCGAGGCACGTGTCGTGGAACCCGCCGTGCACGAACGACATCGATTCGATCGAGCAGCCGGAGACCGCGCCGCCGATGGTGATCGTCTTGAGCTCCGGCACCACGATCGGCACGAGCCCGTACTTCATCGTGGCGTGAACGAGATCCACGAACGTGACGCCGGCTTCGGCGATGGCGATGCGGCGCGCGGGATCGATCGTGATGATCTCGGTGAGGTCACCGATGTCGAGCTTCTCGTCGTGGCGGCGAAGGTCGCCGTTCTTCGGCACCTGGTGCGGTGGGGAGCTCTTCCGCAGACTGAGCGGTTTCGCTCGGTCGTGGGCGGCGAGCGCCTTCACGATCCGATCGACCTTCGCTTGATGCCGCGCATCGCACGCGGCTCGCGATGCGTGCTCCGTTCCGACGCTACGCCGCGTGGCGTTACGCCGTTGCTTGCGGATGATCCCCGTGACCGCTCCCGCGATGACAGCAGCCCCTAACGCCAGCGTCGGAATCCGAGGTTTCATGTAGGGTGCGACCCTGCAACGGACAGGCCGGCGCGTCAATGCGTCACAAACCGGCCCGCCCCTGGTCCACCCATCTAGATGCGCTTCACCGTTCTCGCCCTCCTCCTCGTCGCGTGCAGCGATGACTCGAACGTTCGCACCCCGCCCGATGCGCCGGAGCTGCCTGCGGATGCGACGCAGTTCGACGCGCCGACCGACGCACCCGACATCGACGCGATGCCCGATGCGCCACCTCTCGTGTGTACGGCCGGCACCGCGGATTGCGATGGCGACGGGCTGACCTGCGAGACCAACACGAATACCGACGCGCTGCACTGCGGCCGCTGCGATCGCGCCTGCGGCGGAACGTCGACCTGCTCGGCAGGGCTGTGCAGCGCGCAGTTGATCCTCGATCCGACATCGACGACCTCGAACTACTGCGGCACCGCGTTCACCGCCGACCAGCTGTTCACGATCACGTGCTGGGGCTCCAACTTCTCCGAGCTGCGCCGCGCGCCGATCGATGGCTCGAACCCGGCCGGCACGCAGGTCGCTCAGTACACGATCTCAGTGGTGGCCGTGCGCGGCATCCTCGTCGACGGCGACCGTGTCTATTGGGGCGTCGACGAATCGCCGAGCCACGTCTACTCGTACAAGACCGACGGCACCGAAGCGGTCGGCATCGGCTTCACCGACATCGCCGGCATGCGCTTCGGATCGCTCCAGCTCGTCGGTGACACGTACTACTGGATCGACAACACGTACAGCGCGCCCGGCGAGATCGCGCCGTCGTCGATCATGAAGCGCGCGAAGACGGACACGAGCGCCACGGTGCTCGTCAGCGGCCTCGCGAACGCGGGATTTCTCCAGGTGACGTCGACGAAGCTCGTGTGGACGGACACGAAGACGGCCACCGATGTCGGTGTGTACTCGGCCCCGCTCGCGGGCGCGGCGGATCCATCGCAGATCACGTTGGTCGCCGCCACGGCGCCGGGGACACACCTGACGAAGATCGGCGACGTCGTGTATTGGGCTGACAAGAAGCCGCAAGGCGCGATCCGCCGCTGGGACTCGGCGAGCGCATCGCCGACCGTGCAGGACGTGGCCACCGGACTCGCGTCGCCCGAGGGCATCATCACCGACGCGACGAGCGTGTACTTCAAGCAGGCCGACGCCATGTACCGCGTCGCCTCGGCGGGGGGCACGCCGGTGCAGCTCTCGCCGAGCGTCGCCGCACACGACACGCAGGCCACTGAAGTGCTGCACACCGACGCGAGCTACGTGTACTGGGTCGCCGGCCCGGGCTTCGGCGATTCGAAGATCTATCGCGTCGCCAAGTAGCGAACGCCGGGCCACAGTGTGGGGCATGTGGCTCGCCCACCTGATCACGCTGTCTCGTCTGCCGATCGCAGTCGCGTTGACGCAGACGTTCGGTGATCGGCAGTGGTCCGCAGCACTCGTACTGCTCGCCGCGGGCACCGATGCGATCGACGGCTCCGTCGCGCGGTGGATGCGGCATCGCGGACGCGGATCGCGCGCGGACATCGGCGGGTGGCTCGATCCGCTGGTCGACAAGATCTTCGTCCTGATCGTGCTCGGAACGATCTGGTACCACACGCACGACACCGCGCTGATCGCGCTGATCGCCGCACGGGAGATCCTGTTCGCTCCACTGATGGTGGTCTACCTCGCGAAGCGCGTACCCGCGACGCAGTTGAAGGCCCGGACGATCGGCAAGTGGGCGACCATCGCGCAGTTCCTCGCGTGCGCGGTTGCCGTCGTCGATCCGACGTATGCATGGCCTCTCGCGATCGTCGCCGCTGTCCTCGGTGTAGCAGCCATCATCGACTACCTCGTGCACGCTCGGCCCGGCGACAACCGTGACTACGGCTTGATCACGGGACGCGACTGACGCTCGACCTGCGTCGGCGGCGCTTCGGGATCCACCGTCGGATCGCTCGATGGAAATACGACGGGCTGCGTGTTCGCGCGATCGATCGAGAAGCCGCCGGTCCACGAGAGCTTGCTCTTCGCGAGCGCGGCCGCGAAGTCTTCCGCGCTCGCGGGGCGACGCGATGGATCGGGATCGAGAGCACGCTCGATCGCGTCGTCGAGCTCGGGCGGGATGCCGGCGATCAGCTCCGACACCGGCGCGTTGTTCGCGTCGCGCGGCGTCGTGCCCGCGAGCGCGAAGTAGACCGATGCCGCGAGGCCGTAGATGTCCGACGCGACCGTCGCCGGAGCACCGGCCACCACCTCCGGCGCCATGAATCCGGGCGTTCCCATCACGACGCCCGCCATCGTGAGCTCGCCATCGAGCGCGTCGGCGGCGGCCATGCGCGCGATGCCGAAGTCGAGCAGCTCGAGGCGCACGGGCTCGGCGTCCGGTGCGATCACGAACAGGTTCGTCGGCTTGATGTCACGATGGATCACCCCCGCGCGATGGGCCGCGTGAAGACCTCGCGCGGCGTCGCAGAACAGATCGACGGCGAGCGCGGGTGGCAGTAGACCCGCCTTGCGCACGACGGTGCCGAGGTCTTTGCCCTCGAGAAGATCCATCGCGTAGTACCAGACACCATCGTCGGTGACGCCCCAGTCGTGAATGCGGACGACGTTGGGATGCGAGACCGCGGCGGTCGCTTGGATCTCGCGCTCGAAGCGAGCGACGCGCGAGGGCTTCTTGCCGTGCTCCGGCGAGAGGATCTTCAGCGCGACACCGCGCCGCAGCGCGCGATCCTCGGCGCGCCAGACTTCGCCCATGCCGCCCTGCCCGATGCGCCGCAACAAGCGATAGCGGCCGAGCTTGCGACTCTCGAACACGCTTTGCTTGAGCGACCAGATCACGTGGCCGCCCCACACGGCGACGATCGCGCCCGCCATGATCACCGCGAAGTACACGGCGAACACCGCGAGCTCGCGGCCGTCGACGACCTGCGCGGCGATGTGCGGGTCGAACGTCGCCGCGATCACGAGACCGATCGGATAGACGAGCGACGACAGCGCTGCGAGCACGGCGCCGCGACGCCACGGCGCCGGCCACGCGATCGTCTGTCCCATCACGATCACGAACACCGCGGTCGCATACGGCGAGGTCAGTCCGCCCTGATGTGTCGCGATCAACATCAGCGCGAACGACGACACCGGGAACACCGACGCGACGAGGATCTCGGAGGTGCGCGCCGATGGGGGTGGCGAGCGATAGAGCGGGTACACGACCGCCACGTGGAACGCGGTCGTCGCGAACCGCACGATCAGCACGAACGCGAGCGAGCCGGTACCGATCACGTGGTGCGTCGCGAGATCGAGCCCCGCGCCGCACACGACCCACAGCGTGCACGCCGCGACGAGGATGCTCCGCGCGCGCAGCACCTCGGCCGCGTGTTGATGACGGCGGATCCGATCCTGCGCCTCGGCCGTGCCGAACGACGGCGTGCCACGCGAGGTACTGCTCCCCACCGCATTGGGTCCCGTCACGCTCTCATAGTACGCCCGAGGCTTACCCTCGGATCACGTCCTACGGTCGACCCACGAACGGCTCGGCGGATGCACCCGACGAAGGTCATGGCGACCACAATCAACGACTACAACATGCACGATCACACGGGCGCGCGCTGGCTTGCGCCGTTCATGGCGATCCTCGTGCTGACTCTTCTGATGACGTTCTTGATGATGGTGTACCCGCACACCACCGCTTAAGCGCTCAGCGCTTTCGGCCTCACGACCTCGGCGATGGGGATCGGACGGCGCACGAAGCCGCGCTCGATCCCGACCATCGAGCGCACCATGCGACGACGAAGAAATCCGAGCCAGCGGCTCGTGGGAAAGACGCGGTCGCGCAGCCACCCGAGCACGCGAGAGTCGCTCTGGAACAACGGCGTCAACGCACGTGTCGCGAACTGATAGAACGCGAGGTGGCGTCGGCGCGCGGCCGTGTACGCGGCGAGTGCACGCGGAACGTCGGCCTCGCGCTCGATCGCATCGGCGAGCGTGATCGCGTCGACGAGCGCGAGGTTCGCGCCCTGTCCGAGCTGCGGACTCATCGCGTGCGCCGCGTCGCCGACGAAGACGATCGCATCGCCGTGCCACGGATACATGCGCACGTCGCGATACTTGCTGAACAGCACGGGCTCGAGATCGTGCAACGTGTCGAGGATCGGCTCTGCACGCGCGTCGAGGCGCAGCACCTGATCACGCCACGACGCGAGACCGGCCGCGCGCCACGACGCGTGCTGATCCACGCGCAAGCTCCAGAACAGCGAGACCACCGACGTGTCGCTGCCGGGTGCGAGCCCCGTCGGCAGATAGCCGAGCAGATGCTGCGGACCATCGACGATCTGGTGCAGCGTCTGCTGCGCCGCGAAGCCCGGATCGGCGACGACGACCCACAACGCGCCATACGGATACGGCGTCGACGAGCACCGGGGTGCTTCGTGATGGAGCTCGCAGATCGAGCCATCCGCGCAGATCACGAGGTCGTACGGGCCATGCTGATCGCCGCTCGCGTCGACGAGGAAGCGACGGCCGTTCTGCGCCGGGGTGCGCGAGACGATCTTCGCTCCGCACGTGATCCGCGCGCCGGCCGCGCTCGCCGCGGCGAATAGCACCTCGAACAAATTGCCGCGATGAATCCCGAGGCCGTACAAGCGCGGATCGATATCGGCGTACGGGAGATCGACGAGGTACTTCCCGCCGCGGCGCACGCACACGAGGCGATCGATCCGCGCGCCACGTGCTTCGACCGCGTCGAGGAGCCCGAGCCGCGCGAGCGCCGCCTGCCCCGTCGGTTGCAGCGTGATTCCGGCGCCGATCGGCTTCGGGGTAGCGACGCACTCGAGGATGTCGACCGCGTGCCCTGCCCTCGCGAGCAGCGTCGCAGCTGCCGCACCGGCTGTCCCGGCACCGACGACGCCGATCGCCAGACGCGCATCCACGCTCGCGTGTATAACCCGCGGCATGAAGCTACGGGTGCTACTGGCCGTTGTCCTCGCCGCATCGCCGGCGATCGCGAAGGGACTCACCGTCGAAGACATGCTCGCGATGCAGCGCGTGGGCGATCCGCAGGTGTCTTCCGATGGCAAGTGGGTCGCGTACTCCGTGCGCGACACCGACTACGACGCGAACCGCGGCCGCATGGATCTGTGGATGACGAACATCGACGGCACGCAGACGCGCCGCCTGACGAGCCACCCCGATAGCGACACGGATCCGCGCTGGACCAAGGACGGCGCGTGGATCTACTTCATGTCCACGCGCTCCGGCTCGTCGCAGGTGTGGCGCATCGCGCCCTCGGGCGGTGAAGCCGAGCAGGTCACCAAGCTCCCGACCGACGTGGGCGGCTTCGATCTGTTCCCCGATGGCAAGCGTCTCGTCCTCGCCGTCGACGTGTGGCCCGAGACGAAGACGATCGCGGACTCCGTGAAGAAGGACGACGCGCAGGCGAAGTCCAAGGTCAAAGCGAAGGCGTACGACCACCTGCTGTTCCGCCACTGGGATCAGTGGGAGGACGGCAAGTACAGCCACCTGTTTGTATGGACTCCGCCCGAGCTCGGCGGCAAAGCCGACGACGCGAAGGACCTCACGCCGGGTCAAGCGACCGATTCGCCGACGCATCCGTTCGGCGGCATGGAGGAGGTCGACGTCTCTCCCGACGGCAAGACGATCGCGTTCGTCATCCGCAACAGCGGCAAGGCGAATGCGTGGGAGACGAACACCGACGTGTTCCTCGTTCCGGCGGACGGCCGCACGAAGCCGATGCTGATCACCGGTGACAACAAGGCGTACGACTTCTCGCCGACGTTCTCGCCCGACGGCAAGTCGATCGCGGTGAAGCAGATGAAGCGCCCCGGCTTCGAAGCGGACCGCGAGCGCATCAGCATCATCGATGTCGCGACGAAGAAGACGCGCGTCGTGACCGAGGCGTGGGATCGCTCCGCCGGCGGGATCACGTGGTCTGCCGACGGCAAGACGATCTTCACGGACACGGATAACGTCGGCCATCACTCGGTGTTCGCGATCGATGTCGCGAGCGGCACCGCGAAGCTCCTCGTCGAGAAGGGCACGAACACGTCGGTGCAGTTCGCGGGCGATCGCATCGTGTACTCGCACGATTCGCTGAAGCAGCCGGTCGAGCTGTTCACCGCGCGGCTCGACGGCACGGAGCAGCGCGCGATCACGCACTTCAACGACGCGCGCGTGAAGAAGATCGACTTCGGCGAGCCCGAGCAGTTCTCGTTCAAGGGTGCGAAGGGCGACACCGTCTACGGCTGGGTCGTCAAGCCCAGCGGCTTCAAGGGCGGCAAGGCACCCGTCGCGTTCCTGATCCACGGCGGACCGCAGGGCAGCTTCGGTGATCACTTCCACTACCGGTGGAACCCGCAGGCGTACACGGGCCGCGGCTTTGCGGCGGTGTTCATCGACTTCCACGGCTCGACGGGCTACGGCCAAGCATTCACCGACGCGATCCGCGGCGATTGGGGCGGCGCTCCGTACGAGGACCTCATGCTCGGCCTCGACGCCGCGCTCGCGAAGTACTCGTGGCTCGACAAGGATCGCATGGCGGCGCTCGGTGCGAGCTATGGCGGTTACATGGTCAATTGGATCGCGGGACAGACGAAGCGGTTCAAGGCGCTCGTCACGCACGATGGCAACATCGACGAGCGCATGGCCTACTTCGATACCGAAGAGCTGTGGTTCCCCGAGTGGGAGCACGGCGGCACGCCGTGGGACAAGCCCGAGGGCTACACGAAGCACAACCCGATCGACCACGTGAAGAACTGGACGACGCCGACGCTCGTCGTGCACGGCGGCCAAGACTTCCGCGTCGTCGACACGCAGGGCATGTCGACGTTCACCGCGCTCCAGCGCAAAGGCGTGCCGTCGCGCTTCCTGCACTTCCCCGACGAGAACCACTGGGTGCTCAAGCCGCAGAACAGCAAGCTGTGGCACGACGAAGTGCTCGCGTGGATCGAGAAGTGGACGAAGAAATAGCTGTGCAAGCCTCGTTCACTGCGAGCAAAACCCGGGCTCGCGGCGCGTAGCCCCACAGAAATCCGAGGCACCCGCGGGGCTAACTAGCCGCGATTCAAGAGCTCCGCGAGCGGCACGTAGGTTGAAGACCGAGTCGGGCATGCATCGACTCTCTTGTTCGTTCCTCGTGGCCTCGTTGATGGCGTGCTCGTCGGAATCGACCGAACCGCCGCTGCTCAAGAGTGATCTCGCGCGCGATACGACGCCGGACGCGACCGCCTCCGATGTCTCCGCGCTGGTCGCCGGCAATACCGAGTTCGCCGCCGACCTCTATCAGCTGGCGAGCGGCGAGGACGGCAACCTGTTCATGTCGCCGCACTCGATCAGCACCGCGCTCGCGATGACCTACGCTGGCGCCGCGAACAACACCGCGACGCAGATCGCGGACGTGTTCCACTTCGGTCAATCGCCCGCGATGCTGCACGCCTCGCTCAACGCGCTCGATCTCGCGCTCGCCTCGCGCGCCGATGGCGGGACGAGCGAGACCATCCCGTTCCGCCTGCGAACAGCAAATTCGATCTGGGGACAGGATGGCTTCGAGGTGCTCGATCCGTTCCTCGACACGCTCGCGGTCAACTACGGCGCGGGCATGCACGTCCTCGACTTCGAGGGCGACACCGAAGGATCGCGCCAGACGATCAACGGCTGGGTCGAGGATCAGACGAACGACAAGATCAAGGAGCTCCTTCCGCAGGGCGTGATCCAGCCGTCGACCAAGCTCGTGCTGACGAACGCGATCTACTTCAGCGCCGCGTGGCAGGAGCCGTTCAAAGCGTCCAACACCCAGGACCGTCCGTTCCAGGTCGCGGGCGCCCCGGTGCAGGTCTCCACGCTCTATCAGACCGCCGACATGAACTACGGTGAAGGCACGGGCTGGAAGGCCGTCGAGATCCCGTACGACGGCGGTGACCTCTCGATGACCGTCGTGGTCCCCGACGATCTCACCACGTTCGAGCAGCAGCTGACCGGCGCGACGTTCACCACGATCGGCACCGCCGTCACGCACCACTCGGTGCAGCTCTACCTGCCGAAGTTCACGTTCGACGCGCCCCTCGCGCTGCGCCCGATCCTCGAGGAGCTCGGCATGACCGACGCGTTCGAGGACACGCTCGCCGACTTCTCCGCGATCGACGGCAAGCGCGATCTCGTGATCACGGACGTGCTCCACAAGGGTTTCGTCGGCATCGACGAGAACGGCACCGAAGCCGCGGCCGCGACGGCCGTGGTGATCGGTCCGACCTCGGTCCCGGAGCAAGCGACGATGGTGGTCGATCGTCCGTTCCTGTTCTTCATCAAGGACAAGCCGACCGGCGCCATCCTGTTCGTCGGCCGCGTCGTGGATCCCCGCTAGCTGAGTGTGCGGGCTCCACCCGCTGCGAACTCTCGGTCCCACTCCACACGTGGTCGATGAAGCGAGTGTCTTCGCGCAGACATTGGCGCTGCGCGCGATGTGCACCGCCTTGCATCGTGCGATCTAGGTCGCCGACCTAGCGGAGCGTGGCCGGGGCGGCACATGCGGTGCACATGGCCGCGGCGTGCGCAATCTCCTCTTCGCGGTCGTCGTCGCTCCCCTGACGTTCTCCACCGGTTGCATGGTCGGAGAGGACGAAGCCACCGATGCCAGCTCCGGCGTGTCCGTGGCCACGACGTCGAGTGACCTCACGGGATGTCGCGGCCAGGCGTCGTCGTCGATCCCGGCGGATGGCCGCTACGTGCTGACCACGTTCGGTGGCCCCGGCGATCACCAGTCGATGTCGTGCGGTGGCTTCGCCGACGGCACCACGTGGTACGCCGCGTCTCGCCAGCGCTACGGCTGCGGCGCGAAGCTCAAGATCGAAGCGAACGGCAAGTGCGCCGTCGTCAACGCGCTCGACTACGGCCCCGATGTCTGCGTCGAGCGCGCGGTCGGCATGCCGATCATCGATGTCTCGCCGAAGGTCTCGAAGCACCTGTTCGGCGAAGCCGGTGCCGGGTGGAGCGATCGCTTGAAGGTGACCGTCACGAAGGTCGCGGCGGGCACGCCCGTCGGCATCTGCTCGACGACGTCGCCGCCGCCCGAGATGCCGCCGCCGGGTGGTGGAACGCCGCCGCCCACACCGATGGGAACCACGTGTATGTCGTCGACGCTCGATCGCGAAGTCGACGAGGGCACCTGCGTGCAGCAAGCATCGGACGCTCGCTGGATGACGTGCACCAACGGACAATGGGTGCAGCGCTCGTCGGGCGCGGGCTGCGCGGTCGCCTACGCGTTCTGCGACTCGGCGACGCTCGGCAAGGCGGTCCCGGCGCGCACGTGCGTGCAGGCCGCATCGGACTCGAAGTGGTACCAGTGCAACGGCACGGGTTGGGCCACGCCGGTCACCACCGCAACGAAGACAGGCCCCATCGGCGCGTGCTCGACGTGGAACCCGCTGTGATCTAGCCGCCCGCCAGCAGCTTCTCGAGCGCGGCTTCGTCGATGATCGCGACGTTGTTCTTCTTCGCCGCCTCGAGCTTCGTCGCGCCCGTGTCCTCGCCTGCGACGAGGTAGTGCGTCTTCTTGCTGACCGAGCCGGCGACCTTGCCGCCCGCGGCCTCGATCGCCTTCTGAACATCCGCGCGCGGCTTCGACAGCGTGCCGGTGACGACGAGCGTCTTGCCCGTGAGCGGGCCTTCTTTCACCTCGACGACGGGCTCGGCCGGATCGACGCCGCGCTCCTTCAGCTTGTCGAGCACCGCGGCGACATGCGGATCGCGCAGGAACGTGTCGACGTGCTTCGCGACGACCTCGCCGATGCCGTCGATCGCGTGAAGCTCTTCGACGAACGCGTCGCTGTCCTTCGCGGCGCACGCTGTCCGGAGCGCGGACAGCGTCAGATACTTCTGCGCGATCGGCTTCGCGAGCACGGTGCCGACGTTCGTGATGCCGAGCGCGGACAGAAAGCGCGAGAACGTCGCGGTCTCCTTCGCCGTCTTGATCGCCGCGATCAGGTTCTGCGCGCTCAACTTGCCGAACCGATCGAGCCCGAGGAGCTGCGCCTCGGTGAGCACGAACAGATCGGCGACATCTTGCACGAGGTTCGCTTCGACGAGCTGCACGACGACCTTCTCGCCCAGGCCGTCGATGTTCATCTGATGTCGCGACGCGAAGAACTCGATCGCGCCGAGTCGCTGCGCAGGGCACCCGATGCGATTGGGGCACATCAGCGCGACACGGCCCTCCTCGCGTTCGAGCACGCTGTCGCAGAACGGACAGTTCGTCGGTGGCGTGAACGCAGGCCCCGCGCCCTTCTCGGTGACGTGCAGGATCTCCGGGATGATCTCGCCGGCCTTCTGGATCTGCACGCGATCACCTTTGCCGAGGCCGAGGCGCGCGACCTGATCCCAGTTGTGCACGCTCGCGCGCGACACCGTGGTACCCGACACGTCGACGGGCTCGAGGATCGCGACCGGCGTGACCGTGCCCGTGCGACCGACGTTGATCTCCATGTCGAGCAGTGTCGTCGTCACCTGGCGCGCGGGGAACTTGTACGCGATCGCCCAGCGCGGAAACTTCGCGGTGCTGCCGAGCGCCCCGCGTGCGGCGAAGTCATCCATCTTCACAACGAGGCCATCGACCTCGTACGCCAGCGCGTCCCGGCGGTCCTGCCACGAGTGCACGCACGCGATCAGCTCGTCCCACGTGGTCGCCTTCGCGTTATTCGCGCTCGTCGGAATGCCGAGGCGCTTGATGACGTCGAGGGACGCGAGGTGCCCCGACGCGACCTTCTCGCCGTCGACGACCTCGTACAGGATCGCGTGCATCGGTCGCTTCACGAGCTCGCGCGGATCCTGCAGCTTGATCGAGCCCGCCGCGGTGTTGCGCGGGTTCTTGAACAACTCTTCGCCCGCCGCGGCGCGCGCCTTGTTCATCACCTCGAACTCGTCCTTGCGCATGTAGATCTCGCCACGCACGACGATGTCCATCGGCTCGCGAAGTCGCAGCGGCACGCCTTTCACCATCTTCACGTTCGGGGTGACGTCTTCACCGATGCGGCCATCACCGCGCGTGGCCGCGAGCGCGAGCACGCCCGCTTTGTACGTGAGCTCGATGCCGAAGCCGTCGATCTTCGGTTCGATCGAGAGCAACGGGACATCGCCGTCCATGCCCTTGACGATGCGATCGTAGAACGCGCGGAGGTCGTTCTCGTCGTAGCTGTTGTCGAGCGACAACATCGCGACCGGCCGCGTGACCTTCGGAAAGTCCGACACGGGCGCGTGCCCGACGCGCTTGGACGGCGACCAATCGACGATCCAGTCCGGATGCGCGGTCTCGATCTCGACGAGCTTCTTCGACAGCTTGTCGTACTCGACGTCGCTGATCGATGGATTCGCATCGATGTAGTAGCGCTTGTCGTGCTCCGTGAGCTGATCGACGAGGTCCAGGTAGCCTTGCTTCTCGTCCGTGGGCGGCGCTGCCTTGGGAGGAGACGCACCGAAATCCAGCATGCCTTGTCGCGAATCACCCATCGCGGGCCAGACTAGCCCAAGGTCGCGCGCGATGCCGCCGCTCCCGCGGCCGGACTAATCGCTCTCGTCGAGATGCGTCGGGCGCTTGCGGCCCTCGATGAACGCGTCGAGCTCTTGCTCCGCGGGCGAATCGATATCGATGTCGAAGTCGTTCGCATCGCCTTCCGCGATCTCCTCGACCTCGAGGTCATCCGGATCCGCCATCTGCACCGAGCCCGCCGCGATGCGGTTCGGCGGGATCGGCAGCCCCGTGTCGATGTCGTCCATGTCGATGTTCGGGCGGCCCGTCTCGTCGAGCTCGTCGAGATCGATCTCCGCGAGCGGCGCGGGCACGGCGACGATGATCTGATCGGTCTTCTTGCCGATGATGCATCCCGCTTTGACGGTGACCTGGAACGGGCGCCCGTCGAAGTACGCGTCGATCGCTTCCTTGATGTACCAGAAGACGTCCTGCATCTCCTGGCCGCCCCCCGCGATCTCTTTCCAGTCCGCGAGCGGTCCGTACTCGATGACCGGCGCGAAGAAGAACTCGCGCGAGCTCTTGAACAGCAGCGAGAACTCCTCGATCTCGAGGTGGCCCTGGAGGTTCGCGCTCCGCATGCAGCGCTCGACGTGATCCATCGTGGGGTAGTGCGCGCAGTGTTTCTCGAGCCGGTCGAGAGCCTCGTGCTTGTCGTGCTTGATCAGCACTTCGCGATAGAGGTCGTGAAACTCCTGGAACGTGCCCGCGAGCGGCAACGTGCAGCGAACCTCGCCGCCCTTCTTCGCCACGCGCGCGAAATCGCGGAGCGCGACCTCGAGGCTCGGCATCTCGTCGAGACCGAGGTTGCACACGACGAGGTCGTAGACATCGTCCGCGAACGAGAGCTTCGGCACCGGACTCTCGGTGCGGAAGAACACGCCCTTCTTGCCGAGCGGACCGAGCTCCGCGATCTTTCGGCGCGCGACATCGAGCATCGCGCTCGACGCATCGATCGCGATGAGGCGCGAGCCTTCGTTCATGCGGCGCAGGATCTCGATCGTCGGATATCCAGTGCCGCACGAAATATCGAGCACCTGACCGCGATCAGGAACCGCGAGATTGCGCAGCAACATCTTGCCGAAACGCGTCCCCCAGACCGGCGCGATCTCTTCGTCGTAGATACGCGCGAGCTTCTCGACCTTGAGCGTTCGCTTTGCCTGGACCGACACTGAGTTGCGCCTCTGAATATTTCCTGATCTCGCGGAGTTGTCTAGTCGAGATTCGTGTCGAGGCGATATCCACCGCACGCGTCGCCCCCGTACCCGTCGAGGACGAGCCAGAACAGCCCGGGTCCCGTGGTGTTGACGTCGGTCAGGACCGTCCCGTCGATCTTGTCGGGGCGATCCGGGCGTGCCTCGCAGGACTGCTCCGAGTCGTCGCGACAGACGAGATCGGCTTGGGTTCCCGACTTGTGCACGTACAGGACCGTATCGAAATGAACCATTGTCACATCGACGCAGGTCGACGCATCGAGCTTGCGATTCACCCCCGGGCACGAGGTGAAGAACCAGGACACGTCCTTCGCGTTGTTGACCGCGTCGTTGCACGGGATGTTCGGGTTGCCGGTGTCGGTGGCCGTGCACGAGTCGCCGGTGAGGGTCTGCATGCCGCCCGCGAGCGCTGTCCCAGTGCGACGGCTCCGCGTCACGTGCAGCGTCAGGGATCCCGTGGTGGCCGCCGCACCCTGATCCACGACCACGCAGCTCGTGCCTGTGGGTAGCTGCACCGCGAGCTGACTGCTCGATCCACCGCACGAGTCATCGTTGCAGCTGAGGGTGCTCGAGTTGGGCACGAGCTGATCGCATGCCTTGTTCGGGAACACGCGGACCGTCGTGTCGAAGTTCGAGCCAAACGTGTCGAAGTAGTAGACCTCCGCGGCGGTGAGCGTGACGTCGTAGAACAGATCGCGGCCGCCATTTCCGCCGCAGCCGACCTCGCCGTAGTCGTCCATCGCGAGCATGAGGTCACCGCTGAACGTGCCGCCGTTCGTGACGTCGACGGGATCCGTGGGCCCATCGTTCGCGGCGCACGTCGAGTCCGCGCCGCTGCAATCCTGATCGATCCCGTCGTCGCAGATCTCCGTCGATGGAACGCACGCGTCGATCGGCGGCGCGTCCGGTGGATCGACGCTCGCGTCGTCCTCGGGCTCGACCTGATCGCTCGTCTCGCACGTCCCGGCCTTCGTGCACACGAGCGCGCTCGGACACGGACGCATCTCGTCGCACGGAGCACCGGTCGGAAAGCTCGGCGCGTAACACGCACCGATTCCGATCCACAGACAGAGGACGGCCCTCGTCACCCGCACGTCGAAATTATCGCTCGTTCCTCGTCGACGTCGCCAGGGAGGCGATGTAGGCCGGGGTGCGTTCGATCTATGCTGTGCGCGATGAGCACGCTCCTCGAACGCGCACGCGCGATCGCCAACGATCTCGCGGTCCATCGCATCGCCCACGATCGCGAAAAGCAGCTCGCACCGTCGGTGGTGGCCGCCCTCCGCGACGCCGAATTGCTGTCCGTCCTGACGCCGACCGAGCTCGGAGGGCACGCCCTCGCCCCGGCGGACTACGTGGATGTCCTCGCCGCCCTCGCCGCGGGCGATTCTGCCACCGCGTGGTGCGTGATGACCTGCTCGACCTCCACGCTGCTCGCGCCGTATCTGCCGCGCGCGACCGCCGAGGCGGTGTGGTCGCGCACGCCGCAGCCCTTCATCGCGGGGATCTTCGCGCCGATGGGCACGCTCGTCGATGGCGCGCTCACCGGGCGGTGGTCGTACGCGTCCGGCTGCCGGCACGCCGACGTGTTCTTCGTCGGTGCGATCGCCGATCGACGCCACGTCGTGTGCCTGCTCGACAAGGAGACTGTCCGGATCGCGGACAACTGGGACACGCTCGGGCTCGCGGGCACGGGATCGCACGATCTCGTCATCGATGCCGCGCCGATCGCCCCCGATCGCGTGACGTCGGTGTTCGATCGCGCACCGTGGGCCGCATCGCCGCTCTATCGCGTGCCGCTGTTCGGCGTGCTCGCGCTCGGCATCGCGGGGTGCGCGCTGGGCATCGCGCGATCGGCGCTCGCGACCGTGAAGCTCGACGAGAAGCTACCGTCGGCGGCGTTCGCCCGGATCGGCGAGCTTCACGCGACGCTGGCATCGGCGCGCGCGTACCTCCGCGACGTGGCCACGAATGCGTACGCGAACGCCGAGCGCGGCGAGCTCGATGCACGCACGCGCGGCGAGTTGCGGCTCGCGTCCACGTTCGCCGCCCAGCGCTGCGCCGATGTCGTGCGTGGAGCGTTCCAGCTCGGTGGTGGTGCGAGTGCCCGCGCCGGCAGCATCGCCGGCAACGCGGTCCGCGACATCGAGACGCTGCTCACGCATCGCATGATCGCGGATCGTGTCGTCCCTGCAGCCACGCGCGCCGTATTCGGCGTCGGCGCGACACCACCGGATCTCTAGTAGGTCACGCCGTAGGCACCGACGAGCTTCGTGCGCTTCGCGTCGGCGTAGATCGCGATCGGATAGCCCGTGCCGTCCTCACCGCGCACGAAGATCGCGGCGATGCCCGCCTTCACACCCGCCGCGTACTTCGTCGGCACGGTGACCGGCTTCGCCTGCTCGGTCCGCGTCTCGTAGCCGCGCGACGTACACACCTCGCGATACTTCAGCTTGCCGGTCTTGAGGTCGATGCCGTCGATGGTGTTGGTCTCCTTCCACGCCTTGCACACCGGCTCTTTCCACGACTCCTTCTTGAACGTGACCTCGATGCCGGCGCCGGTGTCTTTGATCGACGCGATCGTCCCGTTCGACTGCGCCGCCGACGTGTTCGCGTAGAGGATCACCGGGCGCGGCAAGCCGATCGGATCGTTGCCGCGGTTGGTATCGAACTCGATCTTCGCGCCGGCGAGCGCGTACCACGTCGCGGTGCGCGGCCCCACGTAGTGCGCGAAGCCGGTCGCTTTGTCCGCCCAGAACCTCTGCACGACTTCGTTGCGCACGAAGCATGCCTCCGCTGCTTGGCCGAGCTGACTGCCGATGTTGTCGCGGAACGCCGCCTTCAGATCCTCGGGCGTGGCGGGCTTGGTCGTCTTCAAGTACGTGCCGAGATGCGTGATCAGCTCGTCCTCGCAGCCGTCGAGGAGCTTCTTGTTCTGCGCGCGCGAATCGTCGAGCCGCTTCGAGGTCCACGCGAGCAGCGCTTTGTACGTGCCGCTCTCCTCGGCCCACTTCTTCTGCGCAGCGGCGGGGATCTCGTCGATCACCTTCGCGACGCCACCGTCCTTCTTGATCTCGTCGGCGATCTTCGCGGCGCGTGCAGCCACCGCTCCTTGCAGCTGGACGAAGCGCAGCTTCTCGTCGAGGCGCTTGTGCGGATCGATTGTCTTCGCCGCGAGCTCCTTGTCGAACTTCGCGCGATCGAGCGACAGCGCGTCGCTCTTGCAGATCGCCCAGCGGCCGAGGCTGCCGGCGTAACTATCCACGCACTGGGTGACGAACGCGGCGCGGAGGTGCTCCGATGGCGACGGCAGCGAATCGATCAGCTCCGCGTACGACATGAACGTCATGCCATACGCGGTCTCGACGTAGTCCTTCGCGAACGCGGCCTGACCGCGCGCATCGAGATCGGCGAACCGCGCTTCCTTCGGCGGAGCGGGCTCGGTGGTCTCGCTACGGCTGCGATCCATCACCGCGGCGATGTCGGCATAGTCCGCCGCGCCGAGCTTGTAGAACTTGAGAAACGCATTCCATCGCGGTGCGAGCGCCTTCTGCAGATCGGGATTGCCCGGGAACTTGCACAGCGCGTCGGCGAGCACCATCGCGTCGTAGATCTTCACGGTCGCGATGTCCTTCGCGTCCCAGTCCTTGCCGACCTGATTGACGGTGAAGTCCGGATCGGCCGGTCCGCCGATCTTCTTGGGCTGGACGCCACAGAACGCGGCTTGCGGGCCCTGCATCGATGCTTCGATCCAACCCGAGCGGTCGGAGCTCTTGTCGGGCAGCGCGTGGGCGATGGTGGTCGCGGTGGTCACCGCGAGGATGGTGAGGAGACGTTGTGACATCACCGTGCCGGACGTGCCGGCCACGCCACCGTCGCAGCGATCGCGACCCGAGCGCACCGATGGCCGAATCTATAGCCACCGCTGGACCTGACCCGCCGTCAGATCCGTCAACACCGCGAGCTGCTAGTGGTGATCGCCGTCGGCGTTCGCGTACAGCTTCTGGCCGTGCTCGCGGAACTCGGCCGCCTTCTGCGCGAGGCCGTCCGCGATCTCCTGCTCGGCTTGCTTCGCCGCGAGCTCGCGGACCTCACCCGTGATCTTCATCGAGCAGAACTTCGGTCCGCACATCGAGCAGAAGTGCGCACCCTTCGCGCCGGGCGCGGGCAGCGTCTCGTCGTGGAAGTCCTTCGCGGTGTCCGGATCGAGCGACAGGTTGAACTGGTCCTGCCAGCGGAACTCGAAGCGCGCCTTCGACAGCGCATCGTCGCGCTCGTGCGCACCGGGATGGCCCTTCGCGAGATCCGCCGCGTGCGCCGCGATCTTGTAGGCGATCACGCCGTCCTTCACGTCGTCGCGGTTCGGAAGACCGAGGTGTTCTTTGGGCGTCACGTAGCACAGCATCGCGGTGCCGAACCAACCGATCATCGCGGCGCCGATCGCCGACGTGATGTGGTCGTAGCCGGGTGCGATATCCGTGACGAGCGGGCCGAGCGTGTAGAACGGCGCCTCTTTGCAGAGCTTGAGCTGCAGATCCATGTTCTCGCGGATCTTGTGCATCGCGACGTGACCGGGGCCCTCGATCATCGTCTGCACGTCGTGCTTCCACGCGATGTCGGTGAGCTCGCCGAGCGTCTCGAGCTCTGCGAGCTGTGCGCGATCATTCGCATCCGCCGTCGAGCCGGGACGCAGACCATCGCCGAGCGAGAACGCGACGTCGTACTTCTTCATGACCTCGCAGATGCGCTCGAACTCCGTGTAGAGGAAGTTCTCCTTGTGATGCGCGAGGCACCACTTGGCCATGATCGATCCGCCGCGTGACACGATGCCCGTCACGCGATTCGCGGTGTACGGGATGTACGGCAAGCGGACGCCCGCGTGGATGGTGAAGTAGTCCACGCCCTGCTCCGCCTGCTCGATCAGCGTCTCGATGAAGAGATCGATCGTCAGCTTGTCCGGATCGCCTTTGACCTTCTCGAGACACTGATAGATCGGCACCGTGCCGATCGGCACCGGCGAGTTGCGGACGATCCACTCGCGGGTCTCGTGGATGTTGTCGCCCGTCGACAGATCCATGACCGTGTCCGCGCCCCACTTCACGGCCCAGCGCAGCTTGTCGACCTCTTCGCCGATCGTCGACGTCACGGCCGAGTTGCCGATGTTCGCGTTGATCTTCACGAGGAAGTTGCGGCCGATGATCATCGGCTCGCTCTCGGGGTGATTGATGTTGGCGGGCAAGATCGCGCGACCGCGCGCGATCTCGTCGCGGACGAACTCGGGCGCCATGCGCTCGCGGAGCGCGACGAACTTCATCTCCGGCGTGATGATCCCGCGACGCGCGTAGTGCATCTGCGAGCGATTGCCGGTGTCGCCCTCTTTCATGCGCGCATCGATCCACGCCTTGCGCAGCTTCGGCAGCCCCTGATGCGCATCCACGCCCTGCGGCCCGCTCGTGTCGTAGACATCGAACGACGGCTCGCCGCCCGACAGATGGATGCGGCGCACGGGCACCCGCAGATCGCCGTCCTCGACGTACGCCTTCTCCGACGCCGGGAATCCGTCGATCACCGGCAGATCCGCGACCGGATCCACCGTCACCTGAGGAAGCGAGCGCTTCGGGTTTCCGTTCGCGCCGCCGTTGCCATTGCCGTTGCCGTTCGTGCTGCTCATGTCCGTCCCTTCGCGAGCATTACCTCGATCAGGTTTTGGGGTCGTGCCTCTGCACCTCTCAGCCTCCACGTGGAAGCTCCCCCGGTATGTGGTTCGTGGGCGCACCCTAGCCGAGCGGGCGCCGTCGCGCCATCCCGATTCCCACCCTGATAGGCTCGGTGCGTGCCGATTCCCGAGCGCTTCGGTCGCTACCGCGTCACGGGCACGCTCGGCACCGGCGCGATGGGCGAGGTCTTCGCAGCGACCGACGAGGCCCTCGGTCGCGATGTCGCGATCAAGGTGCTCAAGTCGCAGCGAAACGAGCTCGCCGCGCGCATGCTCGACGAGCGCTTTCGCCAAGAGGCGCGCGCGATCGCATCGCTCACGCATCCGAACGTGGTCGTCGTGTTCGACATCGGCCTCGATGCCGACCCGCCGTACCTCGTGATGGAGCGCGTGGCCGGCCCATCGCTGAAGGAGCGCCTCGCGACGGGCGCCCTCGCCGAGCCCGAGGTTCGCGCGCTCGGTATCCAGATCGCTCGCGCCCTCGCCGCGGCCCACGAGCGCGGCATCGTGCACCGCGACGTGAAGCCCGCGAACATCCTCGTCGCGGGCGACCAGAGCTGGAAGCTCGCCGACTTCGGCGTCGCCCACGTGCCCGACTCGTCGCTCACGATGACCGGCCAGTTCATCGGCTCGCCCGCCTACGCGCCTCCCGAAGCGTTGCTTCGTGGCCAATGCGATCGCGAGGGCGACGTGTTCGGTCTGGGCGCGGTGCTCTATCACGCGGTCACCGGCGCGTGGCCTCGGCTCGAGCAGACCACGGGTGCGCTTCTCGCGCCGCTTCCGCCGGTGCGCACGACCGCGACGGTCTCCGAGGAGCTCGCGGCGATCATCGATCGCGCGGTGGCCATCGAGCCAGCATCGCGACCGAGCGCGAGCGACCTCGCGGCTGCGCTCGCACACGCAGCGATCGCGCATCCATCAGGCGCATCGCTCCCATCGAACCAAGCCGTCCCATCGAACTCGGCGCTCGCATCGAACCCGGCGCTCCCGAACCAAGCCGTCCCATCGAACCCGGCGCTCGCAAGCCGATCGCATTCATCCGCATCGCATGCATCCGCATCGCATGCATCCGGCGCATCGCTCGTATCGAACTCGGCACTCGCGGCCAACGCACTCGCAGCGGACGCTCGTCATTCGATGGCCGCGCGCGACGCGACACCACTTCCGCTGCCACTGGGCTCGCAACCCGGCGTGCCGCTCGACTCGACCTCGCATGGCGGCGTCCCGATCGCGCCGGTTCGGTGGAAGCCATTCGCGATCGGCGGCGCGATCTTCATCCTCGTCGTCATCTTGATCGGCGCGACGCGCGGCGGATCGTCGACGGGATCATCGCCGTCGGCGGGCCCGGGCGTACAAGGCGGTCCCGCCGAGGGCGGCCGCGACCCCGCGCACCTCGGCGCTCCGGTGCCGCCACCCCAGGGACCGATCCAGATCGCCGATCCTCCGATGCCCGGCGGCAAGTCCGAGAAGGACTGGAACAAGGTCATCGAGCACATCGAACGCGGCCACTATCGCGAAGCGCGGAAGAAGCTCGGCGAGTGGGAGCGCAAGTACGGCGCCACGACGGAGACCGAGTCCCTCCACACGCAGCTCGAGAGCCGCGCGGATGTCGATGCGCCCGACGAGCGCGGGCCTCCCGGTCATCGCCGCAACGACGACTGACGAGCTCCGATCGCTACAGCACGCGATCGAGCGAGGCGAACGCGTCGTCGAGCGCCGCGATCATGACGTCCGCGCGCGGGAAGCGATTCTCGGGCTCCTTGATCATCGCGCCGTCGACGAGCGCGCTCAGCTCGGGCGTGATCCACGAGGCGGCGATGCGCGCATCGAGGCGGGGCGCTGGTTGCTTCACGTGCATGCGCATGACGGCGGCCGGATCGACCGCATCGAAGGGAAGCGTGCCCGTCAGCATGTGGAACAGGATCACGCCCATCGCGTAGAGATCCGCGCGCGTGTCCACGGGCCGACCGAGCGCCTGCTCGGGCGCGATGTACGCGGGCGTTCCGAACACGAGGCCCGTGCTCGTCAGCGCACCTTGGCCGAACGCAGCGGCCACGTCGCCGACGAGCTTCACGAGACCGAAGTCGATGATCTTCACGCGCTCCCAGCCGCCCATGTCGACGAGGATGGCGTTCTCTGGCTTGAGGTCGCGATGCACGAGGCCCTGCGCGTGCGCGTGTCCGATGCCGTCGAGCATCTGGCGCGCGAACACGAGCGCTTGTCGCGGTGCGAGCGGGCCTGCGCCGAGGCGCTCGGCGAGCGTGGGACCGGAGACCTTCTCCATCACCAGGAACAGCAGCCCGGCTTCGGCGAAGGCATCGATGGCGGCGACGAGGTTTGGGTGATCGAGCATGCGGAGCGCGTTGGCTTCACGCGCGAAGCGCTTCGTCACGGCGCCCGAGGAGGTGCCGTCGGTGATCGGCGCTTTGAGCGCGTAGCGCGTGCCATCGTCGGCTTCGACCTCGAACACGCCACCCATGCCGCCGCGACCGAGCGGCGCGATCACGCGATAGCGACCGATGCGCGATCCGGGTTCGAGCTCGAGCGCTGCGCTCACGTGGGCATCTTACGCGCCCGGCGATCAGCGCGGGAGATTCCACGCCGGTGCGAGAGCGTCGTACTCGGCGCGCGGGAGCAGGACGAACGCGGGGTGATCGGCGGGCGAGAGCGTCGCGATCAATGCGGCGAGTCGTGGCTCTTCCATCGCGGTGCAGCCGACGGTGTGCGAGTCCGGTCCGCTCCACACGTGGAGGAAGATGCAGCTGCCGTCGTTCGGGGTCCGCGATGCGTTGTGGGCGACTTCGACGACCCAGGTGTATGCATCGTCGGCGCGGCGCATCTCTTCGGCGCTCTTCCAATCGACGGTGGTCGTGCGTGCGTCGACGATCTTGTTGTAGTCGCGCGACGCGGGGTCGTCGACGCACTTCCAGTTCGCGTCGACCTGCTGGTAGCCGAGCTTCGTGCCCCGGGGCGCGGCGCTCGCGTAGCCGAAGCTCGACGTCAGATCGAACACACCCGCGGGACTCTTGCCGTCGCCCTCGCGCTTCGTGGGGCCCTCGCGATTCGCGGGCGCGCCCGAGCCGTGCAGGCCAGAGCCCCAGCCGGTTCCGCTCGCACCGACGACACCGCGCCAGGCCTCGCCGACTTGCGTCCATCCGGCGCCGTCGCGCTTCCACAAGCGAAGCTCGGCGTTGGTCGCGGTCCAGTCCGCGGTGATCGCGGTGACGAGCTGCTTCGTCGACGCGGGGATCACGAAGGCCGACGTCGTCGCGCCGCCATCGCCGAGCGTGCCGACGCTATCGCGCGGTGGCGTCGCGGTCGGCTTGGACTTGCACGCCGTGATCGCGACGAGCAGCGCTATCACGAGCGTTCGGGTCAGACGCTCATCTCGAGCATGCGCTGGATCGGCACGAGTGCCTTCACGCGCGTCGCTTCGGGGACATCGATCTGCGGCTGCAGATCGCGCATGCAGAGGTAGAGCTTCTCGAGCGTGTTCTTCCGCATGAACGGGCATTCGTTGCACGAGCAGGTCTCGTCCTCGGGCGGTGCGGGGATCAACGTCTTGCCCGGCGCCGCTTGTTGCATCTTGTGCAAGATTCCCGCTTCGGTCGCGACGATGAACTGCTGCTTCGGCGACTTCGCCGCGTACTGGATGAGGCCGCTCGTCGACGCGATGTGCACCGCGTGGCGAAGGATGCCCTCGTGGCACTCGGGATGCGCGATGACCTCGGCCTCGGGATACTTCGCCATCAGCTCGAGCAAGCGGCGCTCGCTGAACGACTCGTGGACAATGCACGAGCCCTCCCACTTCACCAGGTCGGGACGGTTCGCTTGCTTCGCGACCCATGCACCGAGATAGCGATCCGGCGCGAACACGATCTTCTCGTTGCCGAGCGCTTTGACGATCTTCACCGCGTTCGACGACGTGCAGATCACGTCGGACAGCGCCTTCACGTCCGCCGAGCAGTTGATGTAGCTGACCACCGTGTGGCCCGGGTACTTCTCGAGCCACTTCGCGAACACGGGGGCCGGGCAGCCGTCGGCGAGCGAACAGCCCGCGGCCATGTCCGGGATGACCACGATCTTGTCGGGGTTCAGGATCTTCGCGGTCTCCGCCATGAAGTGGACGCCGCAGAAGACGATGACGTCGGCGGTCGTCTTGGCCGCCGCTTGGGACAGCTGGAGCGAGTCGCCGACGAAGTCCGCCAGGTCCTGGATCTCGGACTCCTGGTAGTAGTGGGCCAAGATCACGGCGTTACGCTCGGTCTTGAGGCGCCGGATCTCGGTCTCGAGCTCGTCGGGCGTCATCCCCAAGTCGTGCGGTTCTGCAACGGTCGAGCGCTGAGTGCCCACAACAGGCAGCTTGTCCATGAGGTTCTCCTTAGCACGCTTCGAGGCGGTGTTCGGGGTTGTGCTTGCTCTTGCACAACGGTCCGTGCAACGACGCTGCCGTGCTGCGCGTTGTCGTCGTCCTGTTCGCGTTCACCGTCGGTGCGTGCGCCTCTGCCAACGAGGGGCGGCTGATCGATTCCGACGCGGGGACCGAGGACGGACCATCGATCGATGGATGCAGTCCGTCGGCCGAGAGTTGCAACGACGCCGACGAAGA
>Ga0154020_10001005_pt1 | contig 34885 bp, 29 predicted proteins | sample Klosneuvirus_201_FD_109709 | JGI IMG/M metagenome (GOLD analysis project Ga0154020, IMG submission 109709) | Active sludge microbial communities from wastewater, Klosterneuburg, Austria - Klosneuvirus_20160825_MG | ecosystem: Engineered > WWTP > Aerobic digester > Activated sludge | place...
GATTGTATTCTCCCACCATTCGTTCGATTTCCGTTTCATAGACTTTGTATGCCAAGAGCCGTCGATACGTGCTTCGTTCTGGCATGCGTTTGGGTTTGATCCGCAAGATTATCTCTAGTTCGTCCTGATGATGCTTGCCCCAATCAGCAATCGCGGTCGGCGAATCTGCTCCGCTCAACTTTGCCAATAATACAATCATCAATAGGGTTGTCAGGCTGTATCTTTTTCCTCTCGCTTTCCGCATATCAGTTAGCGTCTGCAATCGCTCGTACACGCTCCCTTTGTCATAGATCACCCCTTCTACGCTAATTTCTTGTCCCTTACCAATTATGCTATACTCCATTTTAGATCCTCCTCGATTTTTGCTTGTTCGCACTCGCAATTTTACCGAGAAGGATCTTATTTTTTACTTTTTGTCAACCGACTTTGCTACAGCCATATGGCTAATTGTATGTTCATATGACTATTACTACACAAATCGGTCTCGCAGGATTTCTTTGCGAAGTCACCGAAGAACCGGTCACATTTCAAGAATGCCTGGCGTGAGCCCAACGCGGCGCATCCGGCTGTCCGATGGTGCCTGCCATCGTTCATGACATCGCAAACTCCGTCCGCTCACTGGAATACGTCAACGAGCTCGCAAAGCAGGCGGGCGTGATGTTGGTTTCTCTGCCACCGAACTGCTGGGCTGTCCGCGCCAATACCGGCTGAAGAAACATCACCCATATTGGGAAAAGCCATCGGGCATGTATCGCATGACGTTTGGTTCTGGCTATCACGCCGCACTCTCCAAGTATTCTTCTGGTATCCCAGAAGAAACACTGATATGAAAGTTCAAACTTTTAGGAAAATCTGTCCTGTTGGTTGGAACTCCTGACCTGATCGAGTGGAGACCGGACGGTTGATTCATCACGGATTACAAAGTCACAGGCAACCGCCCTTTGGAAAGAAGATCCCGATCTGCACTCACTGCGATCTGGAAATGGGTACCGCCATAATCGGTGGTTGGTAATTGAAGGGGAGGAAAAAGTACAGTAGGATGTGCCTTGCCAAACTCCGTAAACAAGGGAATCCTCCTCACTTGAATAAACAGCCTCCATATATATTGATCTTGGCCGTGCTCGTGCTGCTGCTGGAATTACCTCTGTGCTGGCTACTCTGTTCATTCACTCAGGTATATTGGAAAAAAAGAAACGCTGGTATGGCTTTCCTATCCGATTTGGGTTTATCTTAAACATTATGAGTTTTGAGATCGCGGGTTCGTTCAAAGATGTCCGATAGACGAACCCGCGGTGCGTAACTATTTTTCACCTGTGTTTTTACGCTAAAACAGGCAGAATTTAACAAAAAAACCGACCTATTAGGGTCGATTCTTTTGTTTACTATTGGCGGTCCCGACGGGGATCGTACCCGCGAAGCGTAACTATTATCCTACTGACTATGAGTTGATTTTGTGTCTTTTTAGGTAGTTTTCCTGTAAAGACTTGCTGATTTTGCGTGCGGACACGGAGACTGTCAAGCAATTGATGGGGTATTTCGTTAAAGTCGAGAAGAATGTCCACTTCTGTCCACTCATGTGACAACGAAATCTGTTTTACTCCATCAATTTAGACGGAAGAACCAGTAGCCCACACACCAGTCGAAATGCAAAATTCTTCCATATCATCAAAAAAGGGGTAACGTTTTTCTTTCTATATTTTCGCTTCATGATTTTCAATCACTTCAGACAATCGATTTGCTTGCACAACCAAGTCGAATTGATTAACCTGCTCAAGCAAATCCAACCATTCCCAAGGAAATACAGAGGCGCCTTTCCATGCACCGCAAACCGCGCCGGCAATTGCCCCGATCGTATCAGTGTCTCCACCAATATTCGCACTCAATGTAACAGCCTGTACCGGGTCTCCCTTCGCAAGCTTTACGATGCCAAAAGCGCAAGCCACAGATTCAGCCACGACCATATCCACTCCGACGTAATGGTAGAGGTTTTCCAAAGCAATTTCCATCGTTGAAGCCTCTTCCACCATTTGATAGGCTAAGCCAATTCGTTTTTCGAGTGAAGTCCCCCAGACGCTGTGCCCACGCTGCGCACCAAGATACGCGCCTTCTCGGGCGGCCAAAAGGATCGACTCCAAATTTATCCCAGGCACCATTGCCTGGGAGACTGCGCAAGCGACAGCACCAGCTCCAGCAATGGCCAGGCTTGTGCCGTGCGTAGGAAGGCTGGTTAGATAAGCCGCGTCCAAGGCAGCCTGCAAGTTCCCTGGATGCAAAAGGCCCGCGATTGGAGCTCGCATGGCGGCGCCATTGGTCCGTCCCTCTCTGCCCGTCACTTCAGGATCGTCACCTCGTTCCAGTTCTTCCAGAGCCTTACGTGTGCTCGGTCCCACCACCCGCTCAAACTCCATCCCTAATTCTCTTTTCCATTCGATCATTGCATCCGCAATGATCCTGGCATCCAACCTTCCGTTATTTCGCACAACACCTTTCAGGATGGCTAATGATTGGCCGGTGTCATCAGTGATCCGACCAGCCGGCATGCCGTCATGGAAATGTCCCGCATGTGGAGCAAGGAAACGGTCCACCCATCCGTAATGAGACTTGATCTCATCACGAGTCAGGAATTCGGTGGGCATCCCGAATGCATCCCCGCTTGCCAGACCCAATAGACAACCTTGAACATGATCTTTTGTTTGATCCATTGTTGGTTACTCCAAAGGATGGGATGATAAAAAGAGATCCAACTGTTCATGGGTGGGCAAGCCAGCGCGGGCTCCTGGCCGAGTGATCTTAATGGAAGCCGCAGCGCAACCGAAACGAATGGAGTTTCTGATCGAGTCGCCCCAAAGCAGGCCTGCGATCAGCCCGCCGGCCAACGCATCCCCTGCGCCGGTGGTATCCACTACAGAATCAACAGGAAATGATGGAATAAAATTTGTGCCTTCTGAATTGTGCAATAAAGCTCCCCCTGCTCCAAGAGTGATCACTACATTACGCGCGCCCTTTTCAAAAAAATCCCTGACTGCCAGCTGCGGGATAATGCCGGGTAGCAGGCTATTGGATTCGTTCTGGCTGAGTAAAAGCAAATCAACGTCTGGCAGGATTTTGACAAATGCATCCAACCCTTTTGAGGCCATGATCCCGCCTGGGCTATAGATCAACAGGCTTTTTTGAACACGGGCAATTTCGGCTGTGAATTGAAGGATATTGGGACCAACATCTGTTAAATAGAACAGACGCGCTTTCGATAAATAATCACGATCGAGTTCTTCACGTCTCTCAATCGGACCCGCACCTCCCATCGCTACCATGCTGCGATCGCCGGAAGTGTCAATGGCGATGAAACAAATGGCTGTGGGTTGATTCTGAACGATGAGGCATGCAGCCGTATCAACTTTTTCACGGGAAAATTCATCCAGCAGAATCCGTCCATGCTCATCAGAACCGATTTGGGAGATGAACCCGACCTTTAATCCCAAGCGTGAAGTCGCGACTGCGACGTTTGCGCCAGCCCCGCCCGGTCGCATTTCGACCTTACGAGCCAACTCGATGCCGTCCCTTGCCGGCAGATGATTCACCCATGCCAGCATATCCATCGCCGCCGCGCCAAGCACGACCGCGTCCAGATCAAACTTGGATAGACTCACTGTCCGCTTCCGAGCAGACCCAACTGTAAAACGCCAAAGCCAAAAGCTCGAATTATGATACTAACCACCAGGAAAATAACCATGCCAATCAGGATGGCATAATCAGAACGACTCATCTTCAATTCTCGAACAAAGGTGCGCGGGGTATAGGGATCATAGGCTCTGGATTCCATGGCAATGCTCAAGTCACTCACTATCTTGAGCGCGCGCAAAGTTAAAGGAATAATATAGGAAGTATGCTTGCGAAAGCGGGTCATCAAACCACCTTTATCAAATTCCGTGGCTCTGGACCTCTGTGCTTCCATAATGGTAGTGTGCTCAGATTGGAACTGTGGGATCAATCTCAGGATGATCCCGATCACCATCGAGAACACCACCGATACGCGCAGCCCATACAAACCGGTGATGATATCGCGAGTGGGAGTGGTCATGGCGACGATCAGGAAAGCGAACAGGACAGATGTAATGCGTAGGGCTACAGAGAAACCTTTTAGAACACCAAAGTCCGTCACTGCCCAGCCCAAAATTTGAAACAAAGGCGTGCCTTCATTTCGAAGGAAGATAGTCCACAACACCCAGCTTGTCATGCCGACATAAATACCGAGCTTGCCGGCATTGGCCACTTTGTATAGGGAAAGACCGCCTGCAAACACAGCCAGCAGCAGGGTAAGCATAGTAAAGGATTGAAAGACCGGGTCGGTAAATACCATGATCATGGCGAATACCCACAGGATATATGTAAGCTTCACACGCGGATCAACCCTGAAAAGAAAAGATGTATTACCTTCATAAAAGGAGGTTCGAATGGATGACATGTTATTGGACTCCCTCAAAAAGCGAAACCATATCCTGCACACGGATGACCTGTTGCTTAAGACCATGGGAGGCAAGGGCATTGCTTAGTTCAGCGACTTCCGGCAACGAGATGTTGCACTCGTTCAGGAGCTCCTTCTGTTGGAATATTTGTTCAGGTGAGCCAGCAACTTTAATGGTTCCATCGCGCATTGCGATCACACGGCTGGCGTAGTTGGCCGCCAGGGAAACATCGTGGGTGATGATGATGACGGTCAGTCCACGTTTATGCAGGTCCGAGATATAGCGCATGATGCGCAGGGCGACATTGTAATCAGCTCCAGTCGCGGGCTCATCCAACACAAGCACATGCGGCTCCATGATCAGCACGGATGCAATCGCGATTAACTTGCGCTCCGCCAGCCCCATGAAATAAGGTTCTGCCTCACGGCGGTCTGCCATATCAATATCATGCAGTGCGCGCTGAACCGCCTGTTCGATCCGGTCGGCTGACCAGCCCAGGTTTTTTGGGCCAAAAGATAATTCTTCCCCAACTGTTTTTGAGAAGATCTGATGATCGGGATTTTGGAAAACATATCCGACACGGGTTGCCAGGTGCGCGACGGATTCCTTTTTTGTGTCCAGACCTTCCACAAGCACCTGCCCTGCAGTGGGTTTGAGCAAACCATTCAGATGCTTTGCCAGAGTAGTTTTTCCGGCACCATTCTGTCCCATGATCGCCAGAAAATCTCCATTGTTGATAGTGAGATCAATTCCCTGCAAGACCATTCTTCCAAGTGGGTATCCGAAAGATACATTTTTTAATTCAATCAGATGTTTTTCAGAAGCCTGGGCATCTACAGGCACTACTACAGCCTGACGGCTGACAGTCTGGATCATAAGACCGAATTTTTCCTTAGCCTGGGCTATGCTGATGGGCAGGGCGCCGTCCCATAATTTTCGTTTTCGTAACTGATAGCTGATCTCAGTCACATCCGGCAATTTCACGCCAGCCCCGCGGACCAGTTCTGCCTGATCGAGTACCTTTTCAGGCGTATCGAGCACAAGCACTTTGCCATCATCCAGAATCAGCAGCCGATGGGCATAGGGGAGTACTTCATGCAATTCCTGATCGACAATAAAAATAGTAATACCATGTTCCCGATTTAAAAAGGAAATGGTTTCCAATACATCCTGTTTGCCGATCGGATCCAATTCCGCGGTCGGATTGTCCAACACGAGGAGCTGGGGACGGAACGCAAGAGCAGAAGCGATAGCCAGACGCTGCTTCTGGCCGCCTGAAAGGCTCCATGGGGAGGAGTCCTGCAGGTGGCTAAGCTTGACCACATCGAGCGCCCAATCGGCACGCTCCTTGATCTCTTCACGCGGCAGCATCAAGTTCTCAAGGCCAAACTCCACATCTTCGCGGACCGTCAAACCGACCAGTTGAGACTCTGCGCTCTGAAGAACGATTCCCACCTTGGGGGCAAGAACGGCAGGCGCGGTATCACGGGTGTTTAATCCACATATCAAGACAGTGCCTTCGATTTTCCCGCCAAAACTATGAGGCACGAGGCTGTTCAGGGTATAACAAAGTGTGCTCTTGCCAGAGCCTGTCCGGCCGGCCACCGCGATAAATTCCCCAGGCTGGATATTCAGGGTGATATTCTTGAGCACCCATTTGTCTTCAAAACCGCGATACGCATAACTCAAGCCCTGTATGTCTACAATTGGATCCATAATTCCTCAGTCGGTCAAACAAAGGAGGGAGGACCGTGAGGCCCTCCCCATTGGTATAACTTATTGTTCGTACGTAGGGGATTATTCCTTTTCGTACTGCATTTCATCGCGGGACAGGCCATAGCGTTTGGCAGCCGGTCCGATCACACGTGCAACCACCGGACCCAACAGGCCGCCGATGAAGGTGGTCACGATCACGGCCGGGAATACAGCGGTCCAGACAATCTCTGTTGGCAACAGGTTGAGCAGTTGGAAATTCGTGCATAGATAGAAAGCGCCCAGGAAGCACCACAAAATGGTGGTTAGATAATATTTGCCCCAGGCATTGGCCTTCAGCATGGAATAATCTTCAGCGGACTTGTAGAAGCGATAAAACAAGTACGCCATCCACCAGGAAATGATAAAGCCTGCAATGGAGCCTGGTCCAAGAGATCCGGATAAGGCATCTCCAATGAGGTTCGAGATCATAACACCCCAGACAGCTGGCATGCCAAAGATGGCGCCAAACGGGAAGCGGATGAGAGCATCCGCGCGGAAGGTGATCGTACCAGGCACGATCACGATCACTGCCCCGACGACCTGAAGAATGACGGAGAGGGCGGCAGTCATCGCGACTACGGCCACTGCCTTAACATTCCAGCGGCGTTCCACTTTCACAAAGAAAGGCGCGCGCAGGACGAATTGATAATTGAATAACTCGCCTATGAAAATGATGGACATTGGGATGCTGAGAATGATACCCAAAACGAACATCCCGCTGAAAGTGATTGACGAGGCGAGAGTCCCGAAGAATCCCAATAGGGAAGTAAGAAATGCTTGCATGTTTGTCTCCTTTGGTAGACATAAGATGATTTTGCACGAACTTCAGTTCTTTCTTACATTGTTTCAATTACCGATTCAATATCTTGCCAGACACCTCCTGGGGTTAGGCGGGAAATTCAACCAGGTACTTAATCCCGCGATACTCTGCCATATCCATCAATGCAGTACTGATGTTTTCCATCGTGACAGTACCACTTATGATCTGTTCAAGTTCCACGCGCATAGAGCCCAATAAGCCGACGGCTTGATGAAAGTGGTGAGGGGCAAAGCCAAATGTTCCTACCAGGCTGACCTCGTTATAATGAATCAGGTTCGGGTCCAGGCTCATCATTTGGCCCTTGGGCATACCGGCATAAATATTCACAATGCCGCCCTTGCCAACATACTGCATGGAGGACTCGACTACACGAGTGTCACCAACCGCGACCATCATTTTGTCAGCGCCTGCCGGTGCGGCTTTTCGTAGCTCTTCAGTCAAATCCTGCCGGCCGGCGTCGATCACAACATCCGCAATCGCGCGAGCCTTGGCAAGCCGATCCGGAATCATGCCTGTCAGGATGATCTTCTGTACCCCCATTTTCCTTGCAAGCAGAGCCTGCAAAAGTCCCATCGTGCCATCACCAATGATCAACAAGGTATCATCCGGTCTCAAGCGCAGAACCTCCAATCCATGAATACAGCATGCGATTGGTTCCGAGAGCGAACCCAGGGCAAAGGAAATATCATCCGGCAAACGGACCAGATCCTGGGCAACGATCCGCTTGGAAACACGCACAATTTCAGAAAAGCCGCCTGGGTCGATTCCCTCATCCATCAATCGATCACAGGTGGAATATGATTTTCGCAGGCATTGCGGGCATTCAAGACAGGGCGCATACGGAGCGACAGCCACACGATCCCCGACTTGCCAGCCATCCGCAAGATTGACCTCGCTAATGACACCGGAAATTTCATGACCGATCACTGATCCAGGTTGGATCTTTGGATGTCCGCGCTGAAAGGTCTTAACATCTGTCGCACATAATCCAGCGGAACGAACTTGTACCATGACCTCACCTGCGCGAAGTTCCGGTACAGGTGTTTCTTCAATACGGATATCACCAGGGCCATAATAGCGCAGCGCCTTCATAGCACTCCTTTTAGTAATTTTTCAAATTTGACCGTTCGCACAGCATTCAGACTCACACCGAAAGAAACTTCCTGATCAGGGGTCAGGAGTTTTAAAGGCGTTCCATCCACGCACAATCCAGCACCTTCCCGCACTCCGCGCACCACAATGCGATCCTGTTCACCAAAGCTGAGATACGAGGAGCGAATGGCAGGTAAGGCCAGAACATCATCGGACTTCAATTCCACCTGCACCAGGGGCTGGTCGGCCACAAGACAACCCGCCTTCAGTCCGCTAAAAGCGGTCAGGCATACACCGCCCGTGATCGCCTTGGCGATATAAGATGGCTCAGCCAATCCAATGATCACAGTACCAACAGATTCACCAGTAGCGATTACTTGACGACCCAGAAGATTAACACGCTCGACCATTGTCTGATATAAGCCGATGGAAGCAGGATGGGTTGGAACATTTTTTCCGCTATACTTTTCTGCCACACTCACATCACGCAATTTTCCATCAAGCGTGGCAACCACGGTATACCCCAGAACACAATCATTGAAACCAACCCCGACCAGATCATTTCCGAAATAGGCAAGCAAAGCATTCACAGGGTAGACCGCGAGCACGGAGGGGTGCAAAAAATTGATCTGATGCCCCGTACATGAAACTAACGCGCCGGCATTGGTCGAACCAGCGCCAATGCCAAGCATAGGCGGAGAATTTTTATGTTGGGAAAATACATACGCGACATCCGCAAGGGTACCATCACCGCCCACCACGATAACCGCGTCCAATGCCAGATTAACCAGAATGGCGGCGAGCTCAAGGGTTTGCTTGCGTGACGGTTTTTCATTCGTAGGGTAGATCACAGATTCGATGGTGGTCCCGATCAGGGCATCCGACCCGTTCAAGCCAGGGCCGGTCACAACTTTGCTTACACCAAGAGCTGTCAATCCTTTTTTGGCAAGCGCTAAATTTGCCTGTGCACCTGCACCGGCAAAAGGATTAACAATCAGGCCAACGGACCGCAATTGCATCATTTCTAATGGACTGCTTTAACAAGTTGTGACAATACCTGACCAGGGTTTTCCGCTTGCCATAGGTTCCTGCCTACCGCAACACCACGCGCCCCTGCAATCTGGGCTTGCTTGATCTCCTGGATCAATTCTTCAGGGGACTGCCTGGACCCACCCAAAACCACCAGCGGAACATAACAGGCGCTGGCAACAGCTTGATATGATTCAGCCGGCCCTTGATACCGCATCTTTACAATATCTGCTCCAAGTTCCGCACCTAGTCGGGCAGATATGATCAATTGATCAAACGTCACATCTTTGGCCGTAAATCCACCGGGCAACATTTCCGCCACCAGCGGAATGCCCCAGTCGTCACAACGCGCAGCGATCTGTCCTATTGTGGCCAGGCTGTGGGCTTCATCCGGAGTCCCGGTAATACCCATCATGATGACGGCATCTGCGCCCAATCTTAAGGCTTCTTCCACAGAGCGGATGATCTCCATCTTTCCCCAATCCCCGGTAAGGGAACTGGGTCCTCCATCGATGCGGAGGATCAAGCCAACACCTGCAAACAGATCCGGGCAGCTACGGACAATTCCCGGGGTGGTGATAATCGCATCTGCGCCATTTTGAACCAACTCAGGCAGAAGGGTCCGCGGGAACTCGAGATGACCAAGTGGTGTAATTCCGCCAATTCCATGATCCATGGCGGCAATGACGGTTTTCCCGTCTTGTTTAATAATGCGATTAAGCCGAATTTGTTTATTTGTCATTTTTACCTTCTTTGAGTAGTGTGAGTATCGATTGAGCCGTTAGATCATCCGTGATCAAGGTCTGTATAATTTTCCCTTTAATGGCGCTAAGGATCGCATGAGCCTTATTTGATCCGCTGGAAACTGCGATTACATTAGGAACCCTGCGCAGTTGCTCCAGGGAGATCCCAATCACTCCCCTTAGTCCATCCTTGATGGACATTCCATTCCGGTCAAAGAACCGCATGCAAATATCACCGGCTGCATCAGCCGCCAACAATCTTTGACGGGTCTCCATATCCAAATAATTAACGAACAACATACTCAATTCAGATTCAAAATCGACTGTGCCTATGCCGACAAGAGCTACTGTGAGATTATCCCAAATGCCGGTGATTACTCTGCTGTCATCTGATTCCATTAAATTGGATTTGGTTTCTTCATCCTCAACGATCGCAGGCAGGAATAATTGGTGCGGACTTCCTTTAAAATTTTTCGAGAAGATTCTGATCAACTCATTGACCTGAAAATGAGGCGAGATCTGTCCCAACCCTCCGGTCAGAGGCACAAGGGTGACATCAACTTTTTCTTGAGGCTGCAGAGACTGCGCAACGGAGTACAAGGTACGTCCCCAACCAACTCCCAGTACATCCTGCGGTTTGATACTTTTTTCAAGATAACTGGCAGCCGAAATCCCTACACGCTTTAAGTTCAGATCAGGCGCATTTGGAATTGCCGGTGTAATGATGGCTTCTTTCAGCCCTGTTTTACTGCAAAGTTGATCTGCTAAATTTTGATTGTTATTAAATGGATCTACAACTGTGATGGTGACGATATGTTCCTCACGCGCCCGGGTGAGTAGTCGAGACACTGCAGGACGGGATAATCCCATTGCAGTCGCAATTTCCTGCTGGGTATACCCTTCTTCATAATACAGATGGGCAACCGCAACCATTTGTTGGAGTTCTTCGCGCTGGTTAATATTTGTCATGATCTCGTTTGAACAAATGTAAAATACATTTGTTCAATAATAGCATTTATTTTTAGAAAGTCAAGTAGGAAAAATATGAAATTAAGGCACGATGTTACTGTCGTCAAGGTTCTTGCCTACCCACCTATCTTTCAGATGAACCTTTGTGCTGGCTACTTGGCTCATTTGTCATAGCTTAAAATGTATCAACTCCATCGTAGGAAGAAGAAATGCAAAAGCATAGTTTCCTTGACCGATTTAAGTTTATACAGTAGCGATTCATGTTCCGAGATCGCGGGTTCGTTCAAAGATGCCCGATGATGGAACTCGCGGTGCGTAACTATTTTTCACCCCTATTTTTACGCTAAAATGGGCAGTATTTAACAAAAAAACCGCCCTAAAAGGGCGGTTTTTTCATTTATTCTTTGCGGTCCCGACGGGGATCGAAACCGCGGTGCGTAACTTTTTGGCATACTAGTGATAAGTTCAATTTTGAGCCCATTTTGGGCTGTTTTCGTAACTCGTTGCAAAAACATGATGAATGTCATTTAATACTTGTTACGTTTTATTACGGTTTTTAAGGTTACGTCTTCAGGTCACAAGCTTTTTCAAAGAAAATCAGAAAAAAACTGATGAGTGAAGCAAACAACACTGGGCTCATTCTATATGGGGACACAGAGACTGTCAAGCAATTGATGGCGAGTTTTGTAAAAGTCGAGATAATTGTCCACTTCCGTCCACTCGTGTCACTCAGAGAATTGTTTTACTTCATAATAAATGGATGAGCAAGGTAGCCAGCAAAGGGGAAAGGACGATATCCCGAGCGAAATTTCTGCCTAAAATCCCAAAAATCAGACGGATGAACAAAGTAGCCAGCACTGGGGATGACTATACCGTCATTTGTTTTTGTCGCCTAATTCCAAAACCACTCCATCGTACTAATCTCGTTACCAGCCTTCCGTCGTTTTGTTAAAACCCAAACGTCAAAAGCTGTAAATAACTTATAAAAGGGATAAGCTGGAAGTGCGAACAACATTAGGATGTCTATGAATAAAAATATCATCACCTTGGCTTGATCCAATACCAGGCCGTAGGAAATAAGGACTCCAAATATGGGTACAACAGATATGATAGACACAAGCAATGGCGATTTTATAAACCAATTTTGAATTCTGTTCCAGTTCGGGATTAGAAACTTTTCAGCCAAAGTTTCTAACAAGGCTTCTAACCATGGAGGCATAAGTTTCTCCTTTCCACTTCGCCCTATTTTAATCGTATTGACTTTGTTTCCCTTGCGACCTCTTCAGCAGTAAGTAGTTGAGGATGGTTTTGAGTTATTTGGCATTGGCTATTGCTAGCCCCGCTTGCAGGAGTTTTTCCTCCGCTTTTTGGAATTGGTTTCCTTGTATCAGCAATAGTGCTTCTTCAAAAAGTGTGGATATTGATACCTTTTTTGCCTCATCTAATTTTGTTTTGTCTAAATCACTATATTCGGTTTGCAAGGCGGAGAATTTTTCTTTAAGTTCTTTGCGCTGATCTTCTTTGGGCGTAGGAGACTCAAATTGTCCCGAGAACAATACTTCTAACATTTTCGCGAATCTTTCTCCAACAGTGATCATTGCTGCTTCAACTTTGTCTAAAAACAATCCGATAAAAAAGCCTGTTACTGCAAATGGAAAAATGTATCTAATTTGAAAACAGTTTTCATCCAAATTTCGGGCAATACACCCGTCCTTATTACTGGGGATTGAACTAACGAACCAATATATCAACGCGGCATAGACAGTTGCTTGAAGAAAGTAGGAGGCATATATGCCTGATTGCCTGTCTTCCCAGCTTTCTTCTTGCACCCTTTTCCTTAAGTCCAACAAGATATTAATTGAAACACCAGCCAATGCAAAACCTAAAAATTCATCACTGATAAACCAACCTTTGGGCCAATTATATTTTGTGCTAAACGCGATGGATAACCAATTGGAAATTAGGAGAACGGCAAAAACAATGATGGCTCCAAGCGTCATGATCTGATTTGAGGTGGCGGCTTTTTCTTCTTTGACGATCGTTTGGGGCTTTCCAGTTTTCCTCCCATTCAAATATGCTTCTAGACCAACAATATGGTGATAGATCTTGGAAAGTGCCTTCTCCTTCTTTTTCTTATAGGTATCCAAGCGCTTCTGTATGCGTTCAGCCTCATCGGTATCCAGAATGCCAAGCTCGATTAGTTCATCAAATTTGATTTGAAGGTTCACTACTTGTTGTGTAAGTTTTTCGCTCATTTTCATGCTCCTTTTTGTTGACAAAAATTGAGATGAACACTCAACCAAAACTATAGCCCGATACCGAAGCGTGGCATATGGGCAGGCATGAACTCTGCAGGATAGCAAAAAAACTCTAAAATTTGAATTCGTGACGTGGCTGGCAGGATATATTGGCCCGCAGCTTATATCAACTCTTTCCCAATTAAAGATGTACCAATAAGCTGTTGATGTTTCTATTTACCAATATCGTTTTTATATAGTATACGATAAATAAAAAAGATGTTCAATTTTGAGAAATATTTCACAAGGATGGCTCGTCATTGACAGCCAGGTGGCTTTGCCATCCTGTGCTGGCTACTACGTCCTCCGCCCGGAAAGAGGATTATCATGGTATTTTCCCTCATAATTATCCGGAAGCAATATGATGGGCAATATCCTTCTCCGGTTACAAGAGTACCTCAAACGCTGGATAAAACCCGCGACTTCAGTCTTGATCAGCGCCCTTTCCGATCTGACACGTAGCCGAACCGATCTGCTCATAGAAAATGCTTTGTTGCGCCAACAACTGATCGTGCTAAAACGGCAGATCAAACGACCACAACTAAGAAATCCTGATCGTTTTCGTCTGGTGTTTTTATCGCACTTTACTGTATTCTGGAAACAAGCCCTTCATATCGTTCAGCCCGATACACTTTTACGCTGGCATCATGAGTTGTTCCGATTCCATTGGCGGCGGAAATCGCAAGGTAAGCCAAAGATATCGCCTGAAACAATCGCTTTGATTCAAAAGATGGCGAATGAAAACCTCTTGTGGGGAGCAGAACGGATACGCGGAGAATTGTTGAAGTTGGGGATTGAAGTAAGTAAACGGAGCATCCAAAAATACATGCCAAAAGATAGGAAACCATATTCATCGAGTCAAACGTGGGCGACCTTCCTGAAGAATCAAGCGAGTCACATCTGGGCATGCGACTTTGCAGTAGTAAACGACTGGTTATTTCGACAGTGGTATATATTTGTGGTGATGGAATTGAAAACGCGGCGGATAGTGCATGCGGGTGTAACAAAATTCCCAACCGATGAATGGACGACACAGCAATTACGGGAAACAACGCCTTGGGGGAAGGGACCGAAGTATCTGATTCGAGATCGGGATAACAAATATGCGAAACACTTTTTAGCGGCAGCCGGAAGTATCAAAGAGTTGAAGACACCGTATCGAACACCCCAGGCAAATGGAGTTTGTGAAAGGTTCATGGGAAGCCTGCGCAGAGAATGCATGGATCACATTCTGATTCATGACGACAAGCATTTACGACGGGTGGTCACGGAATACGCGGCATACTTCAATCAGGAGCGACCTCATCAAGGGATCGAACAGCGGATCCCTGATCAGTATGATCAGACAAGATCAAAGCCAACAAACGGACGCATCACATCGAAGGCGATCCTTGGCGGACTGCATCACAGCTATTCGAGAATAGCCCCTCAAAATTAATTCATTTAGTCAGTGGTAAAACTTTCCGGCCAAGGGTGAATAGTATTAATCGATCACCAGAAAAAGAAGACAAAATGCTTTTTTGCTGCTTGTGAATGACGCGAATCCCAGAGATGAAGTGTTCATGGGCGTGTCGGTAAATGAGGGGGGGACATCGGCCAGCGAAAAACCTGTCTAAAATCCCAAAAAATCAGACGGATGAACAAAGTAGCCAGCACAGGGGATCATCTGATGAATTTTTTAAATTTCCAAAAAAAATGCTGGATGTGTTAACTAGCCAGCACAACTTTCGCCCGTTTGCTTACGTTGTAATATTAGTTGCCTATTTCTCTTCAGATTTCATGTCAGAAGTCTCTTCGGATGTTACAAGACGTTTCTGAAAAGTGTATGAAAACTTAAGTCGCCACCAGAAAAACTGGACTGGCACTTCAAATGTGAATGATTTTGAATAATCATTGTAACGATTGTCTTTCCATAAAATACCTACAGAGAAACCAAAAACGCTAGTGCGTTTTCTAAATGACCACATATTATGCTCCATGAATGCGAACAACCCGAATTATTAACAATAACTTATTAACCATTACTGTTTGGTGATACCACTAAAAAAGTGCATCACCAAACAGTGGCTGATAATATGTCGTTTAGTCAACCTAAAAGTTACGGAAATTCTATAAGTCGGTTTACTCGTTTGCAACCAGGGCTTAAGGATAAATAAAATTGAAGAAAATCATACCGTGACACGCATTCATCTCATCTATTATGTACGGGCAGGCAAAGAATTTCTCACAGAGGTAGCTGGGTACATTATCATTTTGCGCATGAGAGTTTACAGGTTAGAAGGGAAGAACCTGAGTAGAGATCAAGACTGTATAAGAATCTACCACCAACCACGGTGCCGGTCGGCGATAGGAATTGATTAGCTATCCGTTGCCGTAACGGCGGTGGGGAAACCAAGGCTGAATAATGTTTTTGGCAACTTTCATGGACTCTATCAATATTTCCATCAAGAAACGAAATACAAAACGCATTCAACAGAGCATATTGCAATTGCCAACCAACGATTATGGCTGTGCCAATTGAATGAGGCCGTGTGCCCACACAGCCTCATTCTCTCCAAACATCCTCTCCAAGAATGTCACGACTTGAAAAAGGAGAATGTATTATTTAATGCTGCGGCGGATACGGATATGATTCCTGCCCAGCGTCTTTAGCGGATGCGATCCAGCGCAAGGTTAATGCAAAGGTTGTGACGGCGGCGCCAACCAGCAGACCAACGACAGCTGCGCCGACACCAGGGGTGTTGACCAGCCAGTAGAAAAATTGAAAGAGGGGTTGTTCAAGTGGAAAGTTCATCTTTAATCTCCAGAACCCTGTTCAAGTGCGCGACCCTCTTCCACTTCCCAAATGGAAATGGATGGGAAGAATTTATAGAAGACCACGAACATCAAGGTCAGTATTCCAAACGTGGAAATGGTGACGGCAATTTCGGTGATGGTGGGAGTGTAGGTAGTGTATGGCATCAGGCGAGCGTGCGTCAGCGTGGGCATGAGGATGTTCCAGCGTTCAAGCCACATGCCAAAGAGGACGAAAGAACTCGCGATAACTGTCGCTGTGATGAGGCGCGTTTTGAGCCATTTGGTTACGCCGAGAAGCGCAATGATGAAGAACAGAATGAAAGCGACGAGTAATCCTGTTTTGATATTGGGATCAGAGAGCGCAGGCGAGTTCAGCCATAAGACGAAAAAGAGAATCACGCTGACAAAGGTTGCCACCAACCCAGTGACGGTTTGAAACAGCGGATTACGCGAAGGCTTGTCCGAAACTAATTTTGGCGCGACCAGAATCCATGTGGCGGCGATCATCAGAATGTTCATGCCCCAAAATGCGGATGCGAATTCGCCAAACAGTTTGGATGCCATGACGGGGAACTCAAGTGTTTCCTGTTCTGTGACAACGACCAGTGTTTCATTGAGCGTGAAGTAAAACCAGACCGCGCTCATCACAATGAAGATCCAACCCAGATTGGTGTAAAAAGATTCCGTGATGTATTCTTTGAGATGTTTATTGTATTCGCGGGCAAGTGTGACCGAGATGAAAAGCAACCCAATGCCAGAGAAGATCGCGCCAACTACAAAGTACGGTCCAAGGATGGTGGATTTCCAACCAGGCTGTACAGTGGTGGAAAATAGCCACGAGGTAACGGTGTGCAGTGAAATACCAATTGGAATAATGAAGACCGAAACCACGGTGATGGCTTTTTCAAGCCGACGCCATTGTTCCTTTGCGCCTGTCCAACCGAGCGAAAGAATTTCATAAATTTTTTTGCGCCATGCGGGAGCAGTGGCGGGGATGGTGTCGCGCAGAAGTGCAATATCGGGGATGAGTTGTAAATAGAGCGCGAAGATGGCGGTCAGCAAATAAAGTGTGAGTGAAGCAATATCCCACAGCAACGGCGCTTGCAGGCGGCCATAAATGAGCGTGTATACCAAACGGTCGGGGCGTCCCATGTCCATGATGATCTGCAAACCAGCGGTCATCAAACCGAAGACGGTTAATGACTCAGCAATACGTGTGATCGGGCGGCGCCAGTTCACTTTGAGCAACTGCAAAACCGCCGAGATGACCGTGCCCGCCATGCTGACGCCGATCAGAAAAATAAAGTTGACCAGATACGCGCCCCAGAAAACGGGACGGTTGAGATCGGTGACGCCAAGCCCCAGCACCAACTGACGCACATACAGCAACATGCCAGGCGTAATGATCGCGATCAGAAACGCAACCACCATCCAAAATTTACGATCAAATTTATACAGCGGCGTAAGTAATTCGTCACGGTCGTGTAAAGTGAGAGTCTGCTGCATGGTTATCCCTCCGCCAAATATAAAGTCTTGGGATGTGCGCCTGAGTCTTCGAGTAAATGCGTGGCGCGCAAACTCTTCGAAAGCTGTGAGACGGTGCTATCAGGGTCATCAAGGTCGCCGAAGAAACGCGCCTTGCCCGTGCAAGTCTGCACGCAGGCGGGTACATATTCATCAGCGCGGAATTCGCGTCCTTCAACTTTTGCCAATTCACGCGCCTTCACCAGACGATGAACACAGTAGGTGCATTTTTCGACCACGCCCACAGGACGCACCGCAGGACCTTCGAGCGAACCCTTCACACTCACTTGATCGGGGTTGCGATATTCCGCCAGTGTCTCCTCCCATTGTGGTTCAGACCAGTTGAAATAGCGCACGCCATACGGGCAAGCCACGGTACAAAAACGACAGCCGATACAGCGGTCATAGTTCTGGCGCACAATGCCTTCTTCATCAATGAATGTCGCCTGCACAGGGCAGACCTTCACACACGGCGCATTGTTGCAGTGCATACAAGGGCGCGTGGAGTAATGCGTTTTCACATTCGGGTATTCGCCCTGGTCGGGGCCAAAATGCATGGGCAGCGGGAACACATCGTTCCAGCGGATGGCGCGTCCATTCTTCGCTTCTTCAGGACTTACGACAGGCGTGTTATTTTCCATGCGGCAGGCAATGCTACAAGCCTGACACGCAACACATTTTTCGAGATCAATTACCATACACCAATTAGTCATATTATTTTCCTCTACGCCTTGTTAACTTTGACGCGTGTATTTGTAAAAGCAGCCAGCCCCGTTAATGGCTCAGAAGCGGGATTTAATATCTCAAGCCCGTTGACACCGCGCCCTTTGGCATATCGTCCCACCGCAGTGTGACCTTGATTGAATGGCATATTCACAACATCTGGATGAAGACCCGCCACCAACTTAACCTTGGTGCTGATTGCCCCAAATGGGCTTTCGATTTTCACCCGATCATTTTCCACCAACCCCAACTTGTGCGCGGATTCTGGATTCATCTCCAGCCATGAGTCCCATGTCTCGCGCACGGTCATGCCGCTGATCTCCTGCAAGGATGGCATGTTGGCGGCGTCGCTACGTGACCCCAGACTCATCAATGTGACAATGTTCAGCATGAAGGGATATTGCGCTTCATCACCCTGAAATGCAGTGGCTTCGTAATGCGGAAGAATTGCACCATCACCAGATTGTGTAATGCCAAGTTTGGCGAGTTCATCCTTCTTCATCTCACCGAGGAAGCAATTCAATTCGCGGCTATATAAGTCAAAGTAACCATCACGCGGCGCATTCAAACGCTCAGCGCCGACCACGTTCTCGATCCAATGCTGACTTCCGCGTTTGGCAAAGCGATAGCCAGGGTTGAACCACACGCCCAATTCCTTAAGCAATTCCCAATCCGCGCCGATGTCTTTCAAGCGGAATTGCAAAACTTCTTCGTAGGATTTCCAAGCGAAGGCTTTTGCAACTGTCCCGCCCATTGACTCGGCAACTTTCAAAAAGAAGTTACCCGTGTTCATCGTGTCGTACAACGGCTCAATGACAGGTTGGTACAACGAAATGCCAGGATAGCCCAAGCCTTCGATATGGTCATCGCCCCAGCGTTCAAGGAATGTGGGCTCGGGCAGAATCAAATCTGCGAGTTCGGCGCTCTCATCCATGAAGGAAGAGAACGAAACGACAAAGGGAACTTTTGCAAAAGCGTCTGCAAAGCGTTTGCCGCCAGGGGTTTCAAAAGCGGGATTGGCGTCATACAGGAACAACGCTTCAACGGGTGAGCCTTCCAAAATTTGGTCGGCAACCGATTGATAGGAGTTGCGTCCAAGCGGGAATTTACTGCCTGCGCCATCTATGCGGGCAGTTTTCATGCCCTTTGCCGCGACTGAATCAGAAGGAAGTTTTGGATAATCCACACAAGGCATATACCGCTGGGTCATCACGCCGCCCTTGGACTCGACACTCCCCACCAACGCATTCAGCATGTGGACAGCCATTGCCGTGTACACGCCGCTGAATCCGCCGTTGAGCAAGCCGCCCTTGCCAGGCATGATCGCAATCGCGGGACCATTGCCAGCGAATTCACCCGCCAGCCGCGCAATCGTCGTGGACGGGATACCCGTCATCTGCTCGACGCGGATCGGGTCATAGTTTTCCAAGACAAAATCACGGAAGCCTTTACGCTCCCCACCTGAAGCAAAGTTATCGAAGCCGAAACAATAATTCTTGACAAAGTCCGCATCCACCAAGCCAGATTGGATGATGACGTTCGCCATGCCAAGCGCCAGCGCCGCATCGGCGCCAGGCTTGATCGGAATCCACTCATCGGCTTTCGAGGCGGTAATGCTTTGGCGCGGATCGATCACCACCACCTTGCCGCGTGTGGCGCGTCCGCGCCGCAGATAGGTGTAACCAGAAATCGTGCGCTGTGGGTTGGGTCCCGCTTCCAAAAGATTCGCGCCAAAAGAAATAACGTAGTTTGCATTTTCGAGGTCATACGCGGGCAGACCGTAAATGCCTTGCGTGAGATACATGCCAAGTTTTGCGGCGGCGATGTTTAGACTTTCGTGCGAGACGACATTGGGCGAACCGACTGCTTCCATGAAACGAGTCAGGAAGGAGCGCATTTGTCCGCGAGTGTCACCGTGCATGAGAACAGCCTGTTCGGGATGACCCGCTTCGCGCAAGGCGTTTAGTTTTTCCGCTGTCAGTTGGATGGCTTCTGCCCATTGGATCTGAGTCAACTGTCCCGTAGCGCGATCGCGTTTCATTGGGGAGGTTAATCTGTCAGGGTTGTATAACAGCTCGGGGGCAGCCTGTCCCTTCGGGCAAAGCGCTCCCTGATTGATGGGGTGCATCGGATTGCCTTCGAGTTTGACGGCTTTTCCATCCGCCACACGGACGAGAATTCCGCAGCCAGCCGAGCACAAGTGACAAGTGGAAGAGACGACTCTTTCTTCAACAGCAGTTTGAAGTTCAGAGTCAGCCTTTGCAGACATGACGTTTTTCAACGCGCCCAATGCCGCCGCAGACCCAGCCGCCACACCGCCTACTTTGAGAAAATCACGCCGTGAAAGGGGTTGTTTGGTCATTAGTTACCTCCGCAGAAAACAGAAGCCGATTGCGGCGCGCATTTGAATTCAGGAGATTCGAGTTGATATTGTAGCGGGGGAATTTCAGCCTTGCCAGTTGCGAGAGCGGATGTGTAATCAATGAGCGCCTGTAATTGCGATTCGGTGAACATGCCTTCGAAGGAGGGCATTCCGCTTTGAAGCCGTCCGCGCAAAATGTTGGTGCGGATTTTTTGAGGTTTGACACCGGTGTTGACAATGACACGCCCAAACAATCCTTCGCCAAACATTCCATGACAGGTCGAACAGGCGATCTCAAAAAGTTCCGCGCCGTCGTTCACGCCAGGAGCAATCAACACACCAGGCAGAACGGGTACTTCATCCGCGCGACCTCTAGCCGCCCATAATGCGCCGCGCAATGTACGCGGGCCACCGCCGCCCGGGTTGACGTGACACACAGCACATGCTTCACTTGTGCGATGAGAATATTCAGGCAGGGCATGTACTGAATTTGAAGTGGAGGATATTACCAGCAAAATAAAAATAGCAATGCCAGCGATTGCCAATAATTGCAAATAATGAATGAGCCAGGGTTTTAGTTTCATCGGCGCGCTCCTTATAAAAACATCCCGCAGTTTTTTTGTAAGACGCTGTTGAAAATCTCAAACCTGCGGGACGGTGTCTAGCATCTTTCAGTAGACCATCCAGGGGACTTACGCCCCCTGGATGGGTGAAGCCAATACAAATTATTCGATGGGTAAGGTTTGGATATAGGTAAGGATGTCGAGCAGATCCTGAAGAGACCAATCCATGTGACGTCCTGCCGTCATTACTTCACCGGGCTGGCCATTCTGGATTTTGTTCAAAACTTCCCATGGGTTATCGGCTGAAACAGTGCCTACGAATTCAACCCCTTCACCGTCGTCGAAGTCCAACGCTTTGCCGTCTTCGGCGTGGCAGGCCTGACAATTGCTTTCATAGAGGACTTTACCGTTTTCAGCATCGCCATTGACGGTCTTGTCATCATTGATATAGGGGGCCATATCTTCAACCTGCTGCATGAAAGCAACCAAATTGTTCAACTGGTCATCGTTCAAATAGGAAGAGAAGTCGTGGTCACCAGTCTTCATCGCGGTCATAAGTTCTTCAGAGGTTTTGCCAGCGGAGGAAATGACTCCGGGGAAGCCAGTGAGATGTGAGCCTGAGCCATAGCGGCCTTCCACACCCTTGAAATCCCAACCATGGCATTCCTTGCAGCGCCATGTATCATTACCAGTGCGGGTGTTGGTGGTCTGGGTTAACCACAAAGGTTGATCTGTGGTCATATCGTCTGCGCCGGTCGCTGCGATCCAGTTGTCATAAAGGCGTCCGCCTTCGGCGACAGGGCTGGATGTTGGCAGAGTCTGAGCGTAAGCCAACAGGTCAATGTATTCCTGATCGGTAAATCCAAGATCAACGAGCGCGGGCATATCTGCAACACCGGGCTGCCCGAAGCGGGCCTTGTGAACGAATTCCCACGGGTTATCACTTGCGATCGTGCCATAATATTCAGGTCCGCCATCATCTGCGAAGTTAAGCACAAGACCTTCAGGGCCGTGGCAGTCAGTGCAGTTTTCTGTATAGATCGTTTCGCCGTTGGTAGCATCGCCGCCAACAGCCGCTTTGTCCGTAATGAACGCAGCCGAGTCGAGCATGTTTTCGCCAAGGAAGAGTGCAATATCGGTCAAAGCCTGATCATCCATATAAGCGGAGAAATCATGATCGCCTGTCTTGAGCGCGGCCAAAATTTCATTCGGGTCAGTTCCAGCGACCTGCATGACACCTACAAAACCAGTAGCATGTGAACCACCACCGTATGCGCCATCTTTGCCGAGATAATCCCAACCGTGACATTCCTTGCAGCGCCAGGTAGTACCGCCGCTGCGAGTGTTGGTGGATTGAGTTGCCCACAAAGGCTGATCGCCTTCAGGAGCATCCACGCCGAGGACTTTTGTCCACTCATCATAGAGCAGGCCGCCGCGGATCGGGTCGCCGCTCAAAGAAACAGGGGCTTCCGTTGCAGCAACAGGAGCCTCAGTCACAACAACCGCAGCTTCAGTTTGTGCAACAGGGGCTTCGGTTGAATTCCCACCACAAGCTGCCACTACAAGCATAAGGCCAATGGCAATAGCGAAAAGAGAGAAAACACGTTTATTCATCTTACATTCTCCTAGTGAAATATTGAATTAATATTTAGGTAATTCTGGCAATATTAATCTGCGCCTAAGATACCACCCATGCGTGTCCACGAACCGTCTCGAATTGTCTCAAATGTGTCCTTATTTGTATCTGGCTTGAACAAAAAGGCTATAATCTGTGCAATGAAATCAAACCTGTTTACCTGGCTAAACAAGGGTCGCTACCTTGACTTAAATATTCTGCAATGGGCAATACCGCTCTTCCTGGCCATCACAGCCATTGTCTTTGAGTTTGTGGAACATGGTTTGGAAGGCGAACTGAACTTTGACCTGGCGTTCATGAGCGAAACCATTATCTTCGGACTGATGGGTCCCGTAATCGTCGGCTTTATCATTGCCTGGATGCGCGAACTGGTCAATGCGGAGAAGCAAGCCATTGCCGAAGTCCATGTTTTGAATCGTGAATTGGAAGCCAAAGTGATTGAACGAACTGCCGCACTGGAACAACGCAACATAGAGTTGGGTAAGGCCAATCACGAACTTCAAAAATTGGATGAAATGAAATCTGAATTTGTCTCACTCGTCAGTCACGAACTGCGCGCTCCGCTTACAACCCTCAACGGCGGTTTGGAACTTGCGTTGCAGCACGCCGATACTCTCCCCGATGCGGCACGGCGAACACTTGAAACAATGGTGGGAGAAAGCAATCGTCTGACTCAATTGGTGCAAAGAATATTGGATATATCCAGGCTGGAGGCAGGTAAATTGGATGTCAATCTCGGCCCGATTGCCATCCGTCCGTTAATGGAACAGGCCGCTGATGTTGTTCTCATTCCAAAGGGCCGCCAGGTTGAATGGAAATTCACCGATAATCTTCCTCCAGTTTGGGCAGATGAGATTCATCTTGAAGAAATCATTCGCAACCTGATGCGAAATGCAGAAAAATATTCCCCATCCAATACAACCATCATATTATGCGCATGCCAGCAGGGTGAATATATTCGCATTTCAATTAAGGATCATGGGTATGGGGTTCCTCTTGAATATCAGGAAAATATCTTCGAGCGCTTTGGGCGTGCCCAGCATGGCGAAAGTGCCCCGCCTGGCTGGGGGCTCGGTTTATATTTTGCGCGGAAACTGATTGAAGCGCAGAACGGCTCAATCAACATAATTAGCCCGATCTGGCAGGATGCACAAGCACCTGGGGCGGAGTTTTATCTGCTCGTGCCAGTGGCAACTTTCAGTGAGGAGTGAAGCGTGTCTTCCATCCTGCTAATTGATGACGATGTAAACTTATCCAATCTGCTTGCTGAATATTTGCGTGATCAAGGTTTTGTTGTCCACACCGCCAGTGATGGTCAAAAGGGTCTATATACATTTTTCGAGCAAAAGCCCGACCTCATCCTATTGGATGTGACCATGCCGATCAAAGACGGCTGGGAAACGCTCAAGCGCATTCGAGAAATGAGTCAAACACCCGTTATCATGCTAACTGCACGCAGTGACGAAAGCGAAGTATTACGCGGCTTCTCGCTCGGTGCCGATGATTATGTCAGCAAACCCTTTTCATTTGCCCAATTAGGTGCGCGGATCAAGGCTGTGTTGGGGCGTACTGGAGAGACATCGCCAACGAGAGAAGTCTTGGAAGCTGGCGGTTTGAAAATTGATTTTTCTATTCGCCGCGTTACTCGAGACGGGGAGTTGATTGTGCTCACTCCAACCGAGTTCAAGCTGTTGGTTGCTTTAATACGCCATCCCCATGATGTCATTTCGGCAGAAGATTTGGTGCGCGAAGTCTGGGGACCGCAATATGCCAATGAAGTTGGTTTTGTGCGCCGTTACATCTGGCATTTACGCCAGAAAGTTGAAGTGGACCCGGAAAATCCAAAATATATTCATAATGAAAGAGGATATGGATATCGGTTTGGGGAGTAAAAAATGATTTTCCAGCCGATATGTATACCTTTAAAGGCTCGTATAGCGGGTTCCTTAAACGATGCCATGATAACTGTAGAGCGTAACTTTTTTACTTGTGCTGGTTACTTGCTTTATTCACCATGGTCTATTTGAAAAAAATGCATCATTTCCCTTGTAGAAAAAGGAAGAAGCGCAAAAGTGTAGTTTGCTTGACCGATTTGGATTTGTACGGTAACAACGCAAGGTCAGGATCGCGGGTTCGTTCAAAGATTCCCGATAATGGAACTCGCGGTGCGTAACTTTTTTTACCCCTGTTTTTAGTATCATCTCAAAAAATGGGGGGGGGAGAGAAGCGTGACTCATCCCCACGACCAACCGAGGTTGAGTTCGAGAGCGCGTTTCGTCACCAGAATAGACATGGGTGGAATTTGGTTGGTATCGGAAACACGGTCGCGAATATAGGCATAGAAGCTGATGCCTAATTTCCTGGCCGTGTCCGCCAGAGTCATGAAAGTATCCCAGGCTTGTAAACCCAGTTGGGTGCGCGGACCGAAACTCACATCGCGCTTTCTCACTCGCTGTCGAACCGCCAGTTCTGATGCATTGTTATGCAGAGGCAGTTCAGGGTGTTGAAGTACCTGCAGTAATGATGTTTTCTTGGCGCGGGTTTTTGCAATACGCTGATCCAGATCGTCATAGCCTGTATTCGTTGCGAACAGGGTATCGAACTGGTTTTCCAAGCGCTTGCATTCTTCCACACAGGGCTTTTCACGGTAAGCCAACAACTGATGGTAGTACTCCCAATAGTTGTTGAGAAAGTCTGCCAGTTGCTGGCGGTGAATGGCGATGACCGGTTCCAACTTTTTATACGCCCGTCCATCGTGAACCCAACACAGCATCATAGCCCGCGTCAACCAATGGAACACGGATGCATCATCACATACCAGCGTATCCACAATCGGAACACCCTTCTCCGCGTGGTACGCCGCGACCGCTGCCGCACCCAGGATGGCTGTGCGCTGCTGGATATTCAAACTCGGCAACGTCTTTTCCAATCTTTTCATAAAAGCGGTCTCTTCCCAGACTTTTTCACTCAACCACTTCGGCAGAACTGCCTGGGCTGCTTTCGAGAGCGCTACATTTTTCAGATACCCAAAGGCTTCCTCGTTTAGCACGAAGATGCGTTTGCGCCCCTATCGCAGAACATCCAAGGCTGTCAAACGGTCTACTTTCAGACGCGTATGATACGAGGTGTACGCTGGATTGCAGACCACCTGGCAATGTTGCCTTTGTCCATTCACCCGCGTTTCGGTGTGGTCGCTTTGCTGCCAGGGACTACTGCGCAGTCCCGCCTCATATACCGCTTCACTCTCCGCGTGAAAGGTCTCTTGCTTTTGGATCAGCAGATCCGATACTTCCCCTTTTGAGATCTGCACCCCCATATTCACCAGAAATTCCCTGATCTTTGGTTCACTCGTCCCCACTCCAAAATACAGCGTCAGAATCAAACTCTTGATGCCTGGTCCGAACTGCCCACCATAGCCAGGTGGAAGTTCTGCCAAATACGTCTTGCCTTTCGACGCTGAGTAGTACTTCTCTTTATGAAATCGCACATTTTCTGTTTTGACCAGCAGTTCCTGCACCACGACCGTTTCGCATCCTTTGTATTCCGCGTCCGCAGGTAACTGCTTCCTGTCCACTTTCAGGACTTCATCCCGATCAATCCGCAATTCAACCTTCTTACTCTTCTTATGCCTCACGCGCTTTTTGCGCCGTTCTGCCTCTGACGAATGATCTGCCTTTGCGCTTGGCTGCGGTTTATTCCCTTTGATATAAGGCTTGCCTTGTTCTCCCTTTAGCCGATTATTCTCATCCCGCAAGCGTTGATTCTCCACTTGCAATTCTCGCACGTCGCGGCTTAATTGCTCCACCATGTTCAATAACCGCTTCACCAATTCGCGAGCGTTCTCTTCCTGAATTGCGTTCAATTCAATATCTTCTAACATGCTCGCGTTAGTTTACTCGTTTATCTTTGTTACGAGAAGTATTCATTCATTCCCTGCTCATCCCCCCATTTATTGAGATGATACTGTTTTTACGCGAAAAATGGGCAATAAGTAACAAAAAAACCGCCATTTTGGGGCGGTTTTTTCATTTATTCTTGGCGGTCCCGACGGGGATTGAAATCGCGGTGCGTAACTTTTTGGCATACTAATGATAAGTTCAATTTTGAGCCCTTTTTGGGCTGTTTTCGTAACTCGTTGCAAAAACATGATGAATGTCATGCAATATTTGTTACGATTTATTACGGTTTTTAAGGCTGCATGCTCAGGTCACAAGCTTTTTCGAAAAAAACTAAACTAGACTGGCGATATTCCTTCTTGAAATCCAAAAAAGCAATTGAAGGAAAGAGTTTTCACAGGGCTCATTTTATGCGGGGACACTGAGACTGTCAAGCAATTGATGGCGAATTTCGTTAAAGTCGAGACAAATGTCCACTTCTGTCCACACATGACACAAAGAAAATCGTTTCCCTTAAAAAACTAAGCGGATGAGTAAGTAGCCAGCACAGGAGCTGCGTGACAAGGCGCAGATCGTTACTCTGCGCGATGAACTTCTCAAGACCGGATCATCCGCTGTCGCGGCTATGATGCAGCTCGTGACAGACGCGGGCCAATTATCAGAGATCAAGAACCAGCAGGAAAGTTTGCATGTTCTTGCCAGCGCAGTCGTGGTGTATTCGATCGGTCAGCATAGGTAAATTTTCAGCCCCCGCTTTGTAACGAAGGCTGATGGAAGGAATATCTTATTTGCAGGACTTACTTGTATAATCAAAACTACATCCGGCTGTAGCATTGCAAATAGAATCACTTGTAATGGATCCGCAGTTAACAGCGCCTGTATCACCGCCTGTATTACCATCCCCAGTATCGCCGCCACCTGAGTGGCTAGGAGTAGGAGGTATGTTGCAAACAGGGAAAGTCACATCAAATGTCTGCGTACGCAATGCACTCGTCAGTGATACAAATGTAGTCCGCGAATCGCAGGTAGCTGTTATTGGATCAAAGATCCGCCCCACTGGACAGCCTGGATAGTTCCCATTCGGCGCAGATACAGCGCAACACAGATCGGTTTGATCGAGATCGTAACCGTCCAAACAGGTTTTATCAGTTGGCTGGGCAACGCTATTACACGTTTGGGTTTTATCATCAAAATAATAACCTGGCAGACAGACCGGGTACGCCATACCATTACTTTGCAGGCCATTGCTCAACAACTCATTACGGGTTATTCCGTTTTCAGATAACTCATTACTCGTCAACCCATTCTCAGATAACCCATTACTGGAGATTGCATTCGCAGTTAAGCTTCTGGCAACCCTGACACCATTGATAAAGACAAAGTTGGGGGTGAAGTGACCGCTCCTCAAACCAAGATCGTTAAATTGGACACCATTCGTTGGAATCGGCGCGCCAGTGGAACTGAACTCCCAGTCATCCTCGGCGGCGATTGGATCCGCAAAACTACTATCCAATATGCCGGTCAGGCCATCACACACAAGGTCCGCGACAACACTCGTGCTCGAATTCGAGGCCCCTCCACAAACTATTCGGTTGCCTTGTACCACCTGACAATTTTCCCCCGCCCCCTGTGGTGTAATTGTTTGGAGTGTATGATGTTCGGCCAGGGTTATATCGAGTGTCACATAACTTTTGCCATTCTGGCAGAAATTTCCTTTAGGAGTGATAACATGGTTCAAGCCTTCAACTGGCTGGCTTGGATCATAATACGGCGAGCTCTGGCAATACAATGCCATTGGGCGGGGATTATCAACAATACAGTGTATGCCAGCCCTCAATTCATCCGTGAACCCTGCGCTTCTCAATTCGTCTGAAAAACCAGCGAGTTCAGAGTTTGTTGGGCTATGGCCGTCCAACCAAGCACAATACTCGCCGGAGTTATCCGATCCCACGATACTGATGGGTTGATTTTCTTTGGATGGATCGATTAAATCTTTCGATGAGTTCGGATCTGTGGGAGGTTTACACTTCCCAGACTGAACGCAAAGCGAAAATTGATAATTTGAAATTGGATTGGCGGTGATCCAAAACCCGTTTTTGCCATCTCCTCCGTTCGGATTTGGAATATATACCAAAGTGCTGCCATCCACCCAGGCCATGGTCAATCCAGCACGCAAGCCTGGGACTGGTTCGACAGTAGATGCCAATGTTGATTCCACAGTTGGCAAAATCGCAACCGGCAATTTTCGGGAGTTTAGTAAAACAGCAATAATGAAAAACAAAATGAGAACACCGCCCAAGATAGCTGGAAGAGTAAATTTATTTTTATTATCCGAACTTGCTTGCTGTACAAGATAGTCAGTTTTTTGGGCTGCCTCATCTTTCATCTTTGCAACAGATTTTTGAGATGACTCAAGTTCTACTGCTTTAAGTTTGTGTTCTTCTTCACCATCCCGTTTCCTTAACACCTCATCTTTTTTATTCTCCCGGTTAAGTATTTTCTGATAATCCATCATTGTCTCCCATAAGTCCCCTGAGGCTGGATCATGTCCCACGTCATTTAATATTTCAGAATTATCTACTGGCTGTTCAAGATTTCCTGTATCACTATTGCCTGCGCTATTCCTGCCACTGCCTGCGCTATTCCTGCCACTGCCTGCACTATTCCTGCCACTGCCTGTGCTATTCCTGCCACTGCCTGCACTATTCCTGCCACTGCCTGCACTATTCCTGCCACTGCCTGTGCTATTCCTGCTGCCACTATTGCTATCATTAACTGAATTATTTGATACATCATTCTTGAACTTCTTCATAAAATTCTTGAAAATACTTTGGATGAAATTCATATTCCTGTTCCTCCCGGAGACAAGGTTTGGCGGAATGATTTCTATTTCAATATCGATCTAAGCTCAAGAATATTTTATAGCGACAATAAATCAGTAAGTGCTGCCATCAATAATAGCCCCATTTATCAGCAGGAATACTAAATTTGATAGAGTATATATGCAATCCAATAAAAGAACAATTAGCAAATTGGATTACTCGTATCCAATACGTAAGTAGCCAGCACAGGGTGGTCACGGAATAGACGGCATACTTCAATCAGGAACGACCTCATCAAGGGATTGAACAGCGGATCCCTGATCAGTATGAGCAGACAAGATCAAAGCCAATCAGCGGACGAATCACGTCGAAGGCAATCCTTGGGGGATTGCGCCACAGTTATTCGCGTACGATATATCTGAACTGACCTGAATCTTTTCAGGTCAAGAAGTAAACGAACAAGGGTGAATATTATTTATCGATAATCAGGATATGAAATCGAATTGTTTTTTGTTGCTTGTGATCGGCGTGCGTTTACAAAAAATCTTTCAGATGATCCCCGAGTGTGTTTTTGAACTATAAATCAAGCCTACCTTGAGGGTAAAAGGATGATTCCCTGATCAAAAATCCTACGTAAATATATATAAATCAGGCGGATGAGCGAAGTAGCCAGCACAGCCGCTTTTGCTTATCCCACGTATCGCAGATAAACAAAAGAAATAAAAAAGGACTATGTTGGCTTGTGCTGACTACTTACTTATCCGCCCGGATTTGAGCGATAAAAGAGATTATCATTCTCTTTTACTGTTTTACCCTCATAATTTTTCGGAAGCAGCATGATCGGCAAAATCCTTCTCTGGTTACAAAAGCGCATCAATCTCTGGACAAACCCCGCCCTCAGGTAGTAAACGAACAATGGGATTTGAAATTGGCTGCCTGCGTCCGCTGTGTTTGCCTAAAAGCGATCATCCAAGTGATTCCCAGTGCGTATTCTGAAAATAAGCTGAGCCCAGCTTGGCAGGAAAAGAATTCCCCCCTGATCGAAATCTCTGCGTAAAATCCCAAAAAATCTCGTGGATGAGTAAGTAGCCAGCTGTGCTGGCTACTTCGCCCATCCGCCCGGAATTAAGCGGTAAAAGAGGATTATCATGGTATTTTCCCTCATAATTATCTGGGAGCAGCATGATGGGCAAAATCCTTCTCCGGTTACAAGAGCACCTCAAACGCTGGATAAAACCCGCGACTTCACTCTTGATCACCGACCTACTTTCAGACCTAACCCGGTAGGATGCCAGCAACTGAAAGATTCCTAAGAGAATGGACGCACCTTATCCCCAGCCTATGTGTATTAACTCTCATCACGTCCACAGAAAAAAATGCCGATCACTCAGACAGACAGATAGCCAGACGGCCATAGTTAAATACGTACTACATTCTCGCAGTAGTGATTACCAAAGGATAAATCATGACCAATGATAATATACGCACATTCATCAAGGTAAATGTATCAATCGACGGGGAAGCATGGAACGAAGTTGCGACTTTCGAGAATAAAGCCTCTGATGAGCAGGTCTATGTCCTTGACCGTAATTCAGGTACTGTTTTATTCGGCGATGGAAAGCACGGACGTAGACCACCTGCCGGTTCAAGGATTGAAGCGACCTATCGAACAGGCGGCGGATCTGTTGGTAATGTGCTCTCTTTCACCTGGACGATGGCAGACCCGCATATCCACAAGGCCTTATCCGCTGCCATCATAACCTTACCAGATTCCTTCCGCCTGAGAATTTATCAGGTAGATGCGCGCTCGTGGCGCTGGAAATTCGCAACCTGGCTGTGTGATGTTCTAAAGGTGAACTTGTAGACTCTCTGCTCAACAAGGAGTAGATTGGCATCAGCGTGGAGCTCCAACCTCCCTTACGTAAGTAGCCAGCACAAGTTTTGAGAAAAAACACACCCGATTTGGTGCGTTTTAATTATCAACTACCGATTGTGGCTGTACCCGAAATTTCGCGGACGTTTTGTTGACTAACGGATATTTATTGTTGCCCGAACATTAAGGTACACGTTGCAAGGTCACATTAATCGGCTCAATGTCTGGAATATCGTACCCCCCGGACGCGGGTAAGTATGAACTACAGTCGCCACTTATGGTTCCGCCATCCTCTGTAATGACTATCGTATAAGAACCATCACCCACAAAATCAAGACCCGCGCAAGTCTGTGAGCACGAAACCTCCCCTCCAGTTGAGTCTCCTGAAAACACCACTTCACCATTGCATGACCCGTCCCCCCCTCCTGTTGATGCAAGTGTGAACGAGTTATTTAGTGAGTCTATGATGCCAGATAATGATGCCACTCCCCAGGTCCCATCCGCGCTGTATCTCTTATTACATTTTTCTCCGATCTTTACGAGCTTGGCAATTTTCCCCGGCAAATCATCTACGATCGGGATTATTTCACCGTTCGCATCCACCCCGTTGAGGCTGAGTAATTCGTTATCTCTTTCCAGTCCGATGAGATCTTGGATGGCTTTCTCGGCATACTTACAATCTAATTCGGCTGCCACCATTTCTTTTTGAATGACCTGATCATAGTATTTTTCCATGTAGGATTTCAAGGTACTCGAAATTTGATCATTCGCCTCCTGACCTAATAATTGAGCTAATCGTTCAGGCTGTAAAAGTTTTGCGACTTCGTTTTGAAGGCGCGCACGTGAGTCATTGGCTTGGTGCTGCAGATTCGCCGCCCACTCATTATCACCGCCACTTCCAACACCCGCACCGCTGAATTCCAGTAGCTTGATCCTGATCTCGCGGCTTTTCGGGTCGATGATCGCCAGGTGATAATCCCGCCCCGTTCCTTCGTAGGCAAAGATGATCTGGTTCTCAATGGGAATCTCCTGCGCTGGGATCACGATCAGCGTCACGAACTCGTTGAAAAATAAACCTGAAGGTTCAAGCTGAACTGCCGCTACCGCCTCGCTGCTCAACGGCGCGCCTGTAATGCTTTTAACGGCTGTCATCGTGATCGCTGTGTCGCTGTCGAGAGCCCCGGGGGGAACGTCAAGTGTAAATACGGTCCCATCCGCAGCCGTCAATGTCATGGCGTTGCCATTGGTTGAGAAGGTGCCGCTGACTGTAGAGGTTTCGTCCAACGCTACCGTTATATTGAGCGGCTCGGCGGGTGTCGTAAAATCAATATTGGAAGTATTTACGGAATCGTTCGGAACATTATTATTGTCACTGGACGAACCAGGAGTGAATAACCGACACGAGATTGAAATTAATACGAATAAAAGAACCAGTGAGACAAGCTTTATATTTTTCATGAGCGTATCTTTTTCCTTCCATTAGTTTCATTTGCATAGGCATCAACAACATAATTCGGCGACTACTATTGTATAACAGGTTGACTAACCCTTCGCAGACCATGCCGCAGGCACGGACTCCACTCAGCATCAGAACGCGAAACGGTCCGAGGCTAGTACATAACCAATATGGACTTCCTCCCCTTGAGTGGAAGATGTCCCCTGAAGCGAGTGTATTATTATCTCAATGCTCTTACGGAACACTTTGTTGAGCACCCAATCATAGTAGGCCCAATTTAGTCATCAGTTGACGGGCTTCATCCGCACAATCTAGCGAATAATTAAGGATGGGCAAGATCTTCCAAAATAGTTCTTCCTCAGATAAGCCAAATGTATGTAAAGCATTTAGACGGTTCTCCGGGGAACACCATATCGCTGTAAAGCCCGGGAATATACAGCCCATGAATACGGCTAGCCATGCCACATATCCAAGGCGCACAATGTCTCTTTCTCCAGACCAACCGGCCTCGCGGAGACCCTGTAGGTAACTGTCAAAGGCAACAGCGTCCAATTTGGACATCTCTGCTGGCAACCACTCTAGAAGTCCTCCACTCATACCCACCAACCAATTAAGTTCTGATCCCAATGAACCCAAGCCGCATTGAGCCCAATCCACAAGGACAAGTTCGTCCTGTTGAGCCATATTCTGGCGAATAAACAGGTTTCGGCGCTGGCTATCAAAATGTGAAAAGACTTGTGGTAAACCATCCAATACCTTATAAAACACCTCACGTTCCACCCAGAGTTGCTCAAACCGCTGACGCAAGTCAATCGAGACATGACTCTGGTTCAGGGGGAATTGCCAGTCTTTTTCAATGTCCATCCAACTTAACCATGCAATATAGTGTCGCCGGGCAAACCACGGTTCCTGCGGTTGCACCTTCACTGCCAAACATGCACCGTTCCAGAGACCAAGTTGACGAGCGGCAATAGCGAAGTCATCAAGTGTCCAAGACCCCGGTCTTCGATCGGATACTTCTTCCATCCAGATCCAGACACTATCGGGATACTCATCGGTTCGATAGAAACGCGGTGATCTCACTGGCCCAGGTAGGCGTTCTAACAATCCGGACTGCGCTAAAAGAAATTCGCGCTTCCAATAATATAAATCATCAATGGGTGTTTCTTGCTCCGGCTGTATAAAAATCTTCACAACCACCGACCACGACCGCGCTTCATGGCTATCGTGTCCTCGGCCGCTAAACAGCCATAAGCCATCCGGGTTGGCAATCCCCTTGTCACTTAAACGTCGGATGGACCAATCGGTAATCACAAAGTATGGACTGCGCTGATCCTGCCGAACTACATCGGTTAGGATTGTCACATCAATTGCGTTCAGCCTTTCTAAGACATTTTTATTCATTTGCATACCGTTTTACCATCTCTGCTGATAAGCACCCAGCGGTTCGTGGACCTGGACTCCGCTTGGGAACAACAGCTCGAAGCCTGAATACTCCCAATACACAGTATTCCCCTAAAGGGGAATACTGTCCAAAGGACGGAAGAGGTTTACAGCGTCTAGTTGCCGCGGTGTTGGTCCGCCCTTCATAGTTGGCAGGTGGGGAAGACCATCAGCCAGATTTTTGCTAGACGGTTTTAGAAGATCGTAATGCCATGCCCGTCCAAATGGCTGAGAGCAAATCCACAACCCCAAATAGAATAAGCTGCCAATTAACAAGCCCAAACATAACGAAGACAATGAAAAAAAGGATTGGGGTGGAACGGACATAAACCGACCATCGAATAAGGTTTTTCATTTCACTTTTTGCCGCTTGAATATAATAATAACCCAAATAAAGAACTAGCATTCCTACAACCCGAATCCATACTTCGGCAGTTTTGGGAAGGAAGAACATCCCAAGCAGGAAATTTGGCGCTAACAGCAGGATAAGGCTGAGCACCACTAGTAGTCTGTCAAAATTGATTTTATGAAATAAGGTCTCTGGTGATAAAGTAAGTTCACCGGAGGCAAAGATGAAGAGGTACAAAGTTCAATTAACAACAGAAGAGCGCAAACAACTCCAA
>Ga0154020_10001006_pt1 | contig 34825 bp, 29 predicted proteins | sample Klosneuvirus_201_FD_109709 | JGI IMG/M metagenome (GOLD analysis project Ga0154020, IMG submission 109709) | Active sludge microbial communities from wastewater, Klosterneuburg, Austria - Klosneuvirus_20160825_MG | ecosystem: Engineered > WWTP > Aerobic digester > Activated sludge | place...
CAAACGTGACGCGAGCACCGGAGGCGTACTCGATGTACTCCGAGGAGCGGAGCGGCAGGTTTGGCCCAGGAATGACGGCATCTTCGGCCGCAGCCGGTCTGACTAGCGGTTCGGCGCTCTAGCGCTTGCGGATCCCGTGCCGCTTCAGCATCTCGAACAGATACGTGCGGTTGATCTTGGATAGCCGCGCCGCCTCGGCGACGTTGCCGTCGGACCGCTCGAGCAGCCGCACCAGATAGAGCTTCTCGAAGGTGGCCAGCATGCGATCCCGCGCGGTGCGGTACTCCCCCTCGAGGAGTGGGTCGGTCGCCATGCTCTCCTCCACCGCGCTCTTCCCGCCGGAGCTGTTGGCCGAGGCTGGCGTCGCGCCGCTCCGGGAGTCCTCCAGCTCGGGGGCCTCGCCCAACGCGAACAGGTGGTCGACGAAGTTCCGCAGCTCGCGGACGTTGCCTGGCCAGCGGTAGTTCATCATCTGATCGATGACCTGCGGCGGGAACACCTCCTCGAGCGGCTCTTCGCGGCCCGCATGGCGCAGGAAGCTCTCCACGAGCAGCGGGATGTCTTCGAGGCGCTCGCGCAGGGGCGGGATCCCGATCCGCAGCCCGGCGATGCGGTAGTAGAGGTCCGAGCGGAAGCGGCCGCTGTTCACCTCGGCGCGCAGATCGCGGTTGGTCGCGCAGATCAGCCGGACGTCGGTGCGGAGGGTCTCTTCCCCGCCGAGGCGCCGAAACACCCGCCGCTCGAGCACGCCGAGCAGCGTGGTCTGCAGGCTGAGGGGCAGCTCGCCGACCTCGTCGAGAAACACCGTGCCGAGATGGGCGCGCTCGAAGGCGCCGATGTGGCGGCGCTCGGCTCCGGTGAAGGCGCCCTTTTCGTGGCCGAAGAGCTCGCTGGCGATCAACGTGGGCGCCAGCGCGCCGCAGTCGATGGTCTCCATCTCGTGCTCGGCGCGGGCGGATCCTTGGTGGATCGCGTTGGCCGCGACCTCCTTGCCCACCCCGGTCTCGCCGAGCAAGAGCACGCTGATGTCCGAGGCGGCGGCCTTCTGCAGCTGCGCCATGAAGCGCTGGGTGATGGGACTTCGCCCGACGACCCCGTGGTACAGCTCCTGCTCGAGGAGCTCCGGGGAGGCTACCCCGCCGTCGATCACCCGGATGATGCTGTTTCCGAGGTGGATCATGGCCCCCGGCATCAACATCGCTCGCTCGATGCGCGCGCGGCCGATGATGGTCCCGTTGGTGGAGCCCAGGTCCGAGATCTCGATACCGCTCGGGGTCTGCCGGAACTCGAGGTGGTAACGAGATACGGACTCGTCGGTCAGGATCAGGTCGTTGTCCGCTGCGGTACCTACGCTCAGGGGCGCGCCGCTCGAATTGGCCACCTTGCCCCGGTCGGGACCCTGGGTGACCTCTACGCGAAGCTGCACGAATCGAGTTAGGGCAGGCTGTCGCCGGGTCTCCACTCGGGGGGCATGTTACTCGGCGTTGGCACTCAAAAGCCACGCCTCGCCTGCTCGGCTGGACGCTTGTCGTCGGCCCTGCCCGACGGTCGTGGCGAGTTTGGGGCGACTTGCGTCACGCCTGACTTGGCCCGCGACTTGGAATCAACGAGCGCATGATCCACGACCATGCCATCTCCGAGGTCGAGGCGAGGGTGTCCAGCGTGCTGCGCTCGCTGCTCGGGGCGCTCCAGGCCTGGCGCCAGTACCCACCCAACAGCGGGCCGGTCGAGCGGGCGCTGACCGAGCTCCTCGGGTACCTGACCCAAGCCCTGGAGCTGGAGAAGACCATCGTGCTGCGCATCGAGGCGGAGGACATCCTCCTCGGCGGGCAGCGGCTCCTCCCCGGGAACGCCCGCATCGCCGCGCTGGCCAGCGCGCTCGTTCGGGATGGGGTACGCCAGATCGAGCTCTCTCGAGGGCTGGTGGCGCGGGAGGTCACCGGGCTCCTCGAGGCCATCCACGCGGCGCTCCGTACGGGACGCGAGGGAGAGGATTTCGCCTCCTGCCTGTGGCGGCATGATACCCGCCACGTCGTGGCCATTGTGGCCGAGAGCTCTGTCCGCAGCCCAACCGACGAGCGGGGTCGCCAAGGCGAGCAGGCCTTGCTCTGGGAGCTCAAGAGCGGGCCGACCGGTGGGGCCAAGGCCCCGCTGAAGCTGTTCCCCGCCCGCTCGGCGGATCGGCAAATCCCCGGCCTCCTCGAGCTGCGCGCGGAGGCCGCCCGAGAGCGCGCTTCGGGCCTGGAGCCGCGCATCCTCTCGGCCGCCCTCGAGGGCTTCCTCTTCGCGGAGGACGAGGCGACCTGCGCTCGCTGCCAGGGGATCCTGATCGACTTGCTCGATGCGGCGATCCAGGCCGGGCGCTACGACCGAGCCATCCGCGTCGTCAATGCCGTGACGCAGTGTGCGAGCTTCGACAATCCCCAGCGCTCGGTCGAAAGTTGGCTGCTCAAAGCCGCCACGCCGCCGCGGCTGCGCAGCATCGTCCTGTCCCCCGACACGCGCGCGCCTTCCTTGCTCGCCCTGCTCGGTCCACCGTCGGTGCCGGCCCTCCTCGCGGTGCTCCCCACGATCGAGTCGGTCGCTTCTCGCAAGGTGATCATCGAGGTCGCGGCCTCCTTCCCGGGCTGGGACTTGTCGCTGCTCGAGCCGATCGTGCGCACCGAGCGCCCCGGGATCGCGCTCGACGCGCTGGAGATCCTGACCCGCTCCCGGCGGCCGACGGCGTTCTTGGTGATGGCCGAGGCCTTCCGCCATCCCAGCCCGGCCGTGCGCACCGCGCTGGCCGAAGGCATCGCGCAGTTCCCCCACGATCGGGCCTTCGGGTTGGCCTGTCAGCTCCTCGAGGACCCCGAGCCCACGGTGCGGGCCGCGGCCGCGCGGACCTTGGGACGCCTCCCGCACCGCGACGCCGCGCGCCACCTCGAGGCCGGCATGCAGCGGCCCGAGTTCGACGCCGAGGTGCCCGACGTGAAGGAGGCCTACGTCGCGGCCTACGTCCGCCAGGAGGGCACGCGCGGGGTCGCCTGGCTGCGGGCGCTCTACCACCGGGGTCATCAAGACACCGCGCGGGTCGTGCTGAAGGGCCTCGCACTGCTAGGGGCCGAGCCGGGACCACGCCGAAGCCGGGCCAACTGAGGAGCAAGCCGATGCGCAGCCACGATTCGATCCCGGTCGCCTACCCGGCGACCCCCACCTCCTCCGAGACTCCGCCGCCGCTGGTCCGCGCCGAACGCGGCGAGCCGGACCAGCGGTCGCATGCCCAGCGGCTCTACGCCAAGCTGGTGCTCTTGGCCCGCGACCTCCACGATCCGGAGACCGCCACCGGTGCCCAGCCGATCGAGCGCTCAGGGCAGATCTTGCGTCCGCTGATCGATCTGGCGCGCGATCGACTCGACCTCGTGCTCGAGCTGGCGGCGGATTGGCCCTCGGTCCATCCCTCCGTGTTGGCCGCTTCCAACGCCGCGATGGTCTCGGTGGCGCTGGGGGTCGCGCTGGAGCTCCCTGCCCCTGAGATCCTCGATCTCGGGCGGGCCGCGCTCCTCACCCGGGCGCTCGACCGCTCCGCTTCCAACCCGGCCCTCGCTCGGCGCCAGGCGCTCTCCCTCTTCGCGGTCCTGGCCGAGCAGGGCCGCCGCGCCGAGAGCATCTTGGGCCTGTTGATCGCCGAGCACACGCTCCCCGACGCAGAGACCGAGGCGCCTTGGGGTGGCCGGAGGCCAGCGCCGCTGGTGGCCACCTCGGTGCTCCGCGTCGCGCAGCGCTTCACCGATCTGGTCCTGGGCCTGACGCCCCGCGGTGAGCCGGGGGTCTCCAAGCTCACCCCGGCGGCGGCGATCGCCGTGCTGCTCGAGGAGGGCTCGTCTCGGGAGCGCGCGGTATCCGGAGTGCTCATGAACCTGGTCCGCGTGTTCCCGGTCGGCGCGCTGGTGCGCCTCGACACCGACCAGACGGCCACCGTCTTCACCATCTCCCCCGAGCGCCCCGACCGACCGATCGTGATCGTCCGGGGTCCGCGGCCCCAGCTCATCGATCTGCTGGACATGGACGGTGATCGCTACCGAGCCCGCATCTTGACCACCGCTTATTGAGCGCTGGGGCCTGCCAGGCTCGTGCAACGGCGCCCGCTTTGACCGACAATGCGGGCAGTGGTGCGCGTCCTTGCCTTCGGCTCAACCCTCTTCGGCTTGGTCCTCGCGGCCTGCAGCGGCAGCGATCGCGTCGAGCTCGGCGGCTTCACCGTCGAGCGTACGCCGACCGGCGATCTCCTGACCCTCTCCAGCGCGGCCGGCCCCCTCCTACAGACGACGTCCGGGCGCAGCTTCGCCGTCCGGGGCGGCGCGGCTACCTTCGAGGAGAAGTTTGGGGCCTTTCAGCTGGTCGACCACCCGACCGGGGAGTGGCGCTACGGCGCGACCATCGGGGCCTTCGACGCCCAAGGGGATGGCTTTGCGGCCGACGTCGCCGATGCCAGCGGGCTCTCGCTGGGCAGCCTGAGCGTCACTGTAGTGCAAGATAACTTGCATATTCTCTTCCTCCCGAGCGATCCCGCCAGTAACCGCAGCCGGGCGGGCCTGCGCTGTGATCCCCCGCAGGCCGGCGGCTACCTCGGCTTTGGCGCGCAGACCAAGGACGTCGATCAGCGTGGTCAGACCGTTCCGATCTGGGTCAGCGAGCAAGGGATCGGCAAAACCGACGACGATGCAGTCCCGGCCTTGTGGCCCTTGGTCGGCAGCCTCCATCAGAGCTATGCGCCCATCCCGGGCTTCCTCGCGCCGCGGGCCGGACAGAGCTACGGCCTGCTCTCCACCACCGATCACCATTCGATCTGGGATATCTGCCAGAGCGATCCCAGCGAGCTCGCCGTGACCGTGTGGCAAGGGCGACTCGAGCTGGTCCTCTCGCCGGGGCCCACGCCGCTCGAGGTCATCGCCCAGCAGACCGCGCTCAGCGGGCGGGCTCCCCTCGGGCCCGATTGGACCTTCGGCGTATGGATGGAGCGGGTCGGAGGGACCGCCGCGGTGCGCGAGGAGCTGAACCTGCTGCGCGCGGCCCATATCCCCTTCTCGGCGATGTGGAGCGAGGACTGGCGCGGCGGCGGCGCTGCCGGCGCTGCCAATTACTTACTCGAGGAGGATTGGCGCCTCGACACTGCGCTCTATCCCGACTTCGGTGAGCTGGTCTCGGAGCTGCACCGGCGCGGATCGAAGTTCATGGCGTACTTCAATACCTTCGTCGTCGATAGCGCCGACATCGCCGCTGAGGCGCAGGGCTTCCTGATCAAGGACCGCCAGGGCGTCCCCATCTCCTTCGATGGGCCGAGCTTCAAGCCGACCGGGCTCATCGACCTGTATTCGGCCGAGGCGCGGCGTTTCGTGAAAGGTGAGCTCGGCCGCGCGCTGGAGCTCGGGATCGACGGCTGGATGGCCGACTATGCCGAGTGGTACCCAGCCGATCCCGCCGCGATCACCGCTCCGACCGGGCTCGACGCCGAGGCTGCCCACCAGCGCTATCCGGTGGCCTGGGCCGAGGTGAACCGCGAGGCCCTGGCGGAGCATCCTCAGAGCGACGCGGTCGTCTTTCATCGCTCCGCATACCTTGGTGCGCAGGGAAAGATCGGCGTGATGTGGGCCGGTGATCAGCGCACCAGCTTTCAGGCCGATGATGGCCTGCCGACGGTCGTCCCGATCATGCTTGGGCTCGGCGTCTCCGGCTTCCCGGTCGTCACCCATGACATCGGCGGCTACGCCTCGGCCACGAACCCACCCTGCACCAAGGACCTCTATTTTCGCTGGACCGTGCTCGGGGCCCTGAGCCCGGTGATGCGGACCCACCACGGCCGCGCCGCCCTCGTTAACTGGCGCTGGTCCAGCGACGCCGAGACGACCGCTCACTTCCGGCGCTGGGCGGAGCTCCACACGCGGTGGTTTCCGCTGTGGAAGGGCCTGGCGAAGCTCGCCAGCGAGAGCGGCGCGCCGGTCTTGAGGCCGCTGGCCTTCGCCGATCCCGGAGACCTACGCCTCCATGGGGTTCGCGATCAGTACCTGATCGGCGAGGGGATCTTGGTCGCGCCCGTGCTCACCGCCTCTACCTCCACGCGATCGGTGGTCCTCCCCCGAGGCTCCTGGTTCCCCTTCGAAGGCGGCACCGCAGTGGAGGGCGGCGGGAGCCTCACGGTCCCGGTGCCGCTCAGCGAGGCCTCGATCTGGATGCGCGCAGGGACGGTGCTCCCGCTGCTCCCGGCGGGGGTCGAGAGCCTGGTCGCGGCGGAGGGGCTCACCGACCTGGGCGACGTGCGCTTTGAGCGGGAGCTATGGATCTGGCTCGGCGGCGACGGCGAGGCCTCGGACGGGGAGGGCGCCCGCTATACGCTCCGCAGCCCCGCGGCTCCCGAGGGTCCGCTGCGCGCTGTCGGTGAAGGGCTCGTGTCGCTGGAGGAGGGGCCGCGGTCGCTGGCCTTGAGCCTCCCCCCGTCCACTGGGACGCTGGAGCTGGTGGAGGGCTCGGGTCGAACCCACCGCCTCCAGCTGGAAGGTGGCCATGCGACTCAGCCGATCACCGTGCGCGTCCGCTGGTGAGCCCGTGGGCCTCTCCCCGCCATTGCGGGTCGATTCGGAGCCGAACTCGCGAGTAGGGCGGGAGTTACTTTCTACCCGGGGCCTTCTTGGCAGTGGGGGCCTTCTTCGCGGGGGCCTTCTTCGCGGCGGGGGCAGTCTTCTTCGCCGGGGCCTTCGCGGGTGCCTTGTTCGCGGCGGGGGCAGTCTTCTTCGCCGGGGCCTTCTTCTTCGCGGGTACCTTCTTCCCTGCGCCCTTCTTTCCACCCCCCGCCTTCCCAAAGTACGCGGCCATCGGCGTGAAGTAGAAGTCCTGCCAGCCCTCGGCGTACTTCTGCCCTTGGCCCGCGGGGATCTCGGTGTGACGCAGCACGATCCGAGTCCCTAGGCCGCCCGGCTTGAGCACCAGCTCCACGACCGAGTCGGCGTCGCTGTCCGCGAACTCGGAGGTGCGCCAGGCTTGGACGATCTTGCGGCTGCCTTCCAGCGCGACGGTCCGGCCTTGGATGTAGCCATCCCAAGCGGTGTAGACGCCGCCGACCTGAGGGTCGATCTGCGCCGGCGCCCCAGTGAAAGCGGCGTGGGCACGGCTGTCGAGCCAGGCCGCGAAGAGGGCCTCCGGCTCAACTGGAAGCTCCGTGGCGAGCACGATCGATTCACGTGTCATGGCCGGGCAGGCTAGTCCCAGTCCGGCCTCGAGTCGACCTCGCCCTGCGGCTTAGGTACTCTGTGGCCATGCACGACCTCAAAGACGTCGGGGGGACCCGCGGTGGACTCCTGCCGTTCTTCCTCGGGCTGGCGGCGGTCGTCGTCGGCGGCTACCTATTCATGGATCGGGTGACGGTCAGCGGAGGCTATTGGAGCTTCGGAGGTAGCATGGGCTCCTCCTTCGGGATCACGCTGATTCCAGTCGTGGTAGGGATCGGGATGCTGTTCTACAACGGCAAGTCGGCGCTCGGTTGGATCTTCTTCGTCGGCGGCTTGCTGGCGATTCTCGCGGGGATCATCGCCAATCTCCATGTTCACTTTGCGTCGACCAGCCTGGTCAGCACGCTGATCATCCTGGGCTTGGTCGCCGGCGGCGTCGGGCTCATCATCCGCTCGCTCTACCCCGTGGGCGCTGAGCGCTGATCCAGTGGGTCACAGCCTCCTATTCCTCCTCCCCACCCGTGACTCAGGTGACCGCGTCCATCCGGTCGGAGTCGACGACTTCCGGCACGTCGTGCGCCCTCTCGGAATCTCTATGGCGCGGCTCCCCGATGGCTACCACGAGCTTGGGACAGAGCTGGCGGACACCGACCACGCCGAGCATGGGAGCGTTCAAGTAAACATCGAGGATAGAGAGGTGGTCGGGCTGACCATCGACCGTCCCGTCCGGGTGGCTTCACTGGGCCCGCTGGCGCTCACCTTGTTGCATGAGCTCGGGATGATCCTCATCTACACCGGGGGAGGGCCCTTCTTCGTGCCTCCCGGCGCGCCGGATATCTATCCCTGGTTGCTCGATCCCCAGCAGGCCCCCGGCGGCATCCGCGAAGTCCATCGTCTCGAGGATCTCGATTGGATCTCGTCTCCGCTGCTGAGTGCCCCTGAGTCGCCTGCAGTTCTGGTGCGAGCGTCGGGCGCTTTCGCCGCCGGCACTTTGGTGCACACCCCGGGCGGCCAGCGTCCCATCGAGCAGCTGCGCGCCGGCGACCTCGTGCTCTCCGCGCCTGCCCATGACGTGGCGGGGATCGTCGAGCGACGCGTGCTCCGCGTGCGCCACCGCGAAGAGGCTCCCTTGGTCCGCCTGCGTTGCTGGTCATCGGCGACGTCCGGCACCGAGCTCATCATCGCGGGACACCCAACCTTCTGCGTAGTGGGCCTCGACCTCCTGAGGCTCGCACCACACGCGCGGGCTTCAGCGAGCGCCCAGATCGCACATCAGCGATGGCTCCACGCCGGCCTGCTCCGCTCCGCGCACCAACTTGCCCTTCGGGGCGAGCGCGAGGCGACGTTGAGCGCGCTCGACCAGATCTGGCGGGGCAGGGACTTAGGGGAAGGTTGGATTGAGCTCAGCGGTGACTCCGCCGAAGGCTACCCCGTCTTCCTCGGCGCGGAGCCGCCATCGGTCGGAGCGAAGCTCGTCGCGCATCCCCAGGCCCAGAACCCCTCGTTCTTGGATCGGAACAACCATCCGGAGCTCTTCAGCGCGTGGGTTTGTCGCGGTGCTGTGGTCGACCTCGAGGTCGAGGACCTTCACACGTATTTTGTCGGCGAGGCGGGGGTCTGGGTGCACCAGGGCACCGCTGGTCCTCTCGAGCCTTGGTCGGCGTCGTGGCCCGCCTAGCACTCTCGACGGCTCAGCAAGCTGCTAGGCCCGATCCAGCGCCGCCAGCAGATCGCCCTTCAAGTCATCGACGTGCTCGATGCCGGCCGAGATCCGCACCAGCCCGTCATCAATGCCCCGGGCCTCGCGCAACTCCTTCGGGATCGAGGCGTGGGTCATGATCGCGGGGTGCTCGATCAGGCTCTCCACTCCGCCCAGCGACTCGGCCAGGGTGAAGACCTTCATGCCCGACAAGAGCCGGCGCGAAGCCTCGAGGCCGCCCTTGATCACGAAGGAGATCATGCCTCCCGGCCGCTTCATCTGCTTCTTGGCCACCGCATAGTTCGGGTGCGATTCGAGGCCGGGATAGTAGACCTTGGAGACCTTGGGGTGCCGGATCAGCATCTCGACGATGGCCTCGGCGTTGTCCGCGTGTCGATCCATCCGCACGGCCAGGGTCTTGGTGCCGCGCAGGGTGAGGAAGCAGTCCATGGGCCCCGGGACCGCGCCGACCGCGTTCTGCAGGAAGGCGAGGCGCTGCTTCCACTCGTCGTCGCTGGTCAAGATGGCGCCGCCGACCACGTCGGAGTGGCCGCCGAGATACTTGGTCACCGAGTGCACCACGATGTCCGCGCCGAGCGACAGCGGCCGCTGCAGGTACGGCGTAGCGAAGGTGTTGTCGACGACCACCGCCGCGCCGGCCTTGTGCGCCAGCTCTACCACCTGCGCGATGTCCACGATCGAGAGCATCGGGTTGGTGGGCGTCTCGAGCCACACCAGCTTGGTGTTCGGGCGGATCGCCTTCTTGTACGCCTCGATGTCGGCCGCCGGGACGAAGGTGAAGTCGAGGCCATGGCGGCGATAGACCTTGTCGAAGATGCGGAAGGTGCCGCCGTAGACGTCGTCGCCGGAGACCACGTGATCACCGGACGACAGCGCGTGCATGATCGCGTCGGTAGCGCCGCAGCCCGAGGAGAAGCACAGCCCGTACTTTGCGCCCTCGAGCGCCGCCAGGTTCTGCTCCAGCGCGTCGCGGGTGGGGTTGCGCGTGCGGGAGTATTCGAAGCCCGTATGATCGCCGGGCCCGCGCTGGGCGTAGGTCGAGGTCTGGAAGATTGGAACGCTGACCGCGCCGGTGGTGGGCTCCGGGTCGTTTCCGGCGTGGATGGCGAGGGTCTCGAAGTGCGCGCTCATGCCCGGGAGGCAAGCCCGGATCGGCCGAAGGGGTCAAGCGAGTTGTCGGTGGAAGCTTGGCTCAGGCCAGCTCGACGACGGTGGCGCCATCGCCGCCTTCTTTTTCGTCCCCTGGCCGGTGGCTCTTCACATAACCCGAGCGCTTGAGGTGATCCCGGACCGCCTGCTTCAGGGCGCCGCTGCCATGCCCGTGGATGATCCGGACGCGCCCGGTGGGGCCGCTGTAGTGGACGTCGAGGAACGCGTCGATGCGGGCCAAGGCCTCGTCGACCGCCAGGCCCCGCAGATCGATCTCCACCGAAGGTAGCACGACCTCTCGCTGGGCCTTGGCGTCCGCCAGCTTCCGGGCCTGCTTGGCCTCGTGGAGCGCGCCGCGTCGAGGCCGCTTGGTCAGCGCGGTCGACAGGCCGCTCAGCGGGACCCGCGCCCGCATGTTGCCGACGGCGACGATGGCCTCTTTGTCCTCGAGCTGGACGACCTCGCCGTCCTTCTCCAGCTTACCCACGTGCACCCAATCGCCCAGCGCTACGGAGGCCACCGGCTCTCGGCTCGTGCGCGGCCCGTGGCTGGCGCGCGCGCTCTCCTCGGCCTCCGCGTGGGCGAGCTTGGCCGCCGCCTCCGTCGCCAGGCGCATGGCTTCGCGCACCGCGTCACCGCCGGCCGCGCGCTGCAGCTTGGCGATGGTGGCCCGCACCTCCTCCCGCGCGACCCTGATCTCCTCGACCAGCCCCGCGCGGGCCTCGGCGACCGCGTGGCGGCGCTCGACCTCCAGGGCGGCCTTGCGCTCCTCGATCTCGTTGCGAGCCGCGACCAGTCGCTCGTAGGCCTCTTTGGCCTTCTGCTTCTCTTGATCGAGCTCCACCTGCTTGGTCCGCAGGCTCCGCATCAAGGACTCCAGCGCCTCGTTGCCCTCGCCGGTCAGGGCCCGGGCCCGATCGACGATCCGCGGCGAGAGCCCTAAAGACTGGGCGATATCGAGGCCCGAGCTCGACTGCGGGACGTCGAGCGAGACGCGGTAGGTCGGCTGCAGCCGAACCGGGTCGAAGCCCACGCCGGCGTTGCGAAAGCGCGGGTCGCCAAAGGGGATGACCTTCAACCGCTCGAAGTGGGTGGTGACGACCACGTGGGCCCCGCGATCGGCCAGGGCCTCCAAGATCGCCTGCGCCAGCGCCTGTCCCTGCATCGGATCGGTGTCGGCCGCGATCTCGTCGAGCAGCACCAAGGTGCCCGAGGTCGCGCGACTCAAGATGTTCATGATCTGCCGCAAGTGCGCGGCGAAGGTGGAGAGGTTGGTGGCGATCGATTGGTCGTCGCCGATCGCCGCCTCGATGTGGTGGTACCAACCCACCCGCGAACGCGGCCCGCAGGGGATATGCAGCCCCGCCCGGGCCATGGCCATGAAGACGCCGATCGTCTTCATCGCGACCGTCTTGCCGCCGGTGTTGGGCCCGGTGAGGATCAGCACCGATTGGCCTTCTTTTAGGCCTAAATCGTTACCGACGACGTCGAGCTCGGGGCGGGTCAGCTTCTGGAGCAAGAGCTCCGGGTGCCGCGCGTCGATGAGATCGAAGCCCGGCTGGGCGTCGGGCACGATCGGCTCGGCCTGCAGCACCTCGGCCAGCCGCGCCCCCGCGAAGAGGAAGTCGACCAGGCCGACGCTGCCCATGTTCTTGGCGACCGGCTCGGCCTCCTCGACCACGATGGCGGTGAGCTCGGCCAAGATCCGCTGCTCCTCTTCGAAGACCTGGCTCTGGGCGATCTTCAGCCGGTTTCCGAGCTCCAGCACCGCGGTCGGCTCGATGAACACCGTCTGCCCTGACCCCGAGGCGTCGTGCACGATGCCTTTGACGTCGTTTTGAAAGGACGAGCGCACCGGCAGCACGTAGCGATCCGCGCGCACCGTGAAGTAGGACTCTTGGAGGTAGGGCCGGATCTCGGCGTTGGCCAGGATCTCGGAGAGCTTCTCTTTGATCGCGTCGTGGAGCTGACGAAGCCTCCGCCGCAGCGGGCCGAGATCGGGCGAGGCCTCATCGGCCAGGGTCCCGTCGGGCGCGAAGGAGCCCAAGATCTCCTCGGCCGCCCGCGAGAGATCCTCCATCGAGGCCCCGATGCCGTAGAGCGTGGGCGCGAAGTCCTCTTTGGCCAGGAGGAAGCGGTGGAGGGCGCTCGAGGCCCGCATGGTCTGCGCGACCGAGCGGAGCTGAGGGCTGTCGAGGATCGCCCCTTTTTTGGCCAACTCCAGGGCCGCGGTGACGTCGGTGGCGCCCGAGACGGGAGGATCGTCGCCGCGCTCCAGCACCACGCGGGCCTCCCGGATCGTCTCGATCCGAGCCTTGGCCTCCTCGAGCGTGCCGAGCGGCGTGATCGCCAGTGCGCGGACCTGACCGAGCGGCGTGCGCGTGCGGCTCGCGATCGCTCGGGCGATCACCGGAAGCTCGACCCGATCGAGCGCAGTGTCGTCCGAGCTCACCCGGAGACCTCTTCGAGGAGCGCGCTGAGCTCCCCGAGGGCGTGTCCATCGCGGACCCGCTGGGCCAGCGCGATCCCGGCGCCGAGCACCTCTTTGGAGTCCTCCGCGCGCCCTTGATCGGCCAAGAGCTTACCGTGTTGATAGTACGCCGGGAGATAGTCTGGGTGATCCTGGCGGAGCTGGGCGAAGCTGAGCAGCGCGGTCTCGGCCGAGATCTTCCGCTCCTCCATGGCCAAGGAGTAGCGCCCGAAAGGATCGCCAGGGTTGGCGGCCACCAGGGCCCGAATGCGGTCGATGCGCGAGCTCATGCTCAGTTGTCGAGCGCGCCGGCCGTGATCCAGTCGCTGATCGCCTTGAGCTGGCAGTCCGGGAGCTTGGCCGCGGCGAGAGGCATCATGCCTTGGGGCACGTTGGGGTCGTTCAGCTTGATGTACAGGAAGCTCGTCGCAGGATTGCCAGGGACGACCAGCTTGGGAGTCGCGACCTTGCCCATCGTATTGAAGGTGTCGCCGAGCACCGCCGCCAGGGCCGCAGCCTTGCCCGTGTTGAACGCCAGGTCACCCTGGAAGGCTACGCCGTGACAGCCGCCCTGGGCGCACGTGTTCACCTTGAGCACGTTGTCATAGATGCTGGTGAAGCTCGGCGTGATCAAACAGCCCGAGCCACCGTCCGCGTGGATACCGGTGTCTGCCACCATCATCCCGGAGTCCACCGGGTCACCACCGTTGTCGCTTCCACAAGCCACCGCAGCGGCAGCCGATGCGCACAGCGCGAGCGCAGCCAACACTCTCATCGATCGATTCTCCCTTAGTTGCATACCGCGGCGCGGGCGATCTCGTTGAGGCGCGCATGCACCCGATCGCGAGCACCCGTCAGGTCTTCCAGCGGATTCACCGAGCTGCCCGGCAGCGCCGAGAGCGGCTCCACGCCGTGCAGCGGGATGTCCAGCCCGCGCACGTTCTTGCGGGTGAAGACGTGGACCTTGGCGGTCAAGGCCACCATCTTGTCGCGGACCCCGCTGAGCGTGTTTTGCACGACGATCCCCGAGTTGAGCACCCCGGGGTTCTCGACGAAGTCCGCGTCGGTCGCCACGACCACGACCTTCACCGAGTCAGGGCTGGACGCGAGCACGGGGACGTCGGCTAAGGCGTCGAGCAGGTTCTCCTCTGGCTCGACGTTGTTGACGTCGCTGTTGAGGTTCTTCTCGGTCATGCCGGCGGTGATCGCCTCGTCGAAGGCCGCTTGGAGCGCCAAGAGGCTCGACATCCGGCCGCCCCCGAAGACCTTGAAGTCGTTAACGAAGGCGATGAGATAGTAGTCGATGCGCACCGAGTGACCGCCCCGATCGAACTCCGGGAAGCCGACGGCCAAGCCCTCGAGCTCATTCCTCACGTCCGAGAGGAAGGGGTGCATCGAGCCCGAGACGTCGAGCACGAAGAAGACCTCGTAGTGCCGCGGCTCCTCCGGCCGACTACAGCCGGCGTCCACCGGATCGGGGATCACGCCGATCGGGGGGTTGTCGTCGCTGCAGGCCGCGCCGAATACGCCCAAGGCGAGGCCCAAAATGAGCCCTGCGGTCCGCTTCATGCTGGTCATCGATCGCTCAACTCTCTGTCGCCCGTCCGTCCAAACGCTAATGATGCTCTACCGTCTCCAGCCATCGCTCGGCGTCGATCGCCGCCATACAGCCCGTGCCCGCCGCGGTGATCGCCTGGCGATACACCGGGTCTTGCACGTCGCCGCAGGCGAACACGCCCTCCACCGAGGTCTTGGTCGAGCCCTTTTCGACCAAGAGATAGCCGCTGGGGTCCATCTTGAGCTTTCCTTCGAAGATCCGGGTATTCGGCTGGTGACCGATGGCGACGAAGAGCCCGGTCGCCGGGAACACCGACTCCTCCCCGGTCACGACGTTCTGGACCCGAAGCCCTGTCAAACCACCAGCTTGGCCGATCTTCTCCGGCTTCTTGCCCAAAGCCTCGAGGACGACGTGGTTCCACAGGAAGGCCATCTTAGGGTTCTTCAGGGCCCGCTCCTGCATGACCTTGGAGGCCCTTAGGTGATCCCGCCGATGGATGATCGTCACCTTCTTGGCGAAGCGGGTGAGGAAGAGCGCCTCCTCCATGGCGGTGTCGCCGCCGCCGACGATCGCCACCTCCTGCTCCTTGAAGAAGGCGCCGTCGCAGGTCGCACAGGCCGAGACGCCGTGCCCCATCAGGGCGCGCTCGCCGGGGATCTCGAGGAGCTTGGCGACCGCGCCGGTCGACACGATCAGCGCCGCGGCCTCGTAGCGCTCTTCACCCTCGACCCAGACGCGGAAGGGGCGCTTGGTCACGTCGACCTGGGTCACGAAACCGTTGATGATCTTCGTCCCGAAGCGCTCGGCTTGGGCCTTGAAGTTGTCCATGAGCTCGGGGCCCATGATGCCCTTGGGGAAGCCGGGGTAGTTCTCGACCTCGGTAGTGATCATCAGTTGCCCGCCTGGGAGCAGCGACTGGTTGTTGGCGTCGAAGCCGCCCTCGACCAGGACCGGCGAGAGGTTGGCGCGAGCGGCGTAGATCGCGGCGGTGTAGCCCGCCGGGCCGCTGCCGATGATCAGGACTTTGACCTTCTCCACAGCAAAGCGATTACACCCTGCGCCGCGCTTATTGAAGCTTTATCGGGTGGCGGCGATGCCGAGCACTGGCCCCTAGGGGCTCAGGCCACGGCGGCTTTGGTCTCGCGCAGGGCCTTCAGGATGCGAGGCGCCCGGGGCAAGTACTCGTTCTCGAGCGTGTACGGGAAGGGCGTGTCGTAGCCGGTGACGCGGACCGGCTGGGCCTCGAGGTAGTAGAACGCGCGCTCCACGACCTGGCTCATCAGCTCGGCGCCGAAGCCGCACGTCCGGGGGGCCTCATGGACCACCACGAAGCGATGCGTCTTCTTCACGCTCTCGATCATGGTGTCGATGTCGAGGGGCCACAGCGTCCGGAGGTCGATGAGCTCGCAGTCGATCCCCTCCTTCTCCGCTGTCTCGACCGCCTCTTTGGCCTCGTGGAGCATCGCACCCCAGGCCACCACGGTGATGTCTTTGCCTGGGCGGACCACCGAGGCCTTGCCGAGCGGGATCGTGTAGTCGCCCTCAGGAACCTCGCCCTTGGAGGCGCGGTAGACCCGCTTGGGCTCGAAGAACATCACCGGATCGTCGTCGCGGATCGCGCTGATCAGGAGGCCTTTGGCGTCGTAGGGGTTGGAGGGGCAAACCACCTTGAGGCCGGGCGTATGGATGAAATAAGCCTCGGGCGACTGAGAGTGGTAGTGGCCGCCGCGGATGCCGCCGCCGACCGGGGTCCGGATGACCATCGGCGCGGCGTACTGACCACCCGAGCGGTAGCGGTACTTGGCCAGCTCGTTCACGATCTGGTCGAAGGCCGGGAAGATGAAGTCCGAGAACTGAATCTCGGCCACCGGGCGCAGCCCGTAGAGCGCCATGCCGATCGCGCTGCCGATGATGCCGCCTTCGGCCAGCGGCGTGTCGATCGAGCGATCCGGGCCGAACTTCTCGAAGAGCCCCTTGGTCGCCCGGAAGACGCCGCCGAACTTGCCGACGTCTTCGCCCAGCACCACCACGCGGTCATCGCGAGCCATCTCGAGATGGAGCGCGCTGTTAACGGCTTCGATGATGTTCATGACGCTCATGACGGGCCGGGGCTTAGCGCATGCGCTCCGCCCGAGCAAGGCGAGAGATGGTCGGAAGAACTGCTCGACCGGGACGTATCTTTGGGTAAGCTGTGAGAGACGTGAGCAGACAGTCCGATCCAAGCAAGGGGCCTTCCGCCGATCGGATCTTCGCGACGCTCCGGCAGCCCGCGCTGACCGGTCGCTTCGTGCGACCCAAGGTCGAGGTTCTCCGCGGGCCTGACGCCGGCCGGACTGTCGAGGGCGGGGAGACGCTCTCGGTCGGCACCGCCCCCGACAACGACCTGGTGCTCACGGATCCCAATGTTTCTCGGTACCACCTGGAGTTTCGCCCCGACTCTGAGGGGATCGCGGTCGTCGACGTGGGCTCCACCAACGGCACCCACATCGCCAAGATCGCCATCGAGCGCGCTCGCGTGGTCCCAGGGGCCACGCTGAGGATCGGAGAGACGGTCCTCAAGGTCGTCGACGGGACGGACACCCCGATCGAGCTGTTCGACGCCGCAGAGATCCACGGCTTCGTGGGGCACTCGCCCGCCATGCGCCGCTTGATGGCGCAGCTCGCCAAGGCCGCCGTGACCGAGGTGGGGGTCCTCCTCAACGGGGAGACCGGGGTCGGCAAAGAGGTCGCCGCCCAGGCGCTGCACAAGGCTTCCCCTCGCAAGAACGGCCCCTTTGAGACCATCGACTGCGGGGCCCTCGCGCCCACCCTCATCGCCAGCGAGCTCTTCGGCCACGAGATGGGCGCCTTCACCGGCGCGGATCGGCGGCACACCGGCGCCTTCGAGCGGGCCTCGGGCGGCACGCTGTTCCTCGACGAGATCGGCGAGCTGCCGCTGACCTTGCAGACCTCGCTGCTCGGGGTGCTCGAGCGCCGGGTCGTCCGTCGCCTCGGCGGGCGAGAGCCGATCAAGGTCGACGTGCGCGTCGTCTCCGCCACCCACCGCGATCTGCGGGCCGAGGTGAACACCGGGAGCTTTCGGGCCGATCTGTTCCACCGCCTCGGTGCCTTGCGGGTCACCATCCCGCCGCTGCGCGAGCGCAAGGAAGACTTGGTCCCGCTGGTGGAGCACTTTCTGCGGGAAGCGGGCAGCGACCTAGCGATCGAAGATCTCTTCGCGCCGACGATCCTCGATCAGATGCGGGCCCACCGCTGGCCGGGCAACGTGCGCGAGCTGCGCAACTTCGTCGACCACGTGCTCTCGCTGGGGGAGCCCGGTCCGCTCGATGATCTCGGCAGCCCCGCAGGTGCCTCCAAGACCGCCGGGGATGGGAGCGCGATCGCTTGGCCTCCGGCGCTGCTCGAGGCCGAATACCGCGGGGCGCGGGATCGGCTGCTGCGCGAGTTTGAGCGCGAGTACTTGGTCCGCTTGCTGGATCGCGCCGGGCACAATGTCGCCGAGGCGGCGCGGCAGTCGAAGCTGAGCCGCGCGCATCTGTTTGAGCTGCTGAAGAAGCACGACATCAAGCGGTAGGGCCGGCGGCGTCCCCACCTGCACCACACACCTCGGGGCGGATGACGCGCTTGAACGGCATGGTGAAGACGCGAAAAGAGCAGTTGGCCGCCCGAGGTGCATTCGGAGGTCCCGCACTCGTTGCCGTAAACCGAGATGACGCGCACGATGCGAGTACGGCGACGGAGCAGCAGATGATTGGGAGGCGAACGGGCTTGCCTCACTTCCCCGGGCGCGTCGGATAGTCGCCCTTGGGATCGGGGGTCCAGTCCATGGTCTTGTCGTCGTAAAACTCGCTCGGATCGAGGGTCTGATCGTGCGGGCTCAGGCTGGCGTCGGTGGAGGGCTCGCCGTCTCCGGAGCTGGGTTCGAGCGGGAGCTCGGGGAGCATGGCGGCGCTGAAGAGCTCGGCGACGAGCTGACGCGCCGGTGGGACCTGCGGCTTGGCCCGCACGCGATCCAAGACCTCGATCAGCCTCGTGCGCGGATCTTTGGTGGCCCGGGGAGCGACCAGGTTCCAGGCCGCGGCCGCCAGCGCGCGCATATCGGCGAAGCGCTCGGCGCGATCTTCGCGGGTGCAGCGGTCGAGGAGGGCCAAGATCTCGGGCGGCAGCGAGCGATCGAGCGACACTGAGCGCCGGGCGTCCACCGCGCTGCGCCCCACCAACATGAAGTGGAGCAAGCAGCCGAGGCCGAAGATGTCGCTCCGCAGATCGACGTGGTCAGCCCGCAGCTGCTCCGGCGCCATGAAGGAGGGCGTGCCTTTGGTGACCCCCACCGCGGTCTGCGTGGAGCGCTCGCGGGCCTTGGCGATCCCGAAGTCGGTGAGGATGACGTCCCCGGCCCAGGACAGGATGACGTTGGCGGGGGTGACGTCGCGGTGCACGATGCGCAGCGGCGCCCCGGTGTCGTCGGTGAGCTCGTGAGCGTAGGCCAGCGCGTGCGCCAACTCCACCGCGATGAACAAGGCGATCACCGCTGAGATCCCACCGCGCTCGACCCGGAGCAGCTCACCCACCGTCACGCCGTCCACGTAGTCGAAGACCAGAAACGGGCGGTGCTCGTGCCGACCAGCGTCGAGGAGGCGGACGATGTTGCGGTGCTCGAGGTAGCCGAGGAGCCGGGCTTCGTCGGCGTAGGCTCGGGAGAAGTCCTCGTCGGCGTCAGGGTGGACGATCTTGATCGCCACGCGGCGCCGGAACTCCGGGGCTTCCCGCCGCCCCTCGTAGACGATCGTGTCGGCCTGCTCGCGGATGAGCCGCACCAGGCTATAGCGGCCGACGAGGTCGTCCATCGCCGCGGAGCTTACCTCGGCCCCGCCGATCTGTAGAGGGCGTCAACGGGCTGGCGGGTCGCTTCGCGCGGGCTGCCGGATCGTGGTACCTCTCGGGCATGCAGGTCAAAATCGAATACTGCGTGATGTGAAGCTACAAACCAAAGGCGGCCAGGTTGGCTGCCGAAATCGAGCGCGCCTTCCCCGGCGCGACCGTCGAGCTGGTCCCGGGCGGCAGAGGTGACTTCATCGTGAGCGCTGGCGACCAACGGCTTTGGGACAAGCGCAAGATGGGCGACGAGTTCCCGGAGAGCGCGGCCATCCTGGAGGCCCTGGCCAAGAGTCCCTAAAGACTCCTCCCGGCGCATGTAGGGGTAGGGAGTCATCCCCCCCCCCATATGTTGCGTTTTCTTGCCTCGGGGCTCGGGCTCCCGTAGTGTCCGATCGGTCATGTCCAAGAAGCGCGCATCAGCGCCCCTCAGCGGGGAGCTGTTCGATCGCGCCACCTACGCGCAGGCCTCACCACGTCGCGCGCGCGGGGTTCGCTCCGCTCCGCGGTCGGGAAGTGCCACCGGCGACATCGACGGAGAGGACGACGAGGGGGACGCGCCGGAGGAGCTCGAGCTCCCCTTTGAGGCGTCCGCCCCCGAGCCCCTGGAGGTCGTGACCGCCGAGGGCGCCTCGATCGCCAAGGACGCCCCCGATCGAGACCCCAGCCCGCCCCCGGCCCCCGTCGAACCAGAGCGCCAGTTCGAGTACGTCGGCGGGGTCCACCTCTCGGGCTCGATCCTGTGGGCGGACTGCGAGCGCCGCCAGGACCTGTGCTTCCTCTCCCACGCCCACGCCGACTTTGCCGGGAAGAACCGGCGGATCTTGGCCACCGAGAAGACCGTCAAGATCCTCACCCGCGCCAGCGGCAAGGTCGATGCCCTGACCTCACCCTATCGGCGCAGCTTCACGCTCGGCCCGCTCCGCCTGGAGATGCACCCGGCCGGTCATGTGCTCGGCTCGGCCCAGCTGCTGATCGAGCGCAACGGCCGGCGCATCGTGTACACCAGCGACGTCTCCCCGCGGCCCTCGGCCACCGCCGAGAAGGCCAAGCCCGTCGCCTGTGATGTCCTGGCCATCCCCGCCACCTACGGGCTGCCGGTCTATCGCTTCCCGCCCCGCGAGGAGGTCGCCGCGAACGTCCAGCGCTTCGTGGAGCGCTGCTTCGAGGACGGCGCGACCCCGGTGCTGATCGCCGAGCAGATCGGGCTCTCCCAAGAGCTGATGCGCATCCTCGGTGAGGCCGGGATGAAGCTCCGCGTCCACGGCTCGATCTACGACGTCGCCAAGATCTACCGCGAGCTCGGGGTCAGCTTGCCCAACTCTCGGCGCTTCGCTGGCACCCCCGCTCGGGACGAGGTCGTGATCTTCCCGCCGATCCTCCGCAAACACGCCGCCATTCGGAAGCTGAAGAAGTCTCGCACCGCGATCGTCTCGGGGCGGGCCATCGAGCCCGGCTTCGCCTTCCAGCAGCGGGTGGACGAGGCCTTCCCATTGGCGGACGCCGCCGACCATGACGAGCTGCTCAGCTTCATCCAGGAGACGGGGGCCCAGGAGATCTATCTCACGGACGGCTACGTCGAAGAGTTTGGGGCGGAGCTCCGGGCGCTCGGGCTGCGCGTCTTCCCCGTGATCCCGCCGGTGCAGCTGAAGCTCCTCTGACACGCTCCTGCCATAGCGTTGTCAGGAGCCCTGTGCGACGCAGGGGGAATGAAGAAGCTCAGCCCCGTCCTCATCGTTGAGTCCATCGAAGCCGCGTTGCCGTTTTGGGTCGACCGCCTGGGCTTCCTCAAGGTCGCTGAGGTCCCCCACGGGGCGCACCTCGGCTTCGTGATCCTGGTGCAAGGCGCCGTCGAGGTGATGCTCCAGACCCGCGCCAGCGTGGCGGCGGACGTTCCCGCGCTGGCCAAGCAGGCCGCGGGGAGCTTCCTCTACGTGGAGGTCGACGACCTCGATCGCCTGGAGGCGAAGCTCCAAGGCGCAGAGCTCGTGATACCGCGGAGGCAGACGCCGTACGGAATGGACGAGATCATCGTCCACGCACCGGGCGGACATGTGGTCGCCTTCTCGGCCCCGCTCAAGTCTTGAACAGCAGGATCACCAGCACGGCGATGATCGCCAAACCCATCAGGAATAGGCCCACGAGCAGATAGTTGGGCCCGCTCACCGGGGGATTGGTCACCTCGCGGGTCCGGTCCTGCTCTTTGATTCGCTCCCGTTCGCGGTCTCGGTCGCGCTCCCGTTCGATCAAGGCGGTCGGGTCGGCGCCGGCCGTTTGCCGCACGATCACCGCGGGTGGGCCCTTCGGCTTGGGCGGAGCGCGCTCGGTCTCGGGCGGGGGACCATAGGAGTTGCGCTCTTGGATAGCGCGGCGGTTTTGGGCCGAGTCGCGAGGGCTCGAGCTGGGGGCGGGCGAGGGCGGCGCCGCTGGTCCCAGGCTGAGGCGCGTCTCGGCGACCACGTCATCCTTGGACATGTCCTCGCCAGCCCAGCCCGCGCGCGGGGGCGCGCTCATCATCACCGTCTGCTCGTCGTCGCGGAAGTCGCTGCGGATCGCGGCGTGGCCGAGGCGGCTCTTCTTACCGTCGTCGTCGGGCGAGCGGACCCGGACCTTATTGTCGTAGGCGGTCTGCTGATAGTCCGACAGCACGCCCTCGGGCAGCGCCGAGCCTTCGGCCCGGGCGATCGTGGTGGGATCATCGGGCGGCTCGAGGGCGCGGATGGTGGCCCCGGCGTTGCCGTAGGTGTCCAGCGTGTCCACCGCGCGATCCCGGGTAGCGCCGTCGCGGGTGACGTCGGACTCGTGCTGGATGACGGTCTGCTCGCTGGCGGCGGTGTTCTCGCTCCAGCCGCGCAGATCCGACTCGGTGCGCTCCTTCTTGCGCGACGGCTTGGGCTCCTCGTCCTCGCGCTGTCGCTGCTTCTTCTTCTCCAGCTCCTCCTTCACGTCGGCCCAGCGGATCTGCTTGGTCCACTCGATCGGGAGCTGTCCGCGGCCGAACACCGACTTGGCGCCCTCCTCGGACATGGCGATGACCATCGACTGCTCACCGACCTCGAACTCACTGCCGATGTCGGGCAGCGGCGGGGGCGTGAAGTCGGCCGTGGGGTAGAGGTAGCGGAGGTACTGGATGATCTCGCCCTTATCGGCGGCCTTGGTGCGAAAGCCCTCGACCGACTTGAGCATGGCCCGCGCGTCGGCGTAGCGGTCGTCGGCGCGGGTCTCGACCGCGCGCATGATCATGTCGTCGACCTCGCGCGGGAGGTCGGCCACCACCGTGCTCGGGCGCCGGTGCTTGGGGCTGAGGACGCGGGCCCACAAGGTGGCTTGGTCCTGCTCATCGACCAGGCGATCGCCCGTGAAGACCTCAAAGAGCATCACTCCGACGGAGTAAAGGTCGGCGCGCCCGTCGATCCGCTCGTGGCGGGCTTGCTCCGGCGACATGTAGCCGTACTTACCCACGGCCAAGGCGCCCTGGGTGCGCGCCGGGAGCAGCTCGGTGCGGGCCAGGCCGAAGTCGATGATCTTCACCGAGCCGTCGAAGCCGATCAGGATGTTCTGCGGAGAGATGTCGCGGTGGACCAGGCGCATCGGCCGGCCATGCTCGTCGGTCAGGTTGTGGGCGTAGTCGAGGCCCTTCAGGATCTGGCGGGTGAGGAAGAGGCCGTACTCCTTGGGCATCGGCTCGCCGCGCTCGTAGGCCCGATCGAGCACGTCGCCGAGGTCGCGCCCGTACACGTACTCCATCGCGATGTAGTAGTCGGTGCCGACGCGCCCGCAATCGAAGACCCGGATGATGTTGTCGTGGGTCATCCGGACCATGATCTTCGCCTCGTCGGCGAAGCGTCCGATGAACTCCTTGTCGCCGGTCAGGTCGCCGCGAATGGTCTTGATGACGCAGCGAGTGCCGACGCCGCGCGCGACCGCGAGATGGACCTCGCCCATGCCGCCGCGCGAGAGGTTCCGCTCCAGGATGTAGCGACCGAATGGACGTGGGAATCCCCGCCGCTGGGGCAGAGACACAGGAACATTCGCCGGTACCTCCTCAGCCATCCGCTAGTTGGTCCCCCGCTCGCTACGCGACATCGCCGCTGCTACCGCGTCCAGCACTTGCTGGAAACGGAAGGGCTTGGCGATCAGGACTTCGACCCCGAGTGCTCTCATCTTGTCTTCGTCCACGCCGGCGTCCCAACCGGTGATGATACCCACCCGCGTCCCCGGGCGCTCAGCCCGAATCTGCGTCGCTACCTCCCAACCGTTCATATCTGGCATCCCGAGGTCCGTGAAGACGAGGTCGAAGCGGCCGGCGCGAAAAGCGGCCATACCCTCTCCGCCCGTCGCTGCGGCGACCACTTGGTGGTCATCGGTGCGTAGGATCTCGGTCAGCACGTCCCGGACGGCTTCATCGTCGTCAATCACGAGAATCCGCGCGCGGGTCGGGAGGTTGGAGGAGACGAGGGCGGGTCCGGGCACGGTGCTAGGAACGCTTGGGCGACGGAAAGGCTTCGCGGGGTCGGCATCACGGAAGCTCGGAAAGACCACCCGTACACGCGTTCCCTTGCCCGGGCGCGACTCCACCTCGAAGCGGCCCTGGTGGCGCTCGACGATCGATCTGCTGACCGACAGTCCGAGCCCGGTGCCAGCGTCTCCCTTGGTGGTGAAGAAGGGCTCGAACATCCGGCGCTGCGTCTCGGGGTCCATCCCAGCGCCGCTGTCGACCACCTCGAACCAGCACTCCCGGCGGTCCTCGGTCGTCCCGGTCCGGACGGTGAGGGCGCCGCCCTGGGGCATGGCGTCGATGGCGTTGTAGAGGAGGTTGGTCAGGACCTGGCGGAGCTCGCCGCCGTCCCCCGAGATCGGCTTGGTCTCCCGGTCGTCGACCGCCACCTCGATCCGTGCGGCCGGGTGGCGGGCGTCGATGCGGGTGCGGGCGCGCTCGACCGCGTCGCGCATGACGCTGGAGAGGGCTACGGCCCGGGGCGCGGGGCTGGCGTCGCTTTGGACCAGGTCGCGGATGCGGCGGACCAAGCTGGAGCCGTCGTGCGCGGCCTGTTCGATGACCTCGATGGAGCGGGTCGCGACCGGCTCCACCACGGCCCGGCGCAGCAGCTCCGCCCGACCCATGATCGCCGAGATCAAGTTGTTGAACTCGTGGGCGGTGCCCGCGGCCAGCTCGCCCAGGATCTCTAGGCGATTGTTGCGCAAGAGCTGGCGCTTGGCCTCCGCGTGCTGGTGCCGCTCGAGCTCGAGGCGCTCCACCACATTGGCGTGGCGGACCCCGATCGCCAGGCAGTCCGAGAGGAGCCGGAGGGTGCGGACCAAGCGGCGCTCGAGCTGCGCGGGCCGGGTGATGAGCTCCACTTCCAGGCCGCCGATCAGGACATCGTCGGCGAGGAGCGGCAGCAGGATGATCCCCGGGGCCTCGGCGGGTGTCAGCAAGCCCGCGGTCTTGGCCTCCTCGAGGAGTCGGCGCCAGCGCTGGGCCTCTTCGCCCTCGATCGCGGGTCGATAGTGCAGCCCGCCAGCCCGGTCGAGCTCGCGGTGGCCCACCTGCTCGCCTTGGAGCACGAGGAGGCCGAGCCGGTTCCAGCCCTCGGAGCGCGCCAGCAGCTTCCCGGCGGCGCGGAGGGCACCGTCCACGCCCACGCTGGAGGCGATGGCCCGGGTGACCTCCGCGACGAGGCTGAGCTCGTCGGTGTCGCTCGACTCGGGCATCGACGGTTTCAGGGTGGCACGATCCGCGGAGTCGCGACAGAAAATAGGTAGTTGTGGGTGGTTACGGTGTCGACGTCGTTCTTGAGGTTGTCGATGTGGATCCGCGAGACGTTGTTGCCGTCGAGCGCGGCCACGAAGAGGTTGTGGGTGCCCTCGTTACCGTCGATCTGCCGGATCACGCCGTCGAAAACCATGAATGGAAAGCCGGGGGCGTAGCTCGAGGACAGTGGAAAAGCCGGGAAAAAGCCGGCGTTTCCGACCGCCGTCACCGGCGCTCCGTCGGACTGCCGCCCAAAGGAGGTGAGCAGCTCGTTGTAGACGGTGTTGAGGGCGCCGCCGTTCACGCTGACCTCCAGCATGTCCTGGCTGAGCACGATGGTGTCGCTGTTCGGCCAGACCATGTGCTGTCCAAAACAGCGGTACGGGAAGCCGCGCGCGGGGAGCTGGTCGGCCCCGGGCGTCGCGAAGCCCTGGCCGTGACACAGGTAGTCGCCGGTGTTGGTCGTGTAGTCGTGGAGCCAGATCCCGTACTCGGCCGGTCCGGCGCTTTGGACGATGCTGCTGACGGTGAACTCGGTCCAGGCCAGGCGGGTCACGCGCGGATCCACTCGAGGATCAAAGGCCGGTGCGTCCTGCACGACGCCGCTCTTGGGATGGACCTCGTGGACCGCGGTGCCGTCGAAGTTGGCGATCATGATGTACGTCTCGGCGAAGTCACCGCCGAGCGGCTTACTGGTATCGGTGCGGACCCAGGCCACCCGATCGGCGTTGGCGGAGACGGCCGGCAGGCTGTCGGAGTAGGTCGTGCCCGAGGTGTTCGAGATCCGCCGCATTCGCCCCTCTGGAGAGGTGATTACGTAGATCCCGTCCGGCCCAGCGAAGGCCATCCCATTGCCCGTGATGGCCACGCCCGGCTGGGTCTCGTTGTCGATGCCCTCGGTCAGCTGGAGCGCCAGGCCGACGTTGGCCCCGGCTTGGACATTGGGGAAGGGGATCCAAAACAGGTCGTAGCCACCCGAGCCCGGGACCGCGTTGGTCGCGAAGACGATGCCGCCACGCAGGCCGTTGTAGGGCAGGAGAATGCTAGCCCCGTCCAGCGATGAGCTGCCGCAACCGGCGAGGATGGTGGCGATCCCGAGGATGCCGGCAAAAGGGGCGCGCACCGCCCCAGCGTAGCAGAGCCGGGGGTATCCTTCACGCCACGTCTCAAAGTAGGCTGCCGGCCCGTGACGACCAAGGACATCGTACTGGCGATCGACCAGGGAACTACCGGCACGACCGTGGTGCTCGTCGACGCGGCGCTCTCCGTCATCGCCAAGCGGAACCAGGAGTTCAAGCAGCACTATCCCCAGCCGGGCTGGGTCGAGCACGATCTCGAGGACATCTGGCGGACAGTGCATCAGACGATCGCCGCCGTCTTGGCCGAGTCCCAGGTCGACCCGGCGCGGATCGCCGCCATCGGTATCACCAATCAGCGGGAGACCATCGGCGTCTGGGACCGGAAGACCTCGCGGCCCCTCCACCACGCGATCGTGTGGCAGTGCCGACGCACCGCCTTGCGCTGCGAAGCGCTGAAGGCCGAGGGGCACGAGCACGAGGTCAAGGAGCGGACCGGGCTGGTCCTAGATCCCTATTTTTCAGCCACCAAAGCCGACTGGCTCCTCGAGCACCTGCCGAGCGGCCGCGCCCGGGCCGAGGCCGGAGAGCTGGCGCTCGGGACCATCGACAGCTTCCTCGTGTGGCGCCTCAGCGGGAGCCGGGCCCACGTCACCGACGTGAGCAATGCCTCGCGCACCTTGCTGATGAACATCGCGACGCGGGCCTGGGACGACTACCTCCTCGAGACCTTCCGCGTGCCCCGCGCGGCGCTGCCGGAGATCCGCTCCTCCTCGGAGGTCTATGGGGTCACCGAAGGCGTCCCTGGGTTGCCCGACGGGATCCCGATCGCGGGGATGGCGGGCGATCAGCAAGCGGCGCTGTTTGGGCAGGCCTGCTTCAAGCCCGGCGACGTCAAGTGCACCTATGGCACGGGTGCGTTCGCGCTCCTCAACACCGGCCAGGAGATCAAGCGCAGCCGCCACGGCCTGCTCACGACCGTAGCCTGGCAGCTCGGGCCCAAGGGACCGGTCGAGTACGCGCTCGAAGGTTCGGTCTTTATCGCCGGCGCGGCGGTGCAGTGGCTTCGGGACGGGCTCGGGATCATCGAGAAGTCCTCCGACATCGAGGCGCTGGCCCGGAGCGTCCCCACTTCGGGCGGCGTGGTCTTCGTGCCGGCGTTGGTCGGCCTAGGCGCGCCGCATTGGCGGCCCCACGCGCGCGGTACGATCAGCGGGATCACGCGGGACACGACCAAGGCGCATATCGCGCGGGCTTGCCTCGAGGCGATCGCCATTCAGGCGCACGAGGTCATCGACGCGCTGGCGCGAGATGCGGGCGGCAAGATCGGCGCGCTCCGGGTGGACGGCGGGGCGGCGGCCAACGATCTGCTGCTGCAGATCCAGGCCGACGTCTCTCAAAAGGCGGTGGTGCGACCGGAGGTGATCGAGACCACCGCGGCCGGCGCGGCCTTTTTGGCTGGGCTCGGCGTGGGGCTCTTCAAGTCGACCGATGAGATCACCAAGGCTTGGCGCCAGGATCGTCGCTTCGAGCCGATCGTCGGCGGAGGGACCGAGGAGCTCTTGGCCCGCTGGGCGGCGGCGATCGCGAAGGCTTGAGCGCCTGTCTTCAGCCCCAACCCGGCCCGGGTCCCGGTACCGGTCGCGGTCCCGATCTGGAGCCGGCGTCGCTTGGAGCCCCACCACGACATTCCGCCGGTGCTTCGCGAAGCAAACGGGTTGATCGCGATCCTCATGGCCTCAGCGAAGACGGCAGCCCACGAGCGCGTCTGAGGTCGACTTCCCGGTTCCCTGTTCACATTCACATTCCCCGGTCTGATTGCTGTCCCCCGTTCCCCGTTCCCTGCGCCCAGTTCCCTGTTTCCCTCTGCGCCCGTCGAATCGGAACCGGGAACCGGGCACAGGGAGCTGGGTACGAGAATCAGACCGGGGAATGTGAACAGAGGACCGGGAACCGCGAACGGTTCGAGGCGTGCGTGTTTTTGAGATGAGAACTAGTCCGCGCGCGCCTCGCTCACCAGGCCTGAAAAACAGGCGTCCGCGGCCGCGTCGAGCCCCAGGGGCGCGGGGTCGATGCCGAGCCCGCTGCGGAGCGCCGCGGTCGCGAAGTGGTTGATCGCGGGCCAGGCGCGCTCGGGGAGTAGATCGCTCGGGCGGCACCCGTCCTGGGCCAAGGTGACCAGGAAGTCCGAGATCACGATGCCGCTGCTCACGGCGATCTGCACGATCCCGCCTTGTTCTCGGCCGATCGAGCAGATGTCGCTGAAGGCGAGGTGGCCGATGCCGCGCAGGTTCCGGTAGCTGCGGCCCGGCGCGGGCAGGGCCTCGTAGCCTTGGCTGACGACGGCGGGCGGCACGATCCCATCTTGCTCTCCGGCCAGGAGGAGCACCGGCTTGGCGGGCGTGGGCTGGAAGTTGCCGCTGGCCATCGCTACCCAGGTCTGGACAACGGCTTCGGCGGCCATGGCGTTGGCGGTCCCGCCGCCCGCGGAGTGTCCGCTCACCGCGATCTTGGTGAGCTCGAGCCGCGCCGCGAAGGACCCGCCCGCGGCGTTCTCCTCGGCCAAGACGCCGAGCGCGAACCGCAAGGTCTCGGCGCCGCGACTGAAGACTGGCGCCTGGTTCTGGACCAGGCGAGCCAAGCCGCGCTCTGGGTGATCTGGTGCGGCGACGACGAAGCCCCAGGACGCCAGGTGGGCGGTGAAGAAGGAGGACTGTGACCGATAGGCCGCCAGCCCGTGGCTGAAGAGCACGACCGGGAGGGGCTTCGAGCCGCTCAGCAGCGGCGCGTCGCGCACCGCGTCCATCTGGAACTTCGTGGGGGCGGCCGGCGCGATCTTGGCGGCCAGGGCGGCCGGCATCCACTCTCGGAGGTCGTAGCTCGCTCGGGGCTCGAGCTGCACTGCGCTCTCCACGGCGGGGTACCAGACCTCGACCACCGTGCTCCCGCGGGTCAACGTGCGCACGCCGACGCTATACGGACCACGGATGGCGTAGGGAGCGGCGCCCGCGCAGGTCGGGTCGGGCACCTTCGCGTCTTCGCTGCAGGCACCGCTCGTGCACAGCAGGATCATGGCGATGAGGGTCCGGCCGCCGCGGGTCATCGCGGCGACGCTATCATTGAAGCGGCCCTCGCGGTGCCAGGACTATGCGTCGCGCCCGCAGGCGAGTTCATCCCGCGTCGGCGATCGCGACCTCGAGCCGATAGGACTTGCCGGGCGCCTTGGACGCGCCGTCGCCGAGGCCTTGCAGGAGATCATGGACCACCCCTGGCGGCAGTGTCTTCACGTAGGCAGTTATCTTGGGGCCCAACACCTTCTGGTGGCGTTTTCGAAGACGGTGGTCGCCGATCCGATCGGCGCCTTCAATTCGCTGGACCGGCTGGCCCTGGGCGTCGAGCAGCGGGGCGTTCCAGATCGGGTTCAGCGCCAGCGCCTCCGTGACGATGACGCCGATCGCCGTCCCCACGACCTCGCCGAAGCCTTGGAGCAAGGGATGGCTGCCCGTCACCGCGGCGCCGGGACTGTGCTCGAGCGCGGCCGCCGTCGCGGCCTCGGTGGCGAGACTGGTCAGGGCGTTTCGCTTCTTGGTCTGCTCGTGGCCGCTCGTTCGGAGCTTGGCCAGATCACCGAGGCTCGGCGGCTCCTCGGCAGATAGCAGCGTCACCTTCGCGCCGGCGGTGGACGCGACTTGCTGGTCTTTGTCTGCCAGCTTGGGTCGAGTCTTCTCTTCGACCGGCGCCGTCTGCACCGGCGTATCTCCCGTCTGGGAGACGAAGACCTTGTTGTCCGAGGATTGGATCGGTGGAGCTCGCATGGGGGAGAGCTAAGCATAAGAGGTGCCAAGTCCTCCCGCGACCGATCAACGTCGGCCCGAGGCCCACCGCCGACAGTCCGTCGGTGCGGGAGTTGGTTTTCTCCGACAGGTCGGGGCGAGCGCCCCGCTCTTCACACCATCGTGGTGAGCAGAGGAGACGCCAAGCCGAGCGACCTCCGATCGGCTCCGCGCAGAGGCTCAGCCTGGTCCGGCCATCCGCCTCAGGCTGGCTTCTCCGCGCGATCCTTCACGCCGAGCAGCATCCGGCGGTCCATCGTAAAGCCTACCGGCTCGAGCAGCGTTGGGCCCGCGCTGAGCCGGGTGAGGAGATCGTCGGTGCAGGCGGTGCGAAAGCGGCTGATGAAGCGGCAGCGGTCAGGCCCGAGCGGCTCGAGCATGAACAGCCAACTCACCGCGGCCCAGGGTCGGTGCGCCGCCACCGCATCCGGATCAGGCGCGCCAGAAACGACATAGTAGCGCCCGCGCTCGAGCGCGCTGACCACCAGCGGTGGCGCGCTCGGGTGGAGGACGAAGGTCTGCCCGAGCTTCACCTCCCACTCGGGGTGGATGACCTCCGCGTTCTTGAGCTCACAGCCCGCTAAGTTCTCGAGCCACTGGTAACTATAAAACCCCCCGCGATCGGCCCCGATCTGAGCGATCCAAGGCCAGACCACCTCCGCCGGAGCTCCGATCTCGACCGCGTGGGTCCAGCCCCAGCGCGGGTCGACGATCACGTCATCGCCGGGATAGCTGCGCGCGGCATCCTCCGCCCGGAGGCCCCAGTGGGTCCGCGCCTGACGCCGAAATGGGCTGAGCAGGGCCAAGGTCATGAGCGCTGCGCCGCCGAGCCCCTCGAGCACGTCGCGCCAATCATCCGCGGGGAGCCGGGCCTCGGCGCGAGCCTTCAGGTTCTGGAGCTGGGCGCTCTGCATAAAGGCATGCACCGGACGGATCCACGCCACGTGCAGCTTCTCGCTGCTCGAGTAGGCCGCTCGTGCCCGCGCGTGGAGGCGCGTGTGCCCGGAGTCGAGCGGCTCGAGGACGAAGGACCAGGTGACCTGCCAGAACTTCTCGGGCCTCTTCGCCGCGAAGGGGAGCTGGCGGTCCCCGGCGACGTCCCACAGCCCACCGAGCAGCAACGCTCGCTCGGGCTCTATCGCGAGCACCTCGAAGCCGTCGTGCCCCTCGGGCGTCGCCGGGAGCACCTGCCCGACCTCGAGGCCCATCAGCTCGGGGTGGAGCTGCCGAGCGCTGCGGACCCCGGCATTGTCGAGCACATCGTACGAATAGTAGCCCCCGCGGCGGCAGCCCAGCTGGAGCAGCCAAGGCCAGATCTTGTCAGGGGTCGCGGCGATGGTGATGCCCTGGGTGAGCTGGCCCTCGCTGTCTGGGAGTCGTTCGTCGCCGAAGAGCGGTCGCTCTTCTTCGAGCGCGTCGGGATCGCCGAAGGTGTGGGCCAGGGCCCGAAGTGCGCTCTTTCGGATGAAGTGAGAGCCCGGACCGATCAGCCGAAAATAGCGGCGAAACCGCTGCCAGGAGGCCTCATCGGTCGCGTCGACTCGCACCTCCAGCTCGACCTTGCTGTCTTGGGTGCCGCGGGGCAGCACCCGGATCGACCAAGCGACCTTGACCCATCCGGCCTCGCTGAACGCACGGTAGGCGTCGGAATCGCTCAGGTGGAGGAAGGGGATGTCTCCTTGCCAGACTTGTCCGATCGCGCCGACCACCACCTCGCGGGGCGGCTCGTCGACCAGCACCTGGAATCCAGGCTCCTCTGCGGTGGAGTGGAGATCGTCGATGCGGATCAGTGACGGCCGCTTCGGTTGGCCCGCCAGGCGACCGGGGATCGCGCGCGCCGAGAACAGGCCGCGGATCAGCGGGGAGCGTCCGAGGTCGCCGTGGCGAACCTCCTCCCATACCTTCAGCGGCGGCGCAGCGACGTCGACCTGATCGACCTCGACCAATCGGGCGACGGGGAGCAGGTGATCGAGCGCGCTCATCCCTTGGCCCTTAGCAAAGCCCAAACCACCGCTGTCCTCTCTCGCGCCGTGGGCCGCCGCTACCGCCGCGCTACGCCGCGTAACCCGGGCCCGGCGGAGGAGCGCGCAAAACTTGCTAGCCTCGATAGCCGAAGTGCTGGCGGATCTCGGCCGCGCTGAGCACGCGGTACGCGTCGACCGGGAGCTCGAGCGCGAGGCTCCCCACGCGGACGCGCTCCAGCCGAATCACCTGGCTCCCGATCGCCAAGAGCATCCGGCGCACCTCTCGGTTCTTTCCTTCGCGCAGCGTGAGCTCGATCCAGCTGGTGGCGATTTGGTGGGCGATCAGTCGGACGTCCGCTGGAGCGGAGGTACCGAGCCCGCCGGTCAGCGCGACGCCTTGCCGCAGGCGATCGAGCTCGGGCTCACCGAGGAGGCCCTTGACCAGCGCGCGATAGGTCTTGGTCAGGCCGCTGGTCGGCTGGGTAGCGTAGTGCAAGAAGGCGCCGTCATCGGTGAAGAGCAGCAGCCCCGAGGTGTCTTTGTCGAGACGGCCCACGGCGTGCCAGTGCACCTTCGACAGCTCCCGCGGCAGCTGGGCGCGCAGGCGGTCATATACGGTCTCCCGCCCGTGCTCGTCGCGGTGGGTCGTGAGGAGGCCTTTGGCCTTGTGGAAGGCCAGCACGATCATCGCTGCGCTCGCGCGCGCCGGAGCACCGCTCGGACAGCATAGGAGAGGAACAGCGCAGGTACGATGGCGTACAGGGCCTCGCTTTGCACCACGCGCCAGCCCCACTCGGAGAGGAAGCGGATAACGCCGATCGGTGACACCACCAAGGGACGCCACGGCAAGAAGTATCGCGTGAGGTCGAAGGGCGACCAGAACGCCACCCCCAGCCCCCCGTCGGTCATCATGTCGAGCACGGCGTGAGAGGCGGTGACGGCGGTGAAGTGCAGCGCTAGGCCCCAGAAGGCCAGGCTGCGGGGAGAGTGCCGCCCCACCCAGGCGCCCACCGCGACTCCGACCAGCACCGCAAAGCACAGCGAGTGGCTAAAGCCCCGGTGCCCGAGCGCGTCCTCGTAGCGGATGCCAAGCGGGAAGCCGATCACGTCGAGATCTGGCAAGGCGGCGCAGGCCAAGGAGTAGAAGTGGAAGCGGGCCGATCTCGGGCCGAGGGCCCAGGCTCGGCCGATGAGCCAACCGATCAGGGAGTGCGTGGGGATCGACGCCATCGAGGGGATGCGCAGCGCGCGAGGGCCATAGCTTAGCGCAATCGCCTTGGAGGAGGTACGCGAGGCGGGGTGATGCTCGCCACGCCCGAGAGGGTGGAGCATCCGCGCCGCATTGCTTGATCGGATCCGCTCGCCTATGGCTGGGCGATGCTCGCTCCTAGCCTGTGGCTGCTCCTCTCCGTGGGGGCGCCTGCGCCGGTGGTCCTGCCCTTCGAGGGCTTTCTGAGCGGCGCAGACGACGTGCCGGTCGTGGGATCGGTCGATCTGGAGCTGCACATCTACGACTCCGCGAGCGGCGGGACGCCCCTGTACTCGGAGCAACACCCGGGGGTGGTCGTCGTCGGCGGCTACTTCGAGCTGGCGATCGGCTCGGTGACGCCGCTGCCTCCGGAGCTGTTTCAGACGGGGGAGGCCCGATACGTCGGGATGAGCGTCGCGGGGGATGTCGAGCTGGCGCCTCGGTTTCAGGTCGGTTTTGTGCCGTATGCGCTGCACGCGCTGAGCGCGGAAGGTGGTGGGGTTGGGCCCCGAGGTCCAGCCGGCGCGACGGGAGCGACCGGCGCGACGGGAGCGCCTGGAGCGCCTGGAGCGGTCGGGGCGCCTGGAGCGGTCGGGGCGCCTGGAGCGGTCGGGGCGCGGGGTGCCACAGGTCCAGCGGGAGCGACGGGTTCCACCGGTGCCGCGGGTCCAGCCGGTGCGACGGGCCCAGCCGGTGCCGCGGGCCCAGCCGGTGCCGCCGGTCCAGCCGGTGCCGCGGGCCCAGCCGGTGCGACGGGCCCAGCCGGTGCCGCGGGCCCAGCCGGTGCCGCCGGTCCAGCCGGTGCCGCGGGCCCAGCCGGTGCCGCGGGCCCAGCCGGTGCGACGGGCCCAGCCGGTGCGACGGGCCCAACCGGTGCCGCCGGTCCAGCCGGTGCCGCCGGTCCAGCCGGTGCCACGGGCGCTCCCGGCGTGCCCTGCGCAGGTTGTGTCGATGACGCGACCGTCGCCGATCGCACCCTCCGCGTCCCCTTTGCCTGCTTCATCAACACCGCCGCTGCGACAGGGCGCTTCGGTCCCCTCGGCTTCTTCCTGATCAACGCGGGCGAGCTGGTGACCTGTACCGCCGCCATCCCATCCGACTTCAGCAGCGGCGCCGGCGGCTCGATCGCCGTGGCGTTTCGTCAGCCCTCCGGTATCGGTGAGAACGAGACGATCTCGATGCAGCTCCGGCCGCTGACCAACGGGCTCGCCGTCCCCGCTGGGACCACGCGGACGGTCACCTTGGCCAACAACGCGACCGTCCACGAATGGCTGGAGACCTTCACCGAGGCCGAGATCTTCGGCCCGGCGAACAGCCGGCTGATCCACCTGACCGTTTCCAGCGGAGCCAGCTCGCGAGGCTTTGAGATCCTAGGCGTCAGCCTGGTGTACAGCGCCCGGCGCTGAGCCTGCTTCGCCTCAAGCGGCGCGCGTGACGTCGGCGTCGATGTCGCGGCAGGTCCGCGATACATCGCTCAGCAGCTTGGTGATGCCATCGCGCGCATCGACCCAGCTTCGCGAGCGCGCCGAGATCTCAGAGATCGATCGCCCAAAGCGGTGCATCGTCACATGGGCTCGATCGAGCTCCGAAGCGATGGTGGCGAACAACGCATCGAAGGTGGTCGCCGTGCTCGCCCGTGCGGCTTCGACCTTCCCGGTGATGTGGACGACGTTGAGCGTGCGGAGCAACTTGTTCAGCTCGTCCAGGGTCGAGCTGAGCCCCGTCAGCTCTCGGTGGAGCTGCTCGCACGCGGAGAAGGCGTTCTTCACTCCGTCGCTCAGCGTTTCGACCAAGGCCATGATCGACGCGCTCACCGTATGTGCTGCGACGGCGTGCTCGCCCAGCTCGCGTCCGAAGGAGGTGGCCATCTCGACCTGCAGCTTGGCCGCCGCGACCCGAAAGGCGACGTCCCTCGAGGTGACCGAGGTGTTTTGAATGCGGCCGCTGAGCCCCTTGATCAGCCGCGCCGTCTCC
>Ga0154020_10001007_pt1 | contig 34821 bp, 37 predicted proteins | sample Klosneuvirus_201_FD_109709 | JGI IMG/M metagenome (GOLD analysis project Ga0154020, IMG submission 109709) | Active sludge microbial communities from wastewater, Klosterneuburg, Austria - Klosneuvirus_20160825_MG | ecosystem: Engineered > WWTP > Aerobic digester > Activated sludge | place...
AAACAATCATTTAAGATTTCAACCAAACGGTCAATGTCTTTTTTCTTTATATCTAACATGGGTCTTAATCTAATGGTCCTGTCGCCAGAAGAAATAATCAATAAACCCTTATGATAAGCTGTTTGTTTTAATTTTTCACATAGTTCTTTATTTGGCAAATCAAATGCGATCATTAATCCCTTGCCTCTGACATTAAAAATGAGGTTTGGATATTGTAATTGTAGTTCATAAAAATGATTCAAACAATAATTGCCAACAACTTTAGCATTATTGATAAGATTTTCCTCTTCAATAATCTCCATATATTTCCTCGATCGAACCATATCAACCAAATTACCACCCCATGTAGAATTTAACCTAGATGGAATTGCGAAAACATTGTCTTTGATCTCATTAATCCTTTGATTGCACATAATGCCACAAACCTGTAATTTCTTTCCAAACACAATGATATCAGGTTCAGCACCAAGATGTTCGTAAGCCCACAATTTTCCTGTAATTCCCATCCCAGATTGAACTTCATCCGCAATGAGAAGCACGTGATATTTGTCAGCTAGTTGTCTGAGTTTCTTCCAAAATTCTGGACGAAAATGATGATCACCTCCTTCACCTTGAATTGGTTCCAGAATAATGCATGCAATATCATCACCTTCATTATCTAAAATAGATGTAATATGATTTAGTGCAATTTGTTCCTTTTCAACTACTTTTCTTAAATTTTCTTGATTCAATGGAAATTTAATGGCAGGATTAATAATTCTTGGCCAATCAAAAAGGGGAAAGTGCAAGTATTTAGCAGGATCAGTATTTGTCAAGGAAAGTGAATAACCAGACCTTCCGTGAAAAGCGTCTTTGAAATGGATAACTTGGCTACCTTTAGCTCCTTTACCATCACGCATATTTCTTCGGACTTTCCAATCAAATGCTGTTTTTAGTGCACTTTCTACAGCCAGAGTACCACCTGCAATTAAGAAAAGATGTTCAAATCCTTTTGGCATACAAATTCGTTGCATAGTGGCTAAAAATTTAGCATATTCAATTGTGTAGATATTTGAATTCGATGGATTATGAATTGCTATTTTGCCTAATTCTTTGATAAAATTTTTATCTGTCATTTTAGGATGATTATGACCCACTGGGCAACTGGCATAGAATCCAAACATGTCCAAATATTTTTTCTGATTCAATGCGTCAACCACGTAATTCCCTTTACTTTTATTGAGATCAAAAACTAAATCAAACCCATTTGCTAGGACATTTTTCTTAACAATGGGATGGACTTGAGAAGGAGTAATTCTATTGACTAATTGTCTGGACAGTCTCATTATATCAATGTTGAAACGACTTTCAGATGAAATTAGTAAATGATATAATTTAATCATTATTACGGTTATTTTTTCAACTTTTTCTTAATAAATTAAAATTTGGAAGGTTGTTGTAACATGGCATACATTTTTTCCGATATTTGGACATTACGATCAATAATACCATACGAGTCTAATTCCTCATCGATTGGATTAAATTCAATAAAAATAATTTCGCTGTCATTTGTGACACACAAGTCTAGTGCTACAGCTGATTCAGGAAACATTTCTTTGTGTTGATCAATGTATTGATGAATAAGAGTTTTGATTTCTGGTGAAGGGTCCTGACAATCATCCATATGCGAAATAGCTTCACAAACACCATCCACAACAAAACAACGATATTCTTTTTTGAAATCGATTTTATCATTCCATTTAGTTAAAACAATGGCATAATCTATTTTATCATCTTCTAGATATTCCATAATCCTAAAACTTCTAGTTAATGCCTTGAAAAGTCTTTCAACTGAATCAGCCTTACATGATGGTCCTTTGCCATCATCTAAAGTAACATCTTTAGATGATGCAGTGGAAAGTTTAAAAAAACAAGTACCATTATTTTGGATATATTGTTCGACATCTTTCCATAGTTGCAATGGTTTGATTAATTCTGGATTAAGATCTTGACAAGCTTGCCACAAGAGTTGTTGTTCTTGTTTTGTTAGGAGAAAAATTCCCATTTGATCAATCCATGGACTACCCCATTTATGCGCATGAGCTGAATCTTTTTCCATTGGATAAATTATTTAAGGATGGTAAACAAGTATCATAATATTATTAATTCAAATTTTTCTTAAAAATATTGTTTCTCTTCATCAATAATATAAAATATTGTTTCTCTTCATCAATAATATTTTATATACTTATCAACAAATGATAAGTATATAAAATATTGAAAAAACAAAATAATAATTAGAACGCTTAATATATGATTCATTTTATCATAGGATGGATCACCTTAATTTAATTTGTCCAATTACTCAACAGGTCTTTTTCGAGCCAGTTGTTGCAGATGATGGATACATTTATGAAAAAGATGCAATTAAAGAATGGATAGATATGAAACAAATTAGTCCGATGACAAGAGAATCTATTACAGAAAAAGTCATTTCTGTCCAATTTATAAAAACAATGGTTCATGAATATCTTACTAAAAATCCTGAGATGAAGGCCAGACAATATATTGGCATAAAAGAATTTAAAAAGCATTCCGTCACGATTTTTGATTACATTAAAAATCATGAATTTAACAAGTTATTAGATTATGAATGTTACATAGTGGATAAATTACAATCGAAAAAGATTAAAACAAAAGTAAAAGACAAAGATATTGAAATATCATATCTCAAATACATAATCATGAATTGTAAAGATGAAACTATTATTACTTACTTGCTTGATAATTTGGATTATATTTCTAGTTCATTAACACTATATATATCACAATACTCAAGTGAAGAACTTGCTATGAAATATGTTGAAAAATTTTGTTTTGATGATGTTACAGAATATAAATGGAATGCAGTACATTTTTTTGTTAAAAGGAATTTTGTCAAAGTCATTGAAGAAATTGGCACAAAACTGTCATTCAGTGGAACACATGACAAAACTCAGAAAAGAGAAACACCGTTAATCATGGCAATTAAACAAAATAAATTAGATATATTTAATCTTATTATTCAATTTGACATGAGTATTTTACCAGATGACATATGTTGTGCAATTAAACATAAATTATCATATGATACAATAAAAAAAATGTATGATAAATGCACAGATAGTATTAATACTAAATTTTTTCCTTTAATTTCACATATTAGCAAGTATGGACAATATGGTGGTTATATGGAATTCATTAAATATATGTTAGATACAGCTCCATTAAAAAAGGATGATAATAATGATAATAATGAAAATGAAGAAGAGGAATGTGAAGAAAGTTATCTTAATTTAGATACTCCAATTGTCGCGGATTTATGTAAAAATACGTCATCAATTGAGATTCTAAAAATGGTCATTGATAAAGGATTTTCGGTTAATACATTAGATAATAAAGAAGGTTATAGTGGATGGATGATGGCGCTATATTGTAAAAGGTTTAAAGTTTTTGAATATATGTTACCTAAAATCGATTTTACGATTACAACTAAACACAAAACAAGTATGATTCATTGGTTGGCCCAATCGGCTAAATATAATCTATTGAAGAAAATGTTAGAGAAATATAGTTTTGATATAAATGAAATAGCTGATAATAAAACACCATTAATATACGCGCTTGAAAGTAATAATTCAAAGGTGTGTCAGTTACTTATTGACAAAGGTGCCGATGTTAATATTCAAATAAAAGATGATTCACATATTATGATGGCAATTAAACATCAATCAAAAAATTTTGCTTTTATGAAATCGTTTATTGGCAAATGCAATAGTTTAGGGACTATTGCATCTAATGGTTTTTATCCAATTCATTATGTTGGACTATATGGTACAAAGGAACTGATTAAATTTTGTTTTGATATGAATATTGATTTGCATGTGAAAACAAAATTTGGACGAAATTTGCTTTGTATACTTTGTAATAGAAAGAAATGGGATTGTAGTGATTTGATTAAATATTTGATTGAAGTTAAGAAAATTAACATTGATGAATATGATATGGCCGGTTTAAAACCAATTCACTATGTTATGAAGAATGGCCCGTTAGATATGATTAATTACATGAAAAAAATCACAAAAGATTATAAAATTAATATGCAAATCAGAAAATCAAATCAAACAATTATTAGTAAAAATGAAACGATGAAAGAATTTATAAAATACGAAGATCTAATGGATTTGATCATGAATAATCCTCATATAAGAAACAAAATTAAAAAAGCAATTGATTTATAAAAACAGTCAATGACTGTGAATATCCTTACAGATATTCTACGTGCTTTGGCATGAATTTTCATGTAAGAAAATGAATGCAAAGCATTCCATAAGCTAAAGCATGCGACGCGTTGATAACACGTACCGCATAAAATACGGTTTAGCTACATGTGTCTTATAGGCATATGAAGATCGATGTACAATCTATGTCGTTGAGTAGTTTTAATATCTTCGTAATATATATGATTAATCATGGATATCTAGCAGTTGGTATCATCTATTTGATTATAGCTGTTGTCTACGTGGTCTATACGGTATTATTTTTAGGAAATATAAGGATGAAAAACATGATGAATTTATATTCTTTAGCAAAATTCGATACAGTATATTTGGTATTTTATATTTAATTTTGGCTTATGTCTATGTGATGAGTGAATTGGATCTAAAAATTGAAAAAAACACTACATAACTCTTTATACCTTTATTGTTAATATCAATTTATTACCAGGGAACAATGGACCAACATAATTTTATTTGTCCAATAACTCATCAAGTTTTTTCCGAACCAGTCTTAGCCGATGATGGTAATATTTATGAAAGAGAAGCAATTGAAGCGCGGTACAAGGAAAAACGTACCAGTCCAATCACGAGAGAAAGAATGTCGGAAAAAGTTGTTCCAGTTAATTTTATCAAATCAATGATCGGCGAATATCTTGAAAAAAATCCGGATTTAAAAGCCAGACAATATATTATAACAAAAGATTTTAAACGGTATAGGGCTGAAATATTTGATCATATAAAGAATCATAGGTTTAATAAATTAACGGAATACACAAATTATGTAAAAGATCAAATGTTAGAAGATACATTAAAAATCACGATTAATGAATTAGAATTTGAAATCCCATACTTAAAATATCTTTTAAAGCATTGTAAGGATGAAGCTATTATCAATTATATCATTGAAAATCTTGATGAGATGACTAATACGGTAAGACTTTTTATGGCAGAATATTCCAGTGAAGAGATGAACATGAAATACGTTGATAAGAATAATTACCACTCAATTAAAAGTCACCATAGTTGGAATCCGCTACATTTTTTTGTGAAAAGAGGATTTGTTAATGTCATTGAAGCCATTGGTAATATTCATACATTCAAAAAGTTTGACATGAAAACAAAGCATAAATATACACCTTTAATGATGGCTATTAAATATAACCAAAATATTATACCAATTTTCTTGAAATTTGAAATGCCAATTACAATTGATGATATTAAATTCGGTATTAGAAACAAATTAAATTATGATGTTGTCAAAAGTCTATATGATTACAGTAAAGCTAAAATAAATGATAAAATAACACAACTAAGCGTTTATATATGTCGGTACGGTAAATATAATGGTTATAAGGAATTCTTAAAATATATGTCCAATATGGCTTCTTATAAAAAGGATACAGTTAAATTAGATTGTAGTCTAATCGTGGCTTTATGTAAATATGCATCAGATGAAATACTCAAAATATTTATTGATCAAGGCTTTTCAGTTAATGTATTGAATGATGATGGACATTGCGGATGGATGAGGGCATTGCAATTGCGACGTTTTGGAATTTTTAGGTATATGATCCCTAAAATTGATTTTACTGTGAAATCAAATAATGGATCAAGCATGATTCATTGGTTGGCCCAAAATGCTAATGAATTAATAAAAGAAATGACTGATAAATATGAGTTTGATTACAATAATATTGCAGATGATATGACACCATTAATGTTTGCAATAGAATATAATACAGTTAAAGTTTGCGGATTATTGATAGAAAAAGGCGCGGATGTTAACATTCAATTGAATACAAAAAATCACCTTATAAGCGCCATAGAATATAGACCATTGGATTCGGAATTCTTGAAACTATTAATCAGTAAATGCAATAACTTTGAAACTAGCTGTAATGGAAAATACCCGATTCATTCAGCTGGTTGTGATTGTACACCAGAAATTATCAAACTAATGGTTGATCTAAATGTTAATTTGGAAAGTCTAACACCTAACAACAGAAAATTAATTCATATCCTTTGTCAAGGACCAGAATGTGATGATTTAATAAAATACCTTATCGATGTGAAAAAAGTTAGCGTGGATGATTATGATAATTTTGGTATGAAACCAATGCATTATGTATTTTTATACGGTTCGATTGAAATGATTGATTATATGAAACAAAAGACTAAAAATCATAATATGAACCTGGAAATGAGACAAGATGATATTCCAGAAGATAACCAATATCTTCTCAAATATAAGAGTTTGACTGATTTACTTATGGACAATCCAAATGTCAGAAATATGGTTAACGCTATGTTTGAAATAGATTAATTTATAATATATAAAAATTGAATTCAATATTGCATTAGACAATTGTTATTAATAATTATAATATCAAATGGATAAACAATCAGTATTAGATAAATACAAGGTACATTTAGATGAGTTGGCTAAAATAAAAAAAGATGTCGGTTTATTGACAGACGACGATGTTGAAACACTTAAGTATAAATTAGGTAAAATTAAAAAAATTCTTGATGACTCTTATGCTGTTATTCAGGAAAATCAGTTAAAACAAGAATTACACAAATCATTTACAAATATTATTGAAGAAAAATATAAAGATTCTATTTCAAAGAAGATTTTAGTTGAAGCCGTAAAACAATGTATTAAAACATTTAAGGTTAATAAAAGGGTTGAGACACGTGAAGAATTTTTGGATTATAAATATACGATCTTTGGCGATGTAACCATTGACATGAAATATAGTAATAGTAATAGAGACTCATTTACCTTATTCAGATGTAATTATAGGGAATTTGGTTCAAAAAATGAACAAGAGATTAAAACTAATATTGAAAATTATATGACTAAATATTTTTCAAATAAAAAAACTTCTATGAAATCAATCTATGAACAAAATAAAAATACTGTTGTGAATAATATATATGATCTAGTCAAAGACATGCAGAAATGTATCATGGAGTTAGAATATAAAAACTTTTTTGATGATCTTGTTAGTTAATTTATTATGAAGAATGCCAAGAATATTGAAATAATTTGTATATAAAGTCATACCATCATACAATAATAATATAATCTATGTATAAGACTTTGGATCAATGGTTTATGACTCCAGAAGAACAAAAAAATATTATTAGTCAAAAGACTATCTTTTATTTTGATTCGGAAACCATGGAGTCAAAATGGTTATTCAAAAAACCAAAGGGAATTACATATACAACAATTGTCAAATGGAACAAGGTGCCTATAATGTTATGTACTAATACACCACAAGATCATAAGTATGAAATTCCAAAAGATAAAGTTTATAATATCAAACAGATAAGCTATTTTAAGTCCAATTTACAAAAATGTATTCGAAGACAGTTAAATGAAAAAGCCGTTAAAACTGCATATCATATGATTAAATTGGATATGAGTGAAATGCTAAGGAGATTAACTGTTATTGTATTGGAAGATGTTAAATTTCACACATCATATTCAACACTTGTATGGCTTATGGCAGTTATGTCCACAACGAAAGAAGTATTTAAACCAACGAAAAATATAATTGATTGGATATTAGGTGTTGTCAATACATTATGTGAGATAAGTGAATATGATGATGTTGCGTATGAGAATGATAAGAACAAATATAAAGATCATATTACCGATTTTAATGATTACGATTTGCTTTACAGCCTACTTTTAAAATGTAGTTATGGCGGTATGTATTATGATATTAATATGCTCAATTACTTTGTTGGATTATGGGTTGAGCGGTTTAAAAATGGCGAACAGTGTAATGTTATGAAAATAGAGTTAGTTGATTCCAATAAAGTTAAACCGTTAACAATGGATGATTGGAAATTAGATGGAAATAATATGACAGGGATTGACTTTCACTGTTATCCACCCTTTTTAGAAATTTTATCTAAAGAATATAATTATACAGATAAAGAGATTAAAAAAGCTATATGGAATTGCAGTTCGGGTATAAATCACAGAAAGTCAAATGAGATAACTGAAAAAGATCAGGAGGTATGGGATAAAATAAAGGAAAGATATTATGAATTACAAAATGGTGTATTTAATAAATATTTGAAAGGTTTTTAGTCGTGATATTTTATTTTATTTCTTAGACCAAACAAAGAACCTTTTGATAAAATACTTGTCATCATAATAATAAAAGAACTTACCGTTATACTTCATAAACTTATTGACATCATTTACCATTTTATCCAGATATTTATATGTTTTTCCTTCACCTATATATAAAACCAAATGTCCATCAGTAGATAGATATTCATTCGCTTTTTTAATTGATGGCAGAAGGAAGTTATTATACCATTGATCACCTTGATTATACTGAGTGATGGAATCTGTTTTTTCTGATGAATAAAATTCTACGTCGAAAAACGGAGGACTTGAGAAGACTAAATCGAATTTTTCATTCGGTAGTTTAGCCGTTTCAAAACCATCTTTTATGAGAATATATTTATGTTGATCTATTGGAGGAACAAGTGTTTTAATGATTTTTTGATAATTTGGATGCAAGCAATCATTCGGATCAACTCCACAATATAAATCAACATTATGACCAATGGCTGAAATTAGTCTATCGCCCCAACCAGCAGAAATATCTAACCATTTTTTGGCATTAAATATTTTTAAGACGGTTAAAGCTACTGATATTCTGAAACCAGAACAATAACCACTATTTTTATAGACAACTTGTAATTTTTACTCTGTTCGCCCAACAATCTTTTATCCTTATCATTGAAAGAATTCTTTTTACTTGTCAGCACTTTATCAAAATCCAACAATTTAATTAGATTGTCCATAATCATTAGCTTTTCAATATTGTGCATAATGTCTTTGAGAGTCCAGATCTGATGAAATACTACCAGATACTGATGGTCTGGATTACCACAGCCACGATAATAGTCGTGATCATAATGCGAATAATGTTTTTTGTCACTAAAACATTTTATTTCTTTGGAAAAGCATTCACCCAATTTCTTGTATTCATCTGGCAAATACCAAACATATGATTTAGGATGTTGAACATGATATCTATTCCATATCATTGTATAACATTTTATTGTAATATCACGGCATACCTTTATCATTAATTGGCTTTCTTTGAAATTTGTTCCGTCATCGCGATTTTTAAAATCAGAATAATAGATCAGCGATTGTAGACCTTTACAAGTCAGTCGAAGGTTCAGCTGATCCGTGAAAGATAGGTCAATACAAATCAATTTAAAAACATCAGGGTTCAGGTCCAACATTGTAGTTTCAACACGAACGATGTCCCAATACCATTTCTCTTCACTGAACAGAGTGATATGGATCATTTTGTCTTTTTCTTTTGTGCCATAAATGACATATCCATTCTGACATAATTCGGCATGAAGATCCTCCGGAATATCATAAGAAACCCAGAGCATTCTACCATCAAATTTACCCTGAAGATTTTGGATTGGTGTAATGAAAGGGATGAGTTGAGCTAATGACAATGGTTGATCATTGGGAGGGTATTTGAATGTAATTGATACCCAATCTTCTGGAAATGACTCCATTGTAAGATATTTAGAAGAGTAAAATAAGATTATTAAGAATTTAATAAATCAATTTTTTATGTATCAGACCAATGCAAGACAAGACAAGTTTTTCCTTTAATGATTTGAAAATAATGAGAATAGAAATCAGGCATAATTGTTGACCAATGATAAATTAGCCTTGTTTTGAATTTTGGATTTTCAATGAATAGTTGCTTCAATTTGTATTCAAGACGGTTAATTTCTAACTTTCCTACATAGTCATGTATATACGAATCATTTCCATGAATAATCCAAACGTCTGTATCTGTCTCTGTGTTTAGATGAGATTCAATTTCGGATTCATCAAGTAGGGTTTTTGAACCCAGACAAGTTGCAACAACCTTAATTGTGTCATCAGAATCATTTTCGGGATATTCAAACCCTCTATCCGCACACCATGTTTGTTTTTTGGAATTGATCTTGTCTGCATCTGTCGCTTTCTTGATCTTCGGATTGTTCAAATTGAATTCAGCATACACTGTTTTGACCATCTTCTCTGACATATATTTTGGCATCTCTTCGCGAAGATGATCCAAAATTTGAGTGATGTCTTCAGGAAAAGCCTGCATTGGATTGTCAACGCAAATTAAGTTAATGAATTATAATTAGATAAACAAACACTTTAATTATCAATTTTTTTTCTATTAATGAACAGGTTGATAGAATGGATGTAATTTAGTCATAATACGATGTTATAAACGAATACAAGTTATATAAACAAAATTATTCGGTGAGTAATTATACAATTATTCCTTTATCATTATTCGTCGGATACGCGCCTGTTCCTCCTGAAATGTACATATGATATTAATATAATAGTTCAAGGTTTTTTCTTCAATTTGTAAATGAAGATCCTGAAGCATTTGTAGGAGGACCTTGACGCGAATTTGCTCGTCAATCCTCTCGTTGTTGAGGATGGCGTTAAAAGCATCATCAAAAGTTGCTTGTTTGGACATAGGAAGTATTGTTTATGAAGAACACTATTGGCAAAATAATGGATATACCATACATATAAATATTCAAATTTTTTATCAATAGATAGCTTAATAGAATAGATGTAATTTAGTTGTTGTATTGTAAAAATGAAACCATTGTCTGGAAATAAATAAATTATTTTTTAAATGTGGCTCTTAAATTAGTAACAGTAGTTTGTAAATCACTATTGTCTTTGGTTAATTTTTCATTTGTCTTACCCAATACATCATTTTCGGCTTTGAGTCTTTTATTTTCTCTTACATTAACGTCACATTGATCACACCGTTTTCTCTTCAGAGTTTTGATTTCTTCATTGGCAGTTCCAAGGGCAGTTTCTGTTTTTTCAATTCTCTCATAAAGAGTCTTTCTTTGAACCTCTAGACCTTCAATCCTTTGTATCAATTCTGGATCTTGTTCAATATCTGATAGAACTCTAACCATTGTAAGATTATTATTCTTAAGTGCAATATTAATAGCTTTTTCACCAAAAACATTGACATGGTCACGTCTCAAACCTTGTATTATCAGATGTCGTACCAACGTTGCATTTTGACTATTGGCTAAAATATGTAAGAGTGTATTGTTATATTTATCTTTGCATCGTTTGTCATTTAAATCTATGTTTTTATGATCATCTAATAGTTTAATTACCATAGTATTGTTATTATGTATGGTATAGTAAAATATGTTATTGATGACATCATCTTCGGTATCATTAGAACCAAATAACCAGGAGAACATTGTTGATATATGTTTAATTAGAATAATTATATTGTATTATTTTGATTGTTCAACTTTTTAGAAAAATTGATTTATAGAATATATACAAAAAAGTATTTGTTAAAAAGGTTTATCATTATAATGAATCATTCGCTTAATCAACTTGACGACTGCATATTTGATTATCTTGCATTAAATGCTGATAAACCAGTATCATTAGCCAAAATATTTAATGATATTAGATCTAAAACTGGTCATCGGTGTAATGAATTAACTGATAGTAATAATCATAGACAATACTTTTTATCCACATGTTACAGTTTGGATAGACATTATACAAATATTAAAAAAATTTATCATAATAATAGGCTTTACCTTTTATTTCAAAAAGATAAAAAAGAAACTAATTTTGATAGATCATATTATATTGATCCTTTATATGATGACAATATTTGGAGAGAAGATAATAATTTGATTAATATTGTTAATTACATGTGTGATAATTCTATGCTTGATAATTTTGATAATAATTATTATTCCAACTTATTTGCTGAATCTGATACTCTATTACATTTGCTTGTCAGGTATAACAAGTATGATGAACTGGTAAATCTCTTAAGTCATAATAATGTTGATTTGAATAAAAAAAATGCTCAAGGCGAAACTCCATTAGATATGGCAATCACAACTGGTAATAAAAAGATGATTAAACTATTGATAAATTATTGGGATGAAGTACCTGTGAAACAATTGCAACGCAAACCAAATATTTATAAACAAAATAATCAAGCAATTATAACTACAAAGCCTGAGACAAATCTTACCAGATATTGGAAACATTTAACAAATACTGTTTACTTCTTAGGTATCTGGTATATTTTCTTAAACTTGTTCTACATATATCATTTCATTACAGCTTAATTTATTGAATAAATCGAGACCTATATGTATTAAAAAGAATGCTATATGTCAAGATTGTCCGTCTGTTGATTTATATGTATCTCCAAATCATGGTATATTAATTAATAACAGGCTAGTATTAGCCAAAAATCTTGTTAATAATACAACTATCTATCCAGATTATACTCGTAATAATGTTGAGTATTATCATTTGGAATTACAAAAACACAGTGCTATAGTTGCTAATGGTATTCTTTCCGAATCATATTTAGAATTTAATAACAGACATATATTTGAAAAGAATGTTGTTTGTAAGAATAATATTTGTGATAATACAAGTACTCTATGTATTTTGTCTCAATAATGTTTAACTCAAACAGGCTAGATGCTAAACAGTTCGTAAATCAGAACTGTGTTATATCAACATCCACAAATCCATATAATCGTCAATATGAATGGAATTTATAGATAATTCTATATTAATTTTTTGGTTATTTATCTATTTATCTATTTATCTATTTATAATGAAGATGAATTGATTATTATAATAAAATTGAAATTAATACTGTAAAATAATTATAATATAAAATATTAGTAACTTCACAATGGAGCAATGTCTCAAATGCGACAAGTACTTCGATAATATTTCTAAACGTCAATCATATTACGATAAAACATTTACCATTATTCATGATGATCAAACATTTTCAGCTAAAAAAAAAGGCTATTGTTATGATTGTTTGAAGGAATATGATTTATTGCATAAATGTAGTCATTGTGATCAAATTAAAGAATCATTATCATTTATGGACAAAAAGAAAATGATAATTCGCGACGATAATTATTTTTTGGGATGGATTCATTTCAATGTACTTTCTTTTGATGGTCCGAATGATTATATTTGTGAAAAAAGAATTAAATTTTGTACGTATTGTCTTGCTTGTGCTGAACAATTAGAACATATAAAGTTTGAATTCGATTATGATATTAACATTAATGATATTGATTCTTTCAAACAATTAGGGTATTCTTTCAAACGTGATGAGGAATTGTTACAAACAGGTAAATCACTGGAACGAACTGGATCGTCTCAGAATCGATATAGAGTTAGGATTGAAAAATGTAAAAGGAGGAAATGGAAAAAAATCCCTAAAGGTCGGGAAAAGGATAAACAACAAAAATTACGGGAATTATTTTATTAAACACACTTAAAGAGATAATTAAATATGATTATTGTATAGGGATATACATAATGGCTAATTATCTTTATTAATAATAAAGATAACTAGTGTAGCAAAGTGGTTAAATGCGCGTGACTTAAGATCTCGTCCTTAATGGTTCGTGGGTTCGAATCCCATCGCTAGTATTGTTTTTACAAGAGAATAATTATATTATTTTCTTATTCAGTTTTATGAATATTTTAGATATAAGTGATATGAATTAAGGATATATACAAACTGATAAGATTTGGTTTATATTATGATATTATTTTTTAATTTTTTGTACTAATTGTCTAAGTACAATGCGTTCATTGCGCACACTAATACTTAATGGAACAATATCATTTGATTTAGGTTTAATTTGTTTATTATTGATTGTTTTATCACCATGGGATTTTGAATCATCACATGCTAATTTTCTAAATTTATGCATACGCACTGGATGTTTAGAAATGTGATGATTTCTGACTTTGATTTTTCTAAATACAATATCTTGACGGTTGGGGAAAACAACACCTTCACGTTCATCAATTCTAAATTGATCTTCAGGTACTGGACATAAACCTACACCATAAGGAGGATTGCATATTGGGAATGCAGTTAAGAACTTATTTTTATGCGATATCATCTTAATATAATCACCTAAGAATAGAGCACCGCCATACACACCAGTATATCCAGAACGTCTCATCGCTTGACGAACGTCAAACGATTCATTTGTTAATCTAAATTCACCTAACCATTTGCTGAGATCTTCATTAAAAACAGCTAGCCATACATCAGTCCATAGACTGGGTCCAGTTCCATTGTAATTGCGACAATCATAGAATGTAACGCCAACAGTGCCATCTTTTAAAACAGCAACAGATGGTAGGAATGCCTGAGTATCTAAATGCTTAGGATTTACTGGTACTGGGCAAGACCATGTTTCACCAAAGTCGGTCGACATGGTAATAGTAACTCCACTTTGACCATTTGTAGTAAATCTAGGATCATAATTAACAATATAAATTTTATCACGTGATTTATTAACACATACATCTATTTGTGAACCATAACCCATAATAGTGATATTATTTTCTACATCGCGTGCTACTTGATAGACATAATCATATGGAAGTTCGATTTTTTTCCATGTATTACCTCCATCTTTTGATTTATTAACTACTATTTTATCAACACCACCAATTTCATCACGGGTAACACGACAAAATACAAGGATCGATTTATGTTTATCATTGACAACCTGAATTAAACTATTCCACGGAGCTTTGCCGCCATCATCTGCAAATTCTTCATCGATAATTAATGGTTCAGACCATGTGGCACCGCCGTCTGTTGATTTTTGGAATTTTGTCACATTTGGATATGTGGGACCATTAATAGTTAAAAAATCGGTCCATGCGATATATAAATGATTTTCTCTATAAGGATCCGCAAAACCAGTTTGACGATCTTGTACGTGTTCATTGCCATCATCACGTGTTACCTCTGTAACACGATCCCACGATTTACCTCCATCCGCAGATCTTACAACTACAATTGCTTCGTCATAGTCCTGTACAAGGTTAAAAGAAACGGCATTCATATAAGCATTACCCTTTGGATCGAAAAATATATTGGGATCGCTAGCAATTTCGTAGTCGTTTAAGGCATATGGATTGGTAGCTCCTTGACATCTACTAAGTACTAAACTTGATTCATTCCATGTATCACCGCCATCCAATGTATATAATACAATATCGCCTAAGAAACCTAATAATCGATCTTGATGAGTTACTAAAATCATATTCTTATGATTTGTTGGATTTATAGCTAACCAGCATTCATCTTCAGTATTTCTAAACCATGTACGTGGCATATCTGTATCTGGGAATGGATAACGTAATGATACTAATGATGGAGGAAATTTAGATAATTTAGTAACATTAACTAGTTTACCAACGTGACTTTTACATTCACATTTTTTTTTGTTGCATTTTTTACAATTTGTCATGTATATTTTATAATATATAAAAAAATATTTTATAATAAAATATTTTTAATAGCGACTATGAAGCCGTTATGGTACGTTTGATTTGCTACTCAGTTTATATACGCGATGACATAAGTGCTGTTGTGCAGGTTGTTGTACTATAGTTCGTATAATGATCTGGACCAACCTCACAACTATTTTCAATACCCCATAATTTGATTAGTTCAGTTTTATTGTCATTTGCCTTTTTACCAGTAGATAAATATCCTTTTAGATCAGAATATAATGGAAATGGAGTTCTAGGTCCCCATAAGAAATCAGTTTCGCTATCTTTGAATGTGACACTTCGACGAAGAATGATAGAATAGGTACAATCAGTTACATTAGGTTCTTCTGGTACTGCATGAGTGAATTCCATATTTGTTTTGAGTCCAAGAATGAATATTGCATTATGTGGTATTGTGGTGGTAATGACTGTTCCATTGGTTTTATGTTCCAATACAAACTTTCTTGGTGTACCTAATCTGACATTGTAAATAGGTGTCTTGTCATCTAAGTCAATTGTTTTATCTGCATGCGCATTAATTAATTTGGTTCCATTTTCATATTTCACAATTTTAATAATATTTACTGATGGATCAACTGTATGGGCAATTGTTCTTAGTTTTTTGGTAAATTTTTTAACTTGTTTAATTGATGGACAACGCAAGTAAGCAAGAGATTTGGTTTCCGAATCTTTCTCTGCATAAAATGAGACACGTGGTCTTGATTTAGAATTTTGCCGTGTATCGGGATCTATTGTTAATAATTCCAAGTATTCAGTAATATCATTAGGTTTATCAAAGACATCCAGCATTAAAAATGAATCAGGAGTTCCTTCAATTGGAGTGATTTTCTTGCTCATTTTAGTATTGTATACTATAGTTTATATTATGATGGCTTTATATCTGTTTTGTTTTCAATTTTTTCAAATGATAATCATAAATTGGACCAATAAAACCATTTTCTATATGTCAATATATATGCATCACATGCAAATACAATAATTAATATTGACGTCATTTCAAATATGTGATAAACTAATTATAACGTTAAATAACCAAAATTATTCAAATCTCATTTTCTTCAATTTAGATGATTTAATAGGTAACATCGAATCTGGTTTTCTTTTATTATTTTTCTTTCCAGAGCATTTACTACATATATCACAATCAATACATTCATCATATTTAATTTCTTTGCATTTCTTACAAATAGTTGTAATAGTATCAATTAATAACATTTTATCTACATATTGGAACCCCTCTTTAGGTGAAATAAGTTGTTCATAAAAGATATTGTATAATTGTTCTTTATCAGGTGATAACCGTCTGAGGGTGAGATAGATGTATTTTTCCGGTTCATCGTTCGTAAAATGAAAATCGAACTGGTTTAACCTATTGAGATGTTCATTTGACATACTGACAACTGCTCTAAGATAAATATATTTTGGCACCCAAATCAATGAATATCTCTCCCTGACAATACGATAATTATCTTCATCAAATGATCCTAAAAGTCTAATAACCGACGTGTCGCGGGTATAATAGACATAACTGGAATGATCATATGCAATCTCATCCAGATTATATATGATTATCAACCCATGATTTACAAAATACTCATGTACTTGATCATTTAATTTTTTGGCGAAAAAATGATATATTTTAAAATGGTCAGGTATAATATTTTTCATTCGATGAAATTGTTTAATAACTTTAAGTAAACTATGTTTAGCTTTCATATCATATGATTCACCTCCTTTAACCTCAATGACTAAATTAGGTTGAATAAAATCAAATTCAGCAATAGTTCTAGTATCATCTTTTAATATAACATTTTGTTTAAAAACTCTTCTTCTGGCGATGTTGTATTCCCTGACAATGGTTTCAGCAACAACACCTTCGGTTGACATAATGTTTAACCAAAGAAACAATAACCTAATTATTACATATTGTTAAGAGTATTTATATCAATTTTTTTAAAATAAATCAAAATACTTATGCTCTAATACTCTTCTCATAATGAAGCGATTTCTCTACAGGAGATCGTGATTTCTATTCACTTTTATGGAGACTCGTTATGCGGAGAGATGAGCCAACGAACATTAATCCGGATGCTATAAAAATACATGTTACTCCCGATGAAGCATTTGAACAACTATTGTATAAGAATAAAGCACAAGTTGCAATATGATTGGTACCATTGACTTAATTTATTATAATTTGTTTCGTTGAACCATTCGTATTTTGTTACTTGAACTACACAATTTTTATTTTATTGCAAAGAATCTGTTAATTATAAATAAAATCAATAAAATTATGGAAGTTATGTTTTTCTTAAACGAATAAATTAATTTTGTTTTTCGCTTTTTTGATTTGTGGACGAAGAGTTAAGGTGAAGTAACCGATGGGGCGGTTGCTGGTGCAATTATGATGTATGAAATTTGAATATAAATACTGTATCGATTATCATTACAAACGTATGAATAATGAAAATGATGTTAATAGTGATGATTAGATAGAAAAAATTAATACTTTGCAATATACCTAAAAATCTTATCACGCCTGCACATTTCATAAAATCTAATTTCTCTTTGAATACTTTCTAATTCCTCTTTCGCTTCAACAGAACCTTTTGATGCTTCAATTTGTAATCTTTCAATTGCATCAACCATTGAAAGATATCTGATGGCATAACTATCATTTGAATTAATATAATCAAACATTTGTCGATTGTTCATTTTGTTGAACAGATGAATAATGTATGATTATATATAACGATCATTATGTTATTATTTCAATTTTTATTATAACAAAAGTTAAAATAAATAACAAGCTTTGAGAATCATTGCATTATAATTATATTGAAATATTATCTTCTGGTTTTATTTTTTTCATAATTCTATTTGTAATCTTCAAACATCTTCTAATTATTTCGCGAAGAATTTTATTATCTAATTGATTTTGTGTACTATATTCATTGAATATACTTTTTTCAGATGAATTTTCTTCATCGTCACTTATCTCTTCGGCTGAATTTGCTTCATCGTCACTTATCTCTTCGGCTGAATTTGCTTCATCGTCGCTTATTTCTTCAGATGATTCCCAGTCGTCATCACTTATCGAAGTATTCGCATCTACCTTTTGATAAACGTTAAAATAATACATTTCATCAAAAGTTCCTTCAGTATCAACAAACCCATCTCCCTGTCTTGTATACCTTTTATCTATATCTATTATTATGTTGTCACTTGGGTAACTTATTTCGACACCTGGTAATACTGCATGTATTTCGAACGTGGTATGACCAACTAAATCTTTTTTCATTTGATCATATATTGTGTAAAATTGTTTTAAGTTAATCATTTTATATGGAACAAATTCGAAAACTGTATCATAAACAAATGTACGACATCGTAAACATTTTGTTATAACAAGATATGGAAAAGTAATATTTATGTCAATCAAATTATAAAAATATTGACATGAAGATCCAAAATTAATTATATCAAAAATATCCAAATTATTACAAATACATTTAATAATTTCTTTTGGCAAGTCAAAAATTGTCATTAAGTCTTAGATAACGATAAATTATTTATGATAGTAACAAATAGTTTATAAATCAATTTTTATTAATATTATTAGAAATTTATTTGATATTTATGATAATAAAAAAAAGCTCCAGTATTACCTATATTCCATGGGATGGTTATAAAACATTGATTTCTTTTACATAATTAGTCAATCCTCTCATTCCCTTAGGCACATGCTGAATTGGACTGGAAACTAACTCGTCAAAAGGTATAATCTCAATATTATCATTTACTGAATAACACACTGTCTTTATTTTAATACTATGCTTAACTGTAAAATCCTTCATAAAATTAACACAACGACAACAAGGCTTAGAAATCCTTAACTGATCCAACTTATTAGTCCTAATGACAATCAAATCGATCTCCTTAATAATTGTAGAAAATTCAGTATTAATAAAACTAGTTAAAACAGCCTCCTCTGCATGTAAATCATCACTATTAAAACCAATAAGCTCATTGTTTACAGCATTCAAAACATTTTTCTCTGGACCAAACAGTTGCGACATGCGAGTAGGACCCCTGCCTACCTGAATTCTTGATGATTAAATTGTTAATTAACTGCTCACTGTTCATATAGATTGACTAATATATACTATAGAATATAGATTTTAAGTATTTTATATATCAATTTTTCTTTCATGAATATAATGAATACAATAAAAAATTGATTAAATAACTATTTACTGCTTGTATATCTTGTTAAACTATATTCCAAAATGGTTGCATCCATTTTAGACATCATTCCGTTGGAAAAACTTTTTCAAATGTCAATTTATTTACCATACAAAGATATCGTTCATTGGAGTCAAACATGTAAAACAGTAAAAGAATTGATATATGATAATGAATATTTTTGGAAACATGCAGTATTAAACCAATACAACCAGAAAAATAAATACAATACGTGGAAAAAGACATTTGAACAATTAACTTTTGCCAAAATATATATTAGTGGAATGAGCTGTTATAGTCCCAATTTTAATAATTATGATGGATCTTTTGTTGAATTTAAATATGGTCCAAAAAATATCCAAATGATGAAAGTTAGTAATGACACAATGCTGATTGTTTCTGATAATAAAATCTATAAATTCGAAAACGATAATGACGATGGATGGTATAATAATCATAATCCGCATTATAGTGATATGGATCCAATTCGTATTGATTGTAAAGAAGAGATTAATATTACTGATATTGATCTCTGGGGATTATTTGATAATAATTATGAAGAGGTTATCATTGCAATTATTAACGGAGATTTGTATACTTGTGGAAATAATAACAAAGGACAACTTGGTTATGAAGATAGTGTTGACCAGTTATTAAAAAAGGTTCCGAATTTTCATAATATTACTAAAGCTTCATGTAGTTGCTGGCATACTGCTTTTATTATGGATAAATTATTGTATACATTTGGAAATAATACTGATGGTGAATTAGGTCTTGGTCATTACAATAATGTGAGTATTCCGACATTAGTACCAAACCTGAAAAATGTCACACATGTTGTTTGTAATTTTACAAATACCTATGTTATTGCTGATGGTTATTTGTATTTCATGGGTAGTCTTATTGACAATCGCATAATAAGTAAAACAATAAATGTTCCACTAATGATACCAAATCTCAACAATGTAACTAATATTAGTGTTGGTGATAATGATGGATATGTTAGTGTTATAGCCGATGGAAAAATGCATATTATTAATCGCAATGGAAGCAGACAAAATCAACATCTTTTGGATGCAATTGAAAGGTTTGGGCACGAACATAAAATAATCGACGTAAATCAATCTTCACTTGTTTCATGTAGTAGTTGGCATATGGGTTTTGTTGATAATAATATCATTACAATGTATGGTACAAATACTCATAAACAAATGGGTATTAGCGATGATAAAGAAATAGTCCAGGTATCTCCATTTAGAGAGATATTTCAACTCAGTTGTAGTTGTTGTTACACTGCTGTCTTAGCTATAAAATAAAAATTGATTTATTAACTGTTTATACATTCTATTATTATTCTTTAATTGTCTTCCAATCCTCCCGAATCATGTCTTTTAGCAAGGTTCAGTCTGATTTCACTCTTGATTGTACAGTCAATCGGGCCTTTCCTGACATGCAAAAATGGGCGCCTATGATTCGTCAAGTCAAACCAGATGAGGCCATCTATGTGATCTTCCATAATTACAACACGGCTGATACACTTGAACATGAGCGTGATGCTTATTTGCTAGAACCTGGGGACATCAATTGGCCAGGTCAGCAAAATGATCCCATTGTGCGATCAATTTATTTCCACAAGTCCAGACATGATTCGAATATCTGGATTTTGAAGGATGTGTATCGTACCGAGTCCACAATTCTTAGAAAACTTGTCATTAATAAATCAATCTACATTGAACAATAAATTGGTTACATCATTACAATTAATTTATCGATTTTGCATTAAACCATAAATTAAGGTTTGCATTGTCTATTCTGGAAAAGTTACACGTACCTGATGGTTGATATTCACCAGGATATAAAGCAAAACTATAAAAATTGATACCATGATCAAAAAGTATAATAATTGATATAAATTCTATTCCATCATATGATTCTAATATACCATTACTAATCTTCAATTCGCTCTTTAAATATGGAACATTTTTCTTTATTTTTATATTATCAAACTTCTTTTCAATCGATGTTGTATCTATTTTCTTTCTACAACACGGACAAGTTGATGCAATATTAAAATAATCACATTGCAATATCCATTCTTTTAAGCAATGTTGATGGTAATAATGTTCACATGATAAATATACTATATCACTGTTATCACTATTATCACTATTATCATAATCTTTCAAACAATATTTACAAACTTCATCAATATGCATTAATTATAATAATATTTCTCTTCTTATATCTTTTTAATATATAACTAAATAATATTACAACAACTATTCATCTTTTTAGCTCTTTTTGCAAAAGTGAAACTATGTTGATTTAGTTCATTTGTTTTATCAACTAAATTTGATATCTTTTCGCCACGTTCTAATAATTCATCGATAGAATTTAATAGAATCACCTTTGTTTCATCTAATTCTGTTTTAATTTGTTGGATCTTATCTGCATTTTTTCCATCAGAATATTTGTTCCATAACTCATCTAACTTCACAGTATTACTTTTAAAATTCGCAATTAATTGTCCAACTAAATATTGTGGGTATTCTGGGTCTGTAATGACAATAATAATTGTATCATAACAATGCCCATAGATGACAATTTTTTTATCTTCGATTGTTTCGTTAATTTTATATAGATTGTTTTGTTCAATGTATTGTAATGATTCTGCTGCAATATTTTCTATCGTACCTCTTGCCATAAACCTATACATAAAAGGAATATCGGTCAAATCGTGTTTGCTATAAACTAACTGATTGCTTTGATTATAAACTAACAATGAATATAGTTTCATATATATTATTTAATAATTTATTATTATTTTATGATTATTATTTCAATTTTATATTACAAGGTCCTTAAAATTTAAAAATGAAATGGTTCAGATATTTATTATAATATTTAGCTTGATATTGATATTTTGCGCTTCTAGACATTTTCACTTCGTCTAAATGGATCGCAAAATTATGATCTCGAATTTCATCATTTTCGCCTTCACTTGTGAACAAATTACCTGTTTTCTCATCAAATTTTCGGGGAAGAATGATTTTAACATTTTTTCCCAATTCTTTACCGAATATTTTGATATTATCTCTGAATTCATCAGAATGAACTGCATTATAAATTGCAAAAAAAACACTGGCAATATCAGTTTCAGTTAATTCTGGTTTGTTCATATATATAGAATAAAGCTTTTGGATTTCATCTATTGATTTACAATGATAAAGATGTCGATGAACGCCTTTTTCTGTTTTTTCTAAAATGATTTGAGGCATAGTGGATGTAATATCAGTTAGAAAATGAGTCATAATCGCATTTTCAAGTTCTTTTTTAGTTTGTTGAATTTCCACCTTTTGTTGTTCTTTAATTTGTACTGCTCGATCATGTTGTACGGAAAATTCGGTTTGCTCTGATGCAGTATTGCCCATTTGAATAATTCTAATATATATATGTAAGTAATTTTTGATAATTAAAATTCAATTTTTTTCTTAATGAGGTAACGAATCAACTTTACACAATAAAAATAATTTTTACTTTATATACCGTTCAGTTCAAGAATTCATATAAAAACATAAATTTATAGTATTATTAATATATCAAAAAATGATTCCTGGTTTTCATTATATTAAAAACTACTTATCCAAAGAAGAATTAAAAACTATCAAACAGTATTTAACCAAATCAAAAAAATGGCAAGGAATTTCAAATAGTCCTAATTCTAGAAAAGTTATTCATTACGGTTATAATTATGCTTATAATCGTAGTGGAATTACCAAAGCAGACGATATACCAGAAATGTTTAGCAATTTAGTAACTATGGATAGAGTTAATCAAGCTGTTGGGCAAGAAGTATTAACAGAAGAAATGGATCAACTAATTATTAATGAATATAAACCGGGCCAAGGTATAGCAATGCATATTGATCATACAAGTTATTTTGGTCCAGTCATTATATGTATTACAGTTGGTTCTGGTATTGAAATTGATTTTGTAGATAGCCAAGATCCAAGCAAAAAAATTACTTATTATGTTGAAGAAGGATCTTTATATATAATGAGTGATCAAGCAAGATATCGCTGGAAACATGGTATTCAACAAAGAACAATGGATGGAGATAAACAAAGAGGAACTAGACATTCGCTCACATATAGAAATATTAAAAAAGCAGAATAAATTTTATTTTAATATTATAATTTTTTATTTATTATAATATATATGTCGAATTCTAGTTCAACAAATTCTAGTCACACTAGTTGTGATGAAACTGATTATACCCAAGGTGTTGGTGTAAGCCCATTTGATCAACTTACTGTTGTCGAATTACAAAATATTACTGATTACTTTTTTGCTAACATCCTAAACACTGTAACTGTCCCAGACGATGCCATTTTTGACTGTGTCAATTTACTTGAACCTCCTAAAAAAGAAGTTTTAGCATGGATGGCGGGCGGACCTTTACCCAAAAGACTTGTTGATGTTCCAATTTATTATTATGCAGATGATATTTATCATCAATACATAGTTGAACTTGTTAGCGAAGCTGTTGTTTATGTTTCTGAACCAAACCATGTTAAACGCGCTCGTCCTGGTTACACATGTCATGATGATGATACATCAGTTGCTTTAGTTTATTCAGACCCAAAATTTATTAAAGCAATGGCAAAACGCGGTATTGCTCCTAGTGATTTTTATAAAATTTTCGCAAATACATGTGTTGATGGACGTTTAGATAATTGTCATTGTAAACATAACAAATGCAATTGTGAAGGCAAATTCCATATTATTAAAGAAACACATCCTAGACCTCATTCTTTTTATATAAATTTCTTTTGGAACGATGGTCGTATTGGTGATACATCTGCCTACGCCCAACCAATTGAAGGTGTGTATGCAATAGTTGATAGACGTTCTAATAAAGTACTCAGTATTGTGGATACTGATGAAATTATCCCAATACAAACAGGTAATCTTGATTGGACACGTCCTTTAGATAATACTCTTAAACCATTAAATTATGCTCAACCAGATGGTCCATCTTATACTATTACTGGTTCACAAGTCGAATGGCAAGGATGGAGATTTAATATGACTTATAATTCTATTAGTAATCTTGAATTCCATAATATTTCATTTTTAGATCGTACTGTCTGGCGTGAAAATCCAAATGCTACACCAGTTAGACGTATGATGTATTATAAGGCTAATATTCCAGAATTAATTACAGCATACTCTTACCCAGAAGCTCCTGATAAGGCTTTCAATTATTTAGATTTTAATGAATATCCAGCACGTGATTTTGCCCCTCCTATTACCCCAGGAATAGATGTTCCTCCGTATGCCGAATTGATTACTATACCAGTCATATTAGCAGATGGTTCTGTATTTGAAATGGAAAATACAGTAGCAATTTATGAAGTGTCCGATGGTTTCCTATGGCGTCATTATAATTATCCTTGTGGCGATCTTGAAGTTGAACCAATCTATGGACGTTCTGGACGTAACTTAGTAGTTCAGGCTTTCCCTGTCATTGCAAATTATGACTACGCTATTTATTATATTTTCACACAAACTGGTACTTTAACTGTAAGAATTCGTGCCAGTGGTGTGATGGAATGCGCCGGTACACCAATCACAAAAGTTAATGAAGAGAAAGGTATTGATGTTTTAGATGGCACTCTTGTCCGTGAAAATGTTAATGCAATTAATCACCGACACATCGCATGTGTTCGCTTTGATATGATGGTTGACGGTCTTAAAACCAAGGTTTATGAAAAAAATATTGAGTTCCCTGAGATTGGCAAAGAAAATCCATGCGGAAATGTTTTCAAAGAAGTTGAACGTCTATTAAAGAGTGAAAAGAAAGCTGTACGTGACAATGATTTCCAAAAGAATCGATCATGGTTAGTTGAGAGTTCCTGTTCTGAAAATTATCTTGGACATCCACGCAGTATTGAAATTGTTCCATCGCCTACAATGATCCCTTCTCATCATCCATGTGAACGTATTGCTAAACGTGCCACGCAAATGAAACATAATTTCTTTGTTACAAAATATCATGATGGTGAAGACTACGTTATGGGTAAACATCCTGTTGAAAGAGGCCATGATCATGGTTTAGGAAAATATATTGAAGACGATGAATCAATTGTTGATAAGAATAATGTTGTATGGTATCAAGCGGCTTTCCTCCATTCTCCTCACACTGAACAATATCCAGTTATGCCTTATGAACAATTACAAATATCAGCTATGCCTCATAATTTCTTCAATGAAAATCCAGGTCTTTATGTATCTGATCTTCAAGATGGTTTATGTCGAACATAAATAATTTATCTATAAATAAATTTTGAAATAAGTATATATCAATCATATTTTACTGATATATGCCAAAAAATTGAATTATAAACAATAAACCCATTATATTCAATTGATTATATAAGTTCTCTACAATGAACAACATTCCTCTCAGTCATAGCACTGGTCCGATGGATCTTAACAATTTTGCTATGATCGCATCCACACTCATTGTTTCTTATCTCATGCAAAAATATAATTTTGGTACCATGTACTATGGTATGGTACATGGTATCACTTTACAAACTATTTTGTATCTATTATCAAGGAATTTCGACACTTTTAATTTCACTTACCTTATCTACATTCCTTTTATGTTGGCGGCAGTAGCTGTTCCATATATACTGTATTATTATAAAAAAGATGCAGTTACTCCAATTGTAAGCAATGAATATTTGACAATGAATATTTTTTCAGCGGATAATATTCAAACTTTCACCGATTACGTTACAGCAAATCAAAAATGCTTTGATGTGATGGTTAATACTAATATTGGCGATTTGGATAAGGTATATGAGTCGAAATTGTACACCGATTCTAGGGTATCAGAACGTGATCTTAACATGATTTCAAAAATGCCAGATGTATCAATTAAGTTTGATGATCAATATTTAGGAATTAAAGGATATTATGTTTGGAAAAAGAATATGAAACAAACTACTGATAAGGATAAAAATGTCCTGAAAGATATTTCGTTCAAATATGTTGAATTAAATATTTTGAAAGAAAAAGATAAAAATATTAATCCCGAAGAAATTTTCAGTAAAATGTCGTCTTACATGACAGATTTGAATAAGAACAAACTTGTATTAAATTATATCAAAATTTTAAATCTAGGTAATAGCGGAGCAAGTAATCATACTGTTGAATTTTATAAAGGAGACAAACAACCATTCGAAGTTTTAGAAACAAAATACATCAAAACTCTTTTCCATCCTGAGAGAGATAGATTATGGTCTATTATTAAAAATTGTTGTATGAATTATGATTTTTACAGAGATTGTGGTCAGGTTGGTCGTGTTAGTTTGCTTTTACATGGTCCGCCTGGTACAGGAAAATCAACTTTTGCTTATAGGATTGCAATGGTTTTGCAAAGACATATTATTAGTTTGGATTTAAGAATTTCAGATAAGGCTCAAATTTATCAGATTTTACAAAATCCCAGATCATGTGGCTCATACAAAAATGCAGTTTTTCTGTTTGAAGAATTTGATATCTCTATTAAGAATTTACATCATAAAGAAAAGAAAAACAAAAAGGTTGAAACTGAATATTTTGATATGATGACTAAATCATACACATCATCTGCACCTATATTGGAACCTCCTAAAAATACAGATGAAAAAAAGGACACTTGGGTAACTAATTATAAAACATCTCAGTCAGATTTTTCCATTCGAGATCTTTTGGAAATTTTCCAGGGACCTATTCCTTTTGAAGGGATGGTTATGTTAGCCAGTACAAATAAATATGATGAGATTAAAGAGTTGTGTCCAGAATTATTCAGACCAGGAAGATTAACCCCTGTACATTTCGGGTATATTGATAAAGATACTTTGCAAGATATTTCGAAATTCTATTTTAATAAAAAAATTAGTTGGAGAATACCTGACCAAATTACTATTCCAACTTCTCAAATCATTGAATTGGCATTAGAAGCTAAACATATTAGCAAGAAGTCATTTGAATATTTTTCAGAAAAATTGGAAAAACTACTTTAATTTATTTTTAACACCTCCACAAGAATATAAATAATATCAACTAATTATATACAACAATGGGTCAATGCGCTCAAAAAGCAATGGCTCCTCCAACTTTAGGTCAACAACAATTAGATCCAAGTGTCATTCAAGTCACAATACAAAAACGCGTTGGTGACAATGCGAACATTATTTTATGGGATAGTGTTTATCAAACTATTGAACCCACAGATGTTCAAAACTTTATCAGATACAATGCAAATCTTAAATACATCTTAGATAGATATGATTGTGATGATTTTAGCATTTCATTATGTGCTAGAGTGCGTGAATGGGTTCATGATGCTCCTGGTACCGGAGGAGTTTGTTTTGGTATTATGACAGGTGATTTAAGAAAGAAACCAGAAGATCCTGCAAGACCACATGCTACATGCTTTTTCATCGATTCGCAATTACAAGTATGGATTGCAGAAGGTATGTGGAATGATGTTTACCTCATGCCCGATTCATTTCAGGTTTGGCAGATTATTTTATAAAATTGCTCGATTTTGCGATAAAAATATAAACAACAAAAGTAAGTCCATTAAAATCTTTTCCATAAGCATTCCTTTTCACTACATCTGTAATCTTTATCAAAAAATTTTGTATTATGACCCAATTGATTTTTAACCATGTTTTCAAAATCATTACTTTGATTACATTCAGCATAAATAATTTTTTTATCTACCAGTTTATGATTTGATTTTCGAAATTCGAGAGGTATATCTTTACCATTTTTGCATTGCCATTCATCATTGTCTTTTAATTTTCTGCAATAATAAAATGTATTTTGACATTCATTTGATTTATCCATTATAATATTACATAATAAATTAAAATTTAATTTGATCCAACGAATTATTAAATAGTTTATCATTAAAATCAACAACTTTTTTTGCCAATACTTGATCACAGTCAATCCATTTATTAAAAATTCCTACTGAATAGTTATATTTTCTTTCGTTTTTATCTTTATTTGAGATATTAAATGACATGACACCAACTTTACAAATAACATAATCATAAGTACTGACTCTCATATCCATTTGGGATGTGAACATTTCCTTAGCCACTCCGCCAAATAAAGCGAATGTTAAGGATCCATCATCTGCCTGTTTCATACCAGCATCCATCATTTTTTTTTGTAGATTTCCGGACACTGTTCTAAAATTTTCATGGGAAGGTTTAGTGCTGGCCATGATACCAATAGTGCCAAGCGCGAGTGTAGCAACAGCTTTCATGACACAATCGCTAGAATTACGACGTCTGTAAGATAAAGTAATAGTTATAACAGCCAAGTTCAACCAATTAGTTTTTCAATTTTTTAAACAGCGGATGAATTACTTGGTTTTCTATGTGACAAGTAAGATGCCACATAATTAATTACCGATCCAAAAAAACCATTTTCATTATCCATTGGTTCAATAGATTTATTTTGCGTCTTCGCGTCAATACATTTTTCACAAATAATAATATAATCATCCGTCGCCATATTATCAATAATGTGCATTTTGCAGACACTACAAAAACCCTTCGTTTTATTGTAAAAAGGCCAATATGATGTCATGAAACCTTTGGACAAATCCATGCAAAAGATGAACAAATTAATATCTTATAGAATACTCATGAAGTCTAGTTTTCAATTTTTTAAGTCAATAGCAACCAATTTATATATTAAACTATTCTGATAAATGTCATGCGCTAATGATTATTTCAATTGAGCACGTTATCTCCTTGGAATATACGACAAGAAGCGTTGTTTATATAATTGAACCATTATGTAATTGCGCATATCACATAACATAATATGTATCCTTATATGATCCTTCGCTTTAATTGCCATATAATAGTATTCATCACTGTAGTTCATTTTACTGTTTCTATAAGAAAAGTTGAATAGTTAACAATATTACTATACCTTTTATTATAATCAAAATACAATTTAACAATCATGTCCAAAAAAGATTCTGATGAATGTGGAACTGGTTGCAGAGTAATGACATTATTTTTATTGTCATTACTTCTATGTCTTGGTATAGCGTCATATTTTTCGTATATTGAACAACAAAAAGAAAATAAGATATTATGTGCAAAAAATTGGAATAATTGTCTTAAATTTTGTAATGATTCTAAAACAAAATGTTTTGTAGAACAGACTACTGTATGTGAAATCAAAAAAGCATCAAATCCCTATTATAATGGTATATGTGATGTTGTTAAAATAGTCTATACGGAAAATAATCCACAAATCAAATTCAAACTATATTCGGATGATAAATATTTTTTTGATTTTATGTCGAATTTTACTCCTTGTTACAACCGTTTCAATAAACATAATCGTACTTATTACTATTCACATTCTGATATGCCTGCATTAAATTGTAAGTGTGAAGTACAATGGAATGGAATTGATGTTTGGCACCATTATTATTAAATAAAAAATTGATTTATAAACTGCTTGCTAATTACTTAGATAATTACCTTAATATTACCATTTTGATTTACACGCAATGGACTTTCATGACGATATAACCGAGACTAGATCTCCCTTCTTTTCTGTGAAAACTTTCAAACAACAATTTACATTGCGAAATATCATTCGAAATTATGCATTCATGTTACTTTGGCTTGCATTTGTAACGATTGTGTTTACTACTATTGTCCCTCAAGATGTTAAGACAACTCTTAAACGGTTTACTCAAGGAAGTTCTAATGCAAGCAATTGTACAACTAGTACTGAATGTGGCAATGGACATTGTCTTCCTGATGGACCAACGACCTTTACTTGCGAATGCGATAAGGGTTGGATTAGTCGGGATGGTGGCATATGCAATTATGAGCAAAAGGATAAGTTAACAGCGTTTTTACTAGCCTTTTTCGCTGGTGTTTTCGGAGCTCAGTACTTTTATTTGGCATCAGGTAATTGCTGTTACATTTGCATGGGCGTGACGAACCTATTGACTGCCGGAATGGGCACGATTTGGGCAACAGTATGCTGGATTTTAATACTTTGTGATGCTTTGCCGGATGGCAATGGAATGGCTTTGAAGCCTTGGTAAGGCAAATTTATTTATTTATAAAAATATCAATAAATAAATTTATTCATCCTTTCGAAACATGTTCTTAAATTTATAACGGAATGTAGATGCATCGGTCCAAATTGGTTGATTGAAATATTCTTTATCTTTATACCTCATACCTTCCCATGGAACAAATTCTCTTCTCCTTAATTGTGAAACAACCTTCTTACATTTTTCATTATCTCCATCTGAATGAACAATCATAGGTTTTCCGCCGACTTCCTTGTATTGTAATTTGAACATATCAGGACTGTAATTCTGATTTTTTTGTGGGTGAGTAAAATCAATACGCTGACCTCTATAAAATTGGCTTGATAATGGATCATTGTTTGGACAATTCATTGAATAGGTCCATCTAATTTGTCTTTTTCGATATTCATCTGATGGACGATTTGATTCAACACATTGGAAAGTTGATTCCAATTGTTCTTTCAATTCTTTCCACTTTTCTTCTGGAACACGAACATCAATATCACTTGCCACATCTCCGTTAACCAATGACTTATAAACATAACTTCCAAAAATCGTATGGCCTTGACCAACGATAAAATTGGGAATTCTAGTGTAATACGATGGCATTTCACGATCAGGTTCCATAGCAATGTTAATTGATTTAACTATGAATAAAATAAATAGATTAGACTATTAATAAATCAATTTTTTATCGATCTAATTCATCAAAAACAATTTCAATAAATTCATGATTCCAATAATTGTGATAATATGGATGACGAACCATCCACCAGGAAACATTAGTATCATTCACAATTGAATTGTTCCAATTCCATGTCATGGTAATTCCGCATCTTCGCTTCTCATAAATCCAGGTTCGTTGACCGCCCAAATGAGTACAAGTGGGATCAACTAATTCCTCATGAACAGGGGTATAACCAGATTGATTGCTATATTGGAAAAGAATATCAGATCCAGACAAAACCTTGAAATTATAACCGTAAAAATCATCACCATATGAAAGAACCATAACACGTGAATCATTAGCAGGAATCTTTGTACCGTTGGGCAAGGCTACTTCAACCTTCAATACTCTTTCCAATTTCTGGGTATCATTGTTCCATTGTTCTTTACCGTAATTAAGGATTTTGAGTGACGGATCAGCACGCGGATAAGCTAGATAACAAAAGTTTGATGCAATATATAGACTATCATACTCTTTTCCGACACATGATTTAACAATAGTGCAAACAGTTGTATCATTATTACTGCATGCATCATTTTCAAGATATCGGTATTGACCACTCTCGCAATAATATTTTAGGAAAGTATTCATCATCCACCATTGTTTGAGGATAGTTTTATTATTGGGTACATGACATTTGGTTTTAGTCTGATTAATTTTGTCGGGAGGGACAAAACCGTGTTCTAATTCATATTTGTTATGTTGGTTAACCAGGTTGGACAAATATTTGACATCAGTCCATAATTTAATTTGATCTGGTTCTGTAGTTTTAAACACATTCGGATCAGGAAATTTTGGTTGAACATTATGAACAATATCGGTCAAAGTATACAAGTAAAAACCTGTAATAAGACAGATAAAGATGCCAATCGGTGTTGACGCCATGAGAGAGATTGTATTGATAAATAAATAAAATGATTTAAACTGTTAGAATTTCAATTTTTATATATCATAATCAAGTGAATATTGAAGAAAACATTGTGGGTATTCATTTATATTATTGATGAATATAATGACTTAATTTATCAGAAATTTGTTATAATTCAACTGATTTGATAAATTGTTCATACATCTCATGCTCTGTTTTGCTACTATCAATTTTAATTATTTTATTAGAATTAAATAAGTTAATAATCTTCTCAGTTTCTTCACGAAATGCTTTAATCCTCTTTTTACATATATCAAAAGTATCATCACATCTTCCTAACAATTTTCGATTTTCTATTCGTCGGATCATAATATCATCACTACAATCTAACACAATAACATTTAGTAGATCAAAATATTGCTTCATATAATTGTTATAATAGTCATAATTGTCTTTGTCTCTTGGAAATCCATCTAATAATACTGTTTTATTAGCATTATTATTATTTTGTGTATACGAAAGAATCATATCCCCAATAAATGATGCTGGTAATAAATGCCCATTATCCATTATTTCACACATATTTTGTTGAAGATTTCCTTTATTTCTTTCGGATCGTAATAAATCACCTGGAGAAACATGAAACATATTTAATTCTTTTACCAATATAGAAGACAATGTTCCTTTACCACTTGCAGGCCCTCCCAGAATAATAAATAATTTGTACATAATTAATAATGTTTAATCAACATATTAACAAACATAATATGTATAATTCAAATTTTATACATTTTTCATTATAAATGTTGTTAAGTATAAAGAAACTTTATTTATATTTACTGGTCTGGAGCATAGCCGGAGTAAACAGTTTGATACTTGCCCTTGATCTGGATCGTCTTGGTGACAAAGTCGACTTTATTCTTGTCGATGGTCAAGTCCTTCTCCAATTCAAATGCCATGAAGAGCATCTCTTGAGTCTTACGATTGTTAGGAGAGTCGCGATGGTACTTCATGTTTTCATGAGATACAATTTTGTACTGGCACCATTTAAAGCAGGGGAAGACGTAATCTTTTTCGATCTGCTCAATCATGTTCTTCCTTCCGGGAAACAGACCATTCGACCGAAGACAATAAGTCAAGCAGACAATGATCCGTCCTTCTTGACATTTGAGCAAGTAGGTCATGAGGCTCTCAAGTGGGTAAAGCTTTTTGCTGTAGTTTCCCTCTGGCATTCCCATGGTATCAAAGAATACCAAATTGATATTTTTTAATATGTTGATGGGGGTTTTCTGAAGAAAATCTTCTAGCTTGCCAAAGTGAGAAGTGACTAGACCAGATGCCTGATGAACTTTTTGTGTTTCAGGATCGATTTCAGGCACGTGGATCTTCTTCCCGTCGACGAGTCCTGATTGAATTAATGTATTGCTGGTATTCATGTCCTTTCCATCCATGAAAATGGCACCTTTCACAACAGGTAGTTTGTAAGCAAATTCCAGGACCTTTCGATTAACCTGTAACTTTTTGGTAGAGACAAAGTCGACGTATGGGTTGAATTGGGTAGTGGCAACACTCTTCATGATATTTTTCATACAATTATGAAAGTTAATGAATAGTATTCCTTGATTTTATTGGATATTACAAGCCATTAAGATATCAATTTTTCTTTACTATTTTTTTAACATCTTTCCTAATACCGCATGGTTGATTATTTGAATCGAATAATATATCAAACCCATTTTTCTTATAAAAATACACCAAACGGTCAATATGATCATAATCGAATCTAGAAATTCCACCAAAGATATAACCAGCCTTTAACTTAATGGCCATAATATCAACTATTTTTAATGCTCTAGAACCAATACCTTTATTTTTATATTTTTCAGATGGATCTTTTGGAATATCTCTTATCTCAATTCCTTTTTGTTTGAAAATAATTCTTAATTGATAAAATAAATACATTCCCTCTTTAACATTATTGACATAGAGATAAATATAACCAATTGACTTATCCTTGTAATATACATTTCTTAATTCCATATTAAGATGGGAACCGTTGTATTCTATAATAAACTTATC
>Ga0154020_10001008_pt1 | contig 34803 bp, 21 predicted proteins | sample Klosneuvirus_201_FD_109709 | JGI IMG/M metagenome (GOLD analysis project Ga0154020, IMG submission 109709) | Active sludge microbial communities from wastewater, Klosterneuburg, Austria - Klosneuvirus_20160825_MG | ecosystem: Engineered > WWTP > Aerobic digester > Activated sludge | place...
AGTGTGGATGTTAGACCTGGTTCAACAGGTGCTGCTAGAGCAGCGGATATGAGTAAGTATAGTTCAATGGGTTCAACAATCGGTTCTACTGCTGGTAGTGCTTTTGGTCCAGTGGGTAGTGCAATTGGTGGAGCTATTGGAGCAGTTGGTGGGGCAGCTGTTGGTTGGGTAACTGGTGGAATGGAAGAAGATAAAGCTGCTCAAGCTAAACAGATAGACGAATATGATCAAAAAGAAGTAACAGAACAAAACATTTCGTATGGAGGTCAAGAAAACAAACAACTGAAAAATGCTAAAATTATGCAAAACAACGCTGGTTTAATTGCGGATAAAGGTATGAAAAAAGCTCCCTCTGCTCTTGTTGAAGTCGAAGGGCAAGAGTTGGTGTATAGAAGAAACGGTAGAGGTAAATACCAATTGGTACAAGATCATGGTGGTGGGCCTACTCACGAACAGGGGGGTATTGATACTTGGGTTAAAGAAGGTGATGTTATCACTCCTGCTAAAGATAGAGGAGTCTATCAAAACATAACTAATCCTGTTACAGGTGAGGTTATGGATGATGCCCAGTTTGAGTATTTCAAGAATAAACTACCAGAAGATAATCAAAAGAAACCAGTTAAATCTATGATGGAACATGGAACTAAATGTGTTAAACCTAGATACTTTATGGGAGGTTTGATGGGAATGATGGGTGGTGGTGGAGGAGGAGGCATGATGAGTATGTTAGGTGGAGGAGGAGGTGGGGGAGGTGGAATGACCAATCCTATAGGAGGTATGATAACTGGAGCTTTAGATAGTGAATCTAAAAAGAAAACAGCTGAAAGAGAACAGTTAATAGCAACCAATGCACAAGAAAAAGCTACAGCAGATCAGGCTTTAGGTCAGATATTTAAGACACCAGAACAACAAGCTGCTGAGACAGCTGCTGCTCCTACACCTTCAATAGATCAAGCGTTAGCACAGCCTTCACAAGCTAATGTAGCTACACCTACTCCGGGAATACAACCAATACAACAACCAGTGGCGCAAAGTCCTGCTCCTGCTATAGTAGGTAATGCAGTTAATGGACAACTACCTATTCAAAGACAAGGTAATAGATACGTTAAACCTCAATATGGTTTTGGTGCTACGGTTGAAGTTGATCCGAAAACCGGTTTACCTTACCCAACTGGACCCGGCGGACAAACTATAGATCAAACTGGTGGATCAGCAGGTTCATCCACTGAAACTAGAACATCTACTTCTAGTACAACTCCTGGTAAAACTGAAACTAAACCAGGAACTCCGTCTAGTAGTACTCCCAATCCTAATGCTGAATATACTCCGGGTGTAAAGACTTATGATCCGTTAAAGAATCCAGAAATGTTCACTAAGGCTTGGGGTGGATTAACACCAGATCAAGTTAGGGCACTACCACCAGAGGAACAAAAGAAAGGAGCTGACGCTATTAATAATGGTAACTATTATGTACCAGGAAAACCAGCTGAAACTGTAACAACTGATCCAAAAGTAGAAGTAAAAGAAGAAATTAAAAAAGAAAGTACTCCTGGAGGCGATCCCAATGCCAATCAGAATGAGCAAATAGGTGGACCAATTGACGTTAGAAGTGGTGACGTTATAGGAGGAGATAATAATATAACATTTGAGAAGGGTATGTTTGGTCCTAGTGATGCAGCAGTAGCAGAACAAGAAAAAACTAAAAGAGCAGCAGAAGCTAATAGAGCGCAAGAGGCTCTACCTAATATACCACCTCCTCAGCAATTTGAGTATGGTAAGTATCAAATGCCTGCTGGTAAGATGGTTGCACCAGATCTTAATTTTGATCCTGCTTCTCCTACATACCAACAATATCAAGATTTATCTGATCCACTAAGAAACAAAAGTCAGCAGGCTATGAATGCTGATATGTCTAATGCTAGAGAACTTAGTGGTGGTAGTGTGGCTAATGCTAGGTCTAACATGGCACAAGCTAGTGCATCTAACTTTGATAGACAGGCTCAAATAGATACCCAAGAAATGGGTAGATTGAGTCAAGTGGATGCAGCAAATAGACAAACTGATAATCAGTATAATATGTATAATAATCAAGGTGCCAATGCTGCACAACAAGCCAATGCAACCAATAGAGCTAATGTAACTAATGAGAATACCATGAATGCTAACATGGCATTAAATACAAACTTGAATGCTATGCAAACTGATCGAGCCAGTGGAGTAGCTAGAAAGGATTATGAGAAGTATACTAGAGATATGCAAATAGAAAGAGATAGAAGAGCCATGGAAATAGAAAGACAAAATAAATTAATATATGGAGTACAAGACAACAACCCTTTTTCAGGACATAGAAGTATGGGAACACAAGGACCACAAGATACTGATACAGGACCAGTTGAAAAATGGTTTCCTAATAGAGGTGGTTCAACTACACCTGATCCTAATTCTCCGACAAGTAATACTCCTATATATCCTACACCAGATGGTTTAGACCCTAGAGTACCAGATGCTTCAACTCCTGGTAATAGTACAGTACCAGAAACGCCGCCTACTAACACACCTAATCCAAGTCCAGATGTACAACCTGTTCCAGATGCACCTTTACCAAATACACCTGATATGAAACCTCAAGCCGGCGGTTATGTTAGCCCAGGTAAGGAACTACCAACAGGGCCTTCTACAATGCCTTTATTTAAAAAGGGTTCTAAGTATGTAAAACCTCGTTATGCAGAAGGAGGTGAAGTAGATGAAGACGAAACAGAAGAGACTGATGCCGGAACAGCTGACATTGGTGATGCTGGTTTTACACAGTATGCTAAAGAAAATCCAAATAGTACAGCAGTTAGACTGGCTGCTAATTCTCTAGATAAGAAGCGTGCTTTATACGATTATAAAGCAAAAAGAGATTTAGCTATAGAAGAAAATAAGACAGCTAGACACGCTGATTACTATGATATGGTAAGAAGTAGACAACAACGTATAAATCAAACTGGTGGAGCAACTGGTATAGGAGATGCTACTGAGTCACAGACAGCACCTGTAACAGATACCGCAACAGGTACTACTACTAGTACAACAAGTAGGACAGGTACCTCAGGTAATCCTGGTGCTAATCAAAATCAACAGTTTGCTGCTCCTATAGATGTAAAAAGTGGTGATGTTATTGGTGGAGACAACAATATAGTATTTCCTTCTGGTGGAGGATACGGTTATAATAATCAAGGTCAACCACAAGCACCTATTTCTCCTCCTCCACCTACATTAAATCCTAACGGTGGGTATACTAACACTCCTGGTGGACCTGTAGGACCTTTATACGGTAAAGCACACAGAAGAGCAAGAAGAGACGATGGTGACGATTACAGACAAAAGAAATGGTTGGAAGAACAAAAAGAAGATCGAGAAAGGATAGCTGCTAAAACAGAAACTAAAAATGCTAAAACTCAAGGTAAATACGCCAGAAGAACTTACGGTTCTGCGCAACAATCTGCTTATGACCAACAAAAGTTAGATCAAGAAGCTGCTTATAGATTACAACAATCTGCATACAATAATGCTCAAAGTGTAGAAGATAGAGAAGCTGCACAAGAATTTGATTCTGATATGGCAGCTTACAATCAACAAAGAACTAATCAAGGTATAATGAATAGAGGAGAAAATAGAGAGCAACGAGGGTATAATCAAGCTCAAGGACAAGAACGTAGGCAACAAGAGGCTATTGATAGAGTTTTGCATAGGACACGTTTGGACGAGGCTAAAAGACAAAGAAAAGCTGCTGGTAATACTCCTGCTTTTGTTGGTACTTCAGATGTTCCAGCAGCGGAAGCTGCAACAGCAGAAGACAGATATGGATTACCTAAAGAAAGAAATGGTAATGCTTGGGTTAGACCAAATTACTCAAAAAAAAAAAGTAAATCCTGAATATGGAGATGGTGGGGAAGTAAAAAGTAAATCTAATCTAGGTTTTGATAATGTACGTTCTGTAACATCAAATGTGCAACAAGATGACCCTAGTTTTATTGAACGTTTAGGTAATTCTCTATCTGGTTGGTGGAACAGTAACAATTCTACTAGAGATACTGAAGAGCTAGCTGCAATCAAAGGTAGTAGTTTGGGCTATCGTATGGCAGAAGGAAAAACAAAACCTACTACACCAGCACCTAAAATAGAGTATGCTCCTACTTTAGATGCTTCTGGTATAAAATATATGCAAGATATGCAATATAGAGAACAAGTGTCACAGCAACTTAGAGAAAGAGATGCTCTTATAAATAAAGAGAATTGGAATAGAAGTCCTCAAAATCCAAATAATCAAGCCACTATTGAAGATAGTCAACTAAATCTTCAACCTTGGTACGCTCCTACTAAGTCCAATCCCTCACAGGTAAATAGTCCTAAAAGTAATAATGCAATACAAAGCACTAATGATAGTAGAGTAAATCAATCGGTTTTACAGGCTTGGTTAAATCCTACAAAACCTAAAGCTGCTGCAAAACCTACTTCAAGTAATGGTGCTAAGAAAACAGCACCAACTATAGGCGCAGTTAGTAGAGAAGCATTACCTGGTATAGGCATACCAATGATTCAGGATAATAGAAGTATATCAAAACCAAAACCTCTTTCAGAAGAGTACTATGGTAAAACCATGCAAGAAGATGGTGGGCCTGCTATTAATCCTGAGAGTATAAAAAAATCTATAGAAAAGTTAGACAATAAAACACTTAAATCTCTAGGTGCTAGAATCAAAGAAAAACTAGGAATAAAATCCAAGTAATTTTTTATTAGGGGATGCTCGATAGTATCCCCTTTTTTGTTATATTCCATTAACTTAACATTTTCAACTTATGCAATGGCAACCCGGAGCAGACCTTAAAGGGGTAACAACTGTTTACCCAGACATTATACCACAATATATACCTTTTGATTATGATAAGTTAGCTCAAGTTGAAGGAGCTAAAGCGGCTGCAAAGGAAAAGAAAGCTAAATCACAAGCTACCTCCTTAGCCCCATTAGATAAATTTACTACTCTTCTAGCCAACTTAAAAGTACCTCCAACTTTACCAGTTGCTATAGACCCCCAAACAGGAAAAACTATAGAAGAAAAAAACATATTAGACGAACAGGTAATTGACCTTTGGGATAAAACTATGGAAGCTACTGTACAGATTATGAATGACCCTAGTATGTTATATCCACTGACTGCTTATCTTAAAAGTCGATATAATCAGTTACAAAGTACAGCAGATGCCCAGAACAAAACTTTAGAGTTATTTAATAACGATAAAGAAGCCAATCCCGCTAGCAAAACTGATATACTTTCCATGAATAGAAGGTACCAATCTGACAAAAATCCATATAATTACGGACAAGCGTCTTTAACTGAGAATATGGATGTCAATAAGTACTTCAGTGACAGATTTACACAGCTAAATCCAGAAGAACGAACAAGTTTAAGTGATTATAAAACAAAAAATCTTGGTATAGATACACAGTACTATACTACAGAAGATTCCACAGCTGCTGTTACAAGATCCAAAGTTGAAAATACTTTTAATGGTTTATACAGTAATCAAGATGTACAAAGACAAGATACTAAGGATGTAAAGTTTAGAATTGATAACTGGAAGTATCAGTGGAATAAAGCAGATAAGCAACAAAAGGATCGATTTCCAAACAAGTTAACAGATTCTGAATATATGACTGTCCAGAATAATATCTCTAGTACATTACTAGAGGCCGATAAATTAGCAGCTAAAGGAAATAAAGAAGGAGCTGATGAACTTAGATTGAAAGCTGAGGAGCTTGTAAAAACTTTATACGGGCAAAGTTTAGAAAATGCACCACTAATAGTAGACTCCAAAGGAGAGATAAGAGAGGACCTAATGGAAGATTTTTATAAAAAAATTACTAGAATGAATAGATTTGCGGAATTTGTAGATTCCGGTACTTACGAGTATACAAAAAATAAGTCTAACATGGCAGGTATTAGATACTTATCGGATTATATTAAAGCTCAAAAAGAGGATAAAGAAAAAGCAGATGCTAATACACTTATGGGGACCTCTTTAGTTATTAATAAAGAAGCTAGGGATCTTAAAACAGTGGGTAAAGGATTAGGTAAGGCAGTGGAAGACGGTGACTATTCAGCTCTAAATGCTCAAATGTCTGTAACTAGAGCTTACTTTTCTCAGGTTATTGCAAATCCTGTGGTTAAAAAAGACTGGGATCGCATAGTAAACGAATTGACTATAACGTCTAGTACTATTGATAACAAAAAACTTCAAGCTGTTCTTAGAAATAAACCTGAAATAGCAAGTTTACTAGCTTCTGCCGCGCTAGCTTATAAAGAATCTGGTAGTGCCTTTTTTGGTCTTACTGCTGGTTCAGATATGAAGAATCTCATGGGTTCTCCTTTGGTTTTACAACAGGTTGTAAAAGATAATCTACCTGATAGCCTTAAAGGGTTTACTAAAGAATTGATTGATGCTTTTATGGGCATTGGTATGTTTGACAAAGTTTGGAAAACTGATATTCCTGCTATGGGTGGATTGGCTGGGGCTGCTAATACTGTTAATACCCCTATTAAAGATAATGAATTCTATAAATTTGCTCAGCAATCTCTGAAAGATGGTTTAACTGTTCCCGGAGCTTATAAATTTGTCAATATGTACTCTGGCAAAGAATCTACTGTAGGTAAACGTTTGGAAGGATTGGCTACCTTAAACGAAGATCCTAATGAAGAGATTAAAACATTTATGATAGTAGATGGAGACTTGTTTGCTAATGTTCAAAAAGGAGATGGCAAGGATGCTGTTACAGAAGACAGATTATTAAATGATGGTAAATTTGGTACAGGCGAATACATTAATTTACTAGGTGGTATAATAGAAGCTACAGCTGGTAGTAGTGATCCCACTACGCTAGAGACAAATGCTTATTTATCGGCATTGGTTAAATTTAGTAGGGTAGGTGTGGATAGAGCTGCTTTGTCTAGTCTACGAGACGTATTTTATGGCAACGGTACAATAGATTTAACACCTAAGCGTTCTTCTAATAAAGTGTCTGTACAATTCTTTACTAAAACCGAAGGTGGTAATTTGGTAAAGTACATGACAACCACAGTTAATGGAAAAAAGTACTCTACTCCGGTAAAAGAGTACCCTGATGCAGTAACTAAATTAGGTATTTATTTTTAAATCATAACATTATTTCACTATGTCTGCACCTCTCGCAAAAGGAACTAATACTGTTCCTGTAAAGTCAAAAGAAGGAGATGATCCTATTGAAGTTATTCAAATTCCAGATTTTTCCGCTGCCGATCTTGTTAAGATATATCAAAAACAGAATGAACTATCTGGGAATAATATTTTTCACGAATCTTGGGCTGGTATAGGAACATCTGCCCCTGCTAGTTCTTTAGAGGGTTTAGACGTAGATTCTCTTAAAGATTATGGTATAGATTTAAGAGTTAGTACTGGTAACCTAAAAGCGGATCCAAAAACTCTAGACCCTTATAAAACTGCTTTATCTGAAGAACAAGGGTTCCTTGGCCAACTAAAAGCTGCTACAATTCAATTACCTTTTAAAACTGTAGCTGGTGCCGCTAGTACTCTTGGTTTAGCAACAGAACTTGGAAGTATGGCTTTAGGTAATGAATTTGATTATAATAATATAATTTTTGAAGCAGCTAATAATTTAAATAAGTGGGTTGAAGAGTTAGCCCCTTTACATGATGATCCTACTGATGATAGTGCTTTTACAAGTGAAAACATAACTAGAGGGGTGGTTGATATACCAGGTATAGCTTTGGGTATAGGTGCTGTGGCCACAGCTGGTAAACTAGGTGCAAAAGGTATATTTAACTTAACTAGTAAAGCAATAAGAAAAGGATTAGGTAAAGAAGTTAAAGGTAAAGCATTTGAAGTGTTTTCTGCTTATGGACAGAGACTGGGTGGTATGACAGCTTCTGGTGCAACAGAAGGTTGGATGGGAGCTGCTCAGTTATATGGAGATCTTAAGGATCAATTAGATCAAAAGAGTCTAAAAGCCTACATGAATAAAGAAATAGATGAGATCACATACCGTAATCAGTTGCAGGAGAATGAAGACAGAGCAACTAATTCTGCTCACGTTACTTTTGGTCTAGGTAGCTTATTTGCTGGATTGATGAACGTTAATCTAGCCAGACCTGATAGTAATCTATTCACTAATAAATTACTAAAGAGCGCAGATGAGACTTTTAAAGCTAATAGATTAAGCCCTCGTAAAGAGTATTTGGGTGAAATGGGTATGGAAAGTATAGAAGAGTATGGTATGGAATTAATAACTGGTGGTGGTATGTCAATGGGACAAGGGGACCAGAATGATAAAATGTCCAATTGGATAAAAGGTGCTTTAGAAAAAGCTGGTAGTGATGATGCTTTTTTCGCTGCTGGTATGGGTGGTTTAGGAGGTGTTATGCAAAAAGCGGTGGTTAATGGCTTTAGTAAATATGTACTAAAACAACCAGGAATGACTGAATATAATAGTAGGCTTAAACTTGAAATTGAAGATATATTTAAAAATAACAGAGAGTTAAAAACTATAGCTGGTATTGGTGCCACTAATGAAGCTACTAAAGATATTCCTAAAACTTCATTAGACAGTATTAATAATCTAGTGGCTAACTCTGTAGGAAATCATACAGAATCCTATTTACGAAATGCAATAAAAGATGCTAAAAAGGATTTAGAACAAAAAGCTCAGGATATGCAAAATCCTGAATTAGCAGAACAAGCTAAGGCCCAATTAGAGAATATAGGACAAGTTGAAAATCAATTATTTATGGCGGTTAGATTAAGAGATGGTAACTACTCTTTATCCAACAAGGTGAGAGAGACTAACCCAGATTCCATGCCTTCTTATATATATGATTTATTGGATAGAGATAATAGAAAGTTTGATCTAGAAAGAGCTAACGATCTAGTTAACACATATAAAAAAGAAGTCAATGGGGAGAAAAAAGAAGGTAGTAAAAAATCAAAAACTCCTCAAGCAGAATATAATTTATTGCCTCTAGTAAAGGATGAGACCACATTAGAAGAATTAAAAACTATAGGAGAAAAGGCAAGGGCTATAACTCAAGGTTCCGATACAGAACTAAAACCTGCTGATATAGATGTTATGATAAATAATGATATTTTAACTCATAGTAGAAATAAGAATCTGGGTACTAATGATCCTTATGAACTGCTATCTATACAGTCTATGGATCCTCTTATAAATATGGAAGACCTTAGAGATCAGTATAATGATGCTTTGGATAAAGCTGAAATGGAAATTGATAATACTGATATGGCTTCTATTCCTGGTAAAGGTAAACTCAACGTTAAAGATATTGTTGAGGCTGAAAACAAAAGAGCTGAGCAGGAAAAAGCACTAGCAGAACAAACTAGAGTTATATCAGAAAAATACACTACTAAAGCTCTAGATAATACAGCAAAAGCTAAAAAACAAGCTGAGGCTAAAGAAGCAATTAAAAAAATGGCCGAAAAAGTAGCTGAGGATGAAAAGTTAAGAAGGGGAGAAGCTGCTAAAAAAGCTAGTGATGCTAGCAAAGTTGTTAAAACAGAGGCCCCTGTTGAAAAAGAATTAGCTCCATCTGAAGTGCCAGTAGCTAGTATAACTAGAATAGGTACAGAAGTTAAAGATGGAAGTTTACTATCCGCAAAAGAACCTAAGTCTATTATAACCGATCCCACACTTCCAGAAGTTATTGAATCTAAGGAAATAGACGATTCAGTGGATAAAGAATATACTGAAGATAAAAAGAAGTTGGAGGAGAACAACAAAGATACTGCTTTAATATCTAATGTAACTGGTGTAGTTGAGGGAGTAAGTCGTAAAAAGACGTCACCGACAAAGTCTAATAGTAAAACAAGCAATCCTAATATAGTGGTAGCTACAAGTGTTCCTTTACCGGATTCTTTAATAGCACAGGTGGAGGAGATACTTACACTTTATCCTGAAAGTAGGGCTACTATAAGGACGGAAGAGTTTATTGGTCCTAATAGAGAACCTAAATATCTTGATGGTACTGTTGTATCTAAAAGAAACAAATTTATAATAACGCTAGAATCGCCTCATGTAGTTGTACCTGGTAAATGGTCAGCAGGGGTTAGAATTAAAAAATCCGAAATAATTAAGGCCACTGAGGGAAGACATATACTAGAAAGTGCAAAAGAATCTGACACTTTATTGTTACTATCTATAGTATACAGACCTGGTGCCTTTCACTTCTCGGCTTCTGGTGGTATGGCTCTCTGGTATGGTGACTTAGAAATACTTAACATAGATGACAACCTCAATAAATTACCTGATTCTAATATATTATTGTCAGCAGGCGAAGTCTATGAACAGGTATATAAAAATTATAGTGAGGGTACAGAAGAAAAAGACAACCTAACTGGTGATGTTTTTACACAAGAAGGTACTTTCCAAGATATTATCGAAAATCAAGAGACCTTATTTAGTAGAAGACTTAGTGATACTGATACTTCAGTAGAACAACTTTTAACTTTTGAGGTTTATAATAGTGATGAAACTATTGGTGTTACTGAAGACAAATCAACAGAAATTATTGATGATAAAGATACAAGGGAACGCTTTGATAATAGTATAGCTATTTATACTGAAGATGGTAGATTAATAGGTTTTGTAACCAAAAAGTCTAATATGTATAAACAGCTATTGAATAACCCTATCTTAAAAAGAGAAGGTAGAGTTACATTTAAGTGTACCGTTTACCCAGGTACAACTAAACCTAGATTCAAAAAATCAGGTTCTCCTATTAAAAACCTTAGTGATGTAGCTAAAGCTGCGTTCAAGAGACTTTTTAATGTAGAGAGTAAAGCCTTTTATATCTCAGAAGTTGATGGTAAAATAAAATTAGTAGCTGTTGGAAACAAGGGTACTAAATTAACTTCTGGTCAATATAAACGAGTAATAAACGCTATTCAAGATACAGTGGGTGCAACTGTACTAGCTACAAAAGATAGTATAATTGCTTTATCTAGTAGAATCTTGGATTCTGAAACTGTAAAAAGTTTGTACGTGAACTATGCTTCACGATTTACTGGTGATATTGCTACACAAGTAACAGACTTTTTAACCGCTTTTACTAATTTACCTGCGCATAGTAAGCAAGCTGAACGCATTGTTAGTGCTTCCTTTAGTGAAAAAGCTAAAACACTAAATGTTCACATTACAGATGCTACAGGTGAGCGTGTCAGTGTACGAGTTAAGAGTGATGGTTCTTTTACTGAAGAATTATTACAGTCGATTGTAACTGCCCTACAAGAGGAGGACAAAATTGGAGATCGTTTAAGGACAGGGTTAAACTATAAAACTTTAGAAGATAAAAAAATTGATACTCTAGAAGCTGTTATGGCTGTTTTTAATACAAACCTAGAGTTTAAAGATACTTCAGACGGAGAAAACTCTATTTATTATAAAGTGGCTAACGAGATGTATATTAAAATAAGCAATGAATCTTACAATAATCCTGACCCAGATGTAACTGAATCTGAGAGTCTTGTAGACTCTGAATTTAATGAAGATGTAGCATTTGCCACAGCTTTTGCACCTGTTAGCGAAAGAGTTTCTACTCCTGTGGAGTACATAGATAGTAAAGACACTGGGGTTATGGAAGGTGTAAATAAAAAAGAATTTCACAATAGCATGATAACACATATAGCCTTTTTTGTACAAAAGCTAGGCTACGATGCTGATAAGATAGCTGGTTTGTTGAATGTTGATTCTGTAGAGGCTTTCCTTAAAAAGTTGAATATACCAATGACTAATCCTAGTCATTTAAGTGTACTAGAGCATTGGTTAAAACTACAACAAAATAACCCAGATAACTTTATAGCCTCCGTACAATTTGAAGCTAGTAAATTAACCTCTTTTTATACTCTTACAGCTAAAGAGGAAGATGAGGTTTTTGATGTGGAGGAGTCAGCTTTAGAAGACGATGACAGTATTCCAGTGCATAGTGATGAGAATACTGATTATGAAAATAATACAGATGAGGCAATAAAAGCAAAATCTTGGAAACAGGAATGGCATAAAATGGAAATGGATGTGCAAAAGATATTTGCAGCTGTTCCTAAGGTTAATAATGCTAAAAGTTTCATTAGAAGTATATTTGGTACTGTAACAATACTTTCACCAATTAAACTTATAGAGAATATAATTACGGCTGTCAACTTATCGGATAGAAGTATAAACTCTTTTACGGAGTTTTCTGATTTCATACAGACTTTTAAATCGAGTGACAATCCTTATTTAAACTCTTTTTACTACCTATGGAATGCTTTAGATACTAAGTCTGTAACTGATCCTAAGATTCAAATGTTGCAGACTAAGATATATAATCACATGAAGAAAAGTGCTGTATCCCTTGTTACAGTGGATAATAACATGACTTCCGGTAGCGAAAGTATGTCCATTAAAACCCATGGTATAACTTCTAAAGGTGTGGAGTTCTTTAGTAACTTTATTATCAAAATTATAGGTATTATGAAGAACATAGGAAGGCGGCAACCTACGGTGGAGAAGGTGCTAAATGGATACAACACTTTTAAACCTGTTATAGATCGTTTATTCGACTACAATAGTACTGAAGAACTAGATAAAGCCCCTGTCGGTGAGGACCGTCTCGCTATAAAACAGGCTCTAGTAAACTTCTTTAAAGATGTTTATGGTATAGATTTAGACCGTAAGGGTTTAGATGTTTTCTTATCTGCTCATAAGGGTAAATATAGAAACACAACTAATATATTAAGTTTAGTTCTTACCAAAGGTATAGATATTAAAGCACTGAGATCACTAAAAGAAAATAGTAGATTAAGCTACGATGAGGCTAAAGTTTATCCTGATACAGGTGCAAACGCAGCCGAATTTGCAGCGGATATATCTGTTCTTTCTGGTAAAACAGTGACCACTCCTTTTGTTAGAATTGGTGGTAAATCTTATTATACATTCAGAGAGCCTGGTTTATATAATGAAATTGTATCAGATGAGAAATCCTGGAATGAGAAAACTGTAGCAGAGACTATGGGTTTACCCTCTTCAGAAGCAGTAAAGAAAGTAAGGAGGTTTAAAATACAAAAATTGTGGGGAGCATTAAGACGTACAAAAAGAAGAACTAAAAACTCTGAAACGTCTACCTATACTCCTAGAGAAGAGTTTTTGTCTGCCATGACCATGTTATTTGGTTTGTATGAGGCAAGCGATAATCCTCCATTGTTTACAGCTCCTGTTATATCCGATACCGGTGACATACTAGTTTTTGGTGGGCACACTTATCTAAAGACCGATAAAACCGAGACGTTTAACACACTGTATTCTATACTTACAGAGTATGCTTATAGGGAATTTATAACTGTATTAGACCTTAACAACGAATCTAAGTTAGAAGGCTGGGGAGGGTCATTTTCTGTAATTTTTCCTGATTTGATAGACGTTTTTAATGACCCTGATTTTGGTGATCTTGGTGAATACCCTAGTTTAGAAATAGCACAAAAAGCTAAAATAGAAAAAGTGCTTAAAGAAAGTTTTGGTCCTAAAACTAAGGACTCTAATAGATTTGAAGTTTGGTATAAGTTTTTACAAGACAATAATCTTGTTCATAAATCAGAGAACTCTAAGAGTTTTGGTTTCACACCTTTAATGACAAAGATTAATGGTCTAAAGAAAAAAGTTTCTCATTTAGAAGGACTTGAACAAATAACAGGAAAACTGTTTACTGGTACTTTTGAGGATGAGGTGGCATTTAAGACCGCCCTAGAGAATAGTAGGTTTATGGAATACTATGAACTGGTGTATTTGGCAAACCATTTACATTTTTATGAGAAAATAGGTATGCCTCATACAATGGCTAAAATAGATAAAGAGACTGGCGTAACTAGCGCACAGGCTACATTAGATAATGCAATTAAAAGAGCCAAGTCCTGGGTTAGTACCCATACTAGTGCTAGGTGGCTATCTAATACATTTAAAGTAGTTGTTCTTAAAGATGAGAACTTAAAATTTGTTAGAGTTGACAATGAAAAGGGGTCAATGTTGATAAAGGTTACAGACAAAGATGCACCTTATACAATAGAAGTTAATACTACAGATGCTCAGGAATACTCAACCCCTTTAGAGTTCCTAGAGACCTTAATTGCTTACGGTCATATTACAGAAGAAGATGCCTTTGGTATGCCTTATAAGCAGCTTGTTAAGTTGCTAGAAGATTTAAGAATGGAAGATTCTCTTATTGGAGATTCTGGTCAGTTATTCGATGTTAATGGTTTTATAACTCCAGAGTCTGTAGAAAAGTACAAAGATCGTTTAGGAGAGAATTTTATAAACTCCAAGTTCTATAAACTTCATAGCACAGACGCATCAGGTTCTGATACTCTGCTTGTGCCTGAAAAAAATGTCTACTGTGGACCCGATCTAGATTATTCTTTATCTGATAGCGATAAGGGTTTACCCGGTAATAGAATGGTTTATATTAAATCTTCTACATTACCTCTTATACCTGCTAATCTAAGTGTTGTGGATAAAAAAGGTAAGAGTGTACCCACTAATAAACATAAATTGTTAGCTTTTATGTTAAGGCATGGTATAAATAGAGCAGCACAAGAAAGTGCTACTAAATTAGGTACTAGAGTTGGACAAGTTATATCTATGGAGGAATTAGATAACTTGAGTGGTAAAAATGTAAGTGAAAGAACCTTTAATTTAGATCGTAAATACTATGGGAGACAGCAAGTCACACAAGCTGCTCCTAAAAGTAAAATAACCATGGGTACGCAGCTTGCCTATTTGTTATTTGAAGGTGACGTTACTGACCCAGAGAACGAGGGGCTTAATCAAATAAGGACACAATTTATACAAGCACTCACTGACTTACTTGGTACAAAGCAACAAAAGTTTTTACAAGACTTAGGTTTAGCTTTTGGTAAGTTGGGTAACTTAGAAGTCAAAGATATTGAGAAGTTTAACTACCAGTTAGCTAAATCCTTAGACAACTACAATGATAAATTAACCACTGACTTAAGGAGCAATTTTAAATTAGTTAAATTAGGAGAGGACTTAGAGTTCTCTATTCCCATTGACTTGGTGGGTAATAGTGAAAAATTGCAAGAGAGTCTTGCTTCCATAGTTAATAAAAACTTAGTAAGAATAAAACTTCCTGGTACTTCTTGTATTCAGGTTAGTAGTAATGGATTTAAAATGCAAGAAAGCGATGCTTTAAAAGCACCAGTATACAATAATGAAACTAAATCTATAGAACCAGGTGATGCTATTATAACTTGGCCTTTTGGTAAAGAGGCTTGGGAGTTATATCAAACAGATGACGAATTTAAAGCATTTGTTAAGGAGAGATCCACTAGCATAGGTTTTAGGATTCCAACTTCAGGTCTACCTTCCGCCACATACTTATCCATCACATGGATAAGCCCGGATGAAGGACCTATAGCAGTGGTTAGTCCTGTTGTTGTAGCAATGTTAGGTGCTGACTTTGACGTTGATAAATTGAATTTATATGTCAGACCTTTATACGATCTGTGGAAAATAGAGAAAGATATGATGAAAGATGCTAACAAAATAGCAACTGTAGAGGCTGAAGATGCTTTATTTTCTATACAAGAATCCACCTTTACTGGTAAAACTGTAGACGGTAAAAAGGTAGATATACCTGTTAGTAGATTTAATACAATGATGAATCCTATTGGTACTCCTACTATTAGTGGTAAAATCAAGAAAATGCAAGAAGCCGGTATTAATTCTTATTATGATAAAACTAATCCATTTGGTTTATTGAATATAATGAACCGTCGGAAAGTCGCTAGTGAAAGTAAAATCTTAACAAGCGTATTCTCTGTTTGGGTTGTTGCACTAAACAAGTTACAATACTATTCTAAACAAACAGGTAAGAAGTTAACAGATTTTATCAAGTTATCTTCTGCTTTGCCTATCATTGACGGTGGTGTTATAGATGGTTCTTTTCCTTTTATAGGTAAGGGTAGTAGTAAAAGTGCCAGTGCTTTTATGAGTGAGCTACAAAACTATGCTTTGGATTTAGCCAAAGACCCTAATTCCGATATTCCTAATATCAATATATATACTTCTGGCGTTGCTGGTATACTTACATCCCTAGGATATGACATGGAATTTGTAATTAATTTTATAGGTAATCCTATAATAAAAGAATACATTAGAAGAAAAGCACTTAGAAGTGATACCATGTCCACTAGTGGTACAAGTGCTTACTCTACCAAAGATTTCTTGGACGAGTTAAATACGGAACTTACTAAGAATTATAAAGCGTTAAGTAATCTTGATATTGTTAAGTTAAATTCTAATGTATTAGCGGCTACAATCACTAATAAAAACTATACAGAGGCCCTTGCACATGAAGACATGGACGTAGCGCATTTACTTAAAGCCTTTGATATTTATGAAGAAGCTGCTCGTAAACTTATAGGTGAAGTTAAGTACACTAGACAGAATAGTGTGGGTGTACCTAAAAACTTGTATGAATTAATTGTATGGAATAGGCGTTATCTGACTTCCGCTTTTGCTAAGTTAGCTAATAAGGGTAGTTTAATGGATACTTTTACAAGTTACCAAGAGGCTTTTTCTACTTTAGAAAAGATGTATTTTGGTAGAAGTTTCTATAAAGAACAGTTTTTTACTGACTTTATAGATGCTTTAACGCTGAGTGGTATCAATGTAGTGGATGCAATTTCAGTTGTTAGATCTTTTATGCTTAGAAATATAGTTAAAACTAAAAATATGGAGCATTTGTTAGGTCCTGGTGATTTAACAGAAGACCCTTCTATTATTAAGTTTTCTGAGTATTTAGCCATTGCTAAGGAAAGGTATCCAGATAATAGATTCTTACAGAGTATTACATTAAATCCTGATACGGAAGACTATTTGTATGCAGGGATAATGAAAGCTCTACCTAAAATAGAATTTATTCTTAAGGATGGAGATGAGGATTATCAAAAGTCAGATGTTGCAGATGCTTTAATGCAGGATTTTGTAGTGCTACTGAACGATAGAAGATCCTTAATAGAAGATGACACAGATAATGTGTCTATGGCAGATTTTATGCAATCCTACATTAGATATAATTATCAAGTGTTTTCTACTAGCTATAGAAAAGGCAGTATACTAGGCTTGATACCTTCTTCTTATATAACAAAACTTGGTAGCATACATAAGTCATACAATGAGTCTTTAGAGCAGATAGGTAAACTAGATACAGAAGTTTTATTAAGTGACTTCGCTAACCAGAATGAGGATTTAATAATGAAAGTAGATGTACGTAAGGTTGATAAAGATGAGGTTCGTAAACAAATGGATAAAATTAATAAAATTGGTGTTGGTGGTATAGTAAAAGATGCCAAGGGTAATTTCTATTTTGTAGAAAAAGAGACTGCTAATAACTTTATACTATATCCAGTTATTGAACCACCACATGATGTTACTTGGAAAGCTATAAAAGAAGAGTTGTTGTTATCTTCTAGTTTGTTACTTGATAACCAAACACTTAATCAAGCTCTAGGTGCATTAGATTCAATTATACAGGCTAAGGGAGACTTAAAAATAGTAGTAGATTATTCTATCTCAGGTGATAAATTTGGTTCCTATAGAGCTTCCACAAATACAATGACCTTATACTTAGGAAAGTTAACTGAGATGTACGGTAGAGATCCTGAAGTTCTAGCCGCTATGCAGCTATATACAATCTTAGAAGAGTTAATGCACTCACAGTTTAAAGACAATAATAGTACGTTGACTAAAGAAGTACTGATGAAATTTATACATCCTAAGTTAGATTATTCTTCTAAACGGGTACTAAAAGCGTATGGGTTAAGTGATTTAGATGGTGATTTAACTAAAAAACAATTAGAGGAACTACTGATATTGTTAGCTAGGTCCGATATGGGAGACCCTAATTTAGAAATGTTAATACACTGGAGAGCAAGTGACTGGGATTTTACTAAGGTACTAAATGAATATATTTTTAGTTTATCACCTTTAAAATCTCCAGGATCATTAAGACTGGGAAGTACACGGGTACTTGTTACTGAAGAGGATATAACTCCAATAAAGAGCACACTTAAAAGAAGTAAGAGGGTAAAGACTTCTGGTAGTCAAGAATTGCTAGATTTATCTACCGATAGTAGCGCTATAAGTCAAGATAATCAACCATGTAAGAAGTAATTGATCCAAAACGTTATTTTTCTATGTCTACTGTTTCTTGCGTTATCACACCGTCATTATTAGACCCTACAACAGGTAAGCCCGTTATGGCTTTCTCTGATACTGGGGAATACAGAGGTTTTATTCCCTCTCCTTTATTCACAGCTCTAACCACTAGATATGATAGAGAGACAGCATCACAGATTTGGGGGAGTATACACTCCCCTAAATTTCTTAGTGATTATGGTGACTGGCGTAATGCAGAGTCCATCACACAAACTCCTTTAGGTGAGAAATACTCCACTGGAGAAAAGAAGGTAATTCTAGAGTTAGAACCCTTAACTAATGAGCCTAAGTTAGAATCCTTACTTGCCCTAACAGGTGGTAAGGATTTTTCTTTATTTCATCAGAAGTATGTGAATGATGCAGATATAGATTTTAATAATAAACAATTGAATAAAGCTACATTAGAAATGAATATGGTAAAAGCTGATGGTAAACCTTATGTATATACAGATGCTGATAAAGCAGAGACTAAGAAGAAGGATGTAAAAAAGAGGTTAGATAAGTTAAAGGGTAAAAATAACTATAAGTATGCAAACTTTGAACCTGTGGTTGTAGAAACAAGTGATGGTGTGTGGGTTGTAGGACTGATAGATAAGCGACAAGTTAACTTTGATGTTTTTAAGGACATCATCACACCACCTAAATCTGGGTTTGCCAATACCCAACAAGAGTTATTGACTAGATTAAAAAGAGGTGCTGCTGTATTTAGAGGCATTCTAAAATTTGTACCAGAGAATGAAGTTATACAAAAAGAATTGGCTATATATGATAAAGCCACTAAATCTTTGATCGCGAATAACAACTTAAATGCTGCTATTGATCTAGTGCTTAACGCACCAGAGAATGTCTTTAAGTTCCTGACCTTTGTTACCTCGGATAAATTCATGTCTAATAACAGAGAGCAGAGAGCTAAATTACTTACTCAGTTAAGAGACAGTATTGAATTATACAAGTTATTATTAGATACAAAATTTTATGATTCTAGTGATCTAGATGCTGACCTAGTAGAAAGACGGGATAAAGCAAAAGAACAAGTGTACGCTGCTGAGGCTTTATATGAAAAGTACCTCAAAGAACATCTAGCAGAGTTAATCAGTGAAGATGGGGATAAAAAAGATGATCTTATACAGATCATAAATAATATGAAAGATACCAACTGGGTAGCTCAGATGCTAACTGACTTATCACAATCATCAAATCCCTTGGTACAAGAGATTGGTAAATTACTTGACAGTATAATTATAAAAGCTAACGCAGCCATCACAGGTAAAATGCAAGAATTTGAGGTTATATCAAAAGCATATAATCAAGTGTTTGGTACCGATTACAGCCAGTTCATGCAATTGGATGACTTTGGTAATGAAACTGGTTACTTTGTAAGTAAATATAAACCTACTTTTATTAATCTCCTTAAAGGTTTAAGAAGTGGTAAAGATGGAGTGATTGCAGTGACCTCTAAATCAAACATTTACTACAAGGATACAAACAAAGGTGTTTACTATAATGCTGATTTATCTTTGGTTAGCGATACTGACACCTTAAAGTTAATCGATGAGCAGATAAGTTTGTACCAAAAGATGGATATAGATGGTAGAAAATCACATAGAGCTAATCATGTGGCTAGACTTATGAATGCTCATGCTGCACCAGCTGGTATAACTGTTGATTTGACCGCACAGTTGGCTTTAATGGAAACTGACCCAATAAGAGGAGCTGCTGCCATGAGAATAGAGCTAGCTAAGTTAGTTAATAGTCCTTATCCTCAAGATCAAAAGTACGCTGAGTACTTATATCGGTTAGTAGAATATACTGAAATTGGGGATGCTGCCCAAGTGGCTTCTTTTGATTTAGAATTTAATCCCATGAGGTATCAAAATAATCTTAAGCTACTAAGAGAAGGTGATTTTGCACAAAAGAAACTGGCAATAGCAGAAATAAGAAAATTCCAAGGATACAAGTATTTGGAATACCAACAAAGAGATGAAAATATAGACCCTCGTTGGGTTAATATCCAAAACAATCCTGTGAGTAAGGCTTATTATGACTTTGTAACTGCTCAGTTAAACAAATATAGGAAACTACTTCCTCCTGTTTTCGATGATTCAGGCCAACTTATAGAATCTAATTATATACCTGAGATGCAAAAGTCCTTTAGGCAAGAATTAGGTTCTAGTGACGGTTGGTTTACCAGTTTGTTGTCTAAAGGATGGGATAGAGTGATGAAAGAAGGACTTTTATCAGATATAAAAGCAACAAAAGTTGACACAACTGTCGATCCTATCACAGGTAGATTACAAAGATCCATACCTTACTATATGTTAACAGGTAAGATGAAGAAAGAAGATAGAAATACAAACATGACTCAGGTTATGAGTAGTTTTATTGTCATGGCCGAGACATATAAACAAAAAGTGAACTCTTTGGAAGAGATTTCTCTAATTAGAGAGACTCTGGATATGTTAAGGGAGAGTGTAAACGATGGTAAAGATGCTAAACAAGCTAAGGATTCTTATTTAAGAACCAAAGCTCAAACTGACTATGCACTTAAAGCTCGTTTATATGATGATCCTCATGCAGATCAAAAGGGTTTACACACTCCATATGTTTATGAAACTTTAGAAGATAAGGAACGTAAACAACAATTGCGTTTACAGATAGATCAGATAAAAAGAAAGTTAACTGATCCTTCTGTTCCTGTAGAACTGAAACCTGCTTTATTACAAGAGCAGTTAATAAAAGAACAGGAAATGGAAAATCTAGGCAGACCAGTGGATGGTACTAAGGTAATTGATAACATTGTTACTTACACTAGAATGAAGGCTTTGTCTTTCAACATACCTTCTGTTGTGGCTGACTTCTTTATGAATACTGTTAGTGCTTTAACAGAAGCAGCCGGTAATAAATTCTTCAATACAAAGGAGTTATTCCAAGCTGGTGGACTAGTTAGTTCTTATCTACTTGCTGAAAAGATGTCATCGAGCAGAAGAAAACTTGATATTTTATCTAGAACTCTAGGTATTGAAAGAAGGTTAGCTGATGATATTCACTTTGGTAGGTCTCCCATAGGAAATGATGCGTTGGATAGATATGCAAATACACAAACAGCTTTTATTCTACAAAGAAAAGTAGGTGAATTATCTGCTTTCTCTACGATGGTAGCCATGTTGTTGCATGATAAGGTAAACTTACCAGATGGAAGAGTGGTATCATTATGGGAATGCTTTGATGAAAAGGGTGATTGGATAGAACCTTCCATGCCTAATCCTTTTATAGATGAAAACTTCTTAGTTAATTATTCTACTAAGGTACAAAAGGTTACTCAAAGTTTGTATGGTAACTTTGATCCTAATAAGGTTGTACAAGCTAAAGAAGTTGTACTAGGTAGAGCTGCTCTTATGTTTAGAAACTGGATGGCTTCTACCTTACTTAATAGGTTTGGTAGTGAAAGATATGATGTCATTATGAAAGAAACCACTAAAGGTAGATACCGTACTATTGGTGATTTGTATATCAATGGTGCTATAAATAATAACATTTATGACAACGATGGTATACCCAGACAGTTTACTGCTGGTGAAAAGGCACTAAGAGTGGCTCAAAGTTCTCTAAGGATAATGTTAGCCAATAAATACAATCCTGATATGAAGGAACAGTATAATCTTAATGAGTTAGATTTTTATAATATGAAAAAGAACTTTAGAGAATTAGCCATTATGCTTATTCTAGCTGGAGCTTACCTAGCTGTAAGCCAAATAGATGTTGACGAAGAAGATGAAGAAGACTACACAGCTTTAAATTTCTTAACCAATAGAGGATTTAAGTTAACAAAAGATATGATGTTTTACTTTAGTCCTGCGGAATTTGCAAAAGGTATACAGAATCCAATTGGTATGGTGTCTACTTACGTGGATGGTCTAAAATGGTTAGATGCTGTAGCTAGCTATGGAATGGGCAAAGAAGGATTAGAATGGACAGAATATACAGATAAAACTAAGAAAGATGAATCTAAACTAGGCAAACAAACAGTAAAAATGCTTCCATTTGTTAATGGATTCTATTCATTAGAGAAAGCATTTAGAATAGAGAATAGTGGAATAGGTAATCCTAGTGTGTACTATGGAAAATAAATGTGCCTGGTAAAAAAAAAAAAACAACAAAGGAGAGTCCAAAAAGACTCTCCTTTTTTTTTGCCTAACGTTTAAACAATTTATGATAACTATAATTGTCTACTTTTAATATATAGAATCCTGTACTTAAGTTACTCACATCATAAGGAACGTTACTTTGTCCTTCAAGTATAAGTCTGGTGGATACATCATATATCTGATAGTATAATTCTAAGTCAGACAACAGTTCAAACTTCTCAAGTATAAGAGAACTATAACTATAAGGTTTTCTAACTTCTTTAGGCACATATTCCACTACATTAGAGTAAGTAACCACTCCATCAAAATCAATAGACTTTACCCTAAATAAGGTAGATTCTGCTGGCTTGTTTTCTACAAAGTATAAGTATTTAAATAAGGCTGCATTTTGTGCAGGTACCTCATATATCTTGGTAAACGCACTATCTACTAACTGTTCTAGCGTATATTTATCTACATTGATTTCATTAGTAGCTGTCCAATAAACAGCCAAGTTGTCTTCATTTTCTTTATACGATAGTCTCAGTCTATCTAGAGGGAATGTAGGGCAACCTAACACAGCAGTACCAGTAAAAGATAAAGTAAATTGTCTAGCACTATTATCATAATTATTGACTAGCAATAAATAAGTCTGTCCAGCAGTTGCATTTACTCGTTGAACAAAACCATTAACCACTGGTATACAAAAGTCACCTGCTGGTTCACTAACATCTCCTGTTGTTTGTGAGGCTCTTAAGCCCGTATTAAACCTAGCTTGTCCAACGGCACCAGAACAAAACTCTACCCAAACTGGTGCTGCATAACTACATCTAATGGGAACTCCCAATGAAGAACAAGATGATAAAGAAGCAACTGGACCCCACAAAGCAAAGTCGTAATCAACACTTCCAGAAGGATCAATAGTAAATGCTAAAGTACCCGAAGTTTGTATATTAAGAATATACCAAGCTGAGCTTGTTTCATTAGATTGTATACAACCTCTATTAGAGGCATTTAATTCTTGAGTGCCAAATCCTGTAGGACTAGCGATTTGACTACTGTTACTACAGATTTGAGTAGCTAGAGAACAGTCAAAGTTCTGAGCGTAAGAGCTAAGGTTAAAGAAAAGAAAGAGTACAAATAGATAACGAAATAACATATATCAAGGATAAATTAGGTGATACCGTAGGTCAACTTTTGAATTTAATGCGCTTATAGGTAGGCTGACAGGCTTGCGTATTTGCCCTAGGAGCCACTGATTTTCCAAAGTGATACTAGAGGTCCACTTTGAAATTTCAATAGCTCCTTGGACATTTATTCTACTCCTCATCTACCCAGTCAGCATCTGCAATAAATAAATATAATCGTTCTGCTTCTTTAAGTTGGTCTAGTGTATAAGCATCTATGGATACAGTTATATTAACACAATTAAAGAAGTGTTTAATTGTGTTTTCTTCAAAAAGATAAATACAATAGTTAGCTTCTGGCATATCATCATCATCTACTAAGGTTGCTTTTATTTCTATATGCCTGCTATCTTGATTGTACTCAATAGAGTCTAAAGACCAGTCCTCATGTAAGGTTTTTATAAAAAACTTAATTACGCCCTCAAGTTCCTCTATTTTACCTATAATGTACTCCTCTGTTCCTATTATTAAACATTCACTAGAAGCTATTCTAGGAGTGGTCAATTTAAAAGGAGTCCCACTTTGGAATTGTAGTTTTGCAATAATACTCATAACAGATAAAAAATAAAGCCCCTCCTCTAGGCTGAATTGGCCTAAAGAGAGGGGATTTTTTGTTTGTTTAAACTATCTCACAACTTCCACCAGCACAAGCTAAACTATCTTTTATATGATCCTTTCCATAAGTCTCTTTTACCTTTGTTAAGTCAATTTGTTTAACTAACTTTTCCATTTCAAGATACTGAGATTCATTAATTTCAATAAAAGGAGCTTGCTCATAAGTATGCCCGTCGTAAGGCAACAGGCTTACACCTGCATAATAATCTTTGTGCATCCACATAGCATCTTTTACATTTCTCCATTCTTTATTGTCCACTGACACAGTGCAGCTCACATTATGTTTATTGATGCCTGAATTGTGCCCTGCATTAACCCAATTAAACTGGTAATACATAACAGCGGCAAACAATTCCATTGCCGGCATATCATTATAATTAGCATAAACTTGATCACGTATGGCTGTTGGTATACTAACCACTATATTATTTTTATCATGTTTATCAGCCTCAATTAACGAAGGGATCACACTTTTCAAATACTTAGCTATAGGTTCATGCTTATTAAATCTTACGTTTCTTGTATAGTAAGGAGCATAATAAGGATGTATTCCACTGGAGGTTCCGAATACCAAAGCAGCAGTACCTTCAGGTTTGATTGTAGTTGTACGAGCAGCTTGTTTTATCCCTAAAGCATTAGATAGGATTTTATTAATTCTTACAACCTCTTCTGCTGCTTTTCTCACCTCTTCATGTTCAAATACATACCTAGAACCCATCAAACCACACAAACTCACACCTAAAAGAGCTTCTTCTTCAGTTGTTTGTTTCCAGATAGGTCTTAGATAAGGAAAGTTTGTGTACGACGCTTGCAAAGTTCCTAAGATAGAAGCATCGCTAGCCGAATAACTTAAATCTCCTTTAGCTGCTCTTGTATTTATAGTGGAAGTATTACAGAATTGATAAGGACGTAAAGCAATTTCAGCACAAGGATTAGTTCCCCAGTTTCTTTCCGTATCATTACTCCAAAAGATTCCAGGTTCCCCTGCTCCACTGGCTTTAATCTTATCAAACACATAGGAAAACTGTTCTTCTGTAGTTTCTCCTCTAACAAAGTAAACAGAATTATTAGCTCTAGCCCTTTGAGGATTCAGTTTCCACCATTCTCCTGATTTACAGGTTAACATTTCCTCATCTTCTGGAGAGAATAAGGCTATACAAGCACTTCTTCTAATACCACCAGCAAGGACAGAATCAGCAATATGACATACAATGTCATGGAAGTCAATAGGTTGTAAGTCTTGTTTATTTTTAAAGATTTTATTTATTTTGTCAATACAATCTTTAAGAGGTTTATGACCCGGAGCTAATCCACCAGCTGTTTTAAGTCTTGTTCCTTTTGGTCTAATTTGACTGTAATCTAGTTCTAGCTTATATCCACTCTCATAGTATTGAAGCACTGTTAATCTTACAGCTTCAGCCCAACCTTCAATGGTATCTGGAACAACAAAAATTCTTTTATCACCTCTTCTACCTTTATTAACTCTTTGAGGAAACTGTGCCACGTGATGGAATTGAACAGAGTAACCTACTCCAGTCCCTCCTAACAACAAAAACATTATCTCACCAAAATCTGTTGTACCAGTGATAGGTAGATAAGCACAGTTATATATTCTTGTATTGTTTTCTTCAATGGCTCTACCAGCAAATTGCATAGATCGCATTGAAGGCATTACTTTTTTAGCTTCTACATTCTTATAGGTTGTATGAATTAAACCATGTAGAGATTTAGGAAATCTATCTAAGTGCATCTGCCTATTTCTATCCACAGTTTCTGTCCAAGTTTCTTTTCTACCAAAGTCTTCTAGAAATTTAGCATACTTAGTATAGTGAATTAGATCAGATAGTAATTGTTGAGAAGGATGTAGCATGAATAATTAGTCTAAATGATATACAGTAAGTTCTACATTTGGTGCTTTGGGTAAGCAGTAAAGTAAACAGTCTTCCACTTCTTTCCATGGTAGCCTGTCTAATCCACTTCCAATTTTAGGAAGAGCTATTTCGTATATACCTCGTTGTCCTATGTAGTAACTAGCATGGATTAGGGCATTTTCAAGACTATTTATAGTTGGTTTATCGCTATACTTTTCTTTAGTCACTAAATTAAGAATCATAGTGCCTGTTTCTTCGTCTATTACCGGAAAACAACTAGGCCATACAGTTTTTATTAAATTATTTGAATTTAACCAAGCTCCTTGTTTAAGGAACTGCATCACTTTATATCTTCTTGTAAATTCTACTGCAATACCAGCTCCCATACCAAAGTCAGCTGAAATACATTGCATTAAAACTTTACAATCTGTGGTGAATAAATCTCCTCTTACATACTTAATCGTTGCCATCGTCTATTGCATCGTAAATTAAATCAATATCTCTAGTGTAAGAAGGATCATTAGCTGCTATGCTTCTGGTAACAACATTGGCTAACTGAGAAATGTACTGAGTAGTACAACCTAAAATAGCTGCGGTTTCTTTTCTAGGGAATCCGTATTCTATGGAAGCATGAGCAATGAATTGTTTTGCTACCGCAGGTGCTTCTGTTGTATCCACATCCTCCACTCCATAAAAACACATGATGGTATAAACTATCTCACCAAGACTAACTAGTTTAGACATACTTTGAGGTTAATACATTAAATGATTTGACAGCTCTAGACATAGCGAATATGACTAACAAATTGAATATTTCATTAGAATATCCAGTTCTCTCTTCTCTGTTGTATTTACTTCCTAGTAGTTCACCAACATCAAAATAAACATGATCCCAATGACTATTTAAGGCATTTTGCATATTACACAAGTAACTCATGCTGAAATTAGGAGTTGCCCTATTTGATATTTGACTTGTAACAACAAAATTACTGTAAAATTCCTCTTCTAGAGCCTTCTGTTCTGCTTCTGTTCTACCCTCTGTACTATTAAATACATAATTTACAATGTTCTCCACACTATTAGAATCCACCATATAGTAGAATGGATCACTTATGTTCTTAAAGTTGACCTCAATAGCTTTAAATTTATTACCATTAAAATCATATAGAGTTGGATTATACTTACTGCTTAAAGAGTATTTACAACCAAATCTCATTTTACTATTTCTATTATCTATTGAAGTTAGATGATCTGTATCCAGAGCGTGTTCTAAAACTCTCTTTGCTAAGTGGTTTAAATCGGAACCTCTTTTAATCTCATAGAACCTATTAACACATAACCTAACCACAGATTCTTTACGCCTGACTCTATCAATAAAAGAATCGTTAAAGTCTTTTAGTGTTGTAAACACATTAATATCTTCTGTAACACACATATCCGTAAACAATAACTTATCGTGCTTATAAGATGCCTTTTCTCCAGTCAATTCTTTTATAAACTTTTGTATTCCTGTTAAAGGTTCATTGCTTAACTTAAATTTTATATCCACATATTTAAATTGCGTTTTATCAAGAGGATTTCTAGTCACCAAAGCACAATAAGATTGTAAGCCGGGTAAGCGTTCATAAAGAAAGCCAGCCATTAAAACCTTAGCTTTACTTCTTAGAGTTAGAACACCTTCTGCTATGGCTGTATTTATACAACCAGCATTATCAATGATAAACAAGTCGTAAGAATCTTTAATCTTATCAACAAAGTCTTCACTGCTTAACTGTGGTACATCGAAAGTATCTATCCAAAGTCTTTCTTCTATGGATAACTGGTCAGTTAAACACTGAAGTGCCCCAGAAGTAGGGGCACCAACAGCAATTTTCAAACTTTGGTTCGTTGTATAAAGTTGTTTGATTATAGTGACCAGAGCAAGAGTTTTACCAACACCGGGCAAGCCGTCAATAAGAATTGTTCTCTCTGGAGAAGTTTCGGAAGTGAGCATCTCTAATACTTTATCAATAACAGGCTTGTCATCAAGTTCAAGTTTTGTTATCATCAACTTTTACGTGGTTAAACCAATAAAGAAACATTACAGAAGCAGCTATATGACCTAAATGAGGTAAACCAGATTCAGAATCTTCTAAGTTACCTTTTCTAAGTTCACTAAGATGTCTGTAAATAGCATTTATATATCTATCCTCAAAGTTGTCTAACCCTTGCCAATTGTTAATTCCATACTTAGTGGCTCCATATTCAAGAATGTCTATTAAACATTGCTCAAAATGAGGATCAATAAGAGTATGACGAGGTTTATCTGAATCGTATTTAGTGCCTGTTGTAGTAGCAAGATTATCCCATAACTTCTTAGCAGTTTTATACATATCTACTATTTCTTGTGTAACAGGTACTTCTTCTCCCATATTTATTTCTGTATGCCCTTCTTTAGGAAATACCTTAGCTACTTCCTCTTGTAGTCTCTTTTGATAGTATTCATTTAGATCATAGGTCTCGGTGATTTTTACCAACTTGGATAACTCCATTGTTATTTGTCTCACTTCTTGGCTGTCTCTATACACCGGTACAACACCATGTCCAAATTTGTTTATTAACTGATCTACCCTTATATCAACCCAGGCAAATTTTCTAATTTTATCTGTCGTTGGATATGAGTACCATTGATATGGTACGATGCTGTCTAGTGTAACGTGTCCTTCACCATCAAGAGTGGCCTGTAAAGCTGTTTCAACACACTTTTGATATAATTCTGTTTCTGTTGGAGTAACTAGAGCTGTCTCACCAAATAGTTCTTTTAGCATTAGTTCTGTATCTGATAAAGGCTTTACCAAGCCTGATTCCTTCTGTCCCACACTGCTACTGGAAATTTCGGACATACTTCATCAAGTTTATGTTCAACAATAATAATGTTACCATCCATTACAAATTTAAGATATTCATTATCTCCTCTGTAAAGCAACCATTCTGAAGACCAGATACTATCATCAATACAAACTGTAAATAAATTAGTTTTCTCCCGACCGTATCGAAAGTTCCAATAAAAGAGACTTATCTCATCTAAGAATAATTTATTATTATTTACGTAATCTTCTATTTCTTTATTAAAGTTAATAGGGTAGGTAAAGAATCTATGATTGTGCATTCTTCTCTACATCCTGTACACTAAATACCAATTCTTTACCAAGAGCAGCAAAAGCCACCAAAGGTAAATTATTGTCATCTTTTAGATTAGGTCTATTCCAAGCTATATGGTTCTTAATTACTTCCCAATCATAAGCATCTCTAGGGCTTGCTTTGAACCATCTGTCTCCACAACATTTACAGTCTATCCCGTTGTGACATCCATCAAAATACAATTCATAATAAATTGCAATTGCATTTGCATAACAATCATTAGGAGCTTCTATAAACACATCATGTGCAGGCTCTTTATGCCTACCTTCCGAATTGTTTTGCCTAAATCTATACCACTTCATGTAAGATTGTTTTTAATTCAACAAAAGGATTGTACATATTAGGTACTTTTTCTATCTCATAGAAATAGTCTTCTTTATCTAAATTAGGCTTAGACCAAACCTCTTCATTAGCTGGAAACTCTTCACAATCTTCTAGCCCATATAAACGAGCTTGAATATCAGTATGAAGTTTACCAGGATAAAGAGCAGGTTGAATGTTATGATACCATTCAGAATTATAATAGTTACTTTCTATCCATTCGTCATAAGGCAACTCTTTATTCTCATCATAAGTTTTATTGCAAAACTCACTAATAATGTCTTTTGTCAAATAACTCATTTTAGAATAATCGCCTTTTATAAATTTAATAACATCGTCATTAAATCTAGAGGAGATTATTCTTTTCTTATCAAAACAGCTAAGTACAAAGTTACCTTCTTTAGTATATCCTAATTTAACTACCGTACCACGGCAATAATCCCATATGTATTCTTTGCTTTCTCTGTCAGGATAGTAATCATAACAAAGAGACCAAAGAAAAAAGCTCTTATTAAATGCAGGCTCCTTACAAGGCTCTATACGAATAGCGGTAGCATTAAATTGCACTAGGACACCCTTTAATGTTGTCATCAATCCACATATCCTCTACGCTACTTCCTTTAGCAGCAAATTCTTTGAAAGACTCAAAAGTTTTATTAAATTTATGTCTACCTGAAGCTAGAGTAGCATCACTAACTCTAAACACGTTAGTAGAATAAGGAGCAGTGGTGGAGATGGCAATCCAATAGAACTCAATATCATAATCTTCCAAATTCCAATCTTTAAGTTGGCTTCTAATGGCTTGTTCATAGAATGCCATTTGAAGATCGTAACTCCAATGTTCAACTGCTTCTTTGAAGTAGTTTAGATGCGAGTTCTTGGTTGTTTTAATATCAATGTAAATAAGTCGTTTATTCACATCGTCTCTAATCAACCAGTCAACCTTAGATTTCATATCAATACCGTCTTTATTAAAATAGATTTCAAGTTCTGTATCCACTTGAGAATAGTTCAAGAAATCCCTAACGAACTTATTCTTTCTTACACTGCTTTCCATTTGTCTAGCGGTGTTCATCATAAACCAATCCATCATTATTTTGTCTTTGCTAGTTTTAATGGCTCTAATGTAGTCCATTAACTCCTGACAAAGCTCGTTTGCTTTGATCCGACGGGTTGCGTCTGTTCCTGTGGGTTTATAACATTGATCGTAACAGGTAAGAATATCAAGATCATCTGCTTCTGATACCAAACGAGCAAATTCTTTCTTTTGTTTACTGTTAGGTCTAGAACCTCTAAAGATCACGTATTTATCATCCATCGTATCAGGTTCTAGAATCATGCAATGCACTAAGCTACCTAACAAGAATGCTTGGTTCTCGTCATCAGCTGAATTATCAGCACTAGTGTTATACACTTTATTCCAATAAGCGTGCGCTCCATCGGTATAAAAGAACTTTAGATAAGTGGAGGATAAAGCAGGATTATCGAAGTAATCAACTGTCGGTAGTGATTGCTCGTTGACGGTTGAGACCGTTTGATCCAAAAAGTTTTGAAAATCCATTGGGAAGTTGAAATTTAGTAATAAGTAATTCGTTACACTGTCTTAACCATTTATTTTTACTTTTAATAGTTTTTATTGTATATCTATAATCATCAAAATCCTTATCACAATCCTCACAGAATATAAAAAACCAATAAGTGTTCTTACCATACATGGGATGTTTACCCACTATCTCATATACGCTTATTAAAGTTTTAAATCTTGGATCTCTATATATCTTAAGCTCATCTAGAATCACTAGTGTTTTATGCACTAGCTGTCTAGCTTGTTTTACTTCTCCTTCCATGACAACTTAAAGATTAATTTTCTATTGTTTATATCAGGAGTGTTCTTCCAACTTAGGCTACCAGTGGATTGTAAAAATTCTATAGAGTCATCTGTTATAAATTTATTCTCTGTTAAAAAATCTTCAAAGCATTTAATCCATATCCAACCGAAATTTAATAGGTCCCATTTACTAGCACTATTAGACTTAGGTTTTAATAATTCTTCCGCTTCTGCTTTAATCTTATAATTACCATAGTTTATAGGAGAATGAACCTCACAAGATAAACTTAAAGGATAATTAAGTTCTAAAATACCGGGTATTTTCTTATAATCAGGATTTCTTTCAATAGAGTCCTTTAACCATTGTTTCATAAAACTTATCATTTTTGCTTGAGCAAACTTCTCAAATGTTCTATTATAAATACCTTGTCCATTTATTTTCAAAAACCTTGGCTTGTTTATCATTACACTTTTCTCTCCTCTCTTTCCTTTCACCCTTCTTCTTTCTGTTAACTTCACATGAGTAGGAAACTCAGGAAACTCTAGCTGTATCTCTTGCTCTCTAAAATGGATCAAAGTCCGAACATTGTTTAATATAGCTTTCACTCAGTATGTGGTTAAGTAATTTTCTAGTTTCTAATATACCATGAGAATGTATAAAGTCTGAAATATCTTTTTCATTGTACTGCTGTGGTATGTAAGTTATGGAATTACCTGATTTTCTAGATACTTTCTTAGCTCCTTGTATACCAGGATCATCATTATCATAAAAGATCAAAACCTTATCTATATTCAATTGCTTTTTTATTCTGTTAATCGCAGGTTCAGCAACTTCCCAACTATTAGATTCTGAATTAGTGGCCACACTATAAAATCCATACTTTCTCAATACCATTACATCCTTTAAAGATTTTGTAAGGATTAAGAAATCATTATACACAGGATACTTGTAATCCACTTTATTGCTATATAAGGCCTCTTCGCCTAGCAAATCAGAAGCTAGAGTATTGCCTATCCATTTAAAACTTCCACCTTCTAAAGGCTGATAAAGTTTATATCTATAACCAGCGTTTTCAGTAGAAAAATCCTTTATAGCATAACAATAGCAAATGTTACTTAGCATAAATTGATAGTACACCCTATCTTTATATTGAGCAATATCAACTGGTGCAATGTTAAATAGTTTAACATCCTCAGTGGTCAAAAAGTATCTTCCCCAATATCTATCATCACATTTCTTAAAATTTCTTATTTCAAAGTTAAGCGTAATAGGATCAGCTTTAGCTTCAAATGGTTTTCTTCTAGGTATTTGAGTATTCGGATCTATAGGAGTGTACTCATAAGGTTGTACTATTACCTTCTCGTTGTTTATAAACCTACTAAGTATATCCTTAATAAAGTTCTCTACCGATTCTTTATGTAAACTTCTATATAGATCAAATACATTTCCTGTTTTACCAGTTGAAAAGTCCTTCCATAACATGGTACCACTAGCAGAATCTACATAAGTACTAAAGCTAGGATGCTTTTCTGTTGGCCTTAATGGATTATACTTTGACTTACCAAGTCCTACATTAAAATAATGTCTATATAAATCAGCTTGATTAGTATTATCTAGTACATAAGATTCTAGAAATATAGTGGATGACATGGGATAATAAAAAAAGCAGGGCCATCCTAAGATAGACCCTGCTTAGTAAAGCTATATTTAAATAGTTGGGATAATCTCACCAAACTGTTGTCCCCAATCCTCTTGTTTTGCTCTACCTTCCCAAATGTCTTGTGCAAGGATTACAGCTCTAATAGACAGAATTTCTGAATCTTGCCTTTCCATTTTCTTACCCAGCTGTACTGGTACATGGTAACTAGAACTATCTACAAAACCATTAACTTTTCTAAAAATAGAAACTAAAGCAAGTTCACGTTCGGTAGTCATAATTAGTAAGCAAAGGGATTAGGTAAGTCATCAATAGCATTATTGGAATTAGTTCTAGGTGCAGGAGCAGCACTTGCTTTCATAGCCAAGAATCTTTCAAGAGTCATATCTTTCGATGGTTCATAAGACAAAGTATTTGCGTTAGCAACACTTGCAATAAACGGATCTTTAACAATGAAGCTCTTAGTTCTATTGTCTTTGAAGCGAGGAAAATCCCAACCAGCAAATTCGGTGGTTTTACCATTAAATTCATTCACCATACCTTGCAGTTTAACAACAAAGAGTTTTTCTTGAGGTTGCAGACCAGCAAGTACAGTTTGAATCTCTTTGCTAAGAACTTCCCACATCACATTATAATTTTTCTCATCATACAGTTTACCAACTTCTTTACTGGTGAGCAATTTCACCAACTGTTCTGCATTCATAAAGCTCTGAAGCAGATATTGAAGTTCATATAGCATACTCTCCTGATAAGATTCAGAAGTAGAACTACAACTAAAATTAACCAAGTGATGTTGGTTAATTTCATTTCTAAGTTCTAACGTTAGGTAATGTTTGACATCACCTTCTTTTCGCACACCAAAGCTAACATCGTGAATGTAAACTTTATGAATACCTGGTTTCATTTTAGGAGAAACCGTAACACCGCCTTGAGAAAAGTTTAAAGCCATGAGTAGAAAGAAAAAAAAAAATAGATAAAAAAACCCTACTCTTTATTAGAGAGTAGGGCTAAAAGAAAAACTAAATGTTTGTCAATTCATAATGGGCACCTTCATAAGTACCATCAGGTCCTTGTTTACCAGTACCTTCAGTTCTTTTTATTATTCCCAGTTGCTCTGCTTCTTTTCTAGCATTTTCCATTATTTCAGATTTGTGGTTTTCTATGTATGAATCCCATACAGTTTTCCAAATTGAACTATTCTCCACTTTCAACTAATTCAGCTTTAGGTTTTCTAGCGAAGCTTTCACGTTCTTTATCAGCAGGAGGAGCATACTGACTCAAAACATAAATACCATAAGCACGGATTTCAGTTTTAGCATCATGGAACGAATAGTACCCAGTGGTATCAAGATCAAAATCAAAGTTATTCCAAACTTCACGAATATCCGTGATAGATTTACCTTCTTCATCTCTAACCAAAGTACCATTCTCGTCACGCAAGAAGAACTCTTGGGGAACTCGGTCAATACCTAGAACCTCAGCAAGCACTTCGGAATAACTATAGCTACCACTTTCGTGTTGAACTTGACGAGTCAAATCCATGGTCAGTTTTTCACCAGCAATGCTATACGTGGGCAAAGCAGTATTACCAAAAGCACCACAAGCCAACACAGCCATACAATCAACATCCACAGTCACTTCTTCAGAAAGACCCGTCTCAAAAGAAGTGTAAGTCACAACTTGACCTTTAGTCAAAAAACGAGGCAT
>Ga0154020_10001009_pt1 | contig 34797 bp, 33 predicted proteins | sample Klosneuvirus_201_FD_109709 | JGI IMG/M metagenome (GOLD analysis project Ga0154020, IMG submission 109709) | Active sludge microbial communities from wastewater, Klosterneuburg, Austria - Klosneuvirus_20160825_MG | ecosystem: Engineered > WWTP > Aerobic digester > Activated sludge | place...
GCGTGACCTGGAGCATGGCGTGACGCTGGCCGTGAACGAACTGGCCACCTGGTGCGTTCAGAACGGCGAGCACGGAACCTATTTTTTCCTGCAGGCTTTTGTGCTCGAACAACAAGACGCAGAGCGCAAGGTGGGCGAAATACTTACCGTCATCGAGCGAATGGGCTACGAGCCGCGCAACTTGTTCTATCTGGACAAGCAGTTCAAAAAGATCAACGATCAGGCTGGAACGATGTAACCGACGTTGGCTGTCTGCACGAACTTGTTCGTCTGACAGCCAACGTCGTACAGATGGTTACGCCATCTATACCGCCGGGCATCAGTTGCGCATAATCCTGCCGCTTGCGAATTGGGCGGGGACAAGCCCCGCCCCTACGAGAAAAGGGCGAATTCACGGATGCGTTCTGCACAGTCAGGTAGGGGCGGGGCTTGTCCCCGCCCAATTCGCAAGCGGCATTTTATGCGTTGCCGAGACTCGACCGCTACGCCGTCAGACGAACAAGTTCGTGCAGACGGCTGCTTCGTCGGCTCTACGCCGTCAGACGAACAAGTTCGTGCATACGGCTGCTTCGTTATTTGCTGTACAGGTGTACCCAGGCGTCGCCGAGGGCAAACTTTCCGACCTGATCCGTTCCCGGGCGTGTTTTGACCGCTTGGCGGGCCACTTGCCGAAACGCCTCCCCGGCTGCGCGTTCCGATTCGTCTGTGTGTATTTCAGCCACACCGGCTTCGGTGGCAAAACCGTGTAGCAGCGCCTTGAACTGCCGGCGAAACAGGTCGGGTTGGCCAAAAACATCCACACTGATGACTTTGCCGTTGCACATGGCAACCACACCGACAGTATTCGGCAAGTTGGAAAATTTGCCTTCAAAAAAGCGCAGGCATGCCTCGCGTTGTTCTTTTTTGTCGTTTGCCGTTTCCAACGCCGCATACGTTTGGGTGCTGGAAGTGGCGTTGTTGGCTTTGGTTACGTTGCCGACGGCGCTCCAAACGCCCTGCTGGTTGCCGCTGTACACCGCCTGGCGCACCTGCGGGCTGGCTACGTTGTAGTAGCCCTTGAACGCAGCTACGCGTTTTTCGGACTCCGGCGCCGAGGGGTCATAGTAGGTCGAACGCCCCGCCTCAACGCAAAACACATCTATGTTTTTCAAAGTCCCAGGATGTACTACGTCATCGTGGGCGATCACACGATCCTGATTGCCCCCGGTGACCACATCGCCGGCCATAAGAAAAATGGCGTCCTGGCTTTTGTTTTGAACGGTCAGGGCATTGTACCAGGCTTCTTGCTCGCGCCCGAACTGCTTGCGTTCTGTGATGCGAAAACCACCCGTTTCCATGGCTTCGGCCAGCGTTTTCAGCGCGGGGAGGGCATTGGTTTTGAGCAATTCCTCTTCGGCAAGAATCGGGTAGAGGCGCAAGTTGTGGAACGCCCACTCCGGATTTGTGGACAAGTCAAGTCGAAGCCCGCCGATTGCTTCACTGCGGGCGGTGTTTTCTGACGTGGTGTTCAACGGAGGGGAAGATTCCGGGCCGGTTTCATTGCAGGAGAAAAGGACGGCGGCGGACAGCACAATTAAGAGGGCAGTTTTTTTCATAAGCGCAATTGTTTTATACCATAACGCGCGTTTTGATGATCGCGCTTAGATTTTTGGTGAATATTTTTTCTTTCCTGTAACATCCTGATTTTTCACCCGTCTTTCATCCGTACTTCAACAAACAGTGCCCGGCCTGAGCATGAATTGGACGATCTTCCACCACCACGTGTACCCCATTCGGCACAAGTTGTACCGGTTTGCCTTGCGCATCACCGGCAGTGCGCCGGAGGCCGAGGATGTGGTGCAGGAAGTGCTGGAGCGGGTTTGGAAATCGTCGGAAGAACAAGCAACGGGCGTATCGAACTGGGAGGCATGGTGCATGACCCTGACGCGCAACCGCTCGTTGGATAAAGTGCGCACGGCTACCCAGCGCCGCGTGGTACCGTTGGACGGCGAGGCAGCGAGGGAGTCCGATTCCGGCGATGCCGCGCGAACGACCGAGCTGCGCGACCTCGCCGACCAGGCGCGGCGCCTCATGCTGGAACTGCCCGAAAAACAACGCCTGGTGATGCATCTGCGCGATGTGGAGGAACTGAGTTACGAAGAGATTGCGCAGGTGCTCGATATTTCGCTGGATCAGGTGAAAGTCGGCCTGCACCGGGCGCGGAAAACTATTCGGGAAAAATTGTTGGCGGTGGATGCGCACATCCCCGTGAACGTGTAAAAAACTAATGACGATGAAAAACACACCGGACATACGAGAATTGCTCGACCGCTACTGGGTGGGCGAAACCACGCTGGAAGAAGAACGCCGGATCAAGGCGTTTTTTGCCGCCACACACGACGATGACCTGCCGGAGGAATTTCGGCAAGAGGCGCGTTGGTTCCGTATCCTTCAATCGGAACAAGACGTTGAGGCGCCGGACGTGCGTCGGACGGTATTGTCGGCAAGGCCGACCCGGTGGTACGGAATTGCGGCGGCTATTGTGGCGCTGCTGTGTGCGGCAGGAGTATGGTGGCGGCTAAGCACATCCGGTCCGGTGGAGCAGGTTGTTCAAAGCCGGCCAATGGAGAACATTGAATCCCCAAAGCCGCATGAACTGCCGGTGGTCACTACGCCCTTAAAAACACCGGAACCTGCACAGCCTTTTGTGGCTGAAACCAAATCCTACAAGCCGACCCGTTTAAAAAAGCAGAGCCCAAACCCTCGCGAAGACGATACCTGCGATGACCCCGAACAGGCATTGGCCGAAATCAAGGCGGCTCTGGCGCTTGTGTCCTCCAAACTCAACAAAAGCAAGGAAACCCTTGACAAGGGTCTGCAAGAGGTAGACCACGTAGATATTCTGCTCAAGCGGAAAAACGGTTAACTGAATTTTTCACCAACAAAAAAATAGCTATGAAAAAAGTCTTGTTGTTGCCGCTTCTCTTTATAGCGGCAACCCTGTCTGCCCAAAACGATGCCATCAACCGATTCTTCAGCCAGTACATGGATGATGAACGTTTCACCGTGGTATTCGTCAGCCCCAAAATGTTCAACCTCGTTTCCAAAATCAGTACCGACGACGAGGACTGGGAAAAATTCCGCGATGTGGTGGGTGGCCTCAAGGGCCTGCGCGTGCTCACCGCCGACAGCATCGCCGATGGCATGAAACTGTACAAGGAAGCGTTGGACAAAGTGCCGGCTACTGAGTACGAAGAGTTGCTCACTGTGCGCGACGGCAAGGAGAACGTGCGTATCTGGGTGAAGGACAGCGGCAACATCATCAACGAATTGCTGCTGCTGGTAGGAGCGCCCGACCAGTTTGTATTGCTCAGCCTGTCTGGGAAAATTGATCTGGACAAGGTTTCAAACCTCTCGAAGGGGCTCGACATCAACGGGGTGAAACATTTGGAAAAGGTAAAAACCAAAGAACGATGAAGACACTTCTTTGGGTATTGGCAATGATCCTGTCGGGTGTTTGCCTGCATGCGCAGGACTGCGGACTGTACTGGAAATACAAGGACTACGACGGTGCTGTGGCGCTGACCGTCCCGCGTTGGGCCATTCATGCCGGCTCGTGGTTTTTGGACGAGAAAGACGACCGCACCCTGATTCGGAAGGTGCGCAAGGCGCGGGTGCTTGTTTTCGAGGGCGAAGACAACCCGATCACCGATGCCGATCTGCAACGCTTTTTTTCGAAGGCTAAAAAAAGAAACCTGGAAGAACTGCTTTACGTACGCAGTCCGGAAGCCCGTATCTGGGTTCTGGCGAAAGAGCGCGGCGAAGCCATTCGAAAAATAGTCGTGTTGGTGTGGTCGAAAGAAGCATTTGCGCTGGTGAGTATCCGGGGCAAGTTGCGTTACGAGGAGGTGGCGGAACTGGTGTCGAGATTGTCGAAGCAAAATCAACACCGGCAACCCAGCTCGGACACTGTGCCGGCATTGCCGCTGAAAATTCCTGCCTCGATTCGGATATAATTGATTCCCATAAAAAAATGCGGCTTCCAAACCATGCGTGGGTTGGAAGCCGCATTTTTTTATGGGAATTATCGGATGAGCCTTTAAATCCGGATGACATCACTCATCACTCATCACTATTCGTCGTCGTCCTGAAACTTGTTTCCGGTGTACCCGTCAGCGTTTTCCATGGATTCGCTTCCAATTTCCCATTCATCGCCACCGGAGTTGGGCCTTTTGCCGATAGGTAAACGCACTTTGTCGCCGATGGGTTTGGGCATAGGGCGTTCATCATCTTCGCCAAAGAGGTCACCATTGCCTGTGGTGGCTCCGGCTTCAGACTCACGGCCGGAGTTGGTCATGCTTTTCCCCTCCATGCTCTTGGTGGCATGCGGGACAAGTCGCAACCGGTTTTTGTCAATCAGTTGACCGGTTACGGTGCAGATACCATACGTCTTGTTTTTGATGCGCAAAAGGGCGTTGCGCAAGTCCTGAATATGGCGTTGTTGGCGCAGAGCCATACGCTGGAGCAGTTCCAGATCGGTGTGCGCGGTGGAATCGTCGTACCAGTCGCCGCCTTGTTGGTTGAAGCCGTTTTCGTTCAGCTCGTCAATCTGCTTTTGCGTAAACAAAAGTTCTTCCTCTGCTTTGATGATCTTATCTTCGATCAGCACCCTGAACTCTTCCAGCTCCTCGTCGCTGTACCGTACTGTAGGTTCGTGTGACATATGCTCGGGTCGTTATTGTGGTGGTGAAATAATTTGGGCCTTCTTAAGGGCGGGCAAAATTAGGGCAAAAAAAATGGTGACAAGACCGACAAATCAAAAATTTAATCTTAGTGCTTCATTGCCATTCTAACCAAATTTTTGAAAACCAGTTGTTTGAGAATAATATGGCCATATAAGTCTTCAGGAGTGCCGGCATGCGCTTCGAACCTCGCCGGATAAATGTTGTACATTTGCGCGCTTTGCAAAAAGCCCCGCCAACTGAACGTGCACTTGATCACAGATGCATTCAGGTAATTCCTGTCAAACAATTTTTTGCCCTTACCACGATATTCGTTGACATGGTCGAAACAAAAGCACAGCCCCGCCCCGCTGCTCGTTCCGCGAAACAAACCCCGTTGACAGAGGCATACCGCCAGGAAGTGCTTCGAGACTACCGAATTTGCTGCCTGAGCCGGGAAGCCAGCATCCTTGCCCGCAAGGAAGTGCTTACCGGGCGCGCCAATTTCGGTATCATCGGCGACGGCAAGGAGGTGGCGCAAGTCGCTATGGCCAAGGCCTGGCGCAAAGGAGATTTCCGCTCCGGGTACTACCGCGACCAAACGCTTTTGCTGGCGCTTGACCTGATGACCCTGGACGATTTTTTCGGCCAACTTTACGGCGACCCTGAAAACGACAAGTTCTCCGGCGGCCGGCAAATGAATTGCCATTTTGCTACCCCTTTCCTGGATGAAAACGGCAACTGGCTCGATCTGAAAAATCGCTACAACATTTCCTCAGACGTGTCACCCACCGCCGGTCAGATGGCCCGCGCACTCGGCCTTGCCTTTGCCTCCAAAAAATTTCGCGAACAACCTGCGCTGAACGGCAACCTGTCGGATCGCGGCAACGAGGTCGTGTTTTGCACAATTGGAGACGCCTCCACATCCGAAGGGGTTTTTTGGGAAACAGTAAATGCGGCCGGTGTGCTTCAAGTACCGCTGGCCATTTCCGTTTGGGATGACGGCTACGGCATTTCCGTCCCCAAAAAATACCAGACCACCAAGGAAAACATCTCGCAGGTACTCAGTGGTTTTGACGGCGAAGGCGGTCTGGACATCCATCTCGGAAAGGCATGGGATTACCCGGGACTTTGCAGCCTTTACACGGATGCTGTGGCCGACATGCGCCAAACGCACCGCCCGGCTCTGATTCACATTCAGGAAGTAACCCAACAGTTGGGACACTCCACCTCAGGGGATCACCGCCGCTACAAGTCGCCTGAACGCCTGGCGTTCGAAGAAGAATTTGACTGCAACAAACGTATGGCCGAGTGGATGATCGCAACGGATATTGCTACCGATGCGGAGATCAGTGCCATCAAGGCCGAAGCCAAAAAGGCGGTAACCGAGGCCGGGCAACGCGCCTTCCGCCACTACCACGACGCCGTCGCCGACCGAAGGCGCGTGCTGAGCGCCACGCTTCAGGCGGCACAGGCTGCCCATCCGGACGTGGAGGCGCTGAATACCCTGGCTGCCGATTTGGAAAAAATGCGCGATCCATTGCGCTTTGAAATGGTGAAAATTGCCCGTCGTGCCGTTTTTGCCCTGACGGGAAAATCCAGCGATGCAAAGGTTCAGTTGCTCGATTTTGCCGGTCAGGAACAAACAAACGGGGAGCGCTGGTATTCGACACACCTATACAGTAATACAGCGAAATCTGCGCTGAAGGTGCCGGTGGTGCCGCCACAGTATTCCGAACAAGCGCCGCAGAAAGACGGCTATGAGGTGCTCAACGCGTGCTTCGACGCCAATTTTACACAACATCCGACACTCTTCGCTTTTGGGGAAGATGTGGGCCGTATTGGCGACGTCAACCAGGGCTTGCGCGGCATGCAGGAAAAATACGGCATCGAACGCGTGTTCGACACGGGCATCCGGGAATGGACCATCATGGGGCAGGCAATCGGCATGGCTATGCGCGGCCTGCGGCCTATCGCCGAAATTCAATACCTCGATTACTTGCTGTACGGGCTTTCGGCGCTATCCGACGACTTGTGCACCGTGCGTTGGCGTTCCAACAATCAGCAGGCAGCCCCGGCCATCATCCGAACGCGCGGCCACCGGCTCGTTGGCGTTTGGCACGCCGGTTCACCCATGGGCATGATGCTCGGGTCCCTGCGTGGGATGTACTTCTGCGTGCCCCGCAATATGACGCAGGCAGCCGGCATGTACAACACCCTGTTGCAAAGCGACGACCCGGCCATAGTGGTCGAGTGCCTGAACGGCTATCGGCTCAAGGAGCGTTTGCCCGACAATATTGGCGCCTTTACCGTGCCGCTTGGCGTGCCGGATGTGGTACGCGAAGGCACGGATGTCACGCTCATCACCTACGGTTCCAGCGTGCGCATCGCCGAGGAAGCCTGTGAGTTGCTGGCCGGGCAGGGTATCTCCGTGGAACTGGTAGACGTCCAGACGCTTTTGCCGTTCGACCTGCCTCAGGCATGTTTGAAATCCCTGCAAAAAACAAACAGAGTCGTTTTCCTCGACGAAGATTTTCAGGGCGGGGCAACGGGTTATCTGATGCAGCAAGTGCTGGACGAGCAGGGCGGTTACCGCTACTTGGACTCCCCACCGGTGGCCATCGCGGCCAAGGATCACCGCGCGGCGTATGGTCAGGACGGTGATTATTTCAGCAAACCACAGGTAGAGGACGTCGTCGAGGCGGTATACGCCATGATGCGGGAGGCGGAGCCGGGGCGGTTTGCGTAAAAATAACAACGTTAGCCGCCATGACCACCGAAGCCCTCCTCGCCGCCGTACCCGCCCCCATCCCGCTCAGCGCCGGCGGCCACACTTTCCGCATGGTGCCCGTGCAGGGCGGTACGTTTTTGATGGGAGATGAGGGATATGTAACAAGCAGCCTATTTTTGCAGAAAATACCACCCCATGCTGAACTTTGACGAACTCGGACATCTCCTCCCGTATGACATCAAGGCATCATTAAAATCACTTTCGCACTATGACAGAAACGAGCGTTTCCAGAATTATAGGTATCGTACAGGACATCAAACATTTTGAAAATTCGATCCAGAAAACGCAAGGTGCCGACCCGATGAGCGAGTTGATGCGCTTTCAGTTTCAACACTCCAAAGAACAGTTGGTACGAGAACTCATGATCGAATTGGTCCGTTCTGGGATTGATTTTCACGAAATTGAAGACCTGATGGCGCGCCTGATGACTTTTTTGTCGCACAAAGTAGGGCAGGGTGAAAAACCTTCTCCAGTGGTCATGTCGAGCCTGCGGGAGGTAGAACGATTGGTCGCCATTACCTGATGTTTCCGCCATGCTCACCGAAACCCTCCTCGCCACCGCTCCCGCCCCCGTCCCGCTCACCGTCGGCGGCCACACCTTTCGTATGGTGCCCGTGCGGGGCGGCTCTTTCGACATGGGCGACGAGCACGGCGACCTGTGGGATGCCTGCCGCCCGGTACACCGGGTGCAGCTCGACGATTTCTGGATCGGGCAGTTTCCGGTGACGCAGGCGCTGTGGCGTGCGGTGGTGGAAAGCCCCGAAACGGGGCCTCGGCGAAGATCAAAAACTCGGCGAGGTTCGCTCGACCCCGACCCCTCCTTTTTCAAAGGCGACCACCGCCCGGTGGAGCGGGTTCCCTTGTACGACATACAGGTTTTTCTGAAAAAACTGAACCTGCTGCTGCCAGGGTGGAACTTCCGCCTGCCCACGGAGGCGGAGTGGGAGTACGCAGCGCGGGGCGGCCATGTGGCCCATAGTGAGGGGGTGACTGCAAGTCACCCCCTCACTATGGGCTATGCCGGCAGCGAGCAGATCGACGCTGTGGCTTGGTGGCACGGCAATAGCAATGCAGAAACGCATGAAGTGGGCCTGAAACAGCCCAATGCACTGGGACTTTTCGACATGAGCGGGAACGTGTACGAATGGTGTGAAGATTGGTATGACCGAAAATTTTACGAAAAATGTCTGATACAAGGTGTGGTAGAAAATCCGCTAAATACTATTTCTGGCTCGGGCCGCGTCTTGCGTGGTGGCTCTTGGGACTCCTTCCCCCCGCAGGAATGCCTGGTCGCCTACCGTTACGCCTACGGGCGGCTGTATCGCAACACCCACGTCGGTTTCCGGCTCGCTTCTTCGCCTCCCGTTTTAGTGGCAGGCTCGTGAGCGAATAAGCGAGTGAGCAGGCGAGCGGTTTTATTCGCCGGCCAAGCGCAAGACTTCCTGAAAAAGAGCAGGGCTGATGCGAAATCGAGCAGTCGCTTGCAAATCGAGCATGACGGGCGCTACCAGGTCAAGGTGTTTTTGCTTTTTGGCCTCCAGCAGTATTCCCAGTGTACCGATGATGGCCAAACCTTCCCGTTGAGCCACGGCGCGTCCTGATTTTTCGTCCATAATCAACAAGTCGGCTCCGATTTCCTTGGCCAAGGCAATGGCTTCGGCCTCTCCCGGATCAAGGTCGTCGTTCAGTAGAAATGGGATGCTGGAGATTGAGGGACTTTGGATGTCCAGCCATGTTGCATGGGCGAGTCCGGAAATGTCGTGCCCAAGTTTTTCCAGCACCAGCAGTTCCTGCCAAACAGTTTTTGGAATGATCACGCTTCCGTAAATGTCGGGCAAGAGGTGGAGCAAACCAATGCGAAACAGGTTGCTTATCGGCGAGGTGTCACTGGCAATCACCATTTTTAAGGCGAATTTTCTCCGAGGTTTGAACGTCTCGGCGCAGGTCTTCCACCGTGAAATCGGTCGGAACGCCATACGCAAACAGGAGGTCATCGAACTCGATGCGGCTCAGTCCAGACAAGGCGCGGGCTTGTGCGTAGGACAAGCGCTTTTTGCGGTATAGCACGATGGCCAATTCAATTTTCACCTCCTCTTTGGAAATGTGCGCGGCTTCCAGGATGTCACTTTCGAGTACGAACATGGCCGTATGTATTTGCCTTCAGGAAAAGATGCCACAAAAGTAGCCTTTTTCCACAAAGGCACAACCCCGTGCCTCCACACGACACGGCGTGTTTCGCGGCGGCGGTTGGTACGATGGTACGCAGTTCTGCCGCGTTGCCTACCGCTTAAATGTCAATTATGCGACCATCAACAAAGGCTTCGGCTTCCGCCTAGCGCTCCAGGAGTGAGATTTGCCGTACCAACATGCTCTTACAGCCCGCTCAATTCCTGCTCCAACCGGACGTAATCGGCGGTAGGCAGCGCCGATTGCAGCGTTTCCAATGCTTGTTTGAAAAACACCTCCGGTGCACCGGCCTTCATGCCGCGCATCCAGTCCAGGCGGCCGGCATGATCCATGGCCGGAGCGGCGTAGTGTACCCACAGCAGCATTTCGTCCGGTTTGACTCGGGCGATGGCCTGTTTGGTCATCTCCAGAAGTTCGGCGTCGGAAAAATGTTCCCATAACAATTTTTGTGTTTCTTCTTCCTCGCCCAGCATGTGCAGGAGGTAGGCGCTGTGAAAGCGGTTCAGATCAAAGTAGAACTCCTGTGCGAGGGCATCATCTCGTTCTCCGCGCAAGGCAAGTTCCGTCAGATTTTCGAGCATTTGCTCCAGTCGGGCCTGTTGCGCTTCGATGACGGTATGCTCGTCCGAGTTGGGTTGTCCGGCGCCCGGGCTGCGTTGTTCCAGGGCGGCAAGGAGCACAGTATCTTCGATTTCGGCATGTTCCGTTAGCATGTGGAAAAGATCGCGGCCGGTCTTCAGTAATTTTTCCACTGATTTTGTATCGGTAAAATCGGTACTGCCGGCGAGGTGGTTGAGTTGAGCGAGTACGTTTCGCAGCCCTTTGTGCGGGATGTCGAACGATTTCATGCGGTTGGGTGCGGGAATGTGTGCCATAATTCGAGTGTTTGCGTTTACCCCGATTGACGCTGAACTGCTTCGACAGGTTGCAACCCAAAAATTTTACAATATCCTTGCAAACCACAAGTGCTTATCTACCTTTGCGCCGCAAGTTTTTTACCGCTACTTGTTCATTTTCCAGTTCCAAAGTTTTAGATCGCATCTAAATAGTGCCATGATTTAACACTTCGTTTGGTGGAAAACAGACGGTTGGTATTTTTGCGCCACTTAACACCAAACAGCATTCTCAAACATGCAATGATTGAGGTTGCCGAACCGGATGATGCTTAACGAACGAAACGCCATTAACTAGCACCTCAACAATATGTTGCTAAAACGCATCTGCTGGGTTTTCTCGATTGTACTGCTCGCCTCTGTTGCCGCTCATGCGGCACCAACCATTGAAGAAGGCAAAAACCTGTTCATCGCCAACTGTGCCGCCTGTCACAATAAAACCATGAAGGCCGACCTCACCGGTCCTGCATTGGCAGGGGTGGAAGAGCGTTGGGCCGCTTATCCGCGTGCAGACCTGTACAAATGGATTCGCACCTCTCAGTCCATGGTCGCCGAAGGGCACCCACGTGCCGTCGAGCTGTGGGCCAAGTGGAAGCCGACCCTGATGAACAACTTCCCCGGCCTGACGGACGATCAGATCGAGAGTGTGCTGCTCTACATCAATGATACAGCCAATAAAAAGCCAGTTTCCCCTGGCCCAGGCGATCAAGCCGGGACATCTGGTGGTGGCGGCTCTTCCTCCAACATGTGGGTTTTTACTGGCCTTGCACTGATCCTCGCGCTGCTCGCTTTTGCGCTCATGCGCATTATTGACAACCTGAGAAATATCACACGTGTACAGGCGGGTCATGCTCCGGTGGAGCGCACGCTGCTGCAAGTGCTGACCACCAAGGGCGCCGTGGCGTTTCTGGTTTTTGCCGCCACGCTGATCTTCGGGTACAAAACGGTGGATAATGCCACCGCCATGGGCCGCCAGCAAAATTACCAGCCTCAGCAGCCCATCGCTTTTAGCCACCAGATTCACGCAGGAGTCAATAAAATTGACTGCCAGTACTGCCACGATTCGGCGCGCCGCTCCAAGCACTCGCTGATTCCCGGCACAAATACTTGCATGAACTGCCACTCGGCCGTGAAAAAAGGCACCAAAACGGGCACGTCGGAAATCACCAAGGTTTTTGCTTCCATCGGTTACGATCCGATTGCCAACAAGTATATCCCGGACTATGAAAACTGGTCGGAAGACCAAATCGAAAAACTTTACAAGCAGTGGATTGGTCAGGAGTATGTGGCTGCCAACACCCTGCCGGCACTGAATGATGCGGGCCGCTCTCTGGTCGAACACGAGTGGGAGGGCATTGCTAAGGCACTGAAAAACGACTCCAACGGAAAAATTCAAGGCCCCATCGAATGGGTGCGCGTGCACAACCTCGCCGACCACGCCTATTTCAACCACGCCCAACACGTTTCCGTCGGTCAGGTCACTTGCCAGAAATGCCATGGTCCCGTCGAGAAAATGGAAGAAGTGTACCAGTATTCCACGCTTGGCATGGGCTGGTGTATCAATTGCCACCGCGAAACGGAGGTCAAGTTCAACGACAACGATTATTACAAACAATACGAACGCTACCACGAGGAGCTCAAAAACGGCAAACGTGACAAAGTAACCGTGGCCGATATTGGTGGTTTGGAATGTCAAAAATGCCACTATTAAATCATTGAGTGATTGAGTGGTTGAGCGATTGAGTGATTACTCAAGGCTCGATACCCAATCACTCAATCGCTCAACCACTCAATCATTCAATGACAAATATGCACCACGACAACGGTATTTGGGTCAGCACCGAAGATTTGAACCGGGAACAGTCCTTTCTTCAGTCTGCTGAAAAGGAATTTTCCGTGGAGACCATGGCCGAAACAGACGGCCACTGGGCGGCTTCCCGCCGTGATTTTCTCAAACTGATGGGCTTTGGGTTGGGCGCTGCCACCTTGGCGGCCTCCTGTGAAATCCCGGTCAAAAGAGCCATTCCGTACGTCACCAAACCGGATTCCATTGTTCCGGGTGTGGCCAACTATTTTGCTTCGTCTTTTGTCCATGGCGGCGATTACTGCTCCGTTCTGGTCAAAACCCGCGAAGGCCGTCCGATCAAAATTGAGGGCAATACCCTGAGCAGCGTGACAGCCGGCGGCACCAGCGCCCGCGCCCAGGCCACGGTGTTGAGCCTGTACGACACACGCCGCGTCCAAAGCGCCGGCACCGTCGAAAACGGTGCCGTCAAAAAATTGAGTTGGCAGGACCTGGACAATAAAGTCAAAGGCCAACTGCAACTCGGTGGCAACATCCGCATCATCTCGAATACCAATATCAGCCCGACAGCCAAAAAAGCGCTGGCTGAATTCACGGCAAAATACCCGAATACACGCGTCATCACGTACGATCCTGTGTCCAGCGCCGCACTCCTTGCCGCAAACGAGGCTTGCTTTGGCGTCCGGGGTATTCCTTCCTACAAATTTGGCGCAGCCGACGTGGTGCTGTCCTTCGACGCCGATTTCCTCGGTACCTGGATCAGCCCAATCGAGTACGCTCGCGAGTATGCATCAAAACGAAAAATCAAGTCGGTAAAAGACGCCGCCATGTCGCGCCACTACCAGGTGGAAAGCCATGTCAGCCTGACCGGCTCCAATGCAGATACCCGCATCCAGATCAAACCCAGCGAAATGGGTGCTGCTATCTGCGCGTTGTACAACGAAGTGGCTGCGCTTACAGGCGGCGCCGGCATCAGCGGCCCGGTTCTGAATGACAAGGCAAAAGCATCCCTGAAAAAAGCGGCTTCCGATTTGGTGGCTGCACGCGGCAAGTCGCTTGTGGTGTGCGGTTCCAACAACGTGATGGAGCAAGTGATTGTCAACAAGATTAACGACCTGCTCGGCAACATCAACAGCACTGTTGACTTCAGCGTGCTGAATAACCTGCGTCAGGGCGACGAGCGCGACATGGCCCGCCTGATCGGCGAAATGAACGCCGGTCAAGTGGCAATTGCCATTGTTTGGGGCGCCAACCCGGCTTACGAACTGCCGAATGCCGACCAGTTCAAGTCAGCGTTTGCAAAAGTAAATACGCGTATTTCTTTCTCCGGTGTCCTGGACGAAACGACGGCGCTCTGCTCGCATGCTGCTCCGGCCCACCACCAACTGGAATCCTGGGGAGATGCCGAACCGAAGTCCGGCCATTACAGCCTGATCCAGCCTACTATTGCACCGCTATTCGATACCCGCCAGGCAGAACATTCCCTGCTGGAATGGGCCGAAAGTGCCAACCTGAACCGCGAAGACGATCAGCCGTACTACCAGTACCTGAAATCGCATTGGGCCGGCGACCTGAAAGCCAAACAAAGCAAATACAGCACCGGCGCTGCTTTTTGGGACATGAGCCTGCACGACGGGGTGTTTGAAGTTCCGGCCACATCACGAACAGTATCGTTTAACAGTGGTGTCGCCCTCAACGCTTCCGGTGTAAGCCAGCCCGGCTCCAGCGCTTTGGAAATTTCGTTTTACGAAACGGTCAACATCGGAAATGGCCAATACGCCCACAACCCGTGGTTGCAGGAAATGCCCGATCCGGTGAACCGCACCGTTTGGGGCAACTACCTGTGTGTTCCCGTGGAGTGGGATGGCGACAAAAAAATGAACGGCTGGATGAACCTCAACGACGGGGAAAACGTCGAGGTCACCGTCGGTGGTAAAAAACTGACCTGCACGGTGGTGCGCACCTTCGGTCAAACTCCCGGAACCGTGGCGATCGCCCTTGGCGGCGGACGTACGCAAGGCGGTTGTGGCGTGGGATACGGCGTGAACGTCAACCCGTGGCTCCCGATGGACGGCGGCATGATCCAGTATTTTGCCAAAGATGCCAAAGTGGAAACCACCGGCACCGTGGACAAACATTTTGCCTGCGTGCAGCACCACCACACGATGGGACTTGCAGCCAAGGATGAAAAAACAGGTAACACGATCAATGCGGACGAGCAAGTGCTCGCCTATCAGGGTTCCCTGACCGATCGCTCTGTGATCTTCCAGGCAAATCTGAAAGAACTGCCCAAACTGGCCGAAAAACTGGCCGAGTTCCACCACGAAGCCGACCACCTCAACCAGCAAACCCTTTACCCCACCAATACCGAATATTTCGGTACAGGTGTGAAGTGGGGCATGTACGTTGACCTGAATTCCTGTATCGGTTGCGGCGCTTGCCAGGTGGCATGCGTGAGCGAGAACAACGTTCCGGTCGTTGGCAAAAACGAAGTGGCGCGCCACCACGAAATGACCTGGTTGCGCATTGACCGATACTTCTACGGCGACCTCGACAACCCGAAAGTAGTGTACCAACCGATGATGTGCCAGCACTGCGACAACGCACCCTGCGAAAACGTCTGCCCGGTGAACGCCACGAACCACTCGATGGAGGGCATCAACCAGATGGCGTACAACCGCTGCATAGGCACGCGCTACTGCGCCAACAACTGTCCCTACAAAGTCCGCCGATTCAACTGGCTCGACTATACCACCGCCGACACCTGGCCCGCCAACGAGGAGCGTTTGTTCCGCGTGGACGCCGACGATATCCCGTTCTACGCCGACAACCTCGTGCGTATGGTGCTCAACCCGGATGTGACGGTACGCAGCCGCGGTGTTATTGAAAAATGTTCGTTCTGCATTCAGCGCATTCAGGAAGGTAAACTGACCGCCAAGCGCGAAAGCAGGGCAATCCTCGATAACGACGTACGCTCGGCATGCCAAACCGCCTGCCCGACCGGCGCAATTGTTTTCGGCAACCTGAACAACCCGGAAAGCGCCGTCGTCAAGGCTGCTGAAGGTGTAGGCGATCTGGCTTATCAGGTTCTGGAAGAAATCAACGTGCGGCCCGGGGTCAAGTACTCGGCTAAAATTTATAATTCTTAAGGTTACTGGTTAGAAGGTTAGAAGTTTACTGGTTCCGCCAGATCATTTCTAACCAGAAACCCTCAAACCCTTAAACCAGAAACCTTTTAAATTCAACGATCAAGAATATGTCTCAACCTGTAGCACCTGTCAGGCATGTACTCATCGAGGGCAACAAGACCTACCACAACATTTCGGAGGATTTGTGTGTGCCCACCGAAAAAGCGCCGTCAAGGGAGTGGATACTTGCCTTTTCGGTAGCCTCGGCCTTTCTCGGCCTTTACATTTTCGCCGTTACCTGGACGATATGGAAAGGCATCGGCGAATGGGGCGCCAACCGCACGATCAACTGGGCATGGGACATCACCAACTTCGTGTGGTGGATCGGTATTGGTCACGCCGGTACGCTCATCTCGGCCATTCTGTTGCTGTTCCGCCAACGCTGGCGCACCGGGGTGAACCGCGCTGCAGAAGCCATGACGATTTTCGCCGTGATGTGTGCCGGGCAATTCCCGCTCATTCACATGGGGCGGCTTTGGCTGGCGTTTTTCATTTTCCCGTTCCCCAACACGCGCGGCCCGCTGTGGGTCAACTTCAATTCGCCGCTGCTGTGGGACGTGTTCGCCATCTCGACGTACTTCTCTGTTTCGTTGTTGTTCTGGTACACTGGTTTGGTGCCTGACCTGGCCACTGTACGGGACCGCGCATCCGGCTTCCGCAAAAAAATGTATGAAATTTTCTCGTTCGGCTGGACGGGTAGCGCCAAACACTGGCAGCGTTGGGAATCCCTCTCGCTGATTCTGGCAGGTATTTCCACGCCGCTCGTACTGTCGGTACACACGATCGTGTCCTTTGACTTTGCCACGTCGGTCATTCCTGGCTGGCACACCACTATTTTCCCGCCATACTTCGTTGCGGGGGCTATTTTTTCCGGATTTGCCATGGTGCAAACCCTGATGGTTATCACTCGAAAAGTATTGAAACTCGAACAGTACATTACGATCAACCACATTGATTCGATGAACAAGGTGATCGTGCTGACGGGTACTATCGTGGGTGTTGCCTACCTCACCGAATTGTTTATCGCCTGGTATTCCGGCTACATCTACGAGCAGTTTGCCTTTTACAATCGCGTGTTCGGTGTGTACTGGTGGGCTTACTTTGGGATGATGTTTTGCAATGTTGTCAGCCCGCAGTTGTTTTGGTCGCGCAAAATTCGCCGCAGTATCTGGTGGACATTCTTCCTGTCCATCGTAGTAAACATCGGGATGTGGTTCGAACGCTTCGTCATCATCGGCACTACGTTAGCGCGCGACTACTTGCCCTCTTCGTGGAGTTACTATAGCCCGACATGGGTGGAAATATCCCTGTTTACCGGTACCATTGGTTTGTTCTTCACCTTGTTCCTGATCTTCACCCGGGTAGCGCCCGTGGTGGCTATCGCCGAGGTAAAAGCCATCCTGAAAGTGGCGGGCGACCAGTTTATCGGCCCGAATGCGAAAAAATCGCACGGCCACACGGCTCATGAATCCGAAAAACAGGAGAAGCACTAACTCAAAACTCAAAACTCAGTCACTCAAAACTATATCATGGCTGCTGAAAGTAAAAAAGTCCTGTATGGGCTGTACAACGATGAAGAAGATTTGAAGAGCGCGGTGAAATCGGCTCGTAAGGATCATCTGGACGTGATGGACGTGCTCACCCCGTTCCCGGTACACGGGTTGGACCCCATTTTGGGTCTGAATGAAAGTCGCCTGCACATCCTTGGCTTCGTCTATGGCGCTATTGGCGCCACGTTCGGCTTCGGGTTCATGTCGTGGGCTTTGGCAAGCGACTGGCCGATTCTGTTCGGTGGCAAGCCTTACTGGCCTGTGCCATCATTCATCCCGATCACCTTCGAAATGACGGTATTATTTGCGGCTTGGGGCATGACGATCACGTTCTACACCATTTGCGGCATGTGGCCGGGGGTGAAGGCCAAGATTTTGGACAACCGGATCACCGATGACAAATTCTGCATTGCGTTCGATGTAACCGACGCTGATGAAAAAGGCGTGACCGGCTTGCAGTCTTTCTTCAAAAAAACCGGTGCGGCTGAAGTTAACCTGAAAACGATTTGACACTTGCCGTATCGTTTTTGACAGAACGAGCTAACGGACGACGATCCACAACCTACGATCAACGAACAACATCAAAATATGAAATACGCAATCGGCGCCATTATCGGAATTGCCTTGTTTGCCTGGCTCTTCTCGGTGTGCTCACCGGCCGGCAAAAACAAAACCGGGCACGAATACATGCCGGATATGTACCACGCTGTCTCCTACGAGGCTAACCTGTTGACCAACTACTCGTGGAACCACTGGGATACCGAGAGCTCGTTTACCAAGGCCGCTCTGTCGCAGCCACGTGGCAAGGTAGCGGGCACTATCGCGCGGGGCTATACCGGTGTCTATTATACCGGCGAGGCTGCGCTTGATGTGGTTCGCGGCAAAAACGCACCCAATGCCATTGCCGCTCAGGTGAATGGTGAAGTGCCTTTTTACTACGAAAACACGCCGGAAGACCGCCTTCGTTGCGAAAAAGAAATCCCCGGCAATCCGTTCCCGATTACGAAAGCCGGACTAGATCGCGCCAAACCGCTTTTCGATATATACTGTGGCATCTGTCACGGCGAAAAAGGCGATGGACAAGGCTGGTTGGCGGCCAATCCAGATACCAAATACCCGGCACAGCCAAAAAATCTGTTGATGGATGACCTGCTTCAGGCGGGTGATGGCCGAATATATTTTGCCATTATGTACGGCTTGAACATGATGGGCGGCTACTCCGACAAGTTGTCTTACGAGGAGCGTTGGCAGGTGATCCACTACATTCGGTCGCTTCAGGCCAAAAGCAAAAACCTTCCATACGAGTAAACCATTGGATGCACGAATCAAAACGTTGAACATCAAAATTTCCGGTGCTGCACCGGCCCAGCGATATGAATCTGAATACGCAATTTGTATTTGACGGCAAACTGAAGCGCAACCTGATAATCGGGATGGTGCTGGGTGTGTTGTGTCTCGGTTGGTCTGCCATTGGCGACGACGAGTACCGCACGCGTTTTTGGACCAACTACCTGCACAATTCCGTTTACTTCACGGGCATAGCGTTCACCGCCATGTTTTTTATGTCTGCCCAAATCACGGCTTTTGCCGGTTGGATGACGGCGGTCAAACGCGTTTGGGAAGCCATGAGCCAGTTCATGCTGGTGGGAATAGTGTTGCTGCTGCTCATCGTAGCAGGTGTTTGGGGGCACATGCACCATCTGTATCACTGGAACGTACCGGGTATTACCGATCCGGCTAGTCCTTTGTACGACAGGATTATCGCCGGTAAATCTGGATTCCTCAGCCCGGTTTTTTTCACCATCGGGACACTTGGCTTTTTGGCCATCTGGTACTTTTGGGCGTACAAGTTGCGCCAACTCTCTCTGCAGCAGGACGATCATGAAACGGCCTCCTTCGATTATTACAAAAAGATGCGCAAGTGGTCGGCCACGTTTCTGCCCCTCGGCGGTTTTCTGAGCACCGTGTTCTTTTGGGAACTGATGATGTCCATTGACCCGCACTGGTACAGCACTATGTTCGCATGGTATTCCACGATTTCCGTTTTACTGGGCGGTCTGGCCCTCATGATCATGTTGATCCTGTACCTCCAATCGAAAGGTTATCTGGAATACGTGACCCGGGAGCACTTGCATGATTTGGGCAAATACCTGTTTGGTATCAGTGTGTTTTGGACATACCTCTGGTTCGACCAGTTCATGTTGATCTGGTATGCGAACATCGGCGAGGAGACCATTTACTTCAAGGAACGTATGGACAACTACCCGGTACTGTTCTGGGGCAATCTGTTGCTGAACTTCGTGACGCCGTTCCTCGTGCTCATGCGCAACGATACGAAGCGCAAGGTCGGTACCATGTTCTTTGCTTGCCTGATTGTATTCTTCGGCCACTGGTGGGACTTTTTCTACATGATCAAACCAGGAGCACGTATTGCTGCGCACGAATCGAAAGAGATTTCCGAAGGCAAACTTAACAATCACCAGGAAGCAGCCCCGCTTTCGACGACAACCGACTCGGCTCCTGCCGCTGCCGAGGCGCACGAAGGTCACGAACAAGGAGCCGCAGCGCCGGCTGCTGAAGCTACTGTGGGTGGCCAAAACGATCACGACGACGCCGATCATGGCGACGGTGCCCATGGCGACCACCACGAAGATACCTTGACGAGTTTTAAAGTGGGCTTTACCATCCCGGGCTTACAGGAAATCGGTGTACTGGTAGGCTTCCTGAGCTTGTTCCTGTTTTTCTTCTTCCGACAGCTCGAGCGCGCGCCTTTGCTGCCGAAGAAAGATCCCTTTCTGGAAGAAAGTCTGCACCACTCTACGGGGGCCTATATCCATGACGAAGGTGGTGATGGACACGGGCACTAAAGCAACGGTAATGTAGAGTCGATCTAGTACTTTAGATTCCACAAGACCCAATCGAACCAATCTTTTACATTTGAGTTTACAGAAAAAATATTTGTGATGACTGCGCTTATCATTGTCCTCTGTATCATTCTAATCTCCATCGTGCTGGTACAAATCGGCAGGGTCACTGAGCTGACGGCCCAAATCAAGGGCGAACGCGAAGTGATGCGCGACAGCAGCAAGTGGAACGGCTGGATATCGCTCGGCTTTTTGATTATATTTTTGGTTTCGGTGTTTGTTTCGGCATGGCACTACAAAAATCAAATGCTGGGATACGGCCCGCACGCCGCTGCTTCAAAACACGGCGGTGCGTTGGACAGCATGTTCAACGTCACGTTGGTCCTCACAGGCATCGTGTTTGTGCTCACCCACATCGCGCTCTTTTGGTACGCGTACAAATACCGTTGGCGCGAAAACCGTAAGGCAGAATTTATCTCGCATGACAACCGTCTGGAAATGATTTGGACTGCCGTTCCGGCTGTGGTGATGACATTCCTCGTGGTACGTGGCCTGGATGCGTGGAACACGGTAATGGCAGACGTGAATTCGGAAGAAGATTTTATTGAAATTGAGGCCATCGGACAGCAGTTCAACTGGATCATTCGCTATCCCGGGCCGGATGGCAAACTGGGCACGCGCGATTACAAACTCACAACAGCCAACAACCAGGTTGGTCAAGATTTTACCGACCGAAAAAACTGGGATGACGTGATCGTCGGTCAGGAAATGTATTTGCCGATAGGGAAAAAGGTACGGGTTCGGATCATCGCCAAGGACGTGCTGCACAACTTTTACCTCCCTCAGTTCCGCGTGAAAATGGATGCAGTGCCCGGTATGCCTACCTATTTTGTTTTTACGCCCATAAAAACAACGGCTGAATACCGCAATGAGCTGCGCAAATTCCCCGAGTACAACGAACCGTACGATATTGCCGATCCGACCGGGCCGAAGCTCTGGGAAAAGTTCGAGTACGAACTCGCCTGCGCCGAACTTTGCGGAAAAGGCCACTACTCCATGAAACGAATTCTGCGCGTCGTATCACAAGAAGAATTCGATGCCTGGTACAAAAAAGAACCGTCGTACTATGTCAGCCAAATCCGGGGCAAGGATGACGACCCGAACAAGGGGAAGGTGCTTGATATTGATCCCGTCGAGGCGCCACAACCTGCGGTTCAGGATACCACCGCCAAGGAACCAACCAAATAAACGAATTCAATACGAGACACCGGACCCAGGAAAGTTCACTCAATACAAATTCAACAGGCTATGGCTCACATAATAACCGCCGCTGAAACGTTGGAAGACAAACTCACCCACGAGTTGGGCTATGACGACCAATTCCACGAGCATCATCATGGCGACAAGTACCAGTCGAACTTCTTGACGACGTACATTTTTAGCACTGATCACAAGATTATCGGCCGGCAATTCCTGATCACGGGCATTTTCTGGGCGATCATGGGCGCTGGTATGTCCATCATTTTCCGTCTGCAACTCGGATTTCCGGAGGCGGATATGGCTTGGTTACAGCCCATCCTCGGCAAGTGGATACAGGTCAACGATGCCGGCATCGGCAAGTTGGATCCGGAATTCTATTATTCCCTGGTGACGATCCACGGCACTGTCCTGGTCTTCTTTGTGTTGACGGCAGGCCTCAGCGGCACATTCTCCAATATTCTGATACCATTGCAGGTTGGCGCGCGTGACATGGCTTCCCCACTGCTCAATGCGTTTTCCTACTGGTTCTTCTTTTTGGCCAGCGTGGTCATGTTCCTGTCGCTTTTCCTCAGCACCGGGCCTTTTTCAGGCGGCTGGACGGCCTATCCGCCGTTGAGCGCCTTGCCTCAGGCTTCCGACGGCTCAGCAGCCGGCATGACCATGTGGATTGTAGCTATGGCTATGTTTGTTGTTTCGGCCTTGTTGGGCGGCATCAACTATGTGACCACGGTACTCAATTTGCGCACCAAAGGCATGAACTTGTGGCGGATGCCGCTCACGATCTGGGCGTTCTTTGTCACGGCTATTTTGGGCGTGTTGTCTTTCCCGGTGTTGTTGTCGGGTGTGTTGCTGTTGATGTTCGATCGCAGTATGGGGACGTCGTTTTACCTGAGCGAAATTGTGGTTGGTGGCGAAATACTGGACCGTGTCGGTGGTAGCCCGATCCTGTTTCAGCACCTGTTCTGGTTCCTCGGCCACCCGGAAGTGTATATCATCATTCTGCCTGCGATGGGTATTGTATCGGAGGTGCTGTCGGTGCACTCCCGCAAACCAATCTTTGGCTACCGCGCGATGGTGCTGTCCATTTTGGCCATTGCCTTCCTTTCGTTTATTGTGTGGGCACACCACATGTTCATGTCTGGAGTAAATCCGTTCATCAGCAACTTTTTTGTAGTATTCACTCTGATCATTGCCGTTCCTTCGGCAGTAAAGGTCTTTAACTGGATTTCAACAATTTACGGATCAAACATCCGGTTCACGGCTGCAAGTTTGTTCGCGATTGGCTTCGTTTCCATGTTCATATCGGGTGGCTTGACGGGTATCTTCCTTGGCAACTCGGCTATTGATATTCAGTTGCACGACACCTATTTTGTGGTGGCCCACTTTCACATTGTGATGGGTATCGCCGCCTTTTTCGGCATGTTTGCCGGCATCTACCACTGGTTCCCCAAGATGTTCGGGCGCTTCATGAACGAAACCCTTGGTAAGGTTCACTTCTGGGGGACGCTCATTGGCGCTTACGCGATTTTTTGGCCGATGCACTACACGGGCATGGCTGGTGTGCCGCGTCGTTATTATGATGGTGGGGCTTCCTTTGAAGCGTTCCGACATTTCACCGAGTTAAACCAGTTCATAACGGTTGCTGCAATTGTCGTTTTCTTCTTGCAGATCGTATTTGTGATCAACTTCTTCTACTCCATTTTCAGTGGGCGCAAGCTGACAGTCAAAAACCCCTGGGGAGCCAACACGTTGGAATGGACCACGCCGATCCATGCCGGTCACGGCAACTGGCCGGGCAATATCCCGACGGTACAGCGGTGGTCATACGACTATGGCAAGGGAGGAGAGGAGTTCATCCCGCAATACGTTCCGCTCAAAGAGGGCGAGCACGATCATGGCCACTGAGTCTAAATAGTGTTTTAGTGTTTTGGTGCTTTTGTGTTTTTGTACACGGGAACCCAAAACACTAAAACACCGAAACACTAAAACACAACTATTTTGCAATCAAATACTTCGGCACAGCAACTGACGCTTTGGGCAAGTCTGACGCAGGGCTTTGTGGATTTCGGTCTTTTGGTCAAGTTCAAACTGACGTTGATGGTGCTTTTTTCGGCACTCATATCGTATGCAATAGCTGGCTCGGGGCAGGTAGGCTGGTTGGGGATGCTGCTATTGGCGGCAGGTGGTTTTTTGGTCACCGGCGCAGCAAATGCGTTGAATCAGGTGCTGGAACGGGATTATGACCGGTTGATGCCGCGAACAGCCAACCGGCCGGTAGCGACGGGTCGAATGAGTGTTTCCACGGCAGTTTTATGGGCAGGCATGATGGCGCTTTTTGGTGTAACCATACTCACGCTCTTCAACCCGCTCACAGGCTTTTTGGGGATGCTTTCGTTGATCAGTTATGCATTCATTTATACGCCGCTGAAGCGCTCGACGCCGTTGGCAGTTGTGGTGGGTGCTGTACCGGGAGCATTGCCATTGGTGATTGGTTGCACGGCTTGGGATGGTGTGTTTACTTCAACCGCTCTCATGCTTTTTACCATCCAGTTCTTGTGGCAGTTTCCACATTTTTGGTCGGTTGCCTGGCTGGCAGATGAAGATTATAAACGCGCAGGCTTCTACATGTTGCCCACTCAAAACGGTGAAAAAAATGCCACAACAGGGTTGCTTTCACTCGTTTTTTGTGTGCTGCTGATTGCAAGTGCGCTCATTGGATATGGAATCGGATTTACGGGGGCGGTAGCTACGGTGGCGCTTGTACTTACAAATGGGTATTTTGCATACCGGTGCTGGGGGCTTTACCGCACTTGTTCGCGGGAAGCGGCTCGCCGGCAAATGTTCGCTTCGTTTTTACACTTGCCCTTGTCGCTGATTGTGGTGTTGTTGGATAAAATTTAAATCAAGAGTATGAACACGGTGTCAACCGAATACGGACATAACAAGATTCACTCCCACAAATTTGCGTTGTGGGTAGCCATTGCTACGATCATCATGATGTTCGGGGCATTCACGAGTGCGTATATCGTACGGCGTGCTGCCGGCAATTGGTACGAATTCAAATTACCGGACATTTTCTTTTTGAATACGCTGGTTATCGTGGCAAGCAGTGTCACGTTGCACGCCTCATACCGGGCTTTTTTGAAAGGAGCCGAAAAACCATACAAGGTGCTGCTGTCGGCTACTTTTGTGCTCGGAATTGCATTTGTAGTATTGCAGTATCTCGGCTGGAACGCTATGACAGCAATGGGGGCAACTTTCACAACTAACCCATCCAGTTCGTTTGTGTACGTTATTTCGGGTTTGCATGCTGCGCATGTACTGGGCGGAGTGGCAGCATTGGTTGTAGCAATGGTTCATGCACACGTGTTGCCGTTCAAAGCCACCCCCCGTCGCCGCCTTCGTTTTGAATTAGTGGTACACTATTGGCATTTCGTAGACGTCCTCTGGGTATATCTTTTTGTGTTTTTTTTGATCCAATCATCCTGAAAACCTGCACGTAAAATTCCTACTACTTTCAATACTTATTGAACATGGCAGATACTTCTGTAGCACACGCTCACGACACACACGCACACGACCATCAGGACAATGGAGTTAACTGGGATGGCGGTGAAAAAGCGCCTTTCAAAGCCAGTTATGGCAAACTGATGATGTGGTACTTCCTGTTGTCGGATGCCTTCACGTTTGCGGGCTTTCTGATCGCCTATGGAGCACTGCGCTTCAGTACGCCAACCTGGCCGGAGGCCGATTTCGTGTTTGCGTCCTTCCCATTCGTGAATGCCCACTGGCCGCTGATTTTCGTGACGTTCATGACATTTGTCCTGATATTCAGTTCGGTTACAATGGTTCGCGCCGTGCAAGAGGGGCACCGGGAAAACCGGAACGGAGTGGTCTTCTGGATGTTTCTGACCATTCTTGGTGGCGCCACCTTTCTGGGCTCTCAAGCGTACGAATGGACGACGCTTATTGTAAAAGAAAACGTGACCGTTTCGGTAAATCCGTTTGGACGCCATATTGCAGACGGGATTTATCTTAATCCGGACGGGACGGAGGCGAAAAAAGAGGACGGAACACCAAAAACCTTTGCTAAAGGCGAGAACTACCTGCTTCATAAGCATGACGGCAAATTTGACATCCCGAATTTGAAATACACTAGTGGTAACTATGCCGGCCAAGTGAAAGAAGCGACTTTCGGCCCGAAAGCATTCGGCGCCCTGTTCTTTTTCATCACGGGATTCCACGGATTCCACGTATTTTCAGGAGTGTTGTTCTTAACCATTATCATGATAAACGCAGCCAGCGGCTTGTACGCCGCACGGAGAAACGGCTATGAGATGGTGGAAAAAATTGGTCTTTACTGGCACTTCGTGGACTTGGTTTGGGTATTCGTTTTCCTTGTTTTCTACCTCCTTTGAAAAATATCTGCAAGCCTTTTAAATCCTACACTTTTCGTTCACTTCGCACTCACACTTGTCAAACAATATGGCTGGACATCAAACATACGAAGAACAAAAAGCCCTGGTGTTTCGGGGACTCATGCTGCTGGGCGCCATCACAATCGTAGAGGTGCTGGTTGCACTATTGGCAAAAGGGCACCTGGTACACGGTATCCGGTTCGCGGAAGGGTTCGGGCATTACTTGTACATGCTTCTGATGGTCGGGTTCTCTTTGTACAAGGCCTACTTCATCATTTTCTACTTCATGCACATGGCTTACGAAGTACGGGGGCTAATGCTGAGTGTATTACTCCCGACGACACTCTTGATCTGGGCGATCATCGCCTTTTTCCAGGAAGGGGGCTCATGGAAAGCCCGTCGCGAACAAATTCGGGAAAAAAATGAGGATGTCGTCAAACCCAATACTGGCAGTCAGCCCCAAGGGTACCTGTTACCATCAGTGGAGCGGCCCCGAAAAGGCTGACGAACACAAGGGGCGAGGAAACAAAACCTCGCCTTTTTTGTTGGTTTTCAGCAAAACACTACTGATTCGATATGAATGAACAGGTCTCTTTTAAACGTAAAACATTCATCACTGTCGTGCTTTTCCTGCTGCTGGTAGGTCTGCCGGCAGGTTCATGGTTTTACTTGAGTGGAGGGCTGAACTGGCGAAAACAAGCCCAGTCAGAGCTACAGAACTACGGCAAAATTCGCAAGGCACAGGTAATTTACCCGGACGGCACCAAAGAAAACATGCTGGCTGAGAAAGTTTGTGTCATCTATTATTTCGGCGCAAACCCTGATCTTACCGAAGTTAACCGCCACATCATTGACACCGGCGAGCGACTTTTCAAACAGTTTGGCTATAAGTCGGGCAATACGCACGACGACTTCAGGATCGTTATGATAGCCCAAAGCGGTACAGCCGAGTTTCGTACGCATGCGCAAACGCTTCCGAGCGCAGATTTTGCCAACTGGGTTTGGACGGGGGGATTGGGGTCCTGGCGAACCATTTTGGTAAACGCTTATGACCTCTACTGCCAAAAGAACAACGTACGGCCCGCTGAGTATTATTTTGCATTGGCCGACACTACCGGTACGATTCGTTGTTTCTACGACGCCACAAGTGAAAAAGAAATTGGGCGTATGGTCGAGCACATCGCATTGCTGTTGCCTAAACGATAACATTCGAATATGGGACTGGATACCAATCAAATTCCCCCGGAAAGCATCCGGTTGGAAAAACGCTTGAACCTCGTCGCATACGTGGTGTCCGCTGTAGTATTGATTCTGATCGTTTTGATGCGCAGAGTCAAATTGGACATAGGGATAGATTTCAGTTTCCTGCCGCCGGTTCACGCATCCCTGAATGCCCTGGCAGCGGTCATTCTCGTGTTTGCATACATATTTATTCGGCAAAAAAATGTGTTGGCACACCGTCGCGCCATTTACGCTGCCATGATTTGCTCGGCATTGTTCCTGCTATCGTACGTCCTGTACCACTTTACCACACCAGAAACGCGGTTTGGTGGCCAGGGTGCCATTCGCTACGTGTATTTTTTCGTTTTGATTACACATGTCGTGCTGGCAGCGGTCATTTTGCCGTTCATTTTGCTGACCTTCAATCGTGCATATACCGCCCAATACGACCGACACCGAAAGATGGCGCGTTGGGTGTTCCCCTTGTGGTTGTATGTGGCCATTACCGGGCCAATTTGTTACCTGATGCTCAGACCGTACTACGGACAGTAGAATCAGGTCATTAATAAAATCACACTATGAAACATAACAAGGCAATCAAAATCGGGATCGCAGCAGGTATATTGTTGCTTATCCTTTGGCTCGTCCCGTTCGATGCGCAAGCTCAATGCCCGATGTGCCGGATGTCGGCAGAATCCAACCTCAAAAATGGAGGTACCGATGGCCGGGGGCTGAATGCCGGTATTCTGTACATGTTGGCTATGCCTTACATGTTGGTGGGCTTCATCGGGTATTGGTGGTGGCGTAATCGGAAAAAAAGCGTTTCATCAAACGAAACTGGCGCCGGCATTTCAGACTTGTCCGGCAGGGACAATTGATAAAACTGGTTTTGTTTGAATGAAAAACGGGCCAACGACATCAAGTCGCAGGCCCGTTTCAACAAATATTCCGTCCTTACGGAACCATTAATTTAAGGTATAACGGACGCTTAGAGCGCCATAGCCGCCACCAAATCCACTACCGTAGCCATTGACAAAAAAGGTAGGAATCCAGTCCACGGACAGATTGATTGGCGCCTCGGCAAACTTATAATCAAGGCCAATTACCCCGAGAAGTCCAAAACTTGTGCTCGACCCTGAGTCAATGAAATTGCTGTCATAGCTCCAGAAAAAGGCAGATGCTCCTCCGCCAAAGTACCACTTCAATCCATCGGCGCCTGGAATTTCAGCATGGTGTTCATACAGGCCACCAATATTGAACCAGCTGTAACCAGTCCAAGACCTGAAGCCGGCAAATACCTCAATGGCGCCCGGGTCGCTGATAAATGTTTTGTAAGAAGCGGAAATCGGGTAACCGAGGCGCAACCCGATGGCTGATTTGTAATCCTGGGAATACGAGGTCAGTGCGCATCCGGCAATAAGCGCGACAGCAAGGGTAATTTTTTTCAGATTCATGTTTTCAGTATTTACAGTTTAGTTAATGCTGCAAATATAGATTATGTCCAGTGTGCCGAAAGGAAAGTGCCCGGTAAATTATTTGTACAGTATTCGAAAATTGCCACCTTCGCCCAACATTTCACCTTCCGTATGAAAATAGCCGTCTTTCCCGGTTCATTTGATCCAATTACTATTGGACACGTCGACTTGGTCACGCGTGCAATCCCGCTGTTTGATCAGGTTGTGATAGCTGTTGGTGTGAATACCACCAAAAAATACCTGTTTACTCTGGAACAACGCCTGGAATGGCTGCAACAGGTTTTCAAATCCAACCCTAAGGTTCGGGTTGACCATTTTCACAACCTGACGGCCCATTATTGTCAACGGATCGGCGCCCGGTACCTGTTGCGCGGGCTTCGCAACGGATCAGATTTCGACTACGAAAAAACAATTTCACAACTCAATCACATCGTAGGTGGCGGGATCGAGACGGTGTTCCTGATCGCTCAACCGGAATTGTCGCACATCAGCAGTACCATCGTCCGGGAAATCATCACAGGCGGGGGTGACGCTACACCTTTCATACCTAAAGAGATCCGTATCACCTAATCCCACCATTTTCTCTGCACAATCACTTAACCATTATTTGACAAATGTCAGACGCAGTTTTTCAAGTGCCACACCCCGTCAATGAGCCGATATTGAGCTACGAACCGGGTTCTACAGAAAAAATCGCCTTGAAGAAAACATTGGCCGACCTGAAATCCGAACAACGGGACATACCGATGTTTATCGGCGGCAAGCATGTTTTTACCACCGAAAAAAAGACTATGCGGCCGCCGCATGAGCTGGGCCATACACTGGGAACCCATGCCGTTGGCCGTGCCGACCACGTGCGGGACGCGGTTTCTGCCGCATTGGCCGCAAAACCCGCCTGGGAAGCCATGCCCTGGCAAGACCGTGCTGCCATTTTTTTGAAGGCAGCCGACCTGCTCGCCGGTCCATATCGCGCCAAAATGAACGCCGCGACGATGCTTTGCCAGAGCAAAAGTGTTTTTCAGGCTGAGATTGATTGTGTCTGTGAACTGGTTGACTTTTGGCGCTACAACGTCTGGTTCATGCAGGAAATCTACAAGCAACAACCGTTGAGTGTACGCAATACCTGGAATCGAATGGACTGGCGTCCTTTGGAGGGTTTTGTGTTCGCGCTTACGCCCTTTAATTTTACCTCCATAGCCGGCAATCTGCCTACAGCCCCGGCTATGCTCGGCAATGTGGCCGTTTGGAAACCCGCCGAGTCCCAGATATATTCTGCAGCAGTCATCATGGAAATACTGGAAGAGGCTGGATTACCCGCCGGCGTCATCAACCTGGTCTATGTGGATGGGCCCACGATTGGAGAGGTTGTCTTTCAGCATCCGGATTTTGCCGGCTTACACTTTACGGGAAGCACAGGTGTTTTTCAGGCGCTCTGGAAAACGATCGGCGCAAATATTGCCAAGTACAAAACATACCCGCGCATCGTGGGTGAAACAGGCGGCAAGGATTTTGTTGTAGCACACGCATCCGCCAACCCCAAGGCTGTAGCTGTGGCACTTTCGCGCGGCGCGTTCGAGTTTCAGGGCCAAAAATGTTCGGCAGCATCGAGGGCGTACATCCCGCGCAGCCTTTGGCCCAAAGTGCAGGAATATCTGCTGAGCGACCTGAAGGACATGAAAATGGGAAACCCGGAGGATTTCACCAACTTTTTCAATGCGGTGATTGACGCCAAAGCATTTGACAAAATTGCCGGCTACATCGCTGCCGCAAAACAGGCTGACAACGTCAAGATTATCGCAGGAGGCAATTTCGACAAGTCAAAAGGGTACTTTATCGAGCCGACCGTTATCGAGTCGTCCGACCCCAAGTACATCACCATGTGCGAGGAAATATTCGGACCGGTACTGACGATATATGTGTACGAAGACGACCGGTACGAGGAGACGTTGGACCTGGTCAACACGTCCTCGCCGTATGCCCTCACCGGCGCGGTGTTTTCGCAGGATAAGGCGGCTCTTGCCCTTGCCGACCAAAAACTCCGGCACGCTGCTGGCAACTACTACATCAACGACAAACCCACCGGGGCTGTCGTTGGGCAGCAGCCTTTCGGGGGAGGGCGCGCATCGGGCACAAATGACAAAGCGGGGTCTATGTTGAACATGTACCGCTGGTTATCGCCTCGAACCATCAAGGAAAACTTTGTCCCACCCACGGATTTTCGCTATCCGTTTATGCAAGAGGCTTAAAAAAATGGCTGCCCGAGGGCAGCCATTTTCGAAAATTTCAGCAGTGCGGGAAGGGGGAGTCGAACCCCCACACCCTTACGGGCGCACGCCCCTGAAACGTGTGCGTCTACCAATTCCGCCATTCCCGCAGAGGTGCGTTTTCAGAAGCGGGGGCAAAGATATGCGGCAAGAGTACTTTGGCAAATTTTTTTTAAAACTAAGCGTGTTTTTTTTTGAACAGAGGACCCAAGCCCTTGTAATCCAGCCGGGAGGTACATGCCTTTGTAATACTTTGCTACATTTGCTCAAATCAAATACGGCTTATTTCTATGAGGATATTCTGGACACCGGCATGTTTATTCGTGCTTACAATTGCAACGGCATCTTCCCTTGTTGGACAGGACAGTTTACCACAACCCTTGGCTGTTTTTGACTACCTGACAAGCGAAGAGGGCGCAACAGTCCAACTGAATTTAGACTTGGTGAGTCTTCTTCAGAATAGAAAAAAAGCCGAATACATAGCAGCGACATTAACGGACGAGACCGGCAGAACGTTCGATCTTGAAGTTCGAACTCGTGGCAAATTTCGCCGCAAACGCTGCGAAATTCCCCCGATAAAACTGAAATTCTCTAAGTCCAGCCTTCAGGAGGCTCAATTGGACACCATGAATGAAATCAAATTGGTGCTTCCTTGTGCCGGAAAAGAAGCCGACGAAACGCTGATCGTACGGGAATACCTTGTCTATCGAATGTTCGAAAAACTAAGCCCGGATTACTGTGTTCGCGCCCGGTTGGTTCGGTTGCATCTCAAGGATAAAGATAAAAAACGCCCCCAAAAAATGCTAGCTATGCTGGTGGAGCATGAGGAGCAGGTGTCTGGAAGAACGCGCACGGCTGTCGTCCAGGAATGGGGAATAAAACCGGAGCAGTTACGGGAAGAGCAGGCCGCTTTAGCCGTTTTATTTGAGTTTATGATTGGAAATACGGATTGGGACATTGCGTCGTGCCGAAACATCATGCTCCTTCAACCTGCAGAGAGTGAGCAGGTATATGCCGTGCCGTACGATTTCGATTTTTCAGGGTTGGTTGCCGCGCCCTATTCGTCGCCGAATTCGGATTGCAAGGTTCGGACGGTTCGTGATCGTTGTCTAATGGACTACGGGATAAACGCCGATGCGCTGCAACGCGCCCGACAAACCCTTCTGGAGGCAAAATCCATGCTTTATGATGCATGTCGAAACCGATACCTCTCCCTTGAGGCAACGGAAGACATGACGAGGTTTTTGGATTTTTTCTTTGACGCGCTGTCCACTTCCACTGAAATACCGACCAGGTTGGAGTTTTCAGATAAATAACTTCCTGAAATTTCACAGGTTGGGCAGAACTTCGCCACATGAAGTTTTTGGTGATTCAAACGGCTTTTATTGGAGATGTAATTCTGGCTACGCCAATTGTGGAAAAATTGCGCCGGTTCTATCCGGACGCCCAAATTGATTTTTTGCTTCGACGCGGAAACGAAAAACTGCTTGCAAATCACCCGCATATTCGACAGGTCTGGGTGTGGGACAAAAAAAAAGATAAGTACCCGGGGCTTTGGAATCTTGTAGGGGCAATACGCAAAGAGCGGTACGACTGGGCATTTAATTGCCAGCGTTTTGCAGCCTCCGGGGTGGTTACTGTTTTTTCTGGTGCAAATCACACCGCCGGATTTCGCAAAAACCCGCTTTCCTGGATGTTTGATCGTCGGATGCCCCATGTTTTCGGCACCCCTCAGCAGCCGATTCATGAAGTGGAGCGTAACCTCCGCCTGATTGAACACCTGACCGATACTTCTTTTGAAATGCCGCGCTTGTATCCATCCGCCGGCGATATAGCCCATGCTCGAGCGATGGCTCCCCCGAACAGGCGTTATATCTGCATTGCACCCACATCTGTTTGGTTCACCAAGCAATATCCTGAACATAAGTGGCTGCAATTGATCGAACGTATTCCGCAGGACTGTACTGTTTTATTGCTCGGCGGTCCGGACGATGCCGATGCATGTGACCGAATTGTTCACGGTACGAGTCACCCGATGGTACACAATCTGGCGGGGCGGTTGAGTTTTTTAGAGTCCGCTGCTCTCATGCGAGAGGCCTCCATGAATTATGTCAACGATTCGGCGCCCATGCACATCGCATCTGCCGTGGACGCCCCTGTGGCTGCCGTTTTTTGTTCTACAGTGCCGAGGTTTGGATTCACGCCTTTGTCAACTAACAGTGTTGTTGTCGAAACCGACCAACCTTTAGCCTGCCGCCCCTGCGGTCTGCATGGGCATCGCGCCTGTCCGAAGGGGCACTTTGCGTGCGCTGAAACCTTGCAGCCGGAGCAGTTTCCCGATCCGGTCTGATTGTGTCGCACAGGCGGCAGTTTTTTGGAAATTTTTTTTGTGCGCTTTCTCCCGTGACTTTGACGGCATTTGCAGTCGAAAAGGTGTTTTTTAATACAAATTCCGACGTTTTTACACGTTTCTTCAAAAAATGATATGTGTTGAATTTCAAGGGAACGGTATTTATTTTCAAGAAAGCGGCTCAAAAAATTTGCAAGTGGAAAAAATGCTATATATTTGTCCCCGTAATTGAGACAGCAGCGAAAGAGCAATGCTGCATCTTACTTGACACAGCAAGCCCACAGATAAATATGGTGGGGAAAAAGATAAAAACCGGCACATCCTAATAGCCGGGAAAAGTAAACCGAAGGCGGGGGCCCTCCGGCCCTTTCAAATGAGAAAGGGCGGAGGGCTGTTTTTCGGTCTTCATGTAGCGAATACTATTTTACCGACATACTGTTAGAAAACATTGAATCGGCTGCGCAAATTTTGCGTGGCCGATTCTTGTTTTCAGCCACACGTCAGTCAACAAACACTTTTTTCATTGCCATGAGACCATTTGAAGCACGAACCTCGGTTACATACAGGCCGGAGGGGAGATGGCTTATCGCAAATTGGATAGCCTCAGAACCGACGGGCCAGAGCTGCTCATAAACGAGTTCGCCGGTCATCTTCATCATTCGTACGGATTTGATATCCTGTCCGTACAGCCCCTGGACGTTCAGAACATCGTTGGTGGGGTTAGGGAAAACTCGAAAAGAAGGAGGCTGTAAAACCGCACCGATGCTACTGGTTGTGCTCGCGATTTTGAGCAACTGTAGCCCATTTTGCATATCTCCGGCGATGATGGTACCAGATGGTAACCATGGATAATTGCCCCAATTGCCGAAATAGTTGTTGTACTGGGTGTTCTCCGGGTGTGTATCGTAGTAGGCAATCAGCACAGGATCAGTGGGGTTGCTGATATTGTACACCAGCAGACCGTCCTCGTACTGCGAATCGAACAGCAGGCTATCGCGGATGTATACGTTGTGCGGGATAGCATTTTTTTCACCTGAAGGAAGCGCCTGATCGAGAAAGGAGCCAACTATTTCGATGTTGGAGTTGGCGAGGTCTTGCAAGTCCACAATCAGGACGGGTCTGCCGGAGGGAATTTCGATTGTGCAGTAGGCGTAGCGACTGTCTTTATTTAGCCAACTGTTGTGGTGGTAGCCTCCGTCAGGCGGCAGGCTGGTAATCAACGACGCTGTGTCGGGGTCGGTGCAGTCGTAGATAAAATACCCCCCGTACCCGGACGAGGCATACACGGTGTCACCTTGTACGAAGGAATCGTGGATATACCCGCCAAAAACCCCGGGAGTTCCGATCAGAACCGGCTTGTCGAGGTTTTGACTGATGTCCAATATTTTGAGGTGATTTCCCTGTCCATTCAGGTAAATTCTACCGGACACCGTATCGAGGGTGATCGTGTGTGCGCTGTTGAAAATCTGGTTACTGTAATACGTGCGCACAATGGTATCGGGCGCATTGGAAAAATCAAAAACCATCATTCCCTCATTAGTATTATCCGATACGCCGTAGATTCGGTTTTTGTAGGATTTGAACTCGCGCCATACGGTGTTCGTTTGCCCTTCAAACTTGGCGACCAGTTGCGGGTCGGTTGGGTTCGTAATATCAAAAATGAGCACATGGCGTGCTCCGCCCAGCACAGCATACTCGTGGCCGTTGACGGCCAAACCCCAACAACCGCTGTATTGCACCCGCAGGGTGCCGGGAGAGGCAATCGGGAGGGAATCGTCGTCCCAGCGAGCTAACCGGATCATGTTCAGCGAATCCTGGGCATACAAATTTGA
>Ga0154020_10001011_pt1 | contig 34779 bp, 23 predicted proteins | sample Klosneuvirus_201_FD_109709 | JGI IMG/M metagenome (GOLD analysis project Ga0154020, IMG submission 109709) | Active sludge microbial communities from wastewater, Klosterneuburg, Austria - Klosneuvirus_20160825_MG | ecosystem: Engineered > WWTP > Aerobic digester > Activated sludge | place...
CTTCAGGGAGCGCCCGGCGAAGACCGCCGGCAGGTCGCAGACATCGGCGCCACGAACGACATCCACAAGGCCATGACCTCAAGGGTCACGGCCAGCCTGATTCGAGGATCAGGGCTAGGGAGGTGGGTAACGACTGCGACGCCTTTCGCTCCGGAGGAGCTGGCCATCAGGAGGGCCATCGGGAGCCGTCAGTTGACAACAGCCCGGAGGCCAGCGTCAAGGCGGGGCACACGCAATCGGCGCGATACGCGGCGCGTTGCGTATGGCGTTGCATGGGCGCTTGATGCGGCTCCATTTCCTGATCCACAACCACACGCTTGCCGCGCCTGGGGTTGACGCGCAACAGCTTGGCCTCTGGTTCTGAACGCGGGTGTCGAAAGCCTGCATCGTGCATTGAAGGCGGCCATGCGCCGACCAGCGAAGACGCTGTGACATGCCAGCGCAGTGACTCTGAAGAGCGATGTCGGCGCCAACGTCGACAGTGGCACTGACGCTGCGCTCACACGACAGACGCACCGCGGCGGCACGCAGGTGTCAGCCGAGTAGCAGTTCACACCATCTGGGCGCAGGAAGCGGCGCCGAACGGCCAGAACCGGGGTTGACGCGCCATCCGCGCATGCGACGTTGAGCTCGCAGACAAATGGAGCCCGGCATGAGCAAGTTCTTGTGGGTCAGCGGCCAGCTGGCCGAGGTGCAGCGCTTCATCAACGTGCCGATGCGCTGGTGCGAGCAATACCCGGCGCGCGAGCGGCGCGAACTCTGGGTGACCACCGCCGACGGCCAGGACATCAAGCTCATCGTCCACAGCCGCCTTATGCCGGCTCGCCGTGGCCACCAGGTCATCGGGCTGCTGCTCGGCGAGCAACTGGTCGGCCTCTACAACGCCACCACCGGCAAGCAGGTCAACTACATCCGGAGCGATCCGCCGTTGCTATGGAGGCGATGCGATGCAGCCGCCATCGCCTTGCTGTCGGCTATCAGCATCACCGCCCTGGCGATGTCGGCTTGGGCAACGCTGTTGGTTGGCGTGCCGCTGGTGTTGCTGTACGCACCGCTGGTGGTGACGGTGCGCCTGCTCTGGCGATACCGGACAAGGGGACAGGTCGATCGTGCCATGGCGATCGCGAAGTGCCGGGCCCGCGGACGGCCGCTGCTGCGTCGGGTGAAGTAGTCCAGCGCGAACCTGTGCGATCGGCCGGCCATGCGACACCGTCGCCGTTGGGCGGCAGTTGGCGGCCAACGACGGCAGACACTATATTCAAAGCGACGAAACATCAACAATGAGGACGTTAAACCGCTTAAGATGTAGCGCATGACACCAGCCGGCCTAAGTGCTGCGTCTCGCAGCCAGCTAAGCAAATTGCTGCGCGACAGCCCGCCCATCGTGACGCCAAGCCAAGCCGCCGCCGCCCTCGGGCTGACGCCTGCAGCGGCTGCCCGCAGACTGGCAGTCTGGTCGCGCGCGGGCTGGCTGGCGCGTGTTCGCCGGGGCGCCTACGTCTCTGTGCCCATCGAATCCGAATCGGCTGACGTGGCGCTGGATGATGCCTGGCCTGTCGCCGCAGCGATGTTCTCGCCGTGCTACATCGGCGGATGGTCCGCCGCCGAGCATTGGGGGCTCACCGAGCAGCTCTTTCGCTCGATCTGTGTGATGACCACCACACGCCCACGCGAGCGTCAGCCCGTGCTGCGCAAGGCCCGCTTCGAACTGCACACGGTGGCACCCGCCCGGTTCATCGGCCTGAAGACCGTCTGGCGCGGCGGCACGCGCGTCCAGGTGTCAGACCCAGCCCGCACCCTCATCGACATGCTGGCCGACCCCGCGCTCGGTGGCGGTATTCGCCACGTGGCCGAGATGCTCGTGACGCTATTTCACGATCAACCCAAGGAAGCGGCCAAGCTCAGCGACTATGCGGCCAGGATCGGCAGCGGTGCTGTCTACAAGCGGCTCGGGTTTCTGCTGCTACGCGACCATCCCGACCAAGTGGCGCTCACCGAGGCTTGTCGAGCTCACCTCACGGCGGGCTACGCCAAGCTCGACCCTGCCTTGCCCGCGGATCGACTTGTGACGACATGGCGAGTCTGGGTACCCGCCAGCGAACTGCGTGAGCCCGCCAGGCGGCTCGCAAGGGCCACAGCGGAGCGCGCAGCGCAAAGGTCCTCCAGGAAGGCGAGCGCGTGATCCCCAAGCAAGAGATCATGGCCCTCGCAGCCGAGCTGCAACTGCAGGCCCATGTCGTCGAGAAGGACTACGCGCTGGGCTGGTTCCTGGCCGGGATTGCTGTGCATCCCGTGATCGGCCCACGTTGGGTGTTCAAAGGCGGTACGTGCCTCAAGAAGTGCTACTTCGAGACGTACCGGTTCTCCGAGGACCTTGACTTCACCCTGCAGGATGCCGAGCACCTGGATGAAGCCTTCCTTGCAGGGGTCTTCGAAGAGATCGGCGAGTGGGTCTACGACGCATCCGGCCTCCAGCTTCCACCGGAGGCGCGCAAGTTCGAGGTCTTCACGAATCCACGCGGAACCCGGTCGGCCCAAGGTCGCGTCGGCTATCGCGGCCCACTCGGCCGCGCTGGTGATCCTCCGCGCATCAAGCTGGACCTCGCCGCCGATGAGGTGCTGGTGCTCGCGCCCGTGCAGCGGCCCGTGCACCACCCGTACACCGATCTGCCGAACGCCGGCATCCGTGTTCTTTGCTATCCGTTCGAGGAAGTGTTCGCCGAGAAGATGCGCGCGCTGGCCGAACGCCAGCGCCCCCGGGACCTCTACGACGTGGTCCACCTCTATCGCCGGCAAGACCTGCAGCCCGACCGCGCCGTGGTGCGCAGCACGCTGGCGCGAAAGTGCGAGTTCAAGGGTATTCCAGTCCCGACGTTTGACGCCCTGAGCGACCGGCCCGAGCGTGTGGCCATCGAGGTGGAATGGGAGCAGATGCTGGCGCACCAACTGCCTACGTGCCCACCATTCGAAGAGTTCTGGCGGGAGCTTCCGGCGGTCTTCGACTGGCTGAACACAGACGTGGTGGTGCCAACGCTGCCGGCGATCCAGCTTGGCCGGGAGGCGCTCGACACGACTTGGCGACTGCCACCGATGGTCACGGCCTGGGGCATCGGCGCCAGTTCGCTCGAATCCATTCGCTTTGCCGCAGCAAACCGGCTGTGCATCCAGCTTGACTACACGAGGGAAGATGGCGAGCGCACGTCGCCGACGATCGAACCGTACTCGGTACGCCGCACACTCGCCGGGGATCTTCTGCTATTCGGCGTCAAGACCGACACAGGCGGAATCAGGAGCTACCGGGTCGATCGAATCAATGCGGCAACCGTCACCCGCCAGGCATTCAGGCCGCGCTATGCCGTTGAACTGACGGCCTCCGGCCCGTTGAACACGCCATCCATTGAGCGACCCTCTTCAAGCTCGCAGGGAATGGCGTCATCTCGCTCGCCCACTGCGCGCGAGCCTGCCCGAACCGCGGCGGCCACGCCCCAACGCGGCTTCGGCATGTCATACAACTTCGCGTGCACGGTGTGCGGCAAGACCTTCAAACGCAGCACTTACGATCCAACGCTGAATCCCCATAAGAACAAGCAAGGCTGGCCTTGCCCTGGCCGTGTCGGCGTTCTCAAGGCGAACCAGGCATGACGAACGATGCATTCGCTCGCCCGCCCGCCGACCGATCGAGACAACACTCATGGCACTGAGCTGCGGGACACGGCGCGGAAGACAGAGTCCGCTTCGAGGTTGCGCCTGCTGCCAAGCCGTCGAGCCCAGGGGGCACGCTTGGAACGTGTGCCATGCCGTGGCTGAACCTTCGCGGATGACGAGCGAGTTTTTCAGATGCAGTCATCTGCCAATGTCGAGAACCTGAACGAATGACACGACGGAGCCCAATTCCGGTCATTGATCTGTTCGCTGGACCCGGCGGGCTCGGCGAAGGCTTCTCTTCGATCGTCGACGGGAGGGGAGATCGGCGCTTCGAGGTCAGGATATCTGTCGAAAGGGACGAGATCGCGCACAAGACCCTTTCCCTGCGTGCCTTGTTCCGAATGTTCCGAAAGGGTGCCGTGCCCGATGCCTACTACGACTATGTTCGAGGCAACATCACCCGCACGGAGTTGTTTACTCATCGCTCGATTCCTGAGGACGTTCGTGTTGCCGCGTCCGAAGCCAAGTGCGCTGAGCTTGGTGTCACGCCTCACAAGACGATCGATGGATGGATCGAGGATGCACTGGGCGGCGCTAGAGAGTGGGTGCTGATTGGTGGACCGCCTTGCCAGGCCTACTCGGTCGCCGGCAGGGCACGCCTGCGACCCCAGGATCCAGCCAAGTTCGAAAACGACAAGCGCCACTTCCTCTACACCGAGTACCTGCGGATCATTCGGGAATTCGGTCCGGCCGTGTTTGTGATGGAAAACGTCAAGGGCATGCTGACGTCGAAGCATGGCGGCTCGCTCATCTTCGATCGCATCCTGGCAGACCTCAGATCACCCGGCAACGGATTCGAGTACCGCGTCCGGTCGTTGGTCGTTGATGGAGAGGAGCTCCAGCCGCAGGACTACGTGATCGAAGCTGAGAAGTTCGGAGTCCCACAGTGCAGGCATCGCGTCATCCTGTTCGGAATCCGATCCGACTTGGCCGCGTCGGCTGCAAACCTCTTGCGCCAACCAGGCCGCTTCCAGTTGAAGGTTCTCGGCAGTGACGTCGGCGTCAAGACCGCGCTGACGGGAATGCCGGCCCTTCGCAGCCGTCTGTCCAAGGAGCCAGACAGCCACGCATCGTGGCTGTCCGTCGTGAAGACGGCGCCACAAGGGATGAAGGACTGGCACATGCCCATCCGAGCGGATCTGGAGGTTGCAATGGCGCGCGCGTTTCGCAAGGCGGCCAACTACGATTCGTTCGGCGGCCGGTTCATCGAGGGGGAGATCTCGCTCGGAGAGACCATGCCAGAGGACCTCCGGAACTGGCTTTTTGACCCTAAGCTCGGTGGCGTGTTGCAGCACGAGACCCGCCGTCACATGCGCTCGGACCTGCACCGATACATGTTCGCCTCATGCTTCGCGGCGCTTCAAAAGTACTCGCCGAAGCTGCCGCTGTTTCCCCCACGCCTGTTGCCCATGCACGAGAACATGGATGCGGAAAGCGTTCCGTTCCTTGATCGATTCCGCGTTCAGTTGGCTGGAGAGCCATCGACGACGGTGGTGTCTCATATCGCGAAGGATGGGCACTACTACATCCACCACGATCCGGCGCAATGCAGAAGCCTCACCGTGCGAGAAGCGGCGCGCCTGCAAACCTTTCCGGACAATTACTTCTTCGAGGGCAACCGGACGCAGCAGTATTGGCAAGTCGGCAATGCCGTGCCGCCCTTCCTTGCACGGAAGATCGCCGAGGTCGTACTCGACTTCATGCAGGCTTCCCTGCGCTGATCTCCCCGCGCGTCTCCTCACCCGCAATCCACTTATCGAGTATGGCGGGAAGTGCAGCGGCGATCTCGGGGTCTCTGGTCGCGCACTCCCAGCACGTCAGTACACGCCAGCCGCTGGATCGCAGGGCCTCGATGGCTCTGCGATCCCGTTCAACATTACCCGCAAGCTTCGAGCGCCAGAAGTCTGCACGCGTCGACGGTAGCTTCGCGTTCTTGCACCCCGCGTGCATATGCCAGAAGCAACCGTGCACGAAGATTGCGACCATTCGCCGGGGTAAGGCGACATCAGGTGCGCCGGGCAAATCACGACGGTGAATCCGGAACCTGTACCCGGCAGCGAACAGTGCCTTGCGTACCGTCATCTCTGGCTTGGTGTCCTTGCCCCGGATCCCGGACATCATCCGACTCCGGACCTCAGACGCAACTACATCAGCCAAGGGAGTCGCCCCAGCGGATCTCAGGTATGCCTTCGGCGGGGGCGGAGTACGTTGCGCCGAGCACAGCATCTCGGCATTCGGGCTTCTTGGCCCACTCGGAGACCATGCGGCCTCCCGCGGTGCGGTGGAGGACGTCATTGACTTCCCTGGCCCATGTCTCGATCTGAGCCATCAGTTCGGGCGACATCGCCTGTCGGGTCCAGATGCGATCCAGGTCGATGCGGTCACCGAACTTGTCGGCCAGGACCGAGACCACATAGGCCGCCACGTTCGCTTGGAAGGCCTGGAACATGGGGCGGACTAGCTTCTGCGTGTCGCGGAAGATCTTGGCCTTGGAAACCATGGCCTTGTAGTCTTCCTTCGTTGGCAACTGCGCCTCAGCGCTGCCTTGCTCTGCAATTGAATCCATGAACCGATCAAAGTTCTTCTGCGATCCGAGGCTCACGAAGTCGGGCTTCTTGTCCCAGGCGTTGATGTATTTGGCCAAATCAGTCTTCGTAATTCGGCGGGCCGGCGGAATCGCATCCTTCAAGGCCTTCAGTTTGGTCGGCGTAGTGCCTTCGCGCGCAAGCATCGTGCTGTAGCTACCCGCCGCGCGTTCATAGAACCAGCGCGAGACACCGTCGGGGCAATACACGGCTAGCGACAGACGCTCGACTTCCACATGGAAGGGCTTGTTGGCCGACAGGTCCGATTGCCGCACCGCGTTCTGGCTGTTGGCAAACCGCGAGATGTCGGATACCAGGGCCTCCTCCATTACGAGGTCCTGTGTCCGCATGACGATGATCTTGGCCGCTACCCGAACCTGGCTCAAATTCGTCTCAGGGAACTTCCTCTTGGTGAAGTACAGCGACGCGGTGGTCTGTCCGCCATTGACAATCTGGAGTCCTTTGAGCCATGAGATGCCAGTGGCACTGTCGTCAGGCTTTCCGAAGCGCATTTCGTCTGCCACGATGACGATGCCATTGTTGTAGGCCATGAAGCGCCCTGGCGCGGTCCGCAACGTGTTCTGGATGCCCGCATTGACGCTCTTGCTGCTTTTCACGCTGAGGAAGGACCGGACGTTCGCTTCGAGTAACCGCGCGCCGAATTTCTCGTAGAGCAGCCGTAGTGCCTCGCCCGGGATGGCGGTAAGCGCATAGTCATAGTCGTCATCTTCACCAGGCACGAATACACACGGCAAAGGCTTGCCCGAGACCTCAATGAAATCGACGACGAGTTCGTCGCGAGGTTTGCCTTCGGACCAATGGCGATGCAGTCGCTCGATGTCCATGACTTCGAGCCTGACGGCCTTGCCGCCGATGTCCCTGGTCTTGAAGCTCTTGGCCTTGGCGACCTTGTCCGTCAGGACAAAGACGCGGACCTGTTCGAGCTCGTCATAGATTGCCTGGAGCGTTTCGGCAAGTGAGCGCACGTCGCTAGACGGATCGAGCCGCTGGGCCATCCTTCCTTCTGCGCACAGACTCAGAAAGCGTAGGCACTGCTCAACAGCGGTCTTGGTCTCAGCGTCGGGCACGGGCGTGGGGACGTCCACTCCATCGTAGAGACTTACGAACAGATCGAGTTGGTCCTGTTCATCGGATATGGCGTAACCACTCAGGCGCAGATTCGCGTTGCCGACCTTTCCTTGAAAGTGGCAGGCGACTGGCTCGAAGGTCATGCCGATCTCCGCCATGTGCGACATGACGATCTCGGAGAAGACTATTTCCGCATAGGGGGACCCATCGATCATCTGGGCCCTGACTTGGGCCTGTGTATCGCGCAAGAAGTCCGGCAGATCCATGTTCAGAGTACCCCCATCTTCTTCAACACTTCAGTCGTACTGACGTTGTCGCCACGCACTTTGTCGAGGTCGATTTCATAGGTGGCTTTCAAGATCCCGGCCGGAACATGCCCCGCGGTCAGCCTGGGAAAGGTGTCACCCACCTCCACCACGCGCGTTCCGGCTAAATCGAAGCGGCGGGGATAGCGGTCGGCGTGAGCATCGAAATAGCCAGCCGCGAGCAGCCGTTCGGCCAGTAGCCGTTCTGCTTCTGCGTCTCCCTTGATCGCAGCCCGAAGCGCACCGACCGACTCCGGCAGATTCTGGCCACCTGCGGTCTGGCGCAGGCGCGCGCCAGCGACGAAGAGCGGCTGGCGAATAGAGTTGTCCAGCTGTTCGAGAGAGCCGATGCGCGCGGGAAACCCTGCTGAAGCGAGCGTCGTCTTGACCTCCAACGCGCCCGTACCCAATTCGAAGTCCTGGACGCCGTCGAGTGGTCCCACCCAGGACTCGATCGCCGACGCTGCGCTAACGCCAGCGTTGATGATGGCTGAGAGAAACGAAAGCTCGCCGATGAGCCCGATCTCGGCTTCAGGGCTGAGCACTTGCGCACCCTTACGCATGAATTCCTGCCAGGCACGCACACGACCGAGGAACACCCTCAGAAGCCGGACCTCGTCGGCGCTGGCCTCTGCGTCAAGTGCTCCCGAAACATCGCACACCATGGCGAGAAAGAGTTCGATGCTCCCGGAGGCTCTTCGTGTGAGGGCAAGCCAGGTTGTTCCGTCATGGTTGGGATCGACCCGTTCGACGCTAAAGCCCTGGCCTTCGGGCAGTCTCTCGGCAGCAGGAATCTTGGCAGCGGAGAACCCCGCGAGGACGGCCTCTTCGTTATTGGGATAGCGTCGCCCAGCACACAGGCAACAAGCCCCCGCTGGCGTGATCGCGATAGTGCGCCAGCCTTCACCCTCTGCCGCGCCGACCAGTGAATTCCATGCGAGCACGAACTCGTCACTCGGTCGGGCCATATTCCTGCTCCCACAGAAGGTGGTCAACCTTGTACTCAACCTTCACGCCCGATTCGCTGGCAGGAAAGCTGGCGCCGAAGGCTATGACTGGCTCCCTACGTGGGCCAAAGGTTTCCAGGCCGGCCAACTGCGGATCAAGGGGATAGAGCAACAGCAAGCCGCGCTCCGGAGCTGCTGCGACGCCGTCGGCGCCCTTGCCCCGGATTCGGCGGATGGCGGGGCCGTTGGGAAGATCAGGCAGCTTGGGCTCCTGCCCGTCCTTCTGTCTGCCAGGGTCTGGCTTCCATGCCCGAATGGTCGCGTCCAGGGCGGCCTTCCAGGCAGCATCACCGAGGTCAATCGCTTCATCTCGCGGGGAAAGCAGGCGGCCGATCGAGTAGCGGTCCTTGATGTCAGCATCCGCCTTGCGTTGGAGCATCGCGTCAATCCGAAGCCCTGCCGGGAAGGTGTGGGAGGCGCCGGCGCCGCCGCCGATCAGGGCGACGGTCCAGGACGTGAGTTCCGATACCTTCGCCATCGAGCGGACGAACTCGGCCAACAGCGTGCTGTTCACCTTTCTGGCCTTGGGGTGCGTCGCATAGGACTCGAAGAACTCGGCGATGGCCTCGGCCGGAATGCCGTTCCAAAGGTGGCCCTTCCATTCCTGCGTGCCTCCTGCTCGCGGCCTGACGATGACATCCCGCTCGGTGGGAGCTCCCATCACTTCGACGAGCCTATCCGTCGCACCGAGATTCCGCGAAAGGTTGACTGAATCGTTGAACAGCGAGACGGTTTCGAGGAGCTCACCGCTGAAGGAGAGTTGCAGGCTCCTAGCCGTCCGCATTTTGAGCGGCGACGTGACCAGCAAGACGGGATGGGATTGGACCTTCAGTCCATAGTCCCTCGGCGTGGCGCCGCGCTCGGCCATGGCGTCGAATTCCTCGCGCAGCTCTTCTGACGCGTCGGCGATGTGGCCGAACCACTCCACCAGATCCTCCGTTGTGTACAGACGGCACAGATCCACGTAGCCGGGCCGGTAACCAAACCAGCGACCCATTTGCATCAGGGTGTCGTACATCTTCGTCGTCCTTACGAAGTAGCTGACGCACAGTCCTTCGAGGGTGAGGCCGCGAGCGAGCTTGTCACCGCCGATGGCGATGACCTTGAGTCCCTTGCCCTGGTTTTCGGCGTAGTCGAGCGCGTCCTTCGCCGTACCGTTGATCATTCGCACCTGGATGTCCGCAATGACATCGGGAAGCACAGCGAGGACCTCATCCCACCCTGGGATTGCCGGCGGCCCCCCGGGCTCGGGGACGCGGCAGGCAATCTCCTCGCATGTCGGAATGAAATCTGACTCCCAGAGCGCTTTGAGCTGGTCCAGCAAGGCCTCGTGATCGTTGCCGCGCGTAATGCGCTGTCGCATGCGCCGGACCACCTCTGCGACTTGGCCGTGTACGTGCGACTGGACATTCGTGAACCGTGTGACGTGCACGAGCATCGATGAGTGCTCTGCCGCTTGTCCTCTACACACCCGCGCAGCGCATGCGAGCGCGAATGCCCCGATTGCCTCCCTGAGCGAAGCTGGCAGCGTTTCCTGCCCGCCGCAGGTCGGGATGTGATCCTTGTTGTGCTTTGCGGGCATCCATCCGCCGGGCGCGTCCTGGTTGATGTGGTCTGACACATTGCGCATCAGGGGCAGGCCGCCGGCGCGGCCCTCGGGTGAACGCAAGCCGAAAACGCGCGCGGGGCCAACGTAGTTGGACGGCGCTGCGAGGTTGATGATGAATGACTGCGGGAATAGGTCCGGTCCCTCGTCAGTGGTCGCACCCCGACGGTGGATGAAGATGTTGGCGAATGGGGTCGCGGTGTAGCCGACGTAGGCTGACTTCGCGAACGAGTGCAGGATCTTGCGGATGAGGCTGTTGATGGTCTTGGGCTGATGCTCGTCGTCGGGCGTCCCGTCCGGGTTGAAGAGTTGCTCGCCGGTGTCGACGGAGGCGTGATCGGCTTCATCGTCGATGACCAGCAGCGGCAGGTTGGTCACGAAGCGCCGGCCAGTCGCTTTATCGGTCGCGTCAGCGACGTGGCCCCTGATCCACTTGAGAAGTCTGGTGAGAATCGTCTTGTTCTTCTTGACGACGAACAGCCAAGGCTTCTCTTCCGGTGAGATCGCAAAGTGGCGGGCTACCGCCGTGTTGAAGTCCCCGTTGTCTTGCCTTGTCGTAGCGCAATGGGGGTGGATTCGTGGATCACTGTCAATCTCCGCAACACCGATTGGTTTGCCGGGATCCCGGTTCGCGGAAGTTTCATAGCCGAGGAAACTCTCTTCGAGGCGTATCTGGGTTTGAGACCGCAGGTTGTTGTGCAGGCCAGCGAGCACGATGATGATCTTGTAGCCCGCGTCGGCTGCCTTGCAGACCAGCCCTGAATAGTTGCCCGTCTTGCCAGACTGGACATGACCCACGACGAGCCCTCGACGATCCCATGAGCCGTCTCGCCTGGGGTCTTCAAGGCGTCCGAGGATGCCATCGGTGGACTCGTCGAGAGCCGTCACTACATCGGCGGAGAGTTTGCGCTCGAGGAAGCCCTGATATCGCTGCCAGTAGCGCCAGTCCTTCTTGCGCGCCGCTCCAAGCCATGGGACGTGACCCTCGGTGTCCTGCAGAGTCGCGTCCTTCCCTATCCAGTGACTGAATCGGCGGATTAGCTCGGCGACAACCGAATCCTCGTCAATCCCTTCCGGGTAGGAGGCCGCCAGTGCGGTAGCCGCAAACCTGACCTTGTCAGCGATGAGCGCGGGCGTGATGCCTGACTTCTCGCGCTCGGCAAGCAGCATCGTCTGAGCGAGACTGATGACGAATGGGAAGGCCTTGTCGGCTTCAGGCATCTGAAGATCCTCTTGATCGTTGGCCGCCGTGCTTCGAGTCATCTGCTGTCAATGAGTTGACGAGATCGGCGTAGTTCTGGAACGGCTCAGTCGACAAAAGCGTCCGCTTCGCGGCCTCCGGGCTCATGCCGCGGCGGACGATCATGTCCGTGTAGAGCGTGCGCATTACGCTGACGACAGCCTCGGGCGGTTCGCCAGCAAAGCCGGTACGCGGTGTCTCCCTGTTTTCCGCAGTGTCGAGCCAGATGCGCTGCACCGGCACGGTCTCTTCGATGACGCGCAGCATCGCCCGCACGAGTTGAAGCTGCTCGCCGGAGCCATCCAGCACGGCGGCCACGGCCGGATGCTTCTCATCGATCCGGTATCGCGCCCCGGTTCTGGTGTGTTCGACGCGCCAGGCCTGCTCGACCGGGAGTCCGCCAAGCCCCGGGGCTGGCGCGCCGCGAAAGGCGAACACCTTGCGTGCTCGCTCGCGGGTGTCGTCCGCCAATCGCGTGAGCCACGGCCGCAGCGAAACAGGCGGACGTGCCGTCGACTTCCGGATGTCGATCTTCCATGCGGCGTCGGCCGTATTGGGGATATCCAGGCGAATACGGGCGAGACGGTGGGCCTCCTCGCGGTTCCAGGGGCGGCTCTGGCCGAGGCCGAGCCAACCGCCGGCTACAAGGAGCCGCTCATTTCTATACACATAGAAACCCTGCTGGGCCGTCCATCCGTTAGGGCCCGCGGCTTCCTCCAACTCTTGGGTAGTGAGCTTGTCCTTGTGTGGAAGGACGTGGCACTCGACTTCGATGGGTCCGGCTTCTGTGTTGGTCCTGGCGATAGGTGAGGCCCAGGGCTTTGCTGGATGCCCCGACATGAACGGATCCCATGGCACCACCGCACGGCCGTTGACGCGCAGACGCAGGCGAGGCCTAGGCCCATGGAGCAGGCGGTGGAAGACCATTGCCAGGTGGGCCTCAACGCGGTCAATCAGGTCGTTGAAATCGTCAGCCGTGTACCCCGTCGTCACGATTCGGTCCAGCGTCTCCCAAAGGACCAAAGTGCCCGCCGTCTGATCCAGCAATGGCGAGAGAAACGGCTCGGAGCCACGCGCCGGGCCTTCGAATAGCAGCCATCCACCGTCAGGATTGGCGGCCAGGGCGTCGAGGTCCCACCGCAGGCACGCTGGGGAGCCAGCTTTGCGGGTAGCGACCGTGAGCCTGCGACACTGCGAAAACGATGCGGTCTTGAGCCCCATGCCGAAGCGCCCGAGGTCTTCAGGTGCGCGCGCATCGAGCGGGCTCTTGTCGCCTAGTCGCATCGCGCTCTCAAGCTCTGCATCTTCCATGCCCCTTCCGTTGTCGAGGACAGCGATTCGGCTAGCGCGACCTGCCCACGCGAAGTCGACTCGAACCTCAGTCGCGCCGGCTGACACACTGTTGTCGATGATGTCGGCCAGCGCCGCCGCGGTGGAGTAACCGAGGCCACGCAACGCTTCCAGCATGGCGCCGGCCCTCGGGGGCGCATTTCGTGTCTTGCCGCTCATCTCCAGTAGCCCTTCCCTGGCCAATACTCGAACCCCATGGCGAGCAGTTTGCGGACGAGCGCGCGAGCACGGTTATCCCGCGTCTCTGTCAGATTCACCCACACTGATCCTGTGCCGGCACGATCATCGTCGATGGGCACGCCCAATTCCGCCGCCTGCACGAGCAACCTGTCGAGCGCAGACGGTTTCGTTCCGGGGCGGCGCTCCCGCCCAGGCCTGCCGGCTCCGCCCTCACTTGCAGTGCCATTGCCACGGGCAGGTGGTCCTGTCAGTTCATCGTCGTCGATGACCTTTACGCCGCTGTCGTCAGCTTCTGTCGCGTTGCGTTCCGCGGCATCGTCATATAGCCATGGGCGCAGCCGGGCCTGCCGGACAGGGTGCTTGAGCTTCTTGAGAGCCTTTGCCTCGATCTGTCTGATGCGCTCCCGTGTGACCTCGAAGCGAGCGCCGACCTCTTCGAGCGTCAGGGACTCAGCCACGCCGATGCCGAACCGCAACCTCACGATCTGCTCGGGTTTCTGCCCTAGTTCGGCAAGCATGTCATCCAGAGTTCGGCGCAAGTCATCGCCAGCAACCTTCTCGAACGGGTCGAGAGAGTTCGGATCACCGAGACCTGGTTCTGCTTCCAACTCTTCAAGCGGTGTGGGAGGTGCCGTGGCGCGAAGGAGTGACTCAACCTTTCGGCTGTCCAGCGACAGTCGAGCAGCCAGTTCTTGAATCGATGGGCGGCGGCCAGTTGCCCTCTCAAAGGCGTTGGCCTCGCGGTGAATCAACCTGGCGGTATCGTGGGCATGGACCGGGAGCCGGATGAGCAACGCCGCGTCGGCGACTGCCCGGCTCACTTGCTGGCGAATCCACCACGTTGCCATCGTCGAGAACTTGAACCCGCGGCGCCAGTCGAACTTGTCGACTGCCTTCAGTAGGCCGATGTTGCCCTCCTGCATGAGATCGTCCATTGGCAGTCCGCTGCCCATGTACCGCTTGGCGATCGCCACGACGAGTCTGAGATTCGCCAGTACAAATCGCTCGCGGGCGCGCCGATGCCCCCGGATCGCATCCACGAATTGCCTGGCCGGTTGCGACACATCATCAGCCGCGGTGTCGGCTAGATCAATCAGGAAGCTGCGCTTGATGGACAGAGAGGCGATGATTGCGCGAGCGGTGGGAACTGGCGCTTCCGCTTGGTTCATGTCGCTCATGACCGCGGCCAACTCGGCGATCCCCGCGAAGAAGCCAACCTGTTCGCCGTCCGGCGAAACTGGCTGGTCAACCTCTTCCGCGTCGTCATCCAGACCGTCGCCAGCTACGGGGCTGGAATCTGTCAATGTGTGTCGTCCGGCATCCGGGCCTTCATCACCGAGCTGCTCAACTTCCGGCGGCGCCTCGTCGCCAGAGCCCGACGAAATCCAGTCGAGCGACTTCTCTCCAGCCCTGACGAGGCGCGCCGCCGCCAGCAATCTCTCGAGACCTGCCGGCCATTCGGACAAGGAGTCGAGCGCGCGATCCAGCCCACGTTCCATCGCTTTGGCGAGCGCAACCTCTTCCACTGCAGTAATGAGGCGCTCGCGCTGCGCCTCTCGCATGTAGTGGCGCATCGGGTCGTTCCAATGCGACTCCAGGTCATCCAGGAACGCCAGCGCTTCTGCGACGATGGCCTCTTCGTCGGGTGTCTCATCTGGATCGACGTGGACTGCGAAGCTCTCTGAATGTGCGGTGTACTCGATACGTTCGTCAGTTTCCGCGCCGAGGTCATTGATCACGAGGTGAAGCCGCGACTCAGCAGCCTGATCGAGGTCTTGGTCATCGCCGCGGCAAAGGTCATCGACGCAGGTCTGTGGCACGCTGCCTTCACGAATTGCGCGTAACAGGAGGAGCCGCAGCTCCGCCCTTGTTTCGGCGTCCTCGGAGCGCAGCAGCGGCGTCGCGCGCTCAGGGAGGAGCACGTCGAAGTCGTTCCAGTCCTCCGACTTGTCGATCGGGGCGTGGTTGCTGATCGCATCCTGGACTGCGGCCGCCTCTTGAGCCAGCGCGAGATCGTCCTGAGGTGCTGGTCGCTCGACTTCGGCTTCCCACCCCGTCAGGTCGAATCCCGCTTCCTCGTTTTGCGTTGCGTCGGTCGGTTCTGGCTCACCGTCGACTTGCTGATTGGCGGCTGCGATGGCGCCTTGCGACAGTCCTTCGGTTTCGACGTAACCGAGGGGCTCGTCAGGGTGCGCCTGTGCCAGCGTAGAACCGCCCGGATCACTCTCCAGCAATCGGGGTGAGGTGGCGACGGGCGGCGCTAGGGTTTCGACGTTCGTGCCGACCGCGGCAATCGACGCCCCTGGCTCCGCGCCCCTGGACTCAAGAGGATCACCGCTGCACTCGTACCCGATCCCGAGCGCGGACTCAAGGATCTTTGCTGCGTCGTGCGCGCCCGCCAACTTGGCGAGCGTGAGTGCGTCAAGACCAGCTGCGTTGAGCAATCGGGCATCGGCTCCGGAGTCCAGCAACAGCCTGCACGTGCTCGCCCTGTTTCGCGACGCGGCGATCATCAGGGGAGTCAGCCCCTTGTCATCGCAGGCGTTGATGTCATCGCCTCTTTGGATGTGCAGCCGAACCGAGTCCTCAACGCCAGCCATTACCGCCATCTTGAAGAGGCGATTGAGCGGACGATTGCCTTCGGTCGGCTGGTCACTCACGCCATAGCCCCGGCATCAGGTGCGTATGGAGTTGTCTCGGCTTGAGGTCGACAAGAATTGCGGCGAACAGCGGTGCGCGACTCTTGGCGGCCTGGTTGGCCTGGTTTCCCTGTGGCCATCCCGGCTCTTGTGAGTGAGTGTTACAGCGAATTCTACCGGCGCACTCGCCTCGATAGCACGAGTGAAAGGGCTGGTGTCTCCGGCCTTGCATGGCTCGCGGAAAGTACTACATCAACCTGGCCTCGAATGCCGTGCTGCAGCCCCAGCCCGCATAATGCGGTTCATGTCCGCAATGCCCTCATCCTCGGCAGCGCTCTTCGGTTGGCGTTGGCGCAAGCCATCAGCTTGACCGACCTATTGCGCCTCTACGGGCGCCTCTGACTCCCCACCCAGCACGTCGCGCCGGCCTCGCCAGCGACAGAAAAAGCGGGTATCAAAGCGGGTATGAAACATGGATGTCTCGCAGAACATCCAATGAAATCAATAGGATAGAGCGCAAATGCTGCTGACGCTCGACCAGTTGCAGCACCTCTGGGATGTCGACTGGCTCGCACTGGGTGCCCGAGGTGACGGCCACGCGCTGCGCGACGCGCTGCTGGCCTGCCACGAGGAGCCTCAACGGCACTATCACACGCTGCGCCACCTTGCCGAGTGCCTGGCCTGGCTGGGCGAGTTGCGCGTCTTCGCGTCGCGGCCCGAAGTGCTGGCCATGGCGCTGTGGTTTCACGATGCGGTCTATGACCCCCAGCGCGCCGACAACGAGCAGCGCAGCGCCGATTGGGCCCGTGACGCGCTGCTGGCGCATGCAGTGGCACCGCACACCGCCCAGCGCGTGCACGACCTCGTGCTGGCCACCAGACACGATGCGCCCGCGGCCGGTACCCCGGGCGGGGCTGACCCCGACCGCGACCTGCTGCTCGACATCGACCTGGCCATCCTGGGCGCCGAGCCGACGCGCTTTTCCGAGTACGGACGGCAGATCCGGGCCGAATATGCCTTCGTGCCGCGCTGGATCTATCGCCGCAAGCGCCGCGCAGTGCTGGCCGGTTTCGCGGCGCGTGTGCCCCTGTATGCCACCGTGCCGCTGCGCGAGCGGCTGGAGGCGCAGGCCCATCGCAATCTTGCTCAGGCGCTCGGCGGAACGGTGTAAGCTCTAGGGGTTTTCCCGGACTCAGGCCCTGAAGCCATGACACATTGCCCTGCCCATGCCCCGCTGGCCGCCCTTGCCATGATGGCGGCACTGCTCACCGTGGCGCCTGCCAGCGCCCAGGCCAACGACGCCCATGCCCAGCATGCACCCGCGACCGCCAGCGCGCCGGCAGCGGTGTCCATCGACGGGGTGGTGCGCAAGGTGGACAAGGGCGCGGGCAAGTTGACGATCTGGCATGGCGACGTGCCGCAGCTGCAGATGGGGCCGATGACCATGGCCTTTCGCGTCAAGGACGCCGCCTGGCTCGACCGGTTCAAGGTCGGTGACAAGGTGCGGTTCCAGTACCAGCGCAGTTCGGGCGGCCTGACCATCACCGCGATCGAGCCCGCGCGCTGAGGTGCGCAGGCCTCGTCGGCCCGCCGTCGCAGCGCTGGCCTGGAAGGCGTGGCCGCTGCCGGGCATGACCATCGGCACATGGGCCGGCATTGCATGCACCGCGCCAGGGGTAGCGCTCCTATACTGGTCTCGCACCCAGCAGGCTTGCGCCGCGCGATCGCCGGCACTCCGGTGGGTGCGCTGCGGAGGTGCGCCATGAAGGCCGTACGCCTGGAACTGCTGCAGCAGATGCCGCTGTTTGGCGCCATCCGCGACGACGCATTGGCCGCACTGCTGGAGCCGGCCATCGAGACTTGCGTTGAACGCGGCCAGTATTTCTTCCGTGAGGGCGAGCCTGCCCAAGCCATGTATGTGCTCGAAAGCGGCCGCGTCAGCGTGTTGCGGCTGTGGCAGGGGCACGAACTGGTGCTGGGAACGCTGGGCGTGGGTCAGTGCTTCGGCGAGATGGCCTTGCTCGACCTGGCGCCGCGCAGCGCATCGGTGCGTGCCGATGTCGATTGCGCCGCCATTGAACTTCGCCCCGAACACTTGCTGGCGCTGTTCGAGCGCGACGCCGAGCAGTTCGCGCTCATCCAGATGAACCTCGCGCGCGAGATGAGCCGGCGCCTGCGCATCACCGACGACCTGCTGTTTCGCGCCCGCATGGGCGAGCCGGCCGACGCCCCGCCGCTGGACTGCCGGGCGGCGTGATCGGGGGAGCGGGCTGCGGGATTCGCGCTTGCGAACCGCCCGGTCATGCCCGCATCAGTGTGCTCTTGCCGAACAGGCTCTCGATCAGGTCCACCGCGAGCAGCGCTGTCTTGTTTCGCACGTCCAGCGCCGGGTTCAGCTCCATCACGTCCAGCGAGCCCAGGCGGCCGGTGTCGGCGATCATTTCCATGCACAGCTGCGCCTCTCGGTAGCTGGGGCCACCCATCACCGTGGTGCCCACGCCCGGTGCGATCTCGGGGTCGAGGAAGTCGACATCGAAGCTCACGTGCAGGTGCGTGTTGGCGTCCAGTGTGGCCAGCGCCAGCTCCATCGCGTGCCGCATGCCCATCTCGTCGATATAGCGCATGTCGAACACCTCCAGGCCGACTTCATGCACGAAGCGCTTCTCGCCGGCGTCGACCGAGCGGATGCCGATCTGGCGGATCCACTTCGGGTTGAGGGCGGGCACCTGGCCGCCGATCTCGATGAGTTCGCGCGGCCCGTGGCCGCACAGGCAGGCCACCGGCATGCCATGGATGTTGCCGCTGGGCGTGAGCACGTTGGTGTTGAAGTCGGCATGGGCATCGAGCCAGAGCACGCGCAGCTTCTTGCCCGCCTCGCGGCAGTGGAGCGCCACCGCACTGATGGAGCCCATACCCAGGCAGTGGTCACCCCCCAGCAGGATGGGCAGGCGTTGCACGGCCAGCTCGGCATGCACCGCCTCGTGCACCGCACGGTTCCAGGCCACCACCTCGCTGAGGTGCCGGTAGCCATCCACCGGCGGCATCCAGGGATTGGCCGGCCCGGCGAGATTGCCGCGGTCGACCACCTCCAGGCCGTGGCCCTCGAGGGTGGTCTGGATGTTGGCCACCCGCAGGGCTTCTGGCCCCATGCTGGCGCCGCGGCTGCCCGCGCCGATGTCGGTGGGGGCGCCGATCAAGGAGACACGCGTGTTCATGGCGCGCATTGTGGCGGCGCTTCGGGTGTCGATGCTGCTGGTTTGCCCGGCCGCCGCGCCGGAGTCGACGGCCTACTCGCGGCCCAGGCCGGTCACGCTGGTGGGCTACGACGACGATGCGATGGAGCCCTTTCTCACCCGCGATGGCCGCGTGCTGCTGTTCAACAACTCGAACGACCCCGCAGCGCAGACCGATCTGCATTGGGCCGAACGCATCAACGACACGACCTTTGCCTGGCGCGGGCGGGTGCAGGGCGTCAACACCGACGCGCTCGAAGGCGTGCCCAGCACCGACAACCAGAGTCAGCTGTACTTCGTTTCGCCGCGCGAGTACGCCAGCAAGCGGGCCACGGTACCCGAGGCCGACTGCACGGCGGTCGCGTGGAGTCACTGCAGCGCCTGCCAGCCTCATCACACTGGCTGGCGGCGATCAACACCGGTGCCCTGGAGTACGCCGCCTGCGGGTCGAACGACCGGCGCACGCTGCTGTTCACGCGCGCCGGCGACTCGTCCAACGGCGGCGCCCCATCGATCTGGATCGCGCGCCGCGCGACCTCCGACCAGCCATTCGAACCGCCCCTGCGCCTGTCGCGGCTCGATGGCTTCGTGGAGGCGCCGGCACTGTCACCCGACGAGCAGCTGCTGTACTACCACCGGCGCGATGGCCAACGTTGGCGGATCTACGTGGCCGAGCGCTGAACGGCAGGCGCCCGTGTCGGATCGTTCGGCCTGGAACGCATCATTGCATTCCTAAGTTGCTCAGTGACAAAGACCAAACCTACGTGGCTTGTACGAAGACATTTGCCAGAAACTGGGCAACCGAGTTCCATCTTGCCGGTCAGGGGCTGTAAGTGATTGGCAAGCAGCAGATGTTGCCTGCCATACGACTCGTACCTGTGCTGATCGCCGTAGGCCCAGACGGATGCCACCGGTCCTTGCGCAAGAATGCATCGATGCGGCGCGCCGCATTGCAGGGCTAAATGTCATCCGCGAACAGCCCAGTCTCCGTGGGCGTGGCGTCGAAACCGTAATGTTCTGCCAGGCGACTCCAGGCGTCCTCGGCGGTTTCGACGTAGTGGAACAGGCCGAGGTCGTTGGCGCTGATCATGCCGGTGTCCACCAGGTGCTGGAAGTCGATGAGCTTGTCCCAGAATGCGCGGCCGAACAGCAGGATCGGGCGGCGGCGGCTCTTGCCGGTCTGGATGAGCGTCATGGTTTCGAACAGCTCGTCGAGCGTGCCGAAGCCGCCGGGGAAGCACACCAGAGCGATGCTGCGCATCACGAAGTGCATCTTGCGCATGGCGAAGTAATGAAACTGGAAGCACAGCTCGGGCGTGATGAACGGGTTGGGCTCCTGCTCGTGCGGCAGCACGATGTTCAGGCCGATGCTCTTGCCACCCACCTCGTGCGCACCGCGGTTGCCCGCCTCCATGATGCCGGGGCCGCCCCCGGTCACCACATAGATGGGTGACTCGAGCGTGCGCGAGCGCTCGGTCACCAGTGCAGCGAAGCGCCGGGCCTCGTCGTAGTAGGCGCTCATCTGCACGGCCATCTGCGCGCGGCGCACGGCCTGTTCGTCGCCGTCCTCTCGGGCGACCTGGAGTTGCCGCTCGGCGGCCTCGGGCGACTGGATGCGGGCCGATCCGAAGATCACGATCGTCGACTCGATGCCCAGCTCGGCCTGCACCATCTCCGGCTTGAGCAGCTCGAGCTGCATGCGCACCGGTCGCAGTTCCTCGCGCAGCAGGAACTCGGTGTCGGTGAAGGCCAGCCGGTAGCTGCTGCCCGGGCCACCGTAACGGCTGGAGCGCGCCAGTGCCTCGGCTTCTTCCTGCGCGGTCGGGAAGTTGCGGGCGTGGAGCGGATCATGCGGCGTGTTCATGGGTGCAGCTTACGCCCAAAGCGTGGGCGCGCCGCGCCGCCTATCATCGGCGCCTGCAACCCCCAAACGCCCACCGAGGAGCACGCATGAAGTTCGAGACGCTGGCCGTGCATGCCGGCTACCAGCCCGACCCCACCACCAAGTCGGTGGCGGTGCCGTTGTACCAGACCGTGGCCTATGCCTTCGACGACACGCAGCACGGGGCCGACCTGTTCGATCTGAAGGTGGCAGGCAACATCTACACCCGCATCATGAACCCGACCACGGCGGTGCTCGAGCAACGCCTGGCGGCGCTGGAAGGGGGGATCGGCGCGCTGGGCTTGGCTTCGGGCATGGCCGCGGTCACCTACGCGATCCAGACCATCTCCGAGGCGGGCGACAACATCGTGTCGTCGTCCACCTTGTACGGCGGCACCTACAACCTGTTGGCGCACACGCTGCCGCAGATGGGCATCACCACGCGCTTCGCGGATCCGCGCAACCCGGCATCGTTCGAGGCGCTGATCGACGAGCGCACGAAGGCGGTGTACTGCGAGTCGATCGGCAACCCGCTGGGCAACGTCACTGACATCCGGGCGCTGGCCGACATCGCCCACCGCCACGGCGTACCGTTGATCGTCGACAACACCGTGCCCACCCCCTACCTGTGTCGGCCTTTCGAGCACGGTGCCGACATCGTGGTGCATGCGCTCACCAAATACCTGGGCGGCCACGGCAATTCCATCGGCGGGGCCATCGTCGACTCCGGCAAGTTCCCCTGGGCGCAGCACGCGGCGCGCTTCAAGCGGCTGAACGAGCCGGATGTGAGCTATCACGGCGTGGTGTACACGCAGGCGCTGGGCGAGGCGGCTTACATCGGCCGCGCCCGCGTGGTGCCGCTGCGCAACATGGGTGCCGCCATCAGCCCATTCAACTCGTTCCTCATCCTGCAGGGCATCGAGACGGTGGCGCTGCGCATGGACCGCATCTGCGAGAACACGCTGGCGGTCGCGCGCCACCTGCAAGGACACCCGAAGGTGAAGTGGGTCAACTACGCCGGCCTGCCCGAGCACCCCGACCATGCGCTGGTGCAGCGCACGATGGGCGGGCGTGCCTCGGGCATCCTCACCTTCGGGGTGGAGGGCGGACGCGAGGGCGGGGCGCGCTTCCAGGACGCGCTCGAGCTGATCACGCGACTGGTGAACATCGGCGATGCGAAGTCGCTGGCCTGCCACCCGGCGTCCACCACCCATCGGCAGCTGTCGGAGGCCGAACTGGCCCTGGCCGGCGTGACGGTCGATACCGTGCGGCTGTCCATCGGGATCGAGCACATCGACGACCTGCGAGCCGATCTCGATCAGGCACTGGCAGCGGTCTAGGGCCTGTTCACACGAAGCCACCCCCTGGTTTGGGCGATGGCGCTGCTGTTGTTCCCGCGTTAGGTTTGCGACGCATGACGATGCACAGCATGAGGGCGCATTCGCGCCTGGGTATCCTGGCCGGCGCCATCGTGCTGTCCAGCTGCGGCGGTGGCGACGGCGGGCAGGCCGTGACGGCGGCGGCCGCGAACCTGGCCGCCGGCGCCGGGCGGGTGGCAGAAGTGGTGACGCTCGAGCCGGCGACCACCACAGGCGACCCGACCCGTGCGCGTGCGTTGGCCACGGGAAGCGGCACCGATCCTGCCGTGCAACTGCTCGACTATGGCGAGAGTGTGTACGGCCAATACTTCCCCGGCCCCCAGACCACGCAGGAGTCAGCCGGCCTGACCTATCGCTATTACCCGGCCACAGGCGCCTACCTGCTGGTCGATGGCACGCAGCAGGTGTTCGTGATTGGCGGGCCGTTCGGCAACCAGGTGCTGCGCGTGGGCACCGTGACCGATTTCCTCGGCGCGGTGCAAGGCACGGTGACCGGGTTGACGACGTCCGGCCTGGTGCTGGCGCAGCAGGGGCAGGCGCTGACCATGCCGGCCGGCGCCACGACCTTCGAGTTCCCGATCTGGCTGCCCAAGGGCACTGCATATGACGTGCAGGTGCAGGCGCAGCCCGCGGGGCTGACCTGTGCCGTGCTGCGAGGGCAGGGCAGCGTGGGCGATGGCGGCGCGACGCCTGCCGTCGCCTGTGGGGTCGGCGGCGATCCGCTGGCGCCGTTGGACCCGGTGTCCGTCTCCGACGCCACCACCACTTATGCGATCGACCCCAGCGGCATCGCCCAGGCCGATGGCTACGGAGGTGACTCCGGTGCCGATGGCGGGGTGGGCGGCGCCGCGGGCGATGGGGCACCCCTGGCACGTGCGCGCGTGGGGCTCACCGATGTCGACGGCCGCAGTGTGGCCGGCCTCACCGATGCCAGCGGTCGCTTCCTGCTGCGCTTCCCGACCACGGTGTTCAAGCCGCCGTATGTGTTGCGTGCGGTCGACGGCAGCGGACAGGTCTACACCTCGGTGCTCACACAGGCCATCGGAGCGGGTCAGGCCCAATGGGCCAACATCAATCCATTGACCGACTGGGTGGTGTCCGAGGCGCTGGACGGCGCTATCGGCGGTACCGACAAGATCTTCGCCGGCGGCAGCATCCGCACCGACCGAGTGGCATCGGCGCTGGCCAGCCTGGTGACCGCGCTGAAGCCCGCCCTGGCAGCCGCCGGCGTGGCCGATGCGTCAAGGCTCGACGTGGTGCGCTCGCGCTATGCCTACGACGGCACGGGCCTGGACGCCATCCTCGACTCGCTGGACCACACCCGCGACCCGGCCACGGGCGCGACCCAGCTGCGCACCAAGCTGTCCACGGTGGCGCAGGATGCCACCGGCACCGAGCAGCCGCGGCTGGTCACGGCGGCGGCACCGTTGTCCGCGTCGTTGCTGGCGTTGCCTGGGACCGACACGCTCACGTTCGACAAGCTCACGCGCTGGACCGACGAGATGAATCGCTGCCTGGCGCTACCGGCGGCCAGCTACGGCGCGGATGCGGCCTGCTCCGATGCCGACGGCACGCGTCTCGTGCGCACCGACTACCGGCACAACGGCATGGACCTGCGCGAAGACATGCGCATGCTGTTCAGCGAGTACGACGGCAGTCCGGTGGCGGGCAGCCAGATGCGCAACCCGCGCATCCTGTTCGTCTCGCGCACCCCGGGCGGCAGCGTGGATGACCTGGCCTGGGTGCAGTTCACCGTGCTCCAGCCGTACGTCGGGCCGCGCGGCCCGAACGGGCCGATCGGTGGCGCCGTGGAGTATCCGGTGGTCAAGGTGTTCCGCCGCGATGGCGGCGGTGGCCAGGCCGTGGCCGGCAACTGGCGGCTGTATGGCAACCAGCAGGTCTACAGCATGGGCATCGAGCCCAGCTACTACCGCCTGACCCAGGCCAATCCGGCCCGGCAGGAGTCGGCTCCCAGCTATGTGCACTCGGCGCTGCGCATGGTGGCGCTGTCCTACCGCTGGGACCGCAGCCGCCAGGCCTGGGTGGACGCCGGCATCCGCGCGATTCGCGTGCGCGGGCCGGGCCTGCCCACCGCAGGCGTGGTGCTGGCGCCGAGTACCGCGTGCGGCGCGCAGGGGTACCTGGCTGTGCTCAACAAGACCGGTGACGTGCCCACGTCCAACACGACGACGGCATTCGTGCAGAACGATTTCAGGCTGGCTTCCGCCATGTTGGACGGTCGCCGCTTCTCGACGCCAGGCACCTACTGGCCCACGCGCGATATCGCCATCAACCGGATTCCATACCTCACCGACTTCTCGCCGATCCGGGCTTACAGCCAGTACTCGTTCGAGGTGTTTCTCAAGGGCAACGCTGGGAACACGCAGCCCGATGCCGTGGAGTACGCGCGCGTCCTGGCGCCGCTGATGGCGCCCGAGTCGGTGCTGAAACGGCCGCTGAACGACGTGATGGCATCGCTGCCGCTGGTGCTGCCTGGTGCCACGATGATTCCGGCGGGCATGGCCGCTGCCGTGAACTGGCAGAACTCGCCGCTGGCGGCGCCGGTGAGCACCACGGTGCTCTACGCCGAGGAGCGCGACCCGTCCCGGCCGACCGACCCCGCCAAGGGCATCCTGGTGCGAGCCAGCGTGCCTGGCGCGTATGCCACGCGTGGCGTACCCAGTGCGCAGCTCATGGTGGTGCCCACTTCCTCCGCCGATGCCAACTGCACCGGCGGGCGCATCCCCACCTACGACGGCGAGACCGGCACCTACCGCGAGGTCATGCTGTCGTCATACCAGGGACACGCCCGCGTGTTCAGCTCGCTGACCTGGGTTCGCTAGTGCCTGTTCCGCAGACGGGGCACTGCGGCAGGCGCGCGAGGCGGATTTCGGTCCACTCCATCGACCGTGCATCCAGCATTTGAAGCCGGCCCGCCAGCGACGTGCCCACGCCGGCCAGCAGCTTCAGCGCCTCGGCAGCCTGCACGGTTCCGATGATGCCCACCAGCGGTGCGAACACGCCCATCGTGGCGCACTGCACCTCCTCGAAGGTGGTGTCGGGCGGAAACACGCAGGCATAGCAGGGCGAGCCAGCATCGCGAGGGTCGTACACCGAGATCTGGCCGTCGAAGCCGATCGCGGCGCCAGCCACCAATGGCCGCCGATGCGTGACGCACGCCGCGTTGACCGCGTGGCGCGTGGCGAAATTGTCGCTGCAGTCGATCACCACATCGGCACTGACGACGGCCTGATCCAGCCAGCCGGCATCGGCGCGCTGGGTGATGGCGCGCACCTGTACGTCGGGATTGATCGCCGCGATGCTCTCGCGCGCCGACTCGGCCTTGGGTTGGCCCACGCGTGACAGGTTGTGGGCAATCTGCCGCTGCAGGTTGGTCAGGTCCACGCGGTCGTGGTCCACCAGCGTAAGCCGGCCCACGCCGGCGGTGCCCAGGTACAGCGCCACCGGCGAGCCCAGGCCGCCGGCGCCGATCACCAGGGCGTGGGACTGCAGCAGCCGCTGCTGGCCTTCGACGCCGATGTCGTCGAGCAGAATGTGGCGCGAGTAGCGCAGGAGCTGATCGTCGTTCATGGGTGCGAGCATAGTCGCGGCGCGGGACAGCCGCCGCCCTTATGATGCACGCGCCGCCCCGCACATCGGCAGGGCGGCCACCTTGCGCCACCCACCCCGGAGGCATCGCATCGCACCATGACCGGCCTGTCCACCCCCAAGCGCGCCGTGATCACCCTGGCTCTCGTGGCCGCATTTGGCGGCGCCTTGTACTACGCGCTGCGCGGGCAGCAAGCGCAACAGGCACAGCGGATCGAGGCCGCCGAAGTGGCACAGGCCGTGCCGCTCAAGGGCCTCATCGCGCTGGATGTGGAGCCGTTCTTCAAAGACCCGCGGGTCGAGAAGATCCTGGCCGAGCACAAGCTGCCCGTGGCCGTGAGCAGGGTCGGCAGCCGCGACATGGCGACCAAGGTGGCTGCCGGCTCCTCGCCGGACTTCTTCTTCCCCTCGGGTGTGGTCGCCGCCAACCAGGTGGTCGACGCCGCCCGCAAGGCCAATCTCTCCGTCGCGCAGAGCGCACCGTTTCATACGCCGATGGTCATCGCCTCGTGGGAACCGATCGCGAAGATCCTGGTGGGGAACGGCATGGCGCGGTCGCTCGGGCCGCGCACCTACGGCGTCGACATGGCCCGGCTCACCGAGGCGATGCTGGCCAAGAAGCGCTGGAAGGACCTGAAGGGCGCGCAGGCCTACGACGTCACGCGCAGCGTGCTGGTGTCTACCACCGATGTGCGGCGCAGCAACTCCGCTGCGATGTACCTTGCGCTGACCAGCCATGCACTCAACGGCGACCTGGTGACCGACCGCGCCACCGCACAGCAGGTGGCGGCAAAGCTCGCGGAGCTGTTCAAGCGCCAGGGCTACCAGGAGAACTACGTCAACGGCAATTTCGACGACTACGTGGCCATCGGCATCGGCAAGACGCCGATGGCCTTCATCTACGAGAACCAGCTGGTGCACTACGCGCTGCAGAAGAAGGGCATCGGCGCCGACATGGTGCTGCTGTACCCGCAGCCCACCATCGTCAACAAGGTGGTGTTCATCGCCTTCAACGAGCGCTCGAAGGCGCTGGCCGACCTGCTGGGCAGCCATGCGCAGCTGCAGGCCATCGCGGTGGAGTACGGATTTCGCGTGGCCGACGCCGAGCGCTTCGTGCAGGCCGTGCAGCCCACCGGGCTGGCGGTGGAGCCGCGCGTGACGCAGGTGGTGGATCCACCGGCGTTCGAACTGATGGCCGAGATGATCGACGTGGTGGCACGGGAGATGACGCAATGATGCTGCGACGGGCATTCGGGCGCGCCGTACTGGCGTTGGGGCTCGCTTCGATGGGCTGGCTGGCCGGCTGTGGTCGCAGTGAACCCGAGGCGCCGAAGACGGTGGTGCCAGCGGCGCCGACACCCGAGCAGCGCGAATTCAAGGTGCTGGCCACCAGCGACCTCAAGGACATCGAGCCGCTCGAGAAGATGGTGCTCGATGCCACTGGCGTGAAGCTCAAGTTCCGCTTCGGTGGCACGATGGAGAGCACCGAAGCCGTGCTCACCGGCAACGCCAAGGCCGACGCCGCCTGGTTCGCCAACGCCAAGTACCTTCTCAGCGATCTGCAGGGCCAGTCGCGGGTCAAGCTCCAGGAGAAGATCATGCTCTCGCCCATCGCGGTGGGCGTGAGCGAGTCTGATGCCAAGCGCCACGGCTGGACGGCTCCAGGCATCAAGCTCACCTGGAAGGACATCGCCAGCGCGGCGCGGGCCGGCAAGCTCACGTATGCGCTGTCCAACCCAGCCACGTCCAACCAGGGTTTCATGGCCCTGATGGGGGTGGTGGCCGCAGCCAGCCAGAAGTCCGAGGCCCTCACGGCGGCCGACGTCGACCGCGGCGCCATCGCCGACTTCCTGCGCGGCTACAAGATCCCGGGCGACAACTCCACCTACCTGTCCGAGCAGTTCATCGCGCACCAGGGCACCCGTGCCAACGCGTTCATCAACTACGAGAGCTGGCTGCTCAGCCTGAACGCATCGGGCAAGCTGCGCGAGAAGCTGCACCTGATCTACCCGCATGAAGGCGTGAGCAACGCCGATTACCCCTTCATGCTGCTCAACGAAGAGCGGCGCGCCGACTACATCAAGGTGGTGGGATATCTCAAGGGCGAGGCGGCGCAGATGTGGCTGGCGCGGCAGACCTTGCGCCGACCCATCGTGACCGAGTTCGCCACACGCGTGGAGGACATCCTGCCCAAGCAGGGCCTGCAGGTCGAACTGCCGTTCTCGCCCGATCGGGCGCTGGCCGATGGCCTGATCGCGGCTTACCTCAACGAGTTCCGCACGCCGATCGCCAGCACCTTCGTGCTCGACACCAGCGGCAGCATGCAAGGCGGCGGCCGGCGCCAGCAGCTGGTTCAGGCCATCCACTACATCGCCGGTGCCGACGCGTCGCTCACCGGGCGCATCGCCAAGCTTACCAACCGCGAGCGGATCTGGCTGCAACCCTTTGCGGACCAGCCCTATGGCCTCACCCGCTTCGACGTACCGGCGGGCAGCACCAGCGGCAAGGGCGTGGCGATACAGGCCGACAGCGAGGCCAAGCAGGCCGTGCTGTCCGAAGTGCGCGACTTTGCCGACAACCTGAAGATGACAGGCGGCACGGCGCTCTACGACGCAGTGCTGGTGTCGCTGCAGCGCATGCTCGAGGAGCGCAAGTCCAATCCTCGCTACCAGTACTCGGTGGTGGCCTTCACCGACGGCGAGAACAACAAGGGCCGCACGCTCGAGCAGTTCAAGCGCGACTACGCCGCCCTGCCCGAAGATGTACGTGGCATCCCCGTGTTCCTGGTGCTGTTCGGTGAGGCCAACGAGGCCGCGCTGAAGAGCATGGTGCAGGTGACCGGCGGACGCGTGTTCGATGCCCGCAAGACGCCGCTGTACGGCGTTTTCAAGGACATCCGGGCCTTCCAGTGACGTCGAGCGCCGGGATCCGCTGAAATGGGAGCCAAGCTGTTGCGCCTGATCGCGGCGCCGGCCCAGTGGTGCGGCCTGGGCCTGGCTGCCGCGGTGCTGGTGCTCAAGGGGCTGGGCCTGCTCGGCACGCTCGGCCTGGGGGTTGCGGTGCTGGGCTATGTGGCCGGTTTCGTGATCGGCGGCCTGTGGTTCGGCTGGCCGTCGACCCAGGAACCCGAGTGGGAAGCGCTGCAGTTCAACGACGAAGGCGATGCGCGTGCAGCCATGGAACGGGCACTCGACGGCGTGCGCCGGCTCACCGAATACAACCCGGAGAGCCGAATCCCGGCCAGCCTGCAGGCGCGGGTGCTCGAACTGTGCAAGGCGCTCGAGGGATTGCTCGACCAATGGGAGCGCTCCAAGGGCACGCTGTCGCTGCAAGACAGCTTCCATGCCCGCCACATCGCCATCCGCTACCTGCCCGAGGCCTTGAACACCTACCTGTCCATCCCTGCCTCCTTTGCGGCCACCCGGGTGCTCGACAACGGCAAGACGGCGCAGGACACCTTTCGCGACACCATCGCCGAACTCGAGGGCAAGGTGCGCGTACTCGGCGATGACCTTGCGGCGCAGGATGCGCATGCCTTCCTGGTGCACTCGCGCTTTCTCAAGGAAAAGTTCGGCACCCCTGCAGCGGCGCTGCCGCACGAGAGTGCCCGTTTGACCCGCCCCGAACCGAAGGACACGCCATGACCGATTCCGCGTCGCCCGCTCCCGCAGCCGCCACGGCCACCGCCACCGCCACCGCCACCGTGCCGGCGTTCTCACTCGAGCCGCCCGAAGTCATCCACCCGGTACCGGTGGAGCAGGTGCGCGAGGCCGTGCCGCTCAAGCCCGAAGTGCAGCAGCAGGTGGACGCGCAGGTGCTGCGCTTTATCGACGCACTGGCCAGCGAGGACCTGCACTCCGACGCCTTTCGCCAGCGGCTGGACAGCGCGTTTGCACTGGGCAAGGAGGAGGTTTCCAACGCATCGGCACTGATGCAAGGCCGGCTGATGCAGCGCAATTTCGTCGGTGTCGAGGATTCGCCCGCCTACAAGGCCATCGCCGAGATCCGTGCGCAGCTCGACGAGCTCAACCCTGGCAACGACGGCGACCTGATGCAGCCGCGCAAGCTGCTGGGCATCATCCCCTTCGGCAGCAAGCTCGAGGCCTACTTCCGCAAATACCAAAGCGCGGCCGAGCAGCTCAAGACCAGCATGGGCCAGCTCTACACCGCGCGCGACGACCTGCAGAAGGATGTGGTCGACATCGAGGCCACCCGCGGCAAGCTCTGGGAGGCGATGCAGAAGCTCGCCGCCGCGGCGCGCTTTGCCACCACGCTCGACGCACGGCTCGAGGAGAAGGTGAAGTCCCTCGAACCCACCGACCCAACGCGTGCACAGGCCCTGCGACAGGAGGTGCTGTTCTACGCGCGCCAGAACCTGCAGGACATTCAGACCCAGCAGGCGGTGTGCATCAACGGCTACCTCGCGCTCGACGTGCTGAAGAAGACCGGCCGCGAGATGATGAACGGTTGCACCCGCGTGGCCACCACCGGCATGAGCGCGCTGGCCGTGGCGCAGACCGTGGCGCGCGCCACCGGTAACCAGATCCGCGTGATGGAGATGCTGCAGGGCGTGAACGCGACCATCGGCAATCTGATCAGCGAGACCGGTCGCGCCTTGAACCAGCATGTGGACCAGACCACGCAGTTCGCGCAGAACCCCATGCTGGGCATCGAGAAGATGAAGGAAATGTTCGACCAGACGTTCCAGGCCATGGACGCGATGGACACATTCCGCGCCAAGGCCATCGACGTGATGGGTCAGAACAACCAGATCATCCGCGAGCAGATTGCGCGCGCCGACTCCTATGTCGACCGCACCCGTCAGCAACAGGCTCGCGAGGCCGCCGGCGGCTCGGCACTCGATGGCCCGGTGAAGCTGTAGCCTCAGGACTGGAGAGCGGCCGGCTCAGTGCGCCGCTGCCAACGCCCAGTCCAGCGCATCGTCCAGGCGGTCGTCGCCCCAGAAGATCTCCTGGCCACACACGAAGGTGGGTGAGCCGAACAGACCGAGCTCGCGCGCGCGGTCGGTCTGCCGCTGATAGGCAGCAATGCACTCGGCCATGCGCGCGGGCGCCAGCTCGGCTTCGTGGTCGTGGCCAGTGGATGCAATGATGGCCCTCAGCGTGGCCTCGTCACCCGGGTCACGGTGCTCGATGAACCATGCGTGGTACGCCGCGCGCGTGAACGCGGGGCACCAGCCGTCGAGCGCGGCACGCATGGCCAGGTGGTTGGCGCGCTCGTCCCGGTCGATGGGGTAGGGGGGCTCCCCCGCGAACGGCACGCCGAAGCGGCGGGCGCGGCGTTCCACGTCGCGCCACATGTAGCGCATCTTCACCGGCTTGCCCACGAACGGCGGGTTCTGCTGCTCGCGCATCAGCGTGCGCACGCTGAACGGCCGCCATACGAGCTCGACCCCGCGCTCGTGCGCCAGGGCCGCCGCGCGCCAGACCGACAAATGGCTGTACGTGCTGCCGATGAAGAAATAGAAGTCGAGGGTGGGCGACATGGCAGGCCACAGCATGCGCCGGCTGTGTGCTGTTGGCAAGCGCGGGGCGGTCTGGGCTAGGTCCAACGGCCTGAATGGCACCGAGGCACTGGCTGTGTCGCCAACGATTGAAGCCCGCCCGAGTCAAGGCCGCCGCGATCTTGCGAACCCGACAGTTGCGCTGCCATTGCCCAACTCGGAAACGCTTCCGCCACGCCTGGGGGGATTCATGACCGCGCCGCTCTGGACCGAAGATTGCGTGCCGCAGCCAGCATCTCTCGCACGTCATTGCGCTCGCTGAAACTCTGCCGATAGCTCGCTGGCACATTGCCCAGCGCCTGTCGAACCCAATCCACTCCCAGCGCCAGCGCCGCATCAGCTGTCCTCACATCGCCGCATTCGCTCGCGGTCTGATGGATCAGCGCGTAAAGCGTGGCCCGGTCCATGTCGAGACACGCGCTCGTGCGCGACGCGCGCAGCGCCTGTCGAGCATGCGCCGCCGCTTCGTCGCGCCGCCCCATTCGCCTGCAGCTGTCGGCCAGGCGAACTCGTGCATGCAGTGCGCTTAGCGCATGGCCCGTGGCTTGGCATTCGACCAGCAGCGCTTCGCAGGACGCGACGGCTTCAGCCGGCTCCGCCAGCGCGGCTATGGCCAATTGCAGCGCATGCCGATCATGCGGCTCCATGCGCGCGCCCGCCTCGTCCAACAGCGCCGCGAGCCGCGCGTGTGCAGCGCCGGGTTGTCCTGGGCGAATGCGCGACTCCAGGAGCGCGCGCGTGCAGCGCCGGCCCGCGGCTGCATCTTCGGCCAGCGGTGTCAACACCTTGGCCGCGCGCGCCGGCTGCCCGAGCCGCACGAAGAGCGAGGCCAGTCGATGCTCGGCCAGGGTGCGCCAGTCCTGCGGGCCATGCTGCTGCAGGTGGGTCAGGGCACCCTCCAGCACTGCCAGCGCCTCGCCGAAGCGCCCCGCGCTCGTGTAGTGGCTACCGAGTTGCACCAGCACGCTGGCTGCCATCAGGCTGGGCGGGTCGCCCATTCGGTGCCACAGCTCGAGCGCGCGCTCTCCTTCGGCTACGCCGTCGGCAATGCGGCCCAGCGTGTTCAGGCAGGTCGAGAGGTTGATGGTCTGCTCCATCTCCTCGCCCAGGTCACCCAGCTCGAGCGCAGCGAGTATTGCGCGCCGGGTCGCCCGCATCGCCTTTGCCGCATGGCCTGCCAGGTGGAGCACGTATCCCAGGCTGCCGAAGAAGTCGAGCCGGACTCGCAGGTCAGGGCAGCGGCGTGCAGACGCCGCATGCGCAGTGATCAGCTCGCGCCCTTCTTCGATGCGGCCGGCCAGCGCCAGGGCCAGTGCGTGCCAGGCGATAGCAGTGAGCTCGCCTGGCCGCTGGCGCAGGCTGCGCGCCAGCGCCAGTGCCTGGGCAGACGGGACCAGAGTATCCTCGCCGCGCCCTTCGTTGAGCTGGGCACGACACAGCAGGTTCAGTGCGTGCAGGCGCTGAGCCGGCGCCTTTGCCAGGTCCAACAGCTGGTTGAGCCGTCGGGCCAGTGCTGCGGTGTCTTCGGTCACCATGGCCACGCGTGCCGCTTCGGCGCGCGCTGCCCACGATTGCAGCGTCGATGCGTCGCCGCCCAGGCGATCGAGGCACAACGCCGCCTGCTCCCACAGGCGCACGGCATCCATAGGCCGAGTCTGGCGCCACGCCAGGCGGGCCATGGTCGCCAGGTGGCCGGCCGCCTTGTCCCAGTTCTGCGCCTCGAGCCAATGCTCGACTTGCTGAGCCGGCGGCGCCCCTGCGCGCTCGAGATGCACCGCCAGGCGCGCCTGCATGCGGCGTGTGCTGACTTCGTCTATCGATCGGCGCACGGCGTCGCGCACGGCATCGGGCATCACGCCGGCTTCGGGCAGCCATTGCCCGGCCTGCAGCGCCTGCCAGTCCTGCAGCACGTCGTGCGTATCGCGCCCCAACACCTCGGCGACCAGCGCCGCTGTCGCCAGCGGACCTGCCAGCGCTGCCAGCTGCAGGACCGACTGCGCACGTTGCGGAAGCTGCCCGAAGCGCCGAGTCAACAGATGGATCAGGCGGTCGTAGCCCAGGTGTCCAGCATCGACGCTGTCGCGTCCCGCCCAGGCGCCCGAGTCGCTGCGCAGCAGCTCCAGCAAGACATATGGGTTGCCCCCTGTGTGTCGAACCAGTGTGCGGGTTGCATCGGCCATTTGGTCCGCCTCAAGCCCCGGCAGCCGCAGGTCACGCAACAAGGCGCTGACAGCCGCGGAAGACAGCGGTGTGAGCGTGATCTTCGCCACCGCGTCGTTGCGCGTCAGCCATGCCTGCAGGCCGACATGGGCGTGCGGTTCGCGCGCCGTCATCAGCACCTGCGGGCGCTCAGGCCCGGCATAGGCCATCCAGGCCTGCAAGGCCTCGAGCGATGCGTCGTCCGCCCACTGCAAGTCATCCAACACCAGGCAGGGCGAGGTGGGCGCCCAGGCCTCGGTCAGCGCAGCGCGCAGTCGAAAAGGTTCGAGAGGACCGCCTTCGATATCGGGCAGGCCGCCATCCCAGTCGGCGACGATCCGCGCCAGCGTGCGACGCGCTTCGGTGCCGAGCGACGCGGGCGCGGTTACCGTCGTGCGCAGGCATCGTTCGAGAAAGGCGTAGGGCAGATTGAATTCGGACTCGTGCGCTTTGACGACACAGCGAGCCCCGTGGGCGGCTGCGAAGTCGGCTGCCAGACGCGTCTTGCCGATCCCGGCCTCGCCGAGGATGATCACCAACGCTCGGCGCTGCCAGGCCTCTTGCATCTGGCGCCAGCTGGTCTGCCGACCCACCAGGCGAGGCGGCGCGGCCAGGGCCGCCTGGGTGGCGTCCCAGATGCTGCGGTCGCCAGGCAGACCACTGCGCTCGATCAACTCGGCCAGCGCGCGCGTCTGCTCATCGGGCCCGACGCCAAGCAGTTGCTTTAGCCGTGTGCGGCAGCGGGTGTAAGCCGTCAAGGCCTGGGAGCGGTCGCCCAGCAGGTAGTGCAGGCGCATGCAGCGCCGGTGCGCACGCTCGCTGCCAGGGTTGCCGGCGAGCAGCCGCTCGGCCAACACCACGGCATCGCCCATGCGGCCCTGAGCCTCGGCGGCCTCTGCGGTGCGCTCGAGCGCAGCGGTGCGCGCCGCCGCCCACCGGTCTCGCCACGACAGCACACGTTCGTGCAACGCGTCTAGATCCGAGTAGTCCAATGCGCCAAGTAGGCCGAAATCGGTCCAGTCGGCGGCTATCGCGTCGGGATGCAGATCGTGCTCAACCCCGGCCACCAAGGTCAAGGGACCATGGTCGCTGACCAGTTCCTGCCCGGCCCGTTGCCGCAGACGGTAGAGGCGGGTGCGCAAACTGGCTGCTGCTTGGGCAGGTGGCGCGGCAGGCCAAAGCACGGCCGCGACCTGCGAGCGCGGCTGAGGACCGTCGAGCACCAGCATGGTCAGCAGGGCGGCGTC
>Ga0154020_10001012_pt1 | contig 34731 bp, 32 predicted proteins | sample Klosneuvirus_201_FD_109709 | JGI IMG/M metagenome (GOLD analysis project Ga0154020, IMG submission 109709) | Active sludge microbial communities from wastewater, Klosterneuburg, Austria - Klosneuvirus_20160825_MG | ecosystem: Engineered > WWTP > Aerobic digester > Activated sludge | place...
AGGGTTTTGCCGCTACACGCACCGAAGAGATTGCTAAAGAGGCAGGAATAAACAGAACCCTACTCCATTATTACTATCGCGATAAGCAGACGATTTTCAATCTCATCTTTGAAACACGGTTCAAAGAATTTTTCAAAGGGCTGTTTGTAATCTTTGAGGCAGACAATATTTCATTGTTTGAAAAGATAGAACGCATGGTGGATCATGAGATCACTACACTTTCCAAACATCCGCACATGGCTCGATTCGTAATTACGGAAATCGCGCATGAACCTAATCTTCTAGTTGAGCATGGAACCAAACTGGGCCTTAATCCCCGGGTTATGATTGCCGCATTTGAAAAATTAGTAGTCAAAGAAGTAAGCGAAGGAATAATCAAGCCTATTGAAGGAAGACAGTTACTAATTAATATCATGTCGTTGTGTATCTATCCCTTTGTAGCAAGCCCAATTATACAAACCATGATGAGTTTGAATGAATCTGAGTTTATTCAACTGACGGAGCAACGAAAAAAACAAGTGAGTGAATTTATTATCAATGCAATAAAAAAATGATTGAGCCATGCGTTTAACATTCTTCTTCGTATTATTTCTTGGCGTAACTATTCAGACACAGGCACAAACCTTAACCATTGAAGACTGTTATGAGAAAGCGAGACAGAACTACCCAATCATAAAACAGAAAGAATTAGTTTCTAAGAGCAAGGAGTTTTCCATAGCTAACGTTCAAAGCGGTTATCTTCCGCAAGTTACGTTAAACGGGCAAGCCACTTACCAGTCGGATGTTACCCGTTTGCCGGGATCAGCCATGTTGGTTGAGCCTCTTTCCAAAGATCAATACAAACTTTATGTTGAATTGAATCAAGCTATTTACGATGGCGGAATTACCAAGCGAAACAGTGCCATACAAGAAACCGTGGCGCAGGTAGAAGATCAGAAAATTGAAGTTGAACTTCATAAAATTAAGGATCGCATCAACCAGATATATTTTGGTACTCTTTTGATCAATGAACAATTAATTCAGAATGAAATAGTGCAAAAAGATTTAATGGCCAACCTTTCAAAAATGGAATCAGCCATTCGAAATGGTACTGCCTTTAAAACGAATGCGGATATTCTTCAGGCCGAAATACTAAAAACAGATCAACGCAAAGTTGAACTAAAATCTGCACGCAAAACGTACTTAGAAATGTTGGGCATGTTTATTCATGAAACGCTTAGCGAAAGCGCGTCACTTCAAAAGCCTTCGTTTCTGGTTGTTACGGAACAACCGTTAATAACCCGACCAGAAATTCAACTTTATAAATATCAAAGTCAATTATATGTTGCTCAACAACAACTTACCAACACACGCATAGCACCGCGTGTTAGTTTATTTGCGCAAGGCGGCTATGGTAGGCCTGGGTTAAATATGCTTCTCAATCAATTTGATACGTATTATTTGGGGGGCATTAGATTAAGCTGGAACGTAAGCGGCTTCTATAATTCCGGTCGTGAAAAGCAACTTCTGGATTTAAATCTTCAATCGCTCAACCTGCAGCAGGAAATATTTCTATTTAATACCAACTTGTCATTAAGACAGCAATCCGCAGAGATCAATAAGTTGGATGAACTTTTGGGAATCGATGAAAAATTAATTGAGTTAAGAAGCCGGATAAAAAACACGGCTAAAGCTCAATTAGATAACGGAGTGATTACCGCCAATGATTATTTGCGCGAATTAAATGCAGAAGATCAAGCCAATCAAAATTTAATAGTTCATCAAATACAAAAACTGATGACACAATATACTCAACAGGTTACTTCAGGAAATTGAAAACAAAGTTCGATATGAAAATCAAATATTTCTTAGCTGCACTCCCTCTCATAGTTTTATCATGCAATCAAAATGATTCTCAATTTGATGCGACCGGAAATTTTGAAGCTGATGAAATTATTATCTCAGCCGAAGCTTCTGGTAAAATCCTTCGACTCGATATTAATGAGGGCACAGAACTGAAAGAGAAGGCTGTCATCGGCCTTATTGATACAACACAGCTTTTTTTACGCAAAAAACAAGTAGAATATTCTATTCGCGCCATCAATGCAAAGCAACCGAATGCCACTGTGCAATTGGCTGGAATAACCGAGCAAATAGAAACAGCTCAACGCGAAAAGAAACGAATTGAGAATCTACTTAAAGATGATGCGGCTACCCAAAAACAATTGGACGATATGAACGCGCAGCTTGATTTGTTGAAGCGCCAATATGCAGCGACTCAATCTACGCTTACCATTACAAAGCAATCACTGCAAAGTGAGACGTTACCGATGAAAGCTCAACTAGAGCAACTGGAAGATCAGATTAGAAAATCACAAATCGTCAATCCGATTAATGGCACCGTGCTGACTTTATACACCAAAAAAAACGAAGTTGTCAATCCCGGCAAAGCACTTTACAAAATTGCCGATTTGAGCACTATCATTTTACGCGCTTACATTTCGGGTAGTCAACTGTCGCAGATAAAGCTTGGACAAACTGTTGAGGTTTTTGTTGACACTACTAATGGAGAGTATAAAAAATATTCAGGCACGATTGCCTGGGTTTCGGATAAGGCAGAGTTTACCCCTAAAACAATTCAAACAAAAGAAGAGCGGGCTAACCTAGTGTATGCTGTAAAGATTAATGTGAAGAACGATGGCTATTTGAAGTTGGGTATGTATGGCGAGTTGAAGTTTAATTAATGAAAGCAGTTTTAGTAAAAGGTATTCAAAAAACATTTAAAGTTGAGAAGTCAACCGTTACAGCTTTGCGCGAAATTTCTTTCGAGGTGGAGCAAGGCGAGTTGTTTGGTTTAATTGGTCCAGATGGCGCTGGGAAGACAACGCTTTTTAGAATTCTTACAACGCTTATGTTAGCCGATAAAGGCACAGCTTATGTAGACGGACTTGATGTAGTTGCTGATTATAGAGCAATAAGAAAACGTGTAGGTTATATGCCCGGTCGATTTTCCCTTTATCAGGATTTAACGGTGGAGGAAAACCTTCAATTCTTCGCTACATTATTTAATACATCTATTGAAGAGAACTATGATTTAGTTAAAGACATTTATGTTCAGATAGAGAAATTTAAAACCCGAAAGGCAGGAGCACTGTCGGGAGGGATGAAACAAAAGCTTGCATTAAGTTGTGCGCTGATTCATAAACCCTCAGTTTTATTTTTGGACGAACCAACAACGGGTGTTGATGCGGTTTCTCGCAAGGAGTTTTGGGAGCTACTTCATAATCTACAACTGCAGAAAATAACGATACTAGTATCTACACCTTATATGGATGAAGCCGATTTGTGCGATCGGGTTGCCCTCATTCAAGATGGGAGCATTTTGGATATAGAAACACCAAAAGGGATCACTAAAAAATTTGAAGATACACTTTGGTCCGTGCGTACAACCAATATGTATCAATTATTGATTGACTTAAGAAATCAACCCGAAGTAAAATCCTGCTTTCCATTTGGACAAGCGCATCACATAACATTTATAAATAATAATCAACTCGTTGATGATATTAAAGACCGGTTGGTGTTATTGGGACACACAGGTATAAAGTTTGAAAAAATTGAAGCGAGCATTGAAGATTGTTTTATGGAATTAATGAGCGAGGCAAAAAGATGAAAGCAATCTCAGTCCAAAATCTTACTAAACAGTTTGGCGAATTTACAGCGGTAGATCACATAACGTTTGATGTAAGTCAGGGCGAGATTTTTGGTTTTCTGGGTGCAAATGGTGCTGGCAAAACAACAGCTATGCGTATGTTATGCGGACTTTCCATGCCAACAAGTGGTGAAGCAACAGTGGTCGGTTACGATCTTTACAAATACGCTGAAGAAATTAAAAAGAGCATCGGCTACATGAGCCAGAAGTTCTCGCTTTATGAAGACCTTACTATTAAAGAAAACATTCGGTTTTATGGCGGCATTTACGGATTATCAAATTTGCAAATCAAAGAGAAAACAGAACGACTAGCAATCTCATTAAGGATAGAAGATAAGCTTAATACTTTGGTTCGGTCGTTGCCATTAGGGTGGAGGCAAAAGCTTTCTTTTTCTGTGGCCATGATTCACGATCCTAAAATTGTTTTTTTGGATGAACCCACAGGTGGAGTTGATCCCATTACACGCAGAGAATTTTGGACAATGATTTTTGAAGCAGCCAGTCGTGGCACTACTGTATTTGTCACCACACATTATATGGATGAAGCAGAGTATTGCAACCGGGTTTCCATTATGGTTGACGGAAAAATTGCTGCCTTAGGCGCTCCGGAAGAATTGAAAGTTAAATTTTCAGCAAAAGATATGGGTGAAGTGTTTTTGCAATTGGCAAGAGGTGCAAAACGTGGAGATGATTAATGATTGTTGTTCGTTGATGGTTAATCGTTCTTCGATAAGAATAACTAGTCAGCAAATAACGAACAGCCAACAACAAAACGAATGAAGCAGTTTCTATTTTTTATAAGGAAAGAATTTTTGCACGTGTGGCGTGATAAGCGCACCATGCTTATTCTATTTGGCATGCCCATCATGCAAATTTTGATTTTTGGATTTGCCCTCACCAATGAAGTAAAAAATACGCGCATTGGCATTTTGGATAAATCAAAAGATGAAACCACAATCGCTATCATTCATCAATTACAAGCCAGCCGTTACTTTGATGTGGTAGAAAACATTTCTGACAACTCAAAATTAGTTCCTTCCTTTCAGGCGGGAGACATAAAGCTTGTTGTTGTCTTTCCGGAAAACTTTCAAGAACAACTTTTGCAGAGCAATACTGCGGCTGTGCAATTAATAGGCGATGCCACCGATCCAAATACAGCCAACACGTTAATCAATTATGCTACAGCGGTTATACTTGATTATCAAAGTAGCCTGCGCAATCGTCCGCCTCTGCCGTACACGATAAATACCGAAACCCGCATGTTGTACAATCCGCAATTGAAGGGCTCTTACAACTTTGTGCCTGGTGTTATGGCTATGGTACTTATGTTGGTGTGCGCAATGATGACATCTATTTCGATTGTGCGTGAAAAGGAAATGGGAACGATGGAAATAATTTTAGTATCGCCTATTGTACCAATACGAATTGTGATTGCGAAGATGGTGCCTTACTTTTTGCTATCGGCAGTAAACATTGCAAGCATTTTATTGCTGAGTGTTTATGCATTGGATGTACCGATTCGTGGAAATTTGACTTTGTTAGTTGTAGAGTGCTTGATGTTCACGGTTACCGTGCTGGCGCTGGGCTTGCTAATTTCTTCCATCTCTAATTCACAAGAGGTTGCCATGTTAATTTCTTTAATGGGTCTTTTTCTTCCCACTATTATGTTGAGTGGTTTTATGTTCCCGATCGAAAACATGCCATTAGGGCTTCGCATATTTTCTAATATAGTACCCGCAAAATGGTTCTACATCATCGTACGCAATATCATGATAAAAGGTGTTGGGTTTGAATATGTGTGGAAGGAGACCTTGATTTTATTGAGCATGACCGTGTTCTTTATGGCTATTAGTATCAAGAACTTTAAAACCCGATTGGAATGAGAGCACTTCTTATTTTATTGGAAAAAGAGTTCCGTCAGATATTCCGCAACCCGGCCATTTTACGCATGATGTTTATGATGCCGGCTGTTCAATTGCTTATTATGCCCTTGGCAGCAGATTATGAAATAAAAAACGTGAAGGTGTGTGTGGTTGATTATGATCATTCAACGTACTCTCAAAACTTAATCAATAAAATTACTTCAACCGATTATTTTACGTTGATCGACTATACCGATTCGTATGAAAAAGCGTTAACGCATGTTGAGCATGATGAGGCAGATCTTATTCTTCAGATTCCTCCCGACTTTGAAAAAGACATTGTTCGGGAAGATAGAGCCGAACTTTTCCTTGCTATAAATGCTATCAATGGAGTAAAAGCAAATCTGGGTGGTGCTTATCTGCGTTCGGTAATTAATGATTTTAATAGAGAAGTGCGTTTACAATGGCTGCAACTACCTCGGCAAAATCCGGAACCAGTTATTGAGATTGCTTCTATTAATTGGTTTAATCCTTTAATGAATTATCGGTTTTTTATGGTGCCCGGCATTTTGGTGATTCTTATTACTTTAGTGGGCGCATTTCTTACAGCATTAAATATTGTTAAGGAAAAGGAAATTGGTACAATTGAACAAATCAACGTAACGCCCATACGCAAGTATCAATTTATTTTGGGGAAGCTAATACCTTTTTGGGTTTTAGGTTTTGTTGTGCTTACAATCGGGCTATTAATATCTAGAATAGCATACGGTATTGTACCACTAGGAAGCTTACTGACCATTTATATTTTTACGGGAGTCTATTTGATTTCTATTTTGGGATTGGGACTATTGGTTTCAACCTTTGCCAACACGCAGCAGCAAGCTATGCTCCTTTCTTTTTTTATGATGATGATTTTTATTTTGCTGGGCGGATTATATACTTCAATTGACAGCATGCCTCAATGGGCACAAACCTTTACAAAATTTAATCCCGTTACCTACTTCATTGAAGTGATGCGCATGGTTGTATTGAAGGGCAGCAGTCTATATGATATTAGGCTTCATTTGTTAAAGGTGCTGTTCTTCGGATTAATCTTCAATGGGCTTGCGGTATGGAACTATCGTAAGCGCAGTTAGTGTACACTTTTGCAAAACAAACTGTTCACTTTTCAACAGTTTAGGACAAAAGGAAACTGTGACCCTGTCTTATTTGCTCTATTTGGCACATTTAAGCTTTATGAAATTTTTTGAATGATTTTTGTGACATAGTTTGAAACGCCAAAACTATGAATCGTTCCTCATCCATTCTCATCGCCATCATTCTTGTTTTTACATTTCCGCTTTGGTTCGGATTAGGCATGGGGTTTATAGGATTAGTATTTGGTTTGATCGGTGGAGCTATCGGTATTGTAGTAGGGCTTTTCGCTGCCGTGATTGGCGTGTTTACCGGAATTTTTAATGCAATCTTTCACGGCATTTTTGGGTGGGGTCATCACGGAAGTTTTTTTCCACACATGCATTTTAATGGATTCTTTTTCCTGTGCATGCTCATCGTGGTTGCCTTACTTATTTCAAAACGAAATAAAAATTAGGAACTAAGAGGCTGAAGGATGTGATCAGCATAAAAATCTATTTGATCGCGCTAAATTTCTTAAGCAGGCACCGAATATCAGATCCTTGTATTTTCCAGCTATAAGAAAGCAGGCTCAGGCTTAATTCTTTTTCAACTTATCAAATTTGCTTTGAGATTCCTTTTTAGGAAACACATTATCGCTTGTTTTTACTTCGCCCGTTTCGCCTGTGGGATCAATCACCATACCAACTACTTCCTTCTCCTTCACAAAAACTTTCTTAACTTCAGTTTCATTCAAGCGCCAGATTTCGGCAGGTAATTTTTCAATTTCACGACTGCCATCTTTAAAGGTCCACTCTATTATAACAGGCATTACCAAACCACCGTTGTTCTTTAGTGTTACCTCATAAATGTTTTTATTCTCCAATTGCTTGCGCACAGCACCGTCATCTAATTTGTTGCGGAATTCACCATAAGCATTATCGGGCGTGTTGATCATTGTAAATTCTTGTGGGCCGTTGCTAAAGTCCGTTGCTTTAACTTTTGTGTTATCGGCAGCAAGATCACCCTTCTTCGTTTTTACGTTTTTATTTTCAAGGTCTTTGGTTTCCGCTTTTACTTTAAACCATTTTACATCATCCACCTCTACATCCACATTGTCAACGGAGTAAAACCAACCTCGCCAAAACCAATCTAAATCAACAGCCGAAGCATCTTCCATGGTGCGGAAAAAATCGGCCGGCTTGGGATGTTTAAATGCCCAACGTTGGGCGTACTCCTTAAATGATTTGTCAAACAATTCAGGGCCCATTACAGTTTCGCGCAATAGCGTAAGAGCAGCAGCGGGTTTACCATAGGCATTCGCCCCAAAATCTCCGCCAGGTATATCATCCGATTGCCACATAATCGGGCGCATCATGTTTTTATCGCCACGCATATAACCGGCCATTCCTTTGGGCGAACCCCAGTTTATATTCACATCAGGGTAGCGCACGCGCTTGGTCTCTCTTTCCAAAAAAGAATTCAAGCCTTCATCCATCCAACTCCACTGACGTTCGTCTGAATTCACAATCATAGGAAAAAAGTTGTGGCCAACTTCATGAATGATTACGCCCACCATTCCTTCATAGATGCGTTGCGAGTAGGTGCCGTCTGGCTTTGGCCTTCCACCATTAAAACAAATCATGGGATACTCCATTCCTTGGTTAGCAGTATGAACCGAGTAAGCGGTTGGATATGGATAATCAAATGTTCGTTCAGAATAAACTTCCAGCGTATTCTTAATAGCCATAGTTGATTCCTTTGCCCACAGCGGATTTCCTTCTTTTGGGTACAGCGATTGAGCCAATGGAGTTTTATCTCCGGCCTTCACTGCCATAGCATCCCAAATAAATTTACGCGATGTTGCAAACGCGAAGTCACGAACATTCTCTGCATAAAAATCCCACGTGCTTTTCTTTTTTGATTTTGATTTTTCGGCCTTGCGCGCTTCATCTTCTGTAACTATGAAAACCGGTGCGTTAAATGTTTTCTTTGCTTTTTCGAAGCGCTCAATCTGTTGTTTGGTCAATACATCTTTTGGGTTTTGAAGCATACCGCTTGCGCCCACAATGTAATCGCTCGGTACAGTAATGCGCACGCGATAATTTCCAAAGACCAACGCAAACTCACCTTGTCCTATAAACTGTTTATTTTGCCAGCCTTCATAATCATCGAACACACACATGCGTGGAAACCACTGCGCAATGGTATAAAGTGCATTGCCATCTTCCGGAAAAAATTCATACCCACCGCGCTCGCTAAACTTCATCCGGTCTTTTTCTACATAACTCCACTCTACTTTAAAACTATATTTCTCTCCTGTCTTCAGGGTGCTTGGCAGATCAACGCGCATCATGGTAAGGTTGATGGTGAATTTAAGATCATTGCCTGTCGCAGCATCTTTTACGGATTTGATCTTAAATCCACCATCGTAACCATAGGAGTCTGATGATAAAGGGAAAAACTTCAAGGGTATAGAATCCCGAACGCGATTGGTTTCGGTTTTGTCAGTCATGTTTCCGTTGGAAAGATTATTCTGATCTAACTGCAACCATACATAGCGCATAACCTCAGGCGCATTGTTATAATACGTAACGGTTTCCTTTCCGGTAATTACCTGTGTGTCTTCATTAAGATCAACATCAATATCATAATCGGCTCGTTGCTGCCAGTAATTTACGCCTGGTGCCCCCGAAGCTGTGCGATAACTATTTGGCGTTGGTAATTGCTGATCAAGTTGCTCAAACTTTCCTTGCCATTTCTGTTGCGCTTCCACTGAAAACTGACCTCCAATCCACAAAATGATAAACAGTATTTTTTTCATAATAAAATTCTCAATAGTTAATTCAATTACTTCTCTGAAAAATCTAACCGGGTATGAAACACATCCAAAATAACTACATCTTTTTCTAAAACCTGGTAGACAATTTTATAATTCCATTTAAAAAATCTTCTAATGTTTAGTTGATTAGAAAGTTTTTTTGCTGTTAGTAGAATTTCACTCTTACCTTTTTTGCTGCTGAAGGTGAATCTTCTTTAATAAACTCACAGAATTTGGCTAAGGATTTAGCTGCTCGTGCCGTCCAGACTACCTGTTTACGCTTCAAGCAGTTTCCATTTCTTCCTGACTCACCAAACGCCCACTTTTATATTGTGCTAATGATTTTTTTACTTCTTTGCGATACTGTTCTACAGTAAGCGGTTTAAATGAAGAGTTATAGCCAACTATTCTTTTGTCATTTTTTGATATTTGCTTAACGTAGGTCTGTATCTTTTGAAGAGCTTTTCGATCTTGGGTATTTGCCACCTGTTGAAGAAGCGCTGATTTTAACTCTGCAGTCGTAGACATATCTAAACTTTTTTCAAAATTACAAATTTCAACTTAATTCAATTTTTTTCTGACAAACCTCCTACTTCCCTTTCTTTTTCAATTCATCAAACTTAGTAGGCTGTGTTACTTTCGGAAACACATTGTTTTCTATGCTAATATCTGCGGTTTCTTTTAAAGGATCGATCACCACATTTACAACTTCTTTATCCTTAGCAAAAACCTTGGTTACTTTAGTTTCATTCAGGCGCCAGATTTCAGCCGGCAATCTCTCAATTTCCTTGCTTCCATCTTTGTAAGTCCACTCAATAATTACTGGCATCACTAAACCACCTTTATTGGTTAATGTAATTTCATAAAAGTTTTTGTTTTCCATTTTTGAAATCACGGCCTTGTCATCTAATCGATTTTGAAACTCACCATAGAAGCGATTGTCGGTTGGCAACACGCTAAAATATTCTGGCCCCTGACTGAAATCAGCTGGCTTACCATCACCACCATTTTTACCGGAAGCAAGATCGCCCTTCGTTGCTGTTTTGGTTTTGTTCTCAAGAGTAGTTTGGTCTTTGCGCACTTTAAACCACTTTACATTATCCAAAGACATGTCGCAATTATCAGTTGTGTAAAACCAACCTCTCCAAAACCAATCCAGATCAACTGCCGATGCATCTTCAAGCGTTCTGAAAAAATCTGCGGGCTTAGGATGTTTGAAGGCCCAGCGTTGTGCATATTCTTTAAAGGCTTGATCGAAAAGTTCTGGCCCCATTACGGTCTCGCGTAAAATATTAAGAGCCGTAGCACACTTTGCATATTGTTCGTTTCCAAAATTAGAACGTACTACCGATTCGGAATTAACCATTAATGGTCGCTGCAAATCCGGATTGCCCTTCATGTAGGGAACTATGTTGGCAGCCGGTCCTCGGCCTATTGGTTTGTCAGGATAATTTTCAACCTCCGTGCGATATTGAACAAAGGTGTTTACCCCTTCGTCCATCCAGGTAGTTTGACGTTCGTCATTGTTGATGATCATTGGAAAAAAGTTATGACCTACTTCATGAATGATTACGCCAATCATTCCCCACTTCAAACGATCTGAATAGGTGCCATCCTTAGCTGGTCTTCCAAAGTTGAAACAGATCATTGGATACTCCATACCTAATGAAGCAGCATGCACAGAAGTTGCCTGTGGATATGGATAATCGATAGTATATTTTGAATAGGTTGAAATTGTATTTTTAACCGCCATAGTTGATTCCTTTTCCCACAAAGGATTTCCTTCCTTAGGATAATAAGACATGGCAAGCGGAGTTCCTTTGCCAATCTTCACAGCCATGGCATCCCAGATAAATTTTCGAGAAGTAGCAAATGCAAAGTCGCGAACATTCTCTGCTTTGAATTTCCAGGTCTTCTTTTCTTTAGATTTTGTTTTCTCTCTTTTCACGGCCTCTTCTTGCGTGCAGATAACCACGGGCTTATCGAATGTGGTTTTAGCTTTTTCAAACCGAGCATATTGTTCTGGTGTTAAAACTTCTTTTAGGTTTTGTACCATGCCTGTTCCGCCAGCAACAAAATCAGCTGGAAGCGTAAGGTTCACATCGTAGTTACCAAAAGTTAGCGTAAACTCACCTTGCCCTAAAAATTGTTTGTTCTGCCAGCCAACCACATCATCATACACACACATGCGCGGAAACCACTGTGCTATGATGTATAAGTAATTTCCATCCTCAGGAAAGTATTCCATACCGCTGCGGCCATCATTGGGTGTGGCACCCAACATCCGATCATTAACTTTAAACGACCACTCTACCGAGAAAGATATTTTTTCTCCCGCTGCTAATGCTTTTGGCAGATCGATACGCATCATCGTTTGGTTGATGGTATACGACAATGGTTTGCCCGAAGCGTCTTTCACCGCTTTAATTTTATAGCCGCCATCAAAATCATTAAGCGCCAACGTGGCGGCAAAAGCTTTTGCATCCACTGAATCTTTAACGGAATTGTTGGTTGTCTTTATTGTATTGTTTCCTTTTTCATTAATGTTTTGATCGAGCTGAAGCCAAAAATATTTAAGTGCATCGGGCGAATTGTTATGATACGTAATGGTTTCCGAACCGGTGATACTTTGATTTTCATCATTTAACTCGGCATTAATAACATAGTCGGCTTGTTGCTGCCAGTATTTTGCACCCGGAGCTCCGGAGCCTGAGCGATACTCATTGGGGGTTGGAAGCAACTGGTCGAGTTGTTCAAACTTTCCCCTCCAATCTTGCGCGGTAGCAGCAAATGAAAATACGATAAAGGCGATTGTTACTAACTTATTCATAATTAAATTTTTCAGGTTTTCAGGATTATCAAAAGTAATAATATTGCTATGAATGAGCGAATGAATTTATAGCAATAATCTTAGTGGGTTTAACTAGAATTGCCACTTGTCTTCTCTAACCACCCTTTAACAAAAACAATAAAACACGGCATAACAATTTCTTCAACAACCGGCTGTCACATTTCATAAAGTGAGCAGCATGGTTTGGCGTTGAGCTATTTTGTTGGTAGATGATCTAGCCTTTCGTGGCTATTGGAATGGAACCAATAAACTATCCTTTAACGCATTGGTCTTTGGTGTCGCAAATAACAACAGAGAGATTTGATGGTGAGGAGTAATTTTTTAACCGCTGAGTAAACATCGATAGGGAAAAGTAATTCTATACTGTTGACTATTTGAATGATAAAATTATTGAACGGGTCGCTCTGGATCGTCATCCAAAACCGCTATTGACTTATTAATTAAAAGGCGATGCTAACTGATGGATCTTAATTGCTTTTCGCGAAAGCCAAATGCCCACTACCGATGGCAAACCAGGGTGCTAAGGCAATGGCTAATAAAATGAGAATGTCCATGTTATGAAAATACTTTAAGTAAGGTAATTTATAAAGTACATTTCAACAAAAAACCTCGCTAAGTTTTAGCAAGGCTCTTCTAATTCGGTGCAAATTCATAGCTAATCTTCTATCGAATCTTCGAGCTCACTCAGCTTATCCTCTGAGAATTTGCCGGATGTAGCATAAACTATTTTGCCCTCTTTATCCAACACGAAAAAGTAGGGAATGTCCTTCTTCTCAAAATCTAATTCCTGTTTATAGGTTTTTAATTCGCCTTTGTAAAATAATATGTATGGTAGCAATTGAGGGTCGACATTTTTAATGGCTTTCTTTTTTGCCGTGCCTGTGGCAGCTGCATTCACACCGGTGAACATAGGAATAAAATAAACATTTACATCGTAGCCCATGCCGGCCATCAATCCCGTAGCCTTCCTAATAAATTTATTATACACCGGGTTAAACCAACTATTGAGTTCGTCTTCCGATTTTTTTGAATACGCTAATCCAAGCAAAGTGTACTTCCCTTTTGTATCAGTGGGAAGATTAACTTTTTTATCCTCCACAGTTTCTGCTTCCATGTCGGGAAACATTTTTCCGATAACCTGAGCACACAGCAATTGAGAACTAAGCAATAAAAAGAGTATGGGGAGCAATTGTTTCTTCATAACATAATTTTAATGATGAGCAAGGTACGAAAAACAAAAGCCATGCCTTATTAAGTTGCCGTTGATTATGGTTGTTAATCGAGGAATTTAAACTTTTATGGCTATATCGGATTTAAAAAATAAACACATAAGGAACATAGAAGAATTGACATAAACGATGTGATCTATGTTGCTATGTGTTTAATGCTTTATCTGTCATCAATTTTAACGCTCTCTCTAAATCAACATTACCACCAGATAGAATAATCCCCACTCGCTTACCTTTAAATCTTTCTTTTTCCTTTAATAACGATGCAAGCGGCACAGCACACGAAGGTTCAATAATTATTTTCATCCGTTCCCAAACAAGGCGCATGGCATTTACTATTTGGGCATCACTGGCGGTAATCACTTCACTCACTAATTCATGAATGATTGGAAATGTTTTGTCACCCAGTGTAGTCAACAACCCATCTGCAATTGACTGTGATTGTGCTTGTTCAATCTTCCCGGTTTGCATGGAGCGATACGCATCATCCGATCCTGCTGGCTCGCCCGCTATAACTTTAATGGTTGGCGAAAAATAGTTGACTGCCATAGCCGTTCCGCTCAACAATCCACCACCACCAACAGGCGCCATGATCACATCTAACTCTTTTACTTCATCTAAAAACTCCATAGTTGCTGTTGCTTGCCCAGCCATCACAGCATAATTATTAAAGGGATGAATTTCAGTTGCCCCCGTTTTTTTTATTACCTCAATCAGGGTAGACTCACGTGCTTGTAGGGTGGGTTCGCATTCAAAAATTTCGCCCCCATACCCACGCACTCCGCGCTTTTTAATTTCGGGTGCGGTGCGTGGCATAACGATGTAAGCCTTTACACCTAAAATTTTTGCAGCGCGCGCTAAAGCTTGCGCATGATTTCCTGAAGAATGCGTAGCCAGTCCTTTCGCTAACTGATCCGGTGTTAAACTTAATGCCGCATTCATCGCACCGCGGGCTTTAAAGGCGCCTACTTTTTGAAAGTTTTCACATTTAAAAAATACGTGACACTCCGCTTCCTCATCAATACTCTGGCAAGTCATTACCGGGGTGTGATGGATATAAGACTTAATTCGTTCTTGCGCTTTGGTAAGATCTTCTTTAGTAATTTTCATAGTCTATTTTTCAAACTCAATTATATACTCCGACAGGTATTCACTTTGAAATCCGGCCTCATTGGTGAACATATCTTTAAAAAATAATCGGGCTCGTTTGCCTAATCGCACGCACGTGTACTTGTTCTTAATGTCTTCCGGTGTGTTCAATGGTTGAAGCGAGGGGTACCAAAGTGTGTGATCGGGTTTGTTCAATACCTGTTGTGGTTTAGTCCATTGTTGTGCGTTGTCACCTTCACCTAAGTCTTTGTTAAAATTAAAAGAAAGATAAATGCTACCACCTGTCCACGATAAGCCTTCTGCCTTGCCCATCATCATAACCCAACAATTCAAATATGTATTCCAACTTACCGATGGCCCCCAATGATATTGTTTATTAGGTGTGGATGTTGCTCCACCGCCTTCACCAATAGGTATCTGTAATGAAGTGACTGGAGCTCCATACCTATCGGGCATTGCATTAAATTCTTTTCCATCCCATCGTCTTGCTTTGCCAACGGGGTTCTCCAAATCCGATAATTTGATTCGCGCAATGCTTATACATTGTCCACTCCATTCCTTTGCGGGATCGTAGCTCGCGGAATCATAAACTCCTGGGTAGCCATACTCGCCATAAAATAAATATAGATACTCTCCACTGGCTACTGCCGATGGATCGCCCACACCACCTGCGAATGTGTTTGAAGAATTGTGTGGTTTTAAAATCATTCGGGGTTGTAAGTCTTCAATAAAAATTCCGCGATTGTCCCAACTATAACCGCCATTGGCTGACTTCATAATACCGATGCGGCAAACTGCAGCGGGCGATGTTGCACCTGTTATGCCCCGAGGCCAATGTTTATAAATATAGCCTTGCCCTGTTTTTTCATTGTAAGGAAAGTTTATTGGATAATTTTCATTATGATAAACAGCATACAATGTTTTTCCGGAAGAATCTTTTGCATCCTGATAAACCGTTTCGAACCATACTGCACCATGTAGTCCTTCTTCAGTAGGCTCTACATTTTTTGGCATCGCTGGCATAACCAGATCTTCAAACTTATTGGCAAAAGCTTCATCGGCAATAGCGCCATTGCCAAATCGTAAATTATCGGAGAAGCCCCATAAAGTATCTTCACCATACTTTCCCGGAAAAATCCGAAACGTATCCGCTATCCACACTTCGGCCATGTTACAATCCACAAAAGATTTAAATAAAAATTTATCCGTGGCTGTTAATTTAAATGTGGGGCTTACCGTTGCCTTTTCACTATTTGTGCAGGCAAATGCAGCAAACGAAATCACCAACAAGGCACCAAAGGTTTTAAGGTTTGATATTGATTTCATAATTTAATTTATGCTTAGCCGTTAAACTATTCAGTCACCCAAGTAACCTTCTGCGCAAGCGGTCTTCTACTTCCATCAGGTATATTTCCCTTTGGCATTCCCACATGCATGAATCCGCATAGCTTATCCTCAGCACCCAATCCAAAAAAAGATTTCGCTTCTTCAAAGTTAGTAATCCCACCTGTGCTTAAATAGCAACCCACTCCATAAGCGGCAGCCGTTAAATACATGTTTTGCACCGCACAGAAAACAGCGCCTAATTCCTCCCATTCAGGTAATCGTTTCGCCTCATCGCGCTTCATGCCTACAGCAATAATGTATGATGACTCCCGCGGTTTTGTTTTTAGCGATAGATACTTGTCTTCACTAAAAGTATTATTGGCTTTAGAGACTCGCTCGTAACATTCACTTTGAAAATTGGCCAGTGTTGTTAATCCACTTCCAGTAAAAACCACAAACCGCCAGGGTTCAGTTAGTTTATGAGTTGGTGCCCAGTTGGCATTCTCAAGCATTTGTTCAATCACCCATTGCGGCACCGCTTCTCCACTATAATCTTTTGGAAAAACCGACCTGCGCGACCGCATCAATTGATTTATTTCTTTTTGATTAAAAGTCATTCGTCTTGATTTTTGGCTAATTTAACTTTTGAATTCCAAATTGTCTGTATGTGGAAATATCTTGTCTTAGCGGCTTTGATCTCTTCTTGTTCACCCCTTTATGTGCCTAACACGCGCAACGTTCCACTCTTTCGCGCGAAAGGCGAATTTCAGGGAACCGTTTATGTTTCAACAGGTCTTGAAACGCAGTTGGCATACGCAGTAAGCAAAAACATTGCTGTGATGGCAAATGGATCGCTCATTAGCCAAAAAATAGCCGAACAAGATTATACTCGCTCGCACAAATTTGCGGAAGCCGCAATCGGATATTATAAGGTAGACCAGAGATATAGAGCTGAATTATTTCTTGGTTATGGAGCCGGAAAAGAAACCAGCTTTGCCCAGTACTTTTTCTTTGCACCTTACTTTAGCCAGAAAGATTTAGTAGCAACCGGCACCTTCAACAGAATTTTTATTCAGCCAACTATTGGCACCAATGGACGAGGTTTTAATTTAGCGTTTACCCCACGACTGTCCTTTGTTGACTTTACAAAGTTTACGTCTACAGATAACAACCCCGCAAATAAAGAAGTTACCGTGAAGCCAAATGAGAAATACCATTTGTTTCTTGAGCCTGCGCTTACCGGAAAATTTCCGATTGTTGGAAACCTGCAAGGTGTCTTTCAACTTGGGTTGAATGTAGCTATGCCTGGCGATGTGTACTTTGATTATGTTCCGCTACAATTTTCAATGGGTATTCAACTAAACACCGGAAGCCTGCGCACACGTGTCTATTAAACCTAAACTCGGTTTGTTTGATCTTACCATGATTGTGGTAAGCCTCGTTATCGGGATGGGAATTTTTCGCACTCCGGTTGAAGTGGCCAACAAAGCGGTAATACCCGAAATATTTTTTGTGGCTTGGATTGGTGGTGCAGTCATTAGTTTTTTTGGCGCGCTTACGTTTGCTGAAATCGGGTCGCGTTATCCTGTGGCCGGTGGCTTCTATCGCATCTTCTCGCATTGCTATCATCCCGCTTTTGCGTTTATGGTTAATTGGATGACCGTGATTTCAAACGCAGCATCAACCGCGAGTGTAGCCATTATTGGGGCCGAATACATTCAACCGATTTTGCTTCCGCAAATGGCTCCTGCTTTGGCCATTCGCATTATCACGCTTTCCGCGATGGTGATTTTGTTTGGCATCAACATGCTCGGCATAAAAATGAGTGCCCGTATGTTGAATGTGTTGATGATTATAAAAATTAGTTTGATTGTACTTTTAATCGCAGCCATTTTTGTTGCGCCTACTCCAACCATTGTTGAAGTTCCCACAAAAATATCTTTAACAAGCACCGATTGGCTTAAAGCATTTTGGCTCTGCTTCGTTCCGGTTTTCTTTACCTATGGAGGCTATCAACAAACTATGAATTTTGGTAGCGACATTCCGAATGCCACACGCAATATGCCCCGCGCTATTTTCTATGGCATCGCGATTATACTTTCTCTTTATCTGCTTGTAAACTTTTCATATTTCCGCGTGTTGGGTTTTGAAGGGTTGAAAAACTCAACAACGCTGGCCGCGGATGTTGCACGCGTGCTGTTAGGCGATAGCGCGTTTAAAATTGTTGCCATCATTATGTTCCTTTCGGTGATGGCGTATGTCAATGCTTCCATCATGTCGAACCCACGTGTGTATTATGCTATGGCAGAAGACAAAGTGTTGCCCCCCATTTTTAAAAAGGTAAACAGTCGCACGCAAGTGCAGGAGTTTGCGGTAACCGTGTTTGTTGCTTTCATTGTGCTCACACTATTCTTTTCATCCTCCTTCACGCAGGTGCTTAGTTATGTCATGTTCTTTGATAGCATCAGTTTAATCACGGCCTCGGCTGCTATTTTTGTTTTGCGTCATCGCGCCAAAAAGAATGGTGACCCGGAAGGGATTTTTAAAATGCGCGGCTACCCGTGGATTCCAGGTTTTTTTATTATTGTTTACACATTGGTAAATATCAGCGTGCTCATTTCAAATCCGCAGGCTTCACTTATTGGGTTTATACTTTTCCTTTCGGGATTTCCACTTTACTTGGCATTACGAAAAATTATTAAGTGATAGAGTTTCTTTGCCTTAGAGTCTTTGTGGCAAAAAAAATTTAAACCACAAAGAACACAAAGGCAGCACAAAGGAATAGTCATTAAGTAAAATATTAAATAAATTTCCTGTCAGGTTGAGCTTGTCTTGTCAGGCTGATCTTGTCGAAGCCACTAAAAAACAACTATGGATTTATCCTACATCCTCAACGAACTGGGCGAAGAGCGTGAAAACTATTTCAATGCCATCGCGCCACCCATTGTTCAAAGCAGCAACTTTTCATTTCGCAATGTGGCCGACTTCCGCAAAGCATTGAGCGATGAGTATGAAGCCATTCTCTACTCGCGAGGAAACAATCCTACAGTTGATATTCTTCGGAAGAAATTAGCTGCGTTGGATGGTGCCGAAGATGCCCTTGTTTTTGGGAGTGGCATTGCTTCCATTTCCATTCCGTTGCTTGCCTTATTAAATCAAGGCGATCATGTTGTAAGTGTGGCTAAACCGTATAGCTGGACGATTAAATTGTTTGAACGCTTACTTCCCAAGTTTGGAATCACCACCACGTTTGTGGATGGTACTAAAACAGAAAACTTTGAAAAAGCGATTCAGTCGAACACTAAACTCATTTATTTAGAATCGCCCAACACGTTTACTTACGAACTGCAGGATCTTGCAGCCGTTGCAGCCTTGGCTAAAAGCAAGGGCTTGCTCACCATGATTGATAATAGTTATTGCAGCCCCATCAATCAAAAACCTTATACGATGGGTATTGATTTAGTAGCCCAATCGGCAACAAAATTTATTGGTGGCCATAGCGATGTGGTAGCCGGAGTAGTTACAGGCTCCAAAGCCATCATTAAAAAAATCTTTGATGCAGAGTTTCTAAACATTGGCGGAAATATTTCACCGATGAATGCCTGGTTATTAATCCGTGGGTTGCGCACGCTTCCTTTAAGACTGCAACGCAGTTGTGATTCTACAAAAAAAGTAATAGCCTATTTAGACACCCATCCTAAAATTGAGCGCGTCATCTTTCCGTTTCATAAAGACTTTCCACAAGTAGAACTTGCCAAAAAACAAATGCAGGATGCGGGTGGGTTGTTTAGTATAGTGCTAAAAGTTAACACGCTGGAAGAAGTTGAAAAATTCTGCAACTCGTTAAAGCACTTCTTTCTGGCTGTTAGCTGGGGCGGGCACGAGTCGTTGGTGATTCCCTCTGTGGTAAGCATAAAACCCAACGAGTTTGATGTTTCCAATCCCACGCATAGACTTATACGCATTTATATTGGGCTGGAAGATCCGGATTATTTGATTGCTGATTTGAAGCAGGCGTTGGAGTAAATCATCATTAAAACATAAATTAGGTTTGTATTTAAGTTAATAGGTAGGAAGTTTCTATGATGAAATTTTTAACGACTTCTATTATTTTTCTAATGTTCATTGACAGTGTTGGACAGACAAGGGAATTTACAGCAATGGAATACGTTGGCGGTATCGGAAATAGAATTCTTAAAGTTTGGGTTACAGACAGTTTGATATTTGCTGCTAAGGTAAAAGGCATGACATCTGAGACAACGTTTTCCCCAATTGATAATACTGAACTAGTTATACCAAGATATAAGCGAGATGACCCCAATTCATATATAAATGAGAAAAGAATTCTATCATACCATGATATAGATTTTTCAAAACTTACACCTAAAGTGTTCTTGGAAATTGATAGCAAGAATTTTGTGATAAGAAAAATTGACATTAAAGAGGCTTACCATAACCCCAAGAAGAAATGGGGAATGGGGAGATACCCACATAACGGCCGAATAGTTATAGTTTCAATACCAAGCGAATTTAACCGCAAAAAGACCAGAGAGTTTATATTAGTTGGGAATCAAGACGAAAGGCCAATATTAAATTGGATTAAGCAAGACTAACGTTCACCAATAAAAATGAATGAACGCCTTAGTTCTTGTTGGTCGCTGACCAATAGGTGTCCCACAATTGATTTAACGATACAATCCATCAATGTAAAATTTTTCATGTATCGTCTCCATATGGACGATACGATTTAGATCAAAACCATTATCTTCGAAAGACGAATTTTGAATGACTACTATTAAAGAACATTGTTGTGGGGCCGACAAGTTGTTTGATGCAAAGACTGCTAAAAAACAATACAAAAGCTATTTAAAAAACGGACCCTCACGAGTTACTAAAAAACTCATTGGCCAATTAGAAAAAATCAGCATTGGAGAATCGTTGCTTGATGTGGGTGGAGGTATTGGTGCTATACAATGGTGGTTTTTAAATCATGGTGGTAAACAAACTTTTGCTGTAGACGCGTCCTCAGGCTATTTACAATTAGCGCAAGAGCATGCTGCAAAAAATAATTTTAAAGAGAACGCCCATTTTATAATGGGTGACTTTACAGATAAAGGTGAAGAGTTGCCCATCGTCAACCACGTAACATTGGATAAAGTGATTTGTTGTTATCCGGATTTTGAGGCCATCTTAATGTTAGCATGTTCAAAAGCTAATCAAACTGTTTCGTTGAGCTACCCCATGGATGGTATTATAGCAAATATAGTTCGCGGTCTTGGTGTCTTGCTTATCAAATTAAGCGGAAACCCATTTAAGCCTTACATTCATCGTGTGGCATCGGTACGAGCACTTTTCGTTGAAAATGGATTTGAGCTAAAGGAAGGAGCACTATCTTTTCCTTGGCATGTGGAGACTTATGAAAAACGATAGCCATGCAACTCTCGCACTTGTTGCTTTCCTTGGTCGACAAGTAGGATGAACTTTCGAACAGCGGGTACAAAAGCTAATAAAATGAAAACGAGAGCTTTATTTTTTTAGTTACTCAACATAAAGTACCAATCCTTTCAAGTACTCACCTTCGCGGTGAAATAATGAAACGGGATGATCGGCTGGCTGCGATAAGTGATGTAAAACTTTTACCTGTCGCCTGGATTGAATTGCCGCAGACACAACAGTGTCATAAAACAATTGATTGTCCACAACTTGTGAACAGGAGAACGTAAAAATTATTCCCCCCGATTTTATAACGCGCATGGCCTCTGCATTCAGGCGCTGATAACCCTTCACTGCTTGATGGCGGGCATCTTTATGTTTTGCAAAAGCCGGAGGATCAAGAATAATTAAATCGTAAACATCTTTTTTGTCTTTTATAAAATCGAATGTATCGCTGGCAAAACATTCATGTTGAGTGGGCTCAAATCCATTGAGTGTTAAATTTTTTCGTGTTAGTTCAATAGCTTTTTCAGAAGCATCCACCGAGTGAACTAATTTTGCTCCAGCCTGTAGGGCATAAATCGAAAACCCTCCGGTATAGCAAAACGTGTTTAAAACATTTTTGTCTTTCGACATTTCGCCCAGCAACTTTCTGTTCTCGCGCTGATCTAAAAAGAAACCCGTCTTCTGGCCCTCTTCCCAATCGACATAAAATTTATTGCTGTGCTCAATAATTACATGCGGCACTGCGGCCATCCCAAGTAGGTATTCGCTTTCCGATTTTTCAGAAAGAGTTTTATAATAAACGGCAGATAGCTTTGCATTACGATTCTCAAAAACTTCTTTGATAGCCACGGCTATAATCGCCCGGTCTTTCTGCATGCCAAAAGAATGTGCTTGCAAAACGGCAACATCATGGTACAAGTCTATGATTAAACCCGGTAAGCCGTCACCCTCGCCATGAACCAATCGATATGAGTTGGTTGATTCGGAGCTGGTGAACGTTTTGATTCGCTGTTCAAAGGCCTTACTTATTTTTTCGTAATAAATGGAAGGGATCGGTTTTTCGTCTCCAAAAACAAGTATGCGTGCGGTAATCGACCCCTTTTGATAATGGCCAAAACCTACTGTTGTTTTTTTTGCATCCTGAACCTCCACCCAGTCGCCATCACTTGGTTCGCCATGAGTTTGTTGTATCCCACCTGAAAAAATCCACGGATGAAAGCGCTTTATTGAATGATCGCGACCTTGCTTAAGTGTGATCGTGCCTTTGATAACTATCTCGTTCATTTTCTACTTGACAAGAAGCAAAGTTACTTAATATATTTAGCCAATTAATTTTAAGATGCATATGAAAAGATTTTTGATGCTTATCCTTCTCACAACGTTCATTCTTTCTTGCGCTGATAAAAAGGAGCCGCAAGAAAAAAGTAATGAGACAATTGATATTCCCGCAGGAGCGGAACAAGTAGTGTATACTGATACCCCCGAGTTAATACAGGTGATTGTAAGAGACAATGATGGCAAAATGACTTCGTCTGGATTATTGCGCAATAATCAAAAAGATGGAGTTTGGGTAGAGTATCAGCAAAGGGGTATGGCGAAATCAATGATAGCCTATCATAATGGAAAGAAAGAAGGAGCGGCCATTGAGATTACCGAAAATGGCCAGGTGGCCAAGCAGTATAACCATCATAATGATGTGTTAGACGGGGAATACAAAGAGTTTAACTACTCAACGTTAAAAGAACAACGCTTTTATAAAAACGGAAAATTAGAAGGCGCAGTTAAAATATATTACCCCGATGGAAAAGTTTTGGAAGAGGGCAATTATAAAAATGGAATTCGTGATGGGGTTTCAAAATGGTATGATAAAGATGGAACCCTATCGATAGAGTATGAGTATAAAGATGGGGCTTTAATAAAAAAGTGAAAATTTGTCAGTAAAAACTGAACCAAAACTTGGGGCACACTCGTTTTTAAACCACTGGCATTTCTTTTGATTGTGAAGATGGCGGTGTGAAGAATGATAAAATTCAAGAAAACTATTCAACTTTTACTAGCTGGGGTTCATCTTACTTCAGTTAAAAATTCAAACTTAATTTATTAATACTATGAAACGATTTGGATCAATTTTGTTGGCTGCGGTGTTGGGAAGTGTGATTACCATCGTAGCCTCACAGTGGCTGGTTAAAGATCAGCAACAAGGAGTTAGAATTGAACACGTTAACGGTGTTCCAACTTCGCAGGTAGCCTATCAGGTTAATGAACAAGGACAAATTGTGCCGCTCGATTTTACGGGCACGGCAGAACAAGTAACAAAAGCGGTGGTGCATATTCGGTCTACACAAGAAAGAACGGCTCGCAATAATTCTGAAATACCGGAGCAGTTCAGGTATTTTTTTGACGGCCCTTCGGAAAGCCAACAACCACAACAGAGCACCGGCTCGGGGGTAATCATAAATAAAAATGGTTATATCGTTACTAACAATCACGTAGTGGAAGGAGCCGAAATTGTGCAGGTAACACTTTTTGATAATCGCGAGCTTACTGCAGAAGTTATTGGTACAGATCCGGATACCGATTTAGCGGTAATTAAAATTAACGAAAAAGATCTTCCGTATCTTTCATTTGTAAATTCAGATAATGCCAAGGTTGGTGAGTGGGTGTTGGCTGTAGGCAATCCTTTCAATTTAAACTCTACCGTTACCGCTGGAATTATCAGTGCCAAAGGAAGAAACCTAAACATTATTAACTCGGGCAATCCATCGAGAAATGGAGAAAGCGGCCCAAGAACATCCATCGAATCGTTTATTCAAACAGATGCTGCAATCAACCCCGGAAACAGTGGTGGTGCATTGGTGGATTTAACCGGAGGCTTAGTGGGCATTAACACGGCTATTGCAAGCCCAACCGGTTCTTATTCAGGTTATGGATTTGCGGTACCTTCAAATATTGTTAGCAAAATAACCGAAGACTTAATTGCCTTTGGAACCGTGCAGCGTGGCTGGTTAGGTATTGAGATAAGAAATGTGGACAGCAATCTTGCAAAACAAGAAGGATTAGATTTGAATGAAGGCGCATACGTATCTGGTTATGGAAATGCTGAAGATATGAGTGCGGCTAAAGAAGCGGGCATAAAGTTGGGTGATGTAGTAACTAAAATAGATGACGCGCCAATTAAATCAAGTACTGCTTTGATTGAGTATGTGGGTCGCAAACGCCCAGGCGATAAAATAAATGTAACACTAGATAGAAAAGGCAATACAATTGTTGTTCCGGTAACACTTAAAAACAGAGAAGGAAAAACGACCACTGTTAAGCGTGAAGAAAAGCCAGAACTTGCAAGCCTTGGCTTTGAATTGGAAGAAATGGATGCTAAGTTGCTAAAGCGATTAGATCTTGAACAAGGCGTAAAAGTAAAAGCACTATCTAATAACAAATTAAAGCGCACAGGCATGCGCGAAGGATTTATAATTACTCATATTGATGATATTGCGGTAAAGTCGAAAGCAGAAGTTGATAAGATTATAAAAAATAAGAAGGGTGGCGAATTAATTACCTTCGCAGGTATATACGAAGACTACCCGCGTGAGTATATTTATGCATTAAGAATGTAAACTAAACAAATAGTAAATGAGAAAGCTGTTTAAAAAAGGAGAGCGCGTCCGCAGCAAAATTGATGGTAAGGTGATGGAAGTGCTCAAGTACTTAAAATCAAATTTAGTAGAAGTACGATGGTTTGACCTCCAGGCCAAAGAAGTAAGAACAAACAAAATTAAAGAAGATAAACTCTCAAGGGCTGCTTGAAAAATAAGTGCGCAGCCAAAAAGCCTTCGGAATTATTTTCGAAGGCTTTTTTTATTTATTTAGAGTTCGATTCAATACTTTTTGTAGGCTACCTTTGCCCTAGGGTTCTTTAAATAATCTGCTATCAAAAAATTTGACATCCCCGCTTATTATCGATCTTCCATTACAGGAAGAATCAAAGAAGGCCGTAGGCTAAAAGATTTGCGTAAGCAGGATTTTTCGCCAGCCGTTTTAGATTTAGGGGCTGTACAATTTATTCTTGCCCGCCATTTTGGCTTTTGTTATGGTGTGGAAAATGCCATTGAAATTAGTTACCGCGCACTGGAAGAATCGGTTGGCAAAAAGGTTTACTTGTTAAGCCAGATGATTCACAACCAGGAAGTGAATCAGGATTTAGAAAATCGCGGCATTCAGTTTATTATGGATACCGATGGCACACAATTCATTCCCTGGTCTGCTATTCATAAAGAGGACATAGTCATTATTCCCGCCTTCGGTACAACACTTGAAATTGAACATCTCTTGTTAGACAAGGGAGTGGAGGTACAGAAATATAATACCACGTGTCCGTTTGTAGAAAAGGTTTGGAACCGAAGTGAAAAACTTGGAAAGGATAACTATACTGTTATTGTTCATGGCAAACCTAAGCATGAAGAAACCAAAGCAACATTTAGTCGTAGCGCGAGTAGTGCGCCAACGGTAATCGTTCGTAACATCGAGGAGGCTCATCAATTGAGTAATTATTTAATGGGGACTAAACCGGCTGATGAATTTTATAAAGAGTTTGCCGGAAGATTTTCAAAAGATTTCAACCCAACTATTCATCTAAACAGGGTGGGGGTTGTAAATCAAACCACCATGCTGGCTTCCGAAACGCAAGACATTGCTGATTTCTTTAAGCAAACCATGATCAACAAATATGGTGAGGAAAACATAAAACAACATTTTGCAGATACCCGCGATACACTTTGTTACGCTACCAATGACAATCAGGATTCTACGTATCAACTTTTGGAATCGGATGCTGATTTAGCGATTGTAGTGGGTGGTTATAATAGTTCGAACACGTCACATATTGTAGAACTTTGCGAACGCAAATTTCCGACCTACTTTATAAATTCAGAAAACGAAATTAAATCAGCTAACGAAATTCATCATTTCAATTATCCCCAAAAGAAAAAGATTGTTACCCACAATTTTTTGCCTGCTAAAGATCTGGTTAAAATAATTTTAACCAGTGGGGCATCTTGCCCCGATACGTTGGTTGATCGCGTTTTGATTAAGCTGATGAGTTACTTTAAAGGTGCAAAATCGTTGGATGAAGCCTTGAAAAATTTTTAGCAGTTCGCCAATCACTTTGTACTTTTATCGCGTGAAAAAAATAGCTGTCGTTTTGTTTCTACTTATCACTCATCAATTAGTTGGTCAGGTAAAAGTAGATACGGTAAAAGTTCTGGATGAAATTACTATTCGCGCGTATGAAGCCGATAGACCTTTGTTGGAAGTGCCCGCCTCGGTAGGATTGATTTTAGAGAGTGACTTAACTCGCTTTAGTAACACATCGTTGGTTTCTTCGGTAAACAATTTGCCAGGAATTAGGATGGAAGAGCGCTCTCCGGGCAGTTATCGATTCTCAATTCGGGGTAGTTCGTTGCGCTCGCCTTTTGGGGTTCGCAATGTGAAAGTTTATTGGAATAATTTACCGATGACTGATCCAGGAGGGAACACTTATCTAAATCAATTGGATGCCAACATTGTTGGGCAGATGGAAATAATTAAAGGGCCGGGGTCGAGTTTATACGGTGCCGGCACGGGCGGAGTGTTGCTTATGCAATCTCCAAAGCCAAGAAATCAAACAACACTAACAGGCTCTTGGTTGAGCGGAAGCTATGGGTTAAGAAGCTATCAATTGGGGTTCAACCAAGGAACAGAAAAAACAAGTCAATCAATAAGCTATCAGCATCAGCAAGCAGATGGCTATAGAGAACAAGCACGAATGGTTCGCGATCAACTTAATGGGGCTTTTAACTTTACAATTTCAGACAAAGAAAAACTAGAGGCAATTATTTTCTATACGGATTTATATTACCAAACTCCTGGCGGGTTAAATGAAACAGAGTATGATGCAGATCCGCGCCAAGCAAGGCCTGCAGCGGGCACGCAACCGGGGGCAGTATCGCAACAAGCAGCAGTTTCTCTTCGATCTTTTTATTCGGGGCTATCCTATCAATATCAATTTTCAAAAAATATTCATAGCCGCACAGGCGTCTTCGGAAATTTTGTTCAGTTTGAGAATCCCTCCATCAGGAATGTTGAGCGAAGGCTTGAACAAAACATGGGGGCACGAAGTGTTACCGATTTTTCTTTCTCTGTTGGAAGCTGGCACTCGAAATTATATGCTGGTGGAGAGTTTTTACACGGCTACTCTCCGGTAAAGAATTATCAAAACTTTCAAGGAAACACGGGCTTGCTACAAAACGATGATGAAATTAGAACGTTGCAGTATAGTGTGTTTGCACAAAGCGAATTCACAAAAGAATCATGGATTATTACTGCAGGCCTTAGTTCTAATTGGGTAAACTATCGGTTGCTTCGCCTTTCCGATATACAACCGGCACCACAAGAAACAACGTATAATCCGGTATTAACTCCACGCATTGCATTACTGAGAAAAATTAACAGTGCATTTTCGGTACATGGAAATGTGAGCTGGGGATTTTCTCCACCAACACTGGCGGAGGTACGGCCCTCAAATGGAGTTTTCAATACAGCGCTGCAATCAGAAAAAGGGGTACAGGTGGAACTCGGTGCCCGCGGCTATTTTATAAACAGAAAGTTTTTTGTTGACGCAGCCATTTATCATTTTGGATTAAACCAAACCATTGTGGTTCGAAGAGATGTTAATAATGCAGATTACTTTATAAATGCAGGAGCCACCGACCAAAATGGCGTTGAAGTTTTACTCAATTGGCAACCCGGTTTAATTACGCCCTCACTAACTAACTTCAAATTATGGAGCGGACTCACATTAAACTATTATACATTTAAAGATTACATAAAGGATAATGACTCTTTTAGCGGCAATGATCTCACTGGTGTTCCGAAACTAGTAGTAACAGGAGGTGCCGACATTACTATGCGCAATGGAATATATTGTCACCTTACTGTAAACTACACTTCCTCAATTCCACTTAACGATGCGAATACAGTTTTTGCTGATTCGTATACACTGTTTGGAACTAAAATAGGATACAAATCTTCATTCGGTAAAAATTTGCCCGTAAACATTTTCGCTGGCGCAGATAATTTATTAGATGAAAAATATAGTCTCGGTAACGATTTAAATGCGGCCGCTGGCCGGTATTTTAATGCTGCGGCAGGAAGAAATTATTATGCAGGCATTCAGTTTGATATTGGATTAAAGCATGAAAGATAATTGCCTATTACATTTTTGTACTTTGCAGGATATAAGGCACACACAAAAATCAAGATGAGAAGACAACACGTATTACTAATTGCAATACTCCTTACCCTATGCACGCTATCGTCATGCAGTCTTTTTGATAAAATGGACGATATTTCTTTCGATACAGAATTACCGCTTGAGTTTGTAATTGATGAACAGGATAATAATTCAAACGGCAAAGACTATTCTACTGTGAAGACGCTTGATGCAACTTATGATCCTGAAGTAATTAAGTATGCTAACAAAATCAAAGAGTTTAAGATAAATAAGATTACCTACTCAATATCCGCAGTAACCCCTAATGGAGTGACTTTTAGCAATGGAAAACTTATTGTTTCATCCTCAAACAGAACAATTGCTTTAGCAAATAATATAAGCATTGCTTCAGTCTCCAATGTGGAGCTAACTGCCGATGCGGGTGGATTCAATGAATTAGCTTCAATGCTATTGGCCAACAAGCAGGCCGATGTTAAATTGGATGGTCGATTCAATTCAACGCCAATAAAGTTTACGGTATCGTGCAAGTTTTATGTGACGGTAACGGCCAACACGTTATAATAACTATTTTAATCAGGGTCACGAGGTTGTATCAAAAGCTTTTATCATAACGATTTGGCTGTCAAATTTTGTACAATCAAATCCGCATGCTCGCGTGAATTTTCAATAAACCATTTGTTGGTTTTTAATCCACCACAAACAACTCCTGCCAAGTAAAGATTCTTGACATTCGTCTCCATGGTTTCTTCATTATACACAGGCGTGTGATATTCATCACTATTAAATTGTATCCCCATCGATTTCATTAACTCAAACGGTGGTTGATAACCCGTCATCGCTAAAACAAAATCGTTTGGAATTTCCACGTTGCCAGTTGGCGTTTTTATCTCGATGGTTAATGGGGTTATTCTTATCACTTCAGAGTTGAAGTACGCTTTGATACTTCCTTCTTTAATTCGATTTTCAATATCGGGCCGCACCCAATATTTTACGCTTTCGCGGATTTCAGATTCGCGAATGATCATGGTGACCTCCGCTCCTTTGCGCCAGGTTTCAAGCGCCACATCCACAGCAGAATTTGCCGCACCAATCACGGCAACGCGTTGGCCAAAATAAGGATGTGGTTCGGTATAGTAATGTTTAACCTTCGGTAAATCTTCACCCTCCACATTTAGCAGATAGGGTAAATCATAAAAACCAAGTGAGATTACTACGGCCTTACTCGTATAATTTTCTTTAGTCGTTTTTAAAGTAAAGATTCCAGTCTCATCTTTTTTTACAGATTCAACAGCCTCATAAAGTTTTACCTTCAATTGCCAACTCGTGCAAACCCTTCGATAATATTCAAGCGCTTCGGGTCTTGTTGGTTTTGGGTTGTTCGAAATGAAGGGCACGCCTCCAATTTCAAGCCGATCGGACGTTGAGAAAAAAGTCATGTTGGCCGGATAGTTATAGATAGAATTAACCAGACATCCCTTTTCAATAATTACATACTCGAGCCCTGCTTTTTTTGCCTCAATGCCACAGGCTAGTCCAATGGGGCCTGCTCCAATAATGATTAAATCTTTCACCTTCGTTTAATTGTTTTGTAAATCTACCGCAGTGACGCAAGGAAAGTATAAAATTTGATCAAATAAAAAGGACTTTGAGTCATAGCGCCTTTGCGGCTCATTTCCGCGGGTGACAAAGTATTCATAATTTAGGTTTCAATTTCTGAAATCAAAAATGAAACTATTCCAACTTCTCCTGCTGTTTGTCTGTGGATTTTCAGCTTATGGTCAAAGCGGTTCTGAAATTCTGCTTTTCGATTTGAAAATCAAGAAGAATAAAATCATGCTTAGCAATCCTAAAAACATAACCAATCATCCGGGTTATGATAATCAACCGGGGTTTAATCGCACCGAACCTGTTTTGTATTATTCGTCATTTAATGACGATGGCCGCTCCGATATTAAGTCATACAACTATCAAACTGGTGAAACAAGTTCTGTGACCCAAACACCCGAACGTGAATACTCACCTACGCATACTCCTGATAATGCGTACTTGTCGTGCATTATTCAGCGCGACAATGGCGCACAGGATTTAGGAAAATATCCTTTGGCTGGTGGAGATCCTTATACCCTTGTAGATAACTTGATTGTTGGTTATCATGTGTGGACGGATAACAGTCACCTCGCTATGTTTATTTTGGGCGAACCGAATACGCTCCATTATTTACGTTTGCCAACAAAAGAAGATACCGTGTTAGCCCAAAACATTGGGCGCTCACTGCATCAAATTCCCGGTGAACGGGCCATTAGTTTTATACAAAAGAATTCTGCTACTAATTGGGAGATTAAAAAATTAGATACTGAAACGATGTTGATCTCAACAATCGCACCAACGCTACCTAGCCGGGAAGATATATGCTGGACACCCGATGGAAAGATTATTTCAAGTGATGGAACAAAACTTTTTGTGTTTGATCCTAAAAAAGGAAAGAGTTGGAAAGAAATTCCATTGGCTAGTGGCGCAGAATTACTAAAAGGTGTTTCACGACTTGCTATAAATTCAAAAGGTGATAAGTTGGCGGTGGTGGTTGCGCAGTAGAATATGCCACGAATACACTAATCATGCGCCAACCTGATTCCAATATAACCTCGCATGGCTCCTCCGTTGGCTCCTCGGCTGAATACTCTACTTGAAAATTCATCATCCATACAACTTCCGCCACGAGCGACATTAATTTTTAATTTGTTGGCCGGAAGTTCTTCTTTAGTTGGTCCCTTTGGATCAATCGCAGGGCTGTTCTTGTAATAGCCGAACATATATAAATCACTACAATATTCCCAAACGTTCCCCGTCATATCATAAAGACCAAGTTCATTTGGCTTTAGCAATCCAGTGGGATGTGTTTTGTAAACTCCTTCTTGAAAATGCCATGCCACTTCATCTAAATTATTGCTACCACTAAATTTATAATTGTTAGTCTTCTTACCCCCACGCGCTGCAAACTCCCATTCGGCTTCTGTAGGCAACCGATATTTCTTCCCAGTTAACTCGTTAAGTTCAGCTATAAATTCAAGAGCCTGTTCATAATATGTTCTAAGCGGGCAAGAGGCACAATAGTCTTCAGGAATATCGTACTGTTTACTGCTTACAGAAAGAAATTGTTCCAACGTAACTTCATACTTGTTAAGATAAAAAGTTGACACGGTTACTTCATGTACAGGAAATTCATCACCTACACTCCTAACATCCATAGTACAACCCATGTTAAATGTTCCACCATCAATCATTATCATATTGTACTCAATGGATTGGATCAATAATGCCCAATTGAGTGAATCATATGTGGATTGCGCATTGGTCAAAGACACTATTAACAACGAATAAAAAGTAAGTAGAAAACGCTTCACCATAATTTATGCATTTTAAAGATCATTTAAGTTGATAGTTTTTACCTTCTTAATTGCATCTTCTGTAGAAAATCCTTGAGCCTTGAATTCCTTTACCTTTTCTCCAAAGCACTCATAAATAGGTTTATTCTCTGTCTTTAGAAAAGTGTGACAAAATTTAATATGCTCGATCCTTTGCCCTTTTGTCTCTAACATAAGTCCGACTTTAGATTGCTCTGAAAGATCTGAGTCTGGTTTAATGGTTCTTGGAAATTTTCCTTTGTTTAATAAAATAACTGTATTGCCAATCGAGCAGAACAAGCATTGATCGTATGCAATATCAGTAATTGTAGTACTCTCAAGTTTTGCTCCATACCAAGTTATAAATTCTTGTTTACCAACTTCAATAATTTCAAATTTCTCATCCTGAATATGGAAAGAGCCTTTACTACTGAGTAGAGATCCTACTACTTTAATGTCTTTTCGCTTAGTTGCCAATGCAAATTCTTTTGCAAGGTTTTTTGTTTTCGTTGGTGTCATTCTATAAATATTTTAATAAACTGAATCACTTCTGCTATATCTCTAATAAGGATTAAGAGGTCTAAGGGTAATTTAATTGAAATACTTGATGATTGATGTATGAGTTATTTATTATTAATTCTTTATAAACTGGTTTATTTGAAATCAAAGTCAATAATTCATAAGTCGAATATATTTTAAGATTGTAGTTATGAGGCAACTTTGACAAATCTATTTTTTTATGAAGTTCAAAAATTTTCTTCTTAACTCTATCATTTATATCCTTCATAAATATTTTTGATGGAAGAAGTAAAACAATGTCAATGTCTTTAGGTCTCATATTATTTAAATCAATGAATCCGCCTCCAATCAGTATATTTATAGTTACTATTTCATATAACTTCAAAGCCAGATTTAATGCACTAATAAGGTTTTCAAAAATGTCACTTCGCCCCTTATTAAATACAAATCGCTCCATGAAATTGGACAATTTTATTTCCCGGATTTCAGGTAATTCCGGTTTACAAATAATTGAAGCAAAGTTATTCTTGAAAATTAAATATGATAGGAAGTTATACTCAAAGCGATCTAACCCCTTGGAAATTCTTTTCTTCTCCAGAAATCCGAATATTAACTGTTCTTCGTGATACTCATTTTCTCCCAGAAAAAATTTAGGGTTTTTCCGTTTCTGATCAATAAGACCGTTTATCTGTATGTGCAATTCCAGTTTATTCGAAATTTCGAGTTTCTCATGAAGAAAATAAAACCTCATGCGCTTCTTTTCAATCAGAAAGTGGTCACAGTCTTGTAATATTTCCTGTTCTAGCCTTTCATACTCTTTTAATTCCTCATTTCCGTAGTTCATTTGTATCTTTTGAAATAGTGATGTCCTTAAACTGTTTATTAATAACTTAGATAACAAAAATGCTAACTAAAAATAATATTGTAAATTTTGGGTACATAAACTATTATCAAAATGGATGAACCATACCTTAAGTACCTAAGGGAAAAAATAGAGATTTCTATTAGAAACAATATAATTCAGGCTTTACAGGATACAAAGAATCCGATTACAAATGCTCTCGTAGTCGCTCAGGTCATAATGATTTCGTCAAGAAATTATTTATCAACTTATGAAGTACTTAAAAATGATATGAATGAGGAATTCCTATCTCAATCAGAATTTCAAAATGTTATTGAAAAAATAACGACAAAACTATTAGCTCAAATTAATAATAAGCCTTTTTCTAATCAAATATTAGATGATGAATCGGTTAAGGAAAAAAAAGCAGTTGAATTAATTGCCTTTCATTATAAATGCACAAAGTTCGAGGCAAAAGATTATTTCTTAAGAGAATTAAGATTAAAAAAGTATGATATCCCTCATTTAAAAACTCTGATTAATGAATTCAATAGTAAAATACCTGCTGAAGCTAATGACCTGAAGTTAGAATATGAATTTACTCCATCATTTGTGCTTTCTAAATGGGTTAAGGAATATATTAATACAGGAGCATTTAAAGATCGAATACGAACGGAAGCTGAGGTTTACTCAGATTTTTTTGATTCTAATCCTGAACTAGAAAAATTGTATAAAAATGGAAAGCCCATTGAAGAAATATTGAGTCCAGATCAACTTCGTGAATTGTTCACAGAATCAATAGATTCAATTAATCCAGGATTGAAATATTTAGAGAAAGCCGTTGAGAAAGTCTATAAAGAAAAAAATTATTATGATGCCCTTCTTTTGATAAATAAAGGGTTATCTATAGAGCCCAAATTAGTTCTCGAACGGTACTATATGATAAGAGCAACTTGCTATGCAAAACTTGAATTTATAGAAGAGGCATTACAAGATCTAGAAAAAGCAAAGGAACTAATTATTAATACTTATGGCCTAAGTGACATGGATGATTTTTATAAAAATGAAATTCATAATATAGACATAAATATGTCGAGTTTAAAAAATAATGGAAATATGAAAACTTGAATAGAGCTTGAAGGGTCTGTAAAGTAAACTGTGTCAGTTAATAATTATTGTAATCATATCTGATGTTGGAATGTGGTCAACTCCCATGCAGTTGGCTTGGTGCAATGTTATAAAATTTAGTTGGGAGTTGTCC
>Ga0154020_10001013_pt1 | contig 34698 bp, 28 predicted proteins | sample Klosneuvirus_201_FD_109709 | JGI IMG/M metagenome (GOLD analysis project Ga0154020, IMG submission 109709) | Active sludge microbial communities from wastewater, Klosterneuburg, Austria - Klosneuvirus_20160825_MG | ecosystem: Engineered > WWTP > Aerobic digester > Activated sludge | place...
AACCTCGAGCTCGGCGAGGTCGCCCGCCAGCTCGGCATGTCGACGCGCAGCCTGCAGCGCGCCCTGGCCGGCGCCAGCACCAGCTTCCGCAACGAGCAGGGCGGCGCCCGCTTCCGCATCGCCGACGAACTCCTCGCTGGCGGCGAGAAGCTCAGCGCCGTCGCCGCTCGCCTCGGTGTCACCGACGCCGGCCTGGCCCGCCTGGTCCGGGCCCGCACCGGGCTATCCCCGGGCGAGCACCAGAAACGCCGTCGCTCCTAGACTAGGGCGCCGATTGCGCCGGCGGGCAGCGCGCCGCCATCAGCAGATCGTCGGTCACCGCACCCACCACACCAGCATCCCCGCGCGGCATCGAGTGCAGCGCGATGAAGGTGTGCTTGCTGGCCGGGCAGTGCCAGTACATCGCGACCAGGTCGTTGACCCGGTCGTTCCAGTCGAAGTCGCCGCTCATGACCACCCGCTCGAGGCCCTCGGCGTCGGTCACCAGCTGGGTGGTCGTGATGCGCGCCTCGGCGAAGTAGCGCAGCACATGCTCGCGCACGAAGACCTTGCCGGCCTCGCTGTCGTAGAAGCCGCGCTCCGGCGCCTGCTCGACCCCGCCCGGATTGAACGACACCACCTCGTGGCCGCGCACCAGCGCCCGCTGCCCGGCCTCGAGCCGCTCCTCGAAGCCCTCGGGCACTGCGAACGTCGGGTACACCGGCGGCGGCCGCGTCGACACCGGCGTGCAACGCGCGCTGTCCAGGATGCGCTGGTGCAGCTTGTCGCTGACCAGCGTGCTCATGGTGATCAGGGCGAACCAGCGCCCCTCGCTGGCCAGGAACCAGTCGGTGGCCTGGCCGCGGTACGACCCCAGGGTGAAGCTGCGCGTGGTGGCCTCGAGGTCGCACACCTTGGCCGGGGCCTCGCCGACCATGGCCAGCGCGCCGGCGACCTTGAACAGCGCCTGGGTCGCGCGCAGCGAGGCCACCACATCCTCGCCCGTCATGGGCTCCTCGCGCTGACCCCAGAACAGGTCGGTGCCGACCCGGTCGCTGGTGACGTGCACGCTGCCGCCCTCGAACACCGGCGGCTCCATGCGCTGCTGGCCGACCGGCAGCGAGATGGTGAGCCCTGGAACGGTGACGGGGTGGAGCTCGAGTGTGATGACCGGGGCCGGCACCTTCTTGCGGCAGCCCCCGAGCAGCAGGACCACCAGCAGGGCGACGGCCCGCCGCGCCATTACTTGCTGCGGAAGACGATCAGCCCGCGGGTGGGGTCATAGGGCGAGACCGCCACGGTGACGCGGTCTCCCAGCACGACGCGGATCCGGTTCCTGCGCATACGCCCGGCCAGCTGGGCCAGGATCCTGTGCCCGCCAGCGACCTCGACGCGGAAGTTGCCACCCGCGTTGATCTCGACGACTGAGCCTTCCATCTGAACGTGATCGTCCTTCGGCATTCACTTCTCCAAGCCATGCGAGCCAGTCAGGGGTTCAAGGGCTCCAAAAGCGGCTGGAGTCTGCGCGTCCATCCTCGCCAAGTCAATCCCCGTGTGCCCTGATCGCGCCCCGATCCGTGACGCTGGTACCAGGTCGCAGCTTCGCAGTCAGCTGAAATCACAGCTGATTGTCGATTTCGCTTCGAAAGATCTTGCGGTAGACGAGTGTGTCTAGTCTAATCCTTCGAACCGCACCGGGTCACTAGAACCCTGTGTCAGTCGTTCGCGGGAGACGCCATGTCCGAGTCGCAGCAGCAGTGCAACGGTGAAAACGAGATCGACTTCGTCGATCCCCGCACCGGCAAGATGTTCATCGGCATCGACGTGGGCTCCACCACCGTCAAGGCCACCTGCGTCGATCCCGAGACGCAGCAGATCATCTGGTCCGACTACCAGCGTCATCAGACCAAGCAGCCCGAGTTCGTGATGCGCTTCCTGGAGCGCATCGAGGCCTGCTTCCCCAACGTCAAGCAGGGCGATATCCGCGTCTTCATGACCGGCTCCGGCTCGGCCCCGATCTGCGAGCACGTCGGCGCCAAGTTCGTGCAGGAGGTCAACGCCGTCACCCTCGCGGTCGAGATCCTGCACCCCGACGTCGGCTCGGTCTGCGAGCTCGGCGGCCAGGACGCCAAGATCATCATCTTCAAAGAAAACAAGGAAACTGGCCGCAAGCAGGCCATCACGTCGATGAACGACAAGTGCGCCTCTGGCACCGGCGCCACCATCGACAAGTGCGTCCTCAAGGTCAACCTGCCCAACTCCGAAGTCGTCAAGATCCCGTTCGACGACTCCAAGCTGCACCACGTCGCCGCCAAGTGCGGTGTGTTCGCCGAGACCGACATCGTCAACCTGGTCAAGTCGGGCATCCCGTCCACCGAGATCATGAACTCGCTGGCCGACGCCATCGTGCAGCAGAACCTGTCGGTCCTGACCCGCGGCAACACGCTGCGCCACAAGGTCCTGCTGCTCGGCGGCCCCAACACCTACCTGCCGTTCCTGACCGCGTGCTGGCGCAAGCGCATCCCCGAGACCTGGCGCGACCGCGGCTACGAGTACCCCAAGGACGTTCCCATCGAGGAACTCATCATGGTGCCGCGCAACGCGCAGTACTACGCCGCGTTCGGCGCCGTGATGTACGGCCGCGAGGAGGCCGAGCACGTCGGCGTCTACACCGGCCGCGCCGCCCTCGAGGAGTTCATCACCCACGGTCGCAAGGCCCGCCTGGGCGCCACCGCCGGTCCGCCTCTCATCAAGGAGAAGAGCGAGCTCGAGATCTTCGCGGAGCACTACACCATCCCGAAGTTCAAGGCGCCGCCGGTGGTCTCGGGCAAGACCTACGAGGTCGTCATCGGCATGGACGGCGGCTCGACTTCGTCGAAGGCCGTGGTCATCGACGCCGACAGCGCCGAGATCCTCAAGAAGGAGTACCAGCTCTCCAAGGGCAATCCGATCCAGGACACCAAGGAGATCCTGGGCCGCATCCAGGACTGGGCCGACGGTGCGGGCATCAAGCTCGAGGTCAAGGGCTTCGGCGCCACCGGCTACGCCGCCGACGTGCTGCAGGAGGCGGTCAAGGTCGACGCCAACGTGGTCGAGACCGTGGCCCACATGATGTCGTGCGTGCACTTCTTCGGCGACATCGACGTCATCTGCGACATCGGCGGCCAGGACATCAAGGTCCTGATGATGCAGAACGGCGACATCAAGAACTTCCGCCTGTCGAACCAGTGCTCGGCCGGCAACGGCATGCTGCTGCAGGCCATGGCCGATCAGTTCGGCGTCGCCATCACCGACTACGCCGACGTCGCCTTCGGCGCCCAGCTGTCGCCCAAGTTCAGCTACGGCTGCGCCGTCTTCCTCGACTCCGACCGCGTCAACTTCCAGAAGGAAGGCTACGCCAAGGAGGAGCTCCTGGCCGGCCTGGCGCAGGTGCTGCCCAAGAACGTGTGGCAGTACGTGGTCCAGATCCCGCGCATGGCGGAGCTGGGCAAGAAGTTCGTGCTGCAGGGCGGCACCCAGTACAACCTCGCGGCCGTCAAGGCGCAGGTCGATTACATCCGTGACCGCGTGCCGGGCGCCGAGATCTACGTGCACCCGCACACCGGCGAGGCCGGCGCGTTCGGTGCCGCCATGGAGGCGCGCCGCGTCGTCACCCGGCGCGGCACCTCGACCTTCATCGGCATGCACGAGGCCATCAACCTCGAGTACATCTCGCGCAACGACGAGACCACGCGCTGCCACTTCTGCCCCAACCTGTGCGCGCGCACCTTCATCGACACCAAGACCCCGGACGGCGGCACCAGCCGCTACATCGCCGGCTTCTCGTGCGAGAAGGGCACCGTCGAGTCGGAAGACGCCATGCTGGCGCTCACCAAGACGCGCAAGCAGCTGATGAAGAAGTTCCCGAACTTGGTCGATACCGAGGCCAAGATGATGTACCGGCACTTCTACGACAACCGGCCGCTGCCGGCCGACGGCGAGCAGATCTCCGACATCGCGATCACCACCAACTTCCTCGGACAGATCAAGCGCAAGCCAGTCCGCCGTGGCTTCAAGCGCTCGTCGGCGGAGGCCCAGGCCAAGCTGCAGCGCACCCGCGTCGGCATCCCGCGCGTCCTCAACATCTGGAACACCGCGCCGTACTGGCGCACCTACCTCGAGACGCTGGGCATCCAGCGCCAGAACGTGGTGTGGTCGGACTACACCACCGAGGAGATGTGGAAGGAGGGCGGCAAGTACGGCTCGATCGACCCGTGCTACCCGTCCAAGGTCGCGCAGGCGCACATCCACAACCTCCTCTTCCACCAGCACTCGGACGAGAAGCCGCTGAACTACATCTTCTTCCCGTGCATCACGCACGTGAAGACCAAGGTCTCGCACGTGATGGACGCGGCCAGCTGCCCGATCGTCGCCGGCGCGCCCGAGGTCATGAAGGCGGCGTTCACGAAGGAGACCGACTTCTTCGCGCAGCGCAACATCAAGTACATCGATCCCGCGGTCTGCTTCACCGAGCCGCACCTGCTCAAGCGCCAGATGTTCGAGTGCTTCGGGCCGCTGCTCGGCATCACCGAGGACGAGTCGGACTTCGCGTGCGACGAGGCCTGGGTGGCGCTGGACCTGATGGACAACGAGATGGAGCAGAAGGGCCGCGTCATCCTCGACGACGTCGAGCGCGAGAACCGCGTCGCGCTGCTCATGATCGGCCGGCCCTATCACTCGGACCCGGGGCTGAATCACTCGGTGCTCGAGGAGTTCCAGGTCCTCGGCTACCCCATCCTGTCGATGCGCTCGATCCCGAAGGACATGGCGTATCTCGAGCGCTTCTTCGGCGACGACGTGCGCGCCGGCAAGATCGCCGACTCCTGCGACCTGCGCGACGTCTGGCCGGAGAACTACTCGGCCAACTCGGTGCAGAAGGTCTGGGCGGCCAAGTTCGCCAGCCGCCACCCCAACGTGGTCGTGCTCGACCTGTCGTCGTTCAAGTGTGGCCACGACGCGCCGACCTACGGCCTCATCGACTCCATCATCTCGACCAGCGCGACGCCGTACCAGGCGCTGCATGACATCGACGCCAACAAGCCCGGCGGCTCGATCAAGATCCGCGTCAAGACCTACGCGCACTCGCTCAAGCTGCACGAGGAGCGCCTGGACGACGCGGCCAAGAAGAAGGCCGAGCTGATGCAGAAGATCGAGGTCAAGAAGCTCGAGCTGTACCTCATGAAGCAGGCGCAGCTGGCTGCGCAGAACAAGCGTGATCCAAAGGTCGAGGCCGAGATCGAGGCCATGAAGGCGCGCGCCCAGGCGTACGCCGCTCGTCCCGTCACGGGGAAGACCCTGATGAACGAGGACAAGTCGATCGTCACCCTGGGCATCAAGCGCAAGAACGAGTCCGGCGACCACATCCAGCGGGTCGGGGCGTAAGGGACAAGGAGAACACCGATGGAGACGAACGAGGTCAAGACCTTCAGGTTGCCGGTCCTGCAGATGGACACCCCGCTGGACATCGACGGCGAGCTCGCCAAGTTCGAGGCCGAGCAGCGCAAGGAGCTCGGGCTCGAGACCGGCAAGGAGCACTGGCGCGACGACAACCCCCAGAAGTTCACCGCCCAGCAGCGCGCCCACACCACGCTGCTGATCTCGGGCCTGACCATGGCGCACGACCTGTTCCTGCAGGGCGCGCTCGGTGGCATCGGCTACAAGGTCAAGGCCATCGACTGCCCTGACAACGACGCGCTGCGCCTGGGCAAGGAGTTCGGCAATCGGGGCCAGTGCAACCCGACCTATTTCACGGTCGGCAACCTGGTCAAGTACCTGACCTTCCTGCGTGACGAGCAGGGCATGTCGGTCAAGGACATCGTCGAGAACCACATCTTCCTGACCGCCGGCGCCTGTGGTCCGTGCCGCTTCGGCACCTACGTGACCGAGTACCGCAAGGCGCTGCGCGACGCTGGCTTCGACGGCTTCCGCGTCATGCTGTTCCAGCAGCAGGGCGGCCTCAAGCAGGCCACCGGCGAGGCCGCGGGCCTGGAGATGAACCCCAAGTTCTTCTTCGCGGTCATCAAGTCCGTCATGGTCGGCGACGTGCTCAACGCGCTGGGCTATCGCCTGCGCCCCTACGAGGTCACCCCGGGCGCGGTCAACGCCGCCCTGGCGCGCTGCAAGGAGATGGTCTACGAGGCGCTGGCGACCCGGAAGAGCCTGATCCCGGTGCTGCTGCGCTGCCGCCGCGAGCTGGCGGCCGTGAAGATCGACCGCACGCTGCCCAAGCCCAAGGTCGCCATCATCGGCGAGTTCTGGGCCATGACCACCGAGGGCGACGGCAACTACCAGCTGCAGAAGTTCCTCGAGCAGGAGGGCGCCGAGTGCGACGTCCAGCTCGTCACCGCATGGATCCTGTTCATGGTCTGGGAGCAGACCTGGGACACCCAGCAGCGCATGACGCTGCGCGGGATCGACGGCGGCAAGAAGGGCCTCGAGGGCAAGAACCCCTGGAAGAAGCTGCTCATGCTCAAGGCGGCCGAGAAGGTCGTGCGCGGCCTGTTCCAGGGCACCGCGTGGCTGACCGGCCTCGAGAACTACAAGCTGCCCGACATGCAGCTCATCGCCGACGTCGCCAAGGATCACTACAACAACCACCTGCGCGGCGGCGAGGCGCACATGGAGGTCGGCAAGCTGATCCTGACCACCAAGCACAAGAAGGCGACCATGGTGGTCTCGGTCAAGCCGTTCGGCTGCATGCCCTCGTCGGGCGTGTCCGACGGCGTGCAGTCGATCATCACCGAGAAGTACCCCGGGGCCATCTTCTGCCCGATCGAGACCAACGGTGACGGCGCGGTCAACGTGTACTCGCGCGTCCAGATGATGCTCTTCAAGGCGCGCAAGGCGGCGCGTGACGAGGTCGCCAAGGCGTTGTCCGACGTCGGCATGACAGCCGAGCAGGTCAAGGCCGAGGCGGCCAGGCACTGGTCGACCAAGCGCACCCTGGCGTACCCGCCGCACCGCGAGACCACGCACTCGGCCGACTTCGTGTACGAGGTGGCGTCGAAGTCGTGGAAGAGCCGGCTGAAGGCGCTGGCGGCGATGCCGAAGAAGCTGCTGTCGCGCAGTACCAGCAGCGCGCACTGACGACAAATCGAGCTGAAAATGGCGGCCGCGGGCAGTGCTCGCGGCCGTCGCCATTTTCGGTGATGATGAGGGTATGGGTCGGGGTCTCCTGGTCGCGGTGGCGCTGATGGTGGGGGGCTGTTCGGCGCTGCTGGACTTCGACGGCACCATCACCGACGCGGCGCTGGACGCCGAGGTCGGCGGCGATGGCGGAGACGGCGGAGACGGCGCCATCGATGCCAGCGTGGTGGTGGACGCCGCACCGCTGGTGGACGGGCCGGTGGCGCCACCGGCCTATGATGGCGGCGCCGGCCGCATCACCTGCGGCACCGTGCAGTGCATCGTGGGGCTGGAGCTGTGCTGCGTGACCACCAGCACCGCGACCTGCAAGCCGCTGGGGCTGGGCTGTTCGGGTGGCGTGGAGGTGCGCTGCGACGGCACCGAGGACTGCGGCCGCGACGTCTGCTGCGGCATCATGCCGGCCGGCCCGCTGGAGTGCCGCGCCTATGGCGCTGGCACCGACCGCTGCAGCGGCAACTTCGCCAACGACCGCGTGGTCATCTGCAACGAGGCGCGCGACTGCCCGGCCGAGCGCCCGATCTGCCAGAGCTGCCCGGTGGGCCTGCCCCTGACGGCGAAATACTGCACCGCCACGGTCACGACGAACTGCACCGTCCTCTGAGTTTTGGTATAGATCGCCCGGATGTCGTCCGGCCTGGTCCAGCTGAGGGTGCGAGCAGACGCGGGAAAGCCCGTAGCCGGCAGCGCGCCTGTGCCCGGCGACGCGGTGGTGTCGGCGCCGCGCGCGGCGGCACCGGGACAGCCGGCGGCGTATGTCGAGACCTACGGCTGCCAGATGAACGTGGCCGACACCGAGATGGTGCTCGGGCTGCTCGATGGCGCGGGCTGGGCGCGCACCGATGACCCCGCACGCGCCGACCTCATCCTGATCAACACCTGCGCGGTGCGCGAGAAGGCCGAGGAGCGCGTGTTCGGCCGCGCCAGCGAGCTGCAACGCCACAAGCGCCCCGGCGTCGTCCTCGGCATCACCGGCTGCATGGCCGAGCACCTGGAGTCCAAGGTGCAGGAGCGCGCGCCCTACGTCGATGTCGTGGTCGGCCCCGACGGCTATCGCCGCCTGCTCGATCATGTCGAGCGCGCGCGCGGCGGCGCCCGCGTGCTCGACACCGAGCTCGACCGCGACGAGACCTACGAGGGCCTCGATCCGTCGCGCCAGATGACCGGCGGCGTCACCGGCCACGTGACCATCCAGCGCGGCTGCGACAAGTTCTGCACCTTCTGCGTGGTGCCCTACACGCGCGGTCGCGAGCGCGGCACGCCGCCGCGCGAGATCCTGCGCCAGGTCCGCGCCATGGTCGCCCAGGGCTACCGCGAGGTCGTCCTGCTGGGCCAGACGGTGAACTCGTACCGCTACGAGGACGTCGACTTCGCCGCCCTGCTGCGCGCGGTCGCCGAGGTCGAGGGCCTGGAGCGTATCCGCTTCACCTCGCCGTACCCCATCGACTTCACCCCGGCCGTCATCCGGGCCATGGCCGAGACGCCCAAGATCTGCCGCCACGTGCACCTGCCGCTGCAGTCGGGCGCCGACAGCGTGCTCGAGCGCATGCGCCGCGGCTACAGCTACGCCGAGTTCGTCACCCTGGTGCGTGATCTGCGCGCCGCCATGCCCGACATCGCGCTGTCGACTGATCTCCTGATCGGCTTCGCCGGCGAGACCGAGGCCGAGCACCAGGCCACCCTGCGCGCCCAGGACGAGCTGCGCTTCGACAGCGCCTTCACCTTCGCCTACAGCGAGCGCGAGGGCACCTACGCCGCGCGCAAGCTGCCCGACGACATCCCCGACGACCTCAAGCAGCGCCGCCTGGCCGAGGTCATCGCGCTGCAGCAGCGCATCACCACCGAGATCATGCAGACCCAGCTCGGCCGCCGCGAGCGCGTCCTCATCGAGGGCCCCGCCAAGCGCGGCGACCAGTGGATGGCCCGCACCGCCGGCTTCAAGACCGTCATCGTCCCTCGCGAAGGCCTGAATCCCGGCGATTTCTGCGAGGTCGACATCGAGCGCGCGACCTCGGCGACGCTGTTCGGCCGCGTGGTCTGAAGCCGCTCAGCGCGGCTGATCGGGCAGCTGCCCGACGTACAGCTGCCCATCGGCGCCCGCGACACCGCGCAACACGGTACCCGTCGGGGCGCTGAACAGCGTCTCGGGCGCCCGGCCCACGGCCACCCGCTGCACCGTGCTGGCGTGGCCGGCGGCGTCGGTGCCCAGCAGGTAGAGCTGTCCACCCGTCACCGCGAGGGCGCGCTCGTCCCAGGCGCCATCAGCCAGCGTCGTGAGGGCGCCACCCGCCTTGGGCACCGAGCGCAGCGCCACACCTCCAGGCGACTCGTGGCTGAAGTAGATGAGCCGCTCGTCCTGGGCCAGCATGCCCGCCTCACCGTCGACCCGCGCCAGCTCGGTGGCGGCGGCCGGCGTCGTCAGCGCCAGGCGCTTGATCCAGGTCCGGCGCACCGCCTTGCCGTCGACGAAGGTCGCCTCGCCCCCGGCCCAGTACACCGCGCTGTCGTCAGCCACCAGCTCGAAGACGACACCCTGGAGATCCACCAGCACCTGGGGCGCTCCGCCCGCCTTGGCCACCGCCAGCAGGCGCCCGCCCTCCCAGAAGATCACCTGGCTCCGGTTGACGGCGAGCTTTTCGGGCAGATTCAGGCCCGAAACCAGCGGCTCGGGGCTGCCGCTCGGTCGCGCTGCGCGCCACACGCCGCCCTGTCCGGCACCGCCCAGCCCTGGGTCGGTCCAGTACACGGCGCCGTCGTCCATGGCAAAGCCGTGCGTCGAGCTGGCCAGGACCTGATCGGCACCAGCCGTGGGGCGACGCACGAGCGACTTCGTGCCGGCCTTCAGGTCGACCAGCGCGAAGTAGATCCCCTCGCTGCCCGCGCCGAGCACCCAGGCTCGCGTACCCGGGAGCTCGACCGCGTGCACCAGCCCCGGCGCCGCGGGCGCTGGCGTGGCGGCCCCCGACACAGCCGGCTTGTCGTCATGCTGCGAGCGGCGCCGTCCACCGCAGCCAGCAGCAGCAAGCACTCCGAGCAGAGCGACAGCGCGCATTGGCGCAGGATGTCATGGATCGCCGATCGTCAGCGCGCCGTCGTCCGCGCCCACGCGCCGGTGGCGGGGTCGCGGCGGAACACCATGCGCGCCTTGCGGCCCGCGGAGATGACCAGCTCGGGGGTGCCGTCGGAGTCGGTGTCGGTGAGGGCGGCATTTTCGCGGTCGCCGAGGCGCTGGGTCACCAGCTCGTCGGTGGTGGTGGTGTCGAACAGGCGCGCGAAGCGCTTGCCGCGGTGGGACAGCACGTCGAGGGCGAGCAGGCGATCGGCCACGATGGCCACCGCCAGCCAGGTGGCGCTGGACAGGCCGGGCGGCGCCTTGGGGTGCGGCACCTGGTCGAGCTCGACCTCGCCGCCGCGCCAGGTGGCGCGCATCGGGACCAAGCGCCTGGGCCACCAGATCACGGCGCGGGCGGGGCCCTTGCGGTTGGGGGCGTCGGCGCGGAAGCCCTCGGGGGCGGGCTGCACCCACAGCGCGGCGTCTTGCAGCGGCAGCGTCATGTCCCGGGCCAGCAGCACGTCACCCAGCGCGCAGCGCAGCACCTCGGGCTTGCTGTCGAAGGCCGCGCCCAGCGCCCGATCGACCGCGGCGATCACCGCCGGCATCGACTCGCCCAGCGGCGCCACCGTCAGCGGCGCTCGCGCGGCCTCGCTGAGGGGACAGCCGAGCATGGCGGGACTGACCCAGCGCAGGCCGCCGACCCGGGCCTGGTAGATCTTCGGTGGCAGCTTGCCAGGCCCGGTGACCACGATCTCGGGCACCTTGTCGCCGCTGCGGTCGACCAGCTCGACCCGCGTCACCACGCGCCGCTCGCGCAGCCCCTTGGCTGTGCGCACCCGCGGCACGTTGACCAGCAGCACGCGCAGCAGCACCACGCGGCTGTCCGCGCTGGCCACCACCAGTGTGGTCGTGAAGCTGCTCTCGACGTGCTCGCCGCGCACCAGCTTGTGGCCATCGTCGCGGCCGTCGTCGCGGTCCTCCTCCCAGACCAGCACGGAGTGGTCGCCCAGGGCATGATCCTGGGCGCGCAGGCGCACCGCGCGCAGCGTGCCTGCGTCGTCCACCAGCCCGGCCAGCTCGCGCGGGACGGCCACTGGCTCGGCGCCAGCCGCGCCCGCCAGTGCCAGCAGGACCACACCCAGGACAGCCCGCCTCACGCCGGAATTGTGCACCGGATCGCAAGCAGACACCGCGTCGACGTTTCCGCTGAAACGTTTCAGCGCCGGGACACCCGGTAACCGAGGCTACGGTCTAGTCGGTGCCGCCCGGGTCGTACATGCCGCCGGGCATGCCGCCGCCGCGACCACGACCACCGCCGCCACCGCCGCGGTGACCACCGCCGCTGCTGCCGCTGCTGCCGCCGCTGCCGCCACCGCCGTGGCCGCCGCCGCTGGGACCGCCGCCACCGCCGCTGGGACCGCCACCACCACCGCCAGGACCACCGCCCTGGCCGCCGCGGCGCCGCCGCCGACGCTTGCGACCCTGCCCACCAGCATCATTGTTGAAGCGCTGGCCACCCTGGTCGGGGCGATCCTGGCGCTGCACGTAGGGTGCGGGCGCGGTCGCCGCCGGCCCGCTCGGGCGCGGCGCGTAGGCAAACATGCTGGGATCCGGGGGCGGCAGCGGCGGGGGATCCCCGACCGATGACACCCAGAATCCTTCGAACTCGCTGTCCAGCGCCAGCAGCTCGGGCGGGACGACACCGGGCGGGTGGATGACGACCGGGCTCATGCCGCCGCCGCCACCGCCACCGCTGCCGTAGCCGCCGGCGTAGCCGCCAGACGCGCTCGCGCTGCCTTCCGAGAAAGCGGGCGCGCTCGCGCGCTGCCCACCGACACTGATTCCGACCCCCGAACCCCCACCACCCACACTCACTCCACCACCTGATCCTGCACTCACTCCGCTCACGTAACCTCCGCCTGAATACGGCGCTGACCCAGTATACGGGCTCCCGCCGCCGCCGGCCACATAAGGTGCCGGCATGCGCGGGGCCGGGGCGCCCGCTGTGGGGCGCGCGCTGGCCACCGGCGCGTTCATGACTTCCACGACCGGCATCGGCCGGCCTCCGCGCCCGCGTCGCCGCCGGCGTCTGCTGGTTTTGCCACCAGGTCCACTCTGACCGCCGCGCCCGAGGCCCATGGCCGCCAGGTCGCCCGGCCCCGGGGGCCCATCCAGCATGCGCACGCCACCATCGGGCAGGCGCACGATCACAGCCTGTTTCTGCTCGCGCGCCTCGCGCTGCCGGTCGCGCTCGCGCTGCTTCGAGCTCTTCTTGTCGGCGGCGGCCTCGCGCTGCTTCTGCTTGGCCGCCTCCTTCTCCAGCGCGGCGGCATCCAGCTTGCGCTGGCGCTCCTTGATGGCCTCTTCCTTGGTGCGCCGCACCGGCTGCACCGAGGCGGCCAGCTCCGCCAGCTCGTCCTCGGGGATGCCGGCGCACACGTCACAGCGCCCACACGCCACGATCTCCGGCCCCAGCTCGCCGAAGTAGTTGCGGATCTGCACCTCGCGGCAGATCGGCGAGCGCACGTACGCGATCATGGTGTCGAGCCGGCGCCGGTCGGCGATGCGCTTGATGTCGTAGCGTGCGGCCGCGGCGTCGAGCAGCTTCCGCGTCGGCGCGCCCTCGGGCAGCATGAACAGGCCCTTGCCGGACTCGCGCACCAGGCCCTCTTCGGCCAGGGCCTGCAGGACGACGCGGGCGCGCTTCTGGTTGCAGTGCGAGCTGGTCGCCAGGTCGGCGATCGACACCCCACGCCCGGTCTCGGTCCACGCCACCAGCGCCTCGGCGATGGCGTGCACCTCCTTCTTGGTCGGGTACATCTCCTCCAGGAAGAACTCCTGGATGCGCAGATCCTGCGAGTCGAACAGCAGGATGCAGCGTGAATCCAGCCCGTCACGCCCGCCGCGCCCGGCCTCCTGCGCGTACGACTCCAGCGACCCGGGCACGTTCCAGTGCATGACGAAGCGGATGTCGGACTTGTCGACCCCGAGGCCGAACGCCGTGGTCGCCACCATGATGCGCTTGGCGCCCTTGGCCATGAACGCATCCTGCTCGGCGATGCGCTCGTTCTTCGTCAATTTCCCATGGTACTTGTTGACAGGCTGCTTGGCGTGCTTGAGCTCGTCGTAGAGGTCGTTGACCGCGCGGATGGTCGCGCAGTAGACGATGCCGGGCAGGTCGAGACGGCGCAGGATGCGCGTCAGGATGCGCCGCTTCATGTCCTCGTCGTAGACGTCGCGCGCTTCGTAATACAGGTTCGGGCGCAGGAACGGCGTGCGTACGCGGAAGGCGCCCGGGATGCGCAGCTCTTCCAGCAGGTCGTCGGCGACCCGCGGCGTCGCGGTCGCGGTCAGGGCCAGGATCGGGGGCGACCCCAGCTCCTGCGCCGCCGGCCCCAGCAGCAGGTACGACGGCCGGAAGTCGTGGCCCCACTGTGACGCGCAGTGGGCTTCATCGATCACCAGCAGCGAGATGTTGACGCCGGCCAGGAAGGCCCGCGACTCCGGCGAGGTCAGCCACTCGGGCGTGACCAGGCAGATCTTGAGGGTGCCCTTGACCAGGCCCTCCAGGGTCTTGCGCTTGTCGCGCACCCCGACGGTCGAATCCAGCCGCCCGACCGGGGCGCCCATGGCCGCCAGCTTGTCGTGCTGGTCCTGGATCAGGGCCAGCAGGGGCGATACCACCAGGGTCACCCCGGGCAGCTCGAGCGCTGGCAGCTGGTAGGTCAGGGACTTGCCGCTGCCCGTGGGCATGACGGCGAGAACGTCCTTGCCCTCGAGCACGGCGCGGATCACGGGTTCCTGGCCCTCGCGAAGCGCAGGGATCCCGAATTGTGAGCGCATGCGAGCCAAGCAGGCCTCAAGGAGGCGCTCGACGTCGCCCGCGCGCTCGGCACGCGGCGTGGTCATCAGTACAGGGTCATAGCGCGCTATTGCCTGCCACGCCAAGCGCGAAATTGACCCGGGGGGCCAATGTCGCGCAAAATGGGGCCGCGCCCCGGCGTCCCGACCCCATGCGAACCCAAGTCTTCTATCGCGACGCCCAAGGACTCGAAGGCGTCGTGGAGCTGCGCGGCGAGCCCATCTTCATTGGCCGCGCTATGGAGTGTGCAATTCGCACGGATGACGGGATGGTGTCGCGGCGTCACGCGCGCATCTTCCGTGATGCCGGCCGCTGGTGGATCGAGGATCTCGGGAGTGCCAACGGGATCTATGTCGACACCACGCGGGTGTCGCGCCACTGCATGGTGCACGGCGAGGCCATCCGCTGCGGCAGCCTGTGGCTGCGCTTCGTCGACGAGACCGGTGCGTCGGCCACGCCGTTCCAGTCGGTCGGCCAGGCCCCGGGCGGCTTCCAGTCGCCAGGCATCCATCTCAACGTGCAGCCGATGGCGCCCGGGATGCCGATGGGGCCACCGCCAGGCATGTCGCAGCCGATCATGCCGGGCATGGTGCCGCCGATGCAGCCGATGGCCCCGCTGCCGATGGCGCCGCTGGCCCCGCAGGGCGGCGGCGCCTTCATCCCGGCCTCGGGTGGGCCCGCGTTCATCCCGGCGTCGGCGCCGGTGGGTGGCGCGCGTTCGACCGGCAACAGCCCGATGGGTGGCGGCATGTCGGGCGGCAGCGCCGAGGCCGCCGAGCTGCGCACGCAGCTCGACAAGGCGATCTCGGAGAAGGCGACCCTGGAGGCCGAGATTCGCGCCCTGCGCGACGGCAACAAGGAGACCCAGAAGCTGCAGCGCCGCATCGATCAGCTGTCGTCGGACCTCAAGCGCCTGCGTGGCGGCAAGGACGAGGGCCAGTCGCCGCTCGACAAGCTGGAGGCCGAGTTCCAGGCCCTGGGCAAGGAGCGCGACGAGCTGCTGGTCAAGGTCAAGGAGCTCGAGAACCGCGTCGAGGCCGCCAACAAGATGCCGGCCGAGAAGAAGGCGTCGCTGACCAAGACGCGCGCGGCCGAGGCCCACACCGAGCTCAACGACGTGCTGTCACAGGTGCGCATCAACATCCGCACCCTGGGCGACGAGCTGGAGAACATCATGGCCACGCTGCCCGGCGAGAGCAAAGAGGTCGTCGAGAACGCGCTGCGCGAGTCGAAGGAGCAGCTGGAGACCGCGCGCGTGCTGCTGCGCGACGTGCGGACGGCGATCGACGGCTGAGACGGAGCGGAGACGGAGCGGAATAGCACTCCTCGAAGCTTCGCTTCGAGGGGGCTACGGCGCTTCGGCGGGATCGATGTTGTGCTTCTTGAGCAGCGCCAGGTAGCGGTCGCGCTCGCCGATGGCGTCGAGCAGGCGGCGGCGCATCTCGTCGTTGTTCTTCTTGAGGCGCTGCAGCTCGACCAGGTCGCTGGCGCGCTTGGGGTCGCGCGCGACGGCGGTCGACAGGCACTTGGTCACGTCGGCCTCGGTCAGGCCGCGCTCCTTCATCGGGGTGGCATTGAAGCGCGAGGCGTCGAGCTTCTCGATGACGCCCTCGGCGGTCAGCACCAGCAGGGCGCGTGACACCGAGGCCTCGGCCGAGCCGATGGCCTGGGCGATGTCGGCGGGGGCGAACTCCTCGTTGCCGTCGGCGCGCAGCATCAGGGCGCGGTACAGCTCGGCGCGATCGATCTTGGTGTCACCACTGTCCCTGCCCATCCCACGGCCACCGGCGTTGCGCTTCATGCTCATGTGGACCGGGAAGGTGGCTCGTCGCAGGGGGTGGTGTCAACTGTTCGTGAATGGGGGTAACAGGGTGGATCTACACATGATGTAGTATCCACAGGGGTGTTGGTATACCAGGGCTTGATTTTCGAGGGGATGGGCAGATCATCCTGTGTCAGACCGGCATGCCAGCGTCGTGGGCATGAACGGCGATGACAGTGGCGACAAGAACATGCGTGCGCAGCTCGAGCTGATCGGGGGCAGCCAGGCGGGCGGCGATGCCGACCGGCCGCCCAGCTTCGTCCACGTGGCCGACGTGCACCTCGGCCTGGGTGACGAGGACAGCGAGCGCTTTCACGACTATGGCGACGCGCTGGCGGCCGCGGTCGAGCATGCGGTGCGCGCGCGTGTGACCTGTTTCCTGATCGCGGGCGATCTGTTCGACCGGCGCGACATCTCGGCGGCCACGCTGCGCCTGGCCCGCCGCGCGCTGGAGCCGCTGCGCAAGGCCGGCATTCCAGCGTATGCGATCGAGGGCAACCACGACCGGGCGCGGCCCGGGGCGTCGTCGTCGTGGGTGCGCTACCTGGCCGACGAGAAGGTGCTGTACACGCTGGCGCCGGAGTGGATCGACGGCAAGTTCGTGCTGGCGCCGCACGACAGGTGGTCGAACCGTGGCGCCATCGCGCGCGTGGGCGGGATCGCGCTGTGTGGGCTGGGATTTCTGGGCAATCGCGCCGAGGCCGCGCTGGCCGAGGTGGCCGCCCAGCTCCCGGCCGAGCCGACGGTGCTGCTGCTGCACGCTGCGGTGGCCGAGGCGGTGGCGCTGCCGCTGGGCAGCGTCAAGGGAGAGGCGCTGCTGGCGCTGCGACCGCGCGTGGTCTATGCGGCGCTCGGGCACGGCCACTATCGCTATGCCTGGCCGGAACCAGGTGGCGCGGAGGGTGCTGCGCCGCTGGCCTGGAATCCGGGCTCGCTGGAGTACGTGCGCGTGGACGACACGCGGCGGCCAGAGCGCGGCTTCTATCATGTGACGCTGGGTGACGCTCCCGTGGTCACGTTCGTGGCCACGCGCAAGCGGCCCATCGTGCGCGTCGAGGTCGACGTCAGCGCGCTGGAGACGGGCGAGGCGGTCGCGGCGGAGGCGGCACGGGCGGCGGCGGCGCTGGTCAAGCCGGGCGGGGCGCGGCCGATCGTGCAGGTGGTGCTGGTCGGACGGGCGCGTTTCGGACGCTATCGCATCGGGCTGGAGGCGGTCGATGCGGCGGTGCGCGCGGCGACGCGAGCGCTGGAGGTGCGCATCGAGGTGCGCCTGGACGACGGCGGCGCAGGGCTGGCCCAGGGCGATGAAGGGCTGGATCTGGCGGCGCTCAGGCGCGAGGTGCTGGCCGAGCTGGTGCGCGGGGCGCAGCTGGTGCCCGAGGCTGACGAGGCGCGCTTGCTGACGCTGATCGAGAGCTGGCGCGAGGCGGGGTCGTTGCGTGGCGATGCCGATGCTGATGCCGACGAGGTCATCGGGGCGCTGCATGGGGTGCTGCACCCGGATGCCACCGACTTCGGGGGCGCGTCATGAGGATCGAGCGCGTCCGGCTGGTCAACGTGAAGTCGTATGTCGACACCGTGGTCGAGCTGCGCCCGGGCATCTGCGTGATCGCGGGGCCCAATGGCGCGGGCAAGAGCACGCTGGTGGAGGCCATCGGGCTGGCGCTGTTCGACGCCGTGCCGCCGTGGGTCGGCAACGAGCAGGCCCGCCTGGTGCGGCGCGGCGCCAGCAGCGGCAGCATCGAGGTGGTCTTCGTGCATCGCGGCGAGCGCCTGGTGGTCGAGCGGGTCATCGGCTCGCGCGGGCGCTGGACGGTGTACGACCAGGCTGGCCAGGCGCTGACCGGCGGCGGCGTGAAGGAGACCGCGGAGTGGCTGCGGGTGCGCCTCGGCGTGCGCGATGTGGCCATGGACAAGCTGTTTTCGGACATCGTGGGCACCTACCAGGGCTGCTTCACGGCGCCCTTCGAGGCGCCCCCGCGTGAGCGCACCGAGAAGTTCGAGCGCATGCTGCAGGTCGACGAGTGGCGCGGCATGGCCGACGGGCTGGCACGGCGCGCGCGGTCGGCGCTGGAGGCGCGGGCCTCGGCGGTGGGGCGGTCGCAGGAGGGGCTCGGGCAGATGATCGCGGACCGCGGCGAACAGGCGGCCGAGGCCTCGGTGCTGCGCGAGGAGGCCGAGCTGGCGCGCGTCGCGCAGGCGGAGGCGCGCGCGGCGACGGATCGTGCCGACGGTGAGCTGCGCGCGCTGGAGCGGGTGGTGCGCGCGCTGCGCGACGCGGTGATGGAGGTGCGCGCGGCGGAGGGGGCGATCGCGGGGCACCAGGCGGCGCTGGCGGCGGCGACAGCGGCGGTGAACACGGCGCGCGCGGCGGCGGCGGTGTGTGCGGACACGCAGGCGCCGCACCTGGCGTTCGTGGCCGCCGAGCAGGGGCGGCGTGGCCTGGAGGCGCTGCGCGAGGAGCGTGGCAGGCACGAGCGTGCGCTGGTGGCGGCGGTCAACGAGGCCGCAGCGAACGCGGCGACCGCGCAGGCGATGGCAGACGCGGTGCAGCGGCGCGCGGCGACCCTGGCGGACGAGCGCGCGGGGGCGCTGGCGCGTGGCGGTGCCGCCGAGGTGGTGCTGGCCGAGGCGACGCGTGCAGTGGAGGTCGCGAGCGCGGAGGTGGCGCGGGTGCGCGGTGGGCTGGCGCCGGCGGAGGCGGTGCTGGCGACGGCGCGTGCGGCCGAGGCCGAGGTCGCGGCGCTGGCCGAGCTGCTGGTCGAGGTGCGGGCGCGCCTGGGCGGCGTCGCGGCCGAGGCGGCCGAGCTGGTCGGCATGGCCGAGGTGGCGACGCGCGCCGCTGGCGAGGCTGCGGCCGAGCAGCGGGTCGAGGCGGCGCGCATGGCGCTGGCGGCGCTGGAGGCGGCGCTCGCGGAGAAGCGAGGGTTGGCCGAGGGTGTGGGGCGCGGACAGTGTCCCCTGCTGGAGGAGGCGTGTCCGCATCCGCGCGGGCTGGATCTGGCGGGGTCGCTGCGTGGCGGCATCGCGGCGTTGCAGCGGCGCGGCGGCGAGGCGCGGGTGGCGCTGCAGCGCGCGCAGGCGGAGCTGGCGGCGTGTGCGGCCGCGCGGCGCGAGGTGCTGGCGCTCGAGGCGCGGCAGGCGGCGCTGCTGGCGGAGCGCGGACGGGTGGGGCAGCTGCTGGTGACGCATGCGCAGCGAGCGCAGGTGCTGCTGGGGCGGCTGGGGACAGCGGGAGCGGGCACTGTGGGGCGCGGCAAGCGCGGGTTCGCGTCGGGTCGCGCAGGTGTGGAGGCGGAGGCGGAGCGTGGTCGCGAGGCGGAGCTCGAGGTCGCGCTGCGCGCTGGCGAGGCGCTGGGGCGGAGTTGTGCGACGCGGGTCAAGGCGGCCATCGCGGCGGCGAACCTGGAGCTGGAGCAGGCGCGGGAGGCGGTGCGTGCGCCGGAGGCCGCGCTGGAGCAGCTGGTCGGCGCTGCGGGCGCGGCGCGGGCGGCGCTCCTGGGAGCGCAAGGAGAGGTGGCGCGGGTTGGCCGCGAGGAGGCGCTGCATGCGCGGGCGCGTGCCGAGGCAGAGCGCGCGGCGGAGGCGACCCGGGCGGCCGAGCTGAGGAAGCAGGGGCTGGACAGCCAGGGCGTGCGCTTCGTCGGGGTCGATGAGCGCTTGCTGGAGGTGCAGGCGGTGCTGGATCGGACGCGCGAGGCGCACGATCGGTACCGCCGCGCGGAGACATTGGCGGCGGGGCTCGGGGTGGCGGAGGCGAAGTGTGGGCTGGCCGCCGCCGAGGTGGAGAGGATGCGCGGGCGGGCGGAGGTGGCGGCGGGCAAGCTGGCGCGAGTGGTGGGGGATGCCCGCGAAGTGGTGGCGGAGGAGGCCGAGGAGGAGTCGAAGATCGCCGAGAGCACGAGCACGAGCACGAGCACGAGCACGAGCACGAGCACGAGCACGGCGGGAGATCTGGTGGCGGAGGGGGAGTGGGTGCTGGCGGTGCTGGGGCCGCGGGGGGAGGAGAAGGGGTGGGCGCTGGAGGTGGCTCGCACGGCGCTGACGCTGGCGGAGCATCGTGTGGTCGATGTGGTGGCGCGGCTCAGGATGGCGGAGGAGGCGGAGCGCAAGGTGGCGGGGTGGCGGCGGGACCTCGCGGCGCTGGAGGAGCGGCGGGTGCGACTGGAGGAGACCACGCGGGTGGCCAGGGGGCTGGGCGAGCAGGTCTTCAAGAAGGCGGGGGCGCGGATCGCGGAGCGCCAGGTCGAGCGGGTGGGGCTGCGGGCGGCGGAGCTGTACCGGCGCATCGCGCCGGGGGACAACCTGGAGCTGCGCTGGAATCCGCACGACTACGGGGTCGAGCTGTGCGGCTTGATCGATGGGCGCGAGGAGACGCTGGTGTACCAGCAGCTCTCGGGTGGCCAGAAGATGACTGCGGCGCTGGCGGTGCGGCTGTCGCTGGTGCGGGCGTTTGCGGGGCAGATCGGGCTGGTCTGTCTTGACGAGCCGACAACACATCTGGATCAGGGCCGGCGCGGTGAGCTCAGCGAGGCGCTGGCGCGGCTGCGGGGCGATGGTGGGACGTGGTTCGAGCAGCTCTTGCTGGTCAGCCATGATGATGCGTTCGAGGCGCTGGACGAGGGGCGCATCACGCTGACGCTGGACCCGGTCAACAAGGCGACGCGGGTCGAGGGCGCGCTGACGCGGCCGGACGAGCACACGGTGCGGCCGCGACCGGGAAGGAGGCGGGCGGCCAGGACGGGGTGACGCGCGGTCTGGCGGGCTTTCGCCACGGCCACGGGCGCGCGGGCATCCGCATTGCTATGTTGGCCGGGCATCATGACCAAGGATCCGAAAGCAGGACATGGCGACGCACCCGAGGGTGGCGAGGCCGGACGCCCACGTGGCCGCTCCGGACGCCCGCGCCGGCCCGCGAAGGCCAAGCCCGAGAAGCGGGGTGGGTCGGTCGAGGAGAGGAAGGAGGACCGGCTCAAGCGGCTGCTCGATCTGGTGGTGCTGCTGCTGAATGCGCGCGAGCCGGTGCCGTTCGCGGCGCTGGCGGAGCAGTTCGAGGCCTACCAGGGCAAGGGGCCGTCGGCGCTGCGCACGTTCGAGCGTGACAAGGCGGGGCTGCTGGCGCTGGGGATCCCGCTGCACTACCAGGGGCCGACCACGGAGGATCCCGAGGGCGAGGGCAGCGGGTACTCGATCGATCGGCGGGCCTATCTGCTACCGCCGGTGCGCTTCACACAGGACGAGCTGGCGGCGCTGGTGGCGGGGGCCGCGATCACGCGGGCGCACCCCGGGCTGCCGTACGCGGACGCGGTCGAGAGCGCGCTGAGCAAGGTCAGCTTCGATGCCCCCGAGGTGGCCGAGGCGGCGCGGGCGACCAAGCGCGACCTCATGGTGCACCTGCCGGCGGCGGAGCACAGCCCGGTCGAGGCCGAGGTGCTCGCGGTGCTGGAGGCGGCGGCGCGGCAGCGCAAGCGGGTCACCCTGGTGCACCGACCAGCGTCGAGCGGGCTGCCGGTCGAGCGCGTGGTCGATCCCTACGGGCTGGTGTATCGCCAGGGCGCATGGGTGCTGGTGGGCTGGTGCCATCTCAGGAAGGATCTGAGGTCGTTCAGGCTGGATCGAGTGCTGGAGGCGCGGCCAGAGCCCAAGCCGACGCAGGAAGACTTCGAGCGGCCGGTGGGGATCGATCTGCGGGCGATCGCGGACCGGTCGCCGTGGCGGTTCGACGTGCACGAGCCGATCGAGGTGGTGCTGCGGGTGGGCGAGAAGGCGCACGGGGTGGTGGAGGAGGATCTGGGGAATGCGGTGGTGCAGGAGGATGTGGCGGCGGGAGCGGGAGGCGAGGGCAGCTGGGTGAGGTTGAGGTTCCGGTGTGGGAATACGCCATACCTGCTGGAGCGGGTGAGGGTGTCGCTGGGCGGCCTGGTGCTGGAGGAGCCGCGGGCGCTGGTGGATGAGCTGCTGAGGGAGCTCGAGGAGGTGGCGGCGGCGAGTGAGGCCGAGGGCACGAGCACGAGCACTGACCCGGGTACGGGCGGGGGTGCGGCGTGAGCGGGGTGAAGGGGGAGAAGCAGAGCGAGGTCGGCGAGCGGCTCAGGAGACTGCTCTATCTGGTGCCGCGGGCGCTCAGGGACAGCAAGGAGGGCGGGGCGCCGCTGGGGCTGCTGGCAAAGGAGCTGGGGGTCGGGGTCGGCCAGCTGGTGGAGGATCTGGGGCTGCTCGCACAGGTCGGACCACCGCGGGGGGATCCGGGAGAGTTCGTCGCCGTCAGTGTCGAGAAGGGGCGCGCGCAGGTGCACCTGCCGCAGCGCTTGACGCGGCCGCTGACGCTGACGGTGGCGGAGGCGTTCTCGCTGCTGATGGGGACTCGGGCGCTGCGCGAGCTGGATGTGCGCGAGCAGAAGGCGCTCGATGCGGCGGAGGCTAAGATCCGCGGACTTCTGGGCGCGGCGGCGCCGGGGCTGGAAGGGCTGTTCGATCACCTGGTGGTGATCGCGGGCAGCGGGGCCGGGCTGACGCTGGTGCCCGAGCTGAGGCGCGCGATCCGCGATCGGCTGGTGGTGCACTTCGCGCACACGCGCGAGGGCGGCAAGACGCCGAGTCGGCGTGGGCTCGATCCGTACGGGATGATCCACCATGCCGGCAGCTGGTATGTCGTCGGGCGTTGCCATATCCATGATGGGCCGCGCCTGTTCAGGCTCGATCGGATCAGCGGGCTGGAGGTTGGTGAGGCGCATTTCGAAGTGCCCACGGACTTCGACCTCGAGAGCTACCGCAGAGATCGGCTGTTCTTCGGCAAGCGCGAGGCAGGTGAGGCGCGCGTGCGCCTCGACGCCATCGGCGCGGCGCGCGTGGCGGGCAAGTTTCCGCCTGAATCACTGCGGCCGGAGGCCGATGGCGGTGCGCTGCTGCACCTCGCGGGTTCGGATCGTGACTGGCTGGTGCGCTTCGTTCTCGGGCTGGGCAGACATGCGCGCGTGCTGGCGCCGAGCGAGCTCGCGCAGGCGGTCGCGGCCGAGGCGCGCGCGCTGCGGGTACGCCATCTGCCCACCTGAGCGCCATTTGTCCGCACAGATTGGGATCCACCCCCGAGATCACCTGCACAATCACATAGATACAGGCGCTTGACAGGGACCCCCTGAATCGGCAATCTGCGCCGATGGAATCGACGACGGGGACTGAGGGAGCCATGAACGCTGAGAACACGACCACCGAGACCGCCAACGCCAACAACAATCCGCTGCTCATCAAGCAGGTCGAAGCGCAGCGCAACAACGACCCCACGCGCACACCGCTGAACAAGGATCAGCTGTACAAGGTCCTGGTCGCGCTGGCCTCGGTTCCGACCGAGGCGCCCGAGGGCTACCTGACCGCGCGCGAGATCGCCGCGGCTGCCACCTCGCGCAACCTGCCCATCCTGGCCGAGAACGTCCGCAAGGTGCTGCGGACCCGCGCCACCACCTTCGTCGAGTCGCGCTCGCGCGGCGAGGGCGTCAACCGCGTCACCGAGTTCCGCCTCAACGACGCCGGTCGCGGCTTCTTCAACGATACCTACCCGTTCGCCTAGACTGCCTTCCACCCCCCTCGGGACAATGACCGACACCGACACCGACCAGGGTGGCGCCGCCGCCACCTCGCTCCCCGCCACGGCCGTCACCCAGCTCGCCATCGACAAGGTGCTGAGCGAGACCGACGCCGCGGCGACCACGCTGAAGCAGGCCCAGCGCCTGGCCTCTGATTTTGGCCGCGCGCAGCCCGCGATCTCTCAGTACATCGTGAACAAGACCCAGGCCGAAGGGCCTGCGGTCTCCAGCGCCGGCATCCTCGAGGCGGCGCTGATCACCCGGATGTACGAGAAGAGCTTCGGCTACGGGCTCAAGCGGGTGCGGCCAGGCGATATCGAGGCCGCCGAGAAGTCCCTGAGCGGCGACGGCGACACTCCCAAGCGTCCGCTGGAGACGCGCCAGCCCGTCCTGGTGGCTCACCTCGACAAGGTCATCGCCGATGAGGCCGAGCACCTGTCGATGGACCACAAGATGATGCTGCGCGGGATCCTGCACACGGTGATGGCGACCTATGACGACGCCGTGGCCGGGCAGACCCCGCGCTCGCTGGAGCCGATCCGGTCGGGTCCCAAGGTCGGTCGTAACGATCCGTGCACTTGCGGCTCGGGCAAGAAGTTCAAGAAGTGCCACGGCGCCGCCGACGCTAGCTAGCCTGAGCCCTTCCCTGAACAAACCTCGGAGCCGGAGCGGAATAGCACTCCTCGAAGCTTCGCTTGGAGGGGGCTACCTCTGCGGCGCTCTCATCCGGTAGCCACCGCCACGAACCGTCTCGATGCGCTCCGCCAGCGGTCCCAGCTTGGACCGCAGGCGGCGGATGTGGACGTCCACGGTGCGTGCGCCGCCGTCATAGTCGGGACCCCAGGCGCGCTCCAGCAGCTGCTCGCGTGACAGCATGCGGCCCGACGCGCTGGCCAGGCAGGCCAGGAGCTCGAACTCCTGCCGGGTCAGGTCGAGCGGGCGGCCCGACAGCACGGCCTCGTAGCCCGACATGTCGATGACCAGGTCGCCGACCTGCAGGCGCTCCTCGTTCTCGAAGTCGGCGAAGCGACGGTCGATGAGGCGCATGCGGGCGTGCAGCTCGGTCGACAGCACCGGGGCCAGGATGACGTCGTCGGGGGCGCTCTCGGCGCGCGCCAGCGAGCCCAGCTCCTTGGGGTCGACCACCATCAGGAAGGGCAGGCCGTGGACATCCTCGTGGATACGCAGCTTGCGCAGCAGGGCCAGCCCCGAGAGGATGCGGCCCGGGGTGTCGATGACGATCAGGGTCGGGCGCGGCGGCGCGATGACCGCGCGCGAGAAGCCTTCCAGGTCGAAGTTGACCGCCGTCTGCGAGCAGCCGAGGTCGTCCAGCGCGTCACCGATGGAACCTGCAATGGAGGGGGCCTGGGGATCCGCGGTGACGATGACGACGCGCAAGTTGCTCCTACATGGGGGTAGAGATTGAGAACGCGGGCAGGATCACCTGCCCGTGTTTCGCTCGCATTTCCTGCGTTACGTGGGGTCCACGACCTTGGCCAGCTCGCGCCCGGAGCTGGCGGTCAGGGCCTCGCGCAGCGCCGCGACGTCGGTCACCGGGGCCGCACAGGTGAAGCCCTTGCAGACGTAAGCGGCCGGTTTTCCACCGACCAGCCCCTTGCCGGCGATCAGATCGGGGTTGAGCAGGCCGTCGCGCCGGGGGTCTCCTGGGTCGAGCCACACCAGCACGCGCGCCGGCACGTGTACGAAGCGGGCGGCGCCCAGCAGCGCCCGGGTCGCGGGGTCGTCGGCAGGGCCGACCACGACGATCTCGCGCACGGTGCCCAGGAAGTCGAGGCAGGCCGCGCTGCGTGACAGCCCGAACGGGTTATTGACCGCGCCGCCCTTGACGCTGCCCAGGAAGGCCTCGGCCATGGCCTGCCAGCGCGCGCCGCTGCGCCCACCGACCAGGCGGGCCAGGCGCAACAGGTTGCTGGTCTGCACCGCGCCGCCCGAGGGCACCGCGCCGTCGACGTGCGACTCGGGGCGATGCACCAGCGCCTCGGCGTCGTTGCCGCTGAGGTACCAGGCGCTGCGGGCCTGGTCCCAGAACAGGCCGCACGCGGCCTCGGTCAGCTCGATGGCGCGCCCGAGATCGAAGGGGTCGGCGGCGGCCTCGTAGAGATCCAGCAGCGCCTCGGCGAAGCAGGCGTAGTCGTCGAGGAAGCCGAGGATCTTGGGGGCGCGGCCCTGCTTCCAGACCCGCAGCAGCCGGCCGTCGGGGCGACGCATGGTGTCCCACAGGAAGCTGGCGGCGCGGCGGGCGTCGGCCAGCGCGCGGGCGTCGCCGGTGACCTCGTACGCCTTGGCCAGCGCGCTGATCATCATGCCGTTCCAGCTGGTCAGCACCTTGTCGTCGAGGCCCGGGTGCGGGCGCTGGTCGCGCACGGCCCGCAGGCGCGTGCGGGCGTCGGCCCACTCGCTCGCGGTCAGCTTGGCCTTCTCGAGCGTGGTCACGCGCGACAGCACGCTGCGACCGCTGTCCTCGAAGTTGCCCTGCGCGGTGACGCCCAGGAAGCTGGCGACGCGCGCACCGAGGTCGTCGCCGAGGACGGCGGCGAGCTGCGCCGGGGTCCACACGAAAAAGGCGCCCTCCTCCTTGTGCTCGGGCTTGTCGGGGTCACCGGAGTCGGCGTCCTGTGACGAATAGAAGGCGCCCTCGGGTGAGGTCATCTCGCGGCGGACGTACTCCAGGGTCTCCTCGACCACGGTCTTGTAGAGCGGCGTCTTGGCGATGCGGTAGCCGTCGAGATAGGCGCGCACCAGCTGCGACTGGTCGTACAGCATCTTCTCGAAGTGCGGCACCAGCCACTTGGCGTCGGTCGAGTAGCGCGCGAAGCCGCCGCCCAGGTGATCGTAGATCCCGCCCTCGGCCATGCGGGTCAGGGTCAGGGTGAAGGCGTCGCGGTAGTCGGACTCGTGCTCGTGGGCGTGGCGGCGTGCCCACAGCTCGATGGCCGACACGTTGGGGAACTTGGGACGGGTGCCGATGCCGCCGTTGTGATCGTCGTGGTTCGACAGCAGGCGGCGCGCGCACAGGGCGACCAGCGCCAGCGCCTCGTCGGGGGTCGGGACCTTGGCCGCGCTGGCGCCGGCGCCACCGTCGGAGCCGCGCGACTGCTCGGCCAGCTTGGCCAGGCCGCCGAGCAGCGCCTTGGCGTTCTGCTCGATGGACTCGGGTTCGTTCCGGTAGGCGTCGTGCAGCGCGCGCAGCACCTTGCGGAAGGCGGGCTTGCCGTACTTGTCCTCGCCCGGGAAGTAGGTGCCGCCGAAGAAGGGGCGCCCGTCGGGGGCCAGGAACGCGGTCAGCGGCCAGCCGCCGCCCTGGCCGAGCAGCTGGATGGCGTGCTGGTAGACGTCGTCGACGTCGGGGCGCTCCTCGCGGTCGACCTTGATGTTGATGAAGAGGTCGTTCATGACCTCGGCGGTGCCGCTGTTCTCGAACGACTCGTGCGCCATGACGTGGCACCAGTGGCACGCGGCGTAGCCAACCGACAGCAGGATCGGCTTGTTTTCGGCCTTGGCGCGCGCGAAGGCCTCGTCGCCCCAGGGGTACCAGTCGACCGGGTTGTCGGCGTGCTGCAGCAGATACGGTGAGGACTCGCTGGCCAGGCGGTTGGGCATGCCGGATCCGTAGGCTGGAACCGGCGGCGGGTCAACCGGTGTACGATTCGCCAATGAGGAACCTGTGCATCGTGGGGCTGATGCTGATCACTGCGTGTGCATGCAAGCGGCCGGGCGCGGGGCTGCCGCCATCGCCGTCGCCCCTGGTGACGCCGTCGCCGAGCGCGACGCCGCCGCCACTCAGCGTCGTCGATGCCGGTCCGCCGGTGGTCGATCCGGTGGCGCTGCGCGTGACCTGCTGCCAGCAGTGTCTGGCCGGGGCGTCGACAGATCCGGCGGGGTTCGACATCTCGGTGTCGCCGTGTACGCGCTACCTGGGCCAGACCCGCAACGAGGGGCCGGTGCTGGACACCGCGTGTGGTGAGTTCTTCTCCGACAATCCCGAGCTGTCGATCGGGGAGTGCCGGGGCGATCCGGTGGAGTAGTGCGCGGGCTGCCGCTGGTCCTGGCGCTGCTGGCGCTGGTCGGCTTCTACCTGACGCTGTATGGCGCGCGCTGGGTCACGCGGGCGGGCTGGCGGCGGCTGCGCGCGGGTGAGCTGGACGGGGCGCTGCGGGCGTTTCGGCGCGCGGCGCGGGTGACGCGCGGGGCGGGAGCGTGGCTGGGCGTGGCGGCGGTGCATCGCGCGGCGGGACGCGGCGACGACGAGGCGGCGGCGCTGGAGCGGGCGGTGGCGCGCGATGGCAGCGACATGCAGGCGTTCGACGCGCGCGTCGATGAGCTGGTGCGGCGCGATGGCGGCAAGCTGGGCCTGGCGATGGCGTGGCTGGAGGCGCGCAAGGCGAACCGGCGGCTGGGGGCGGTGCCGCGGATGATGGCGCAGGCGCAGCGCGGCATGTACCTGGTGGCGGGGCCCCGGCGTGGCCATCACGAGCACGAGCACGAGCACGAGCACGAGCACGAGCACGAGCACGAGCACGAGCACGAGCACGAGCACGAGCGCGACAGGGCGCGGCTGGCGGAGGGGATCGCGGAGCTCGAGGCTGCCTGGGCGGTGGTGGCGGATCCCGAGGTGGGGCTCGCGCTGGGGCGGGCGTATGTGAAGGCGGCCAAGGCTCGGCAGGCGCTGCCGGTGCTGCGGCGGGTGGCGGACGCGGCGGAGGAGCTGGCGGCGCAGGCGCTGCTGGTGATGATGATGATGCCGGGCGACGACGATCTGGAGGTCGTGCGCGGGCGGGAGCTGGCGCGCATGGACGCCGCGACGCTGCGTGGTGAGGGGCCGGTGGGGCTGCTGGTGCAGCTGCTGGCGCGGGCGCAGGGCGGCAATACCGAGGCGCGGCGGGTGCTGGGCGAGGTCATGGCCAGGCCCGAGGTGCGCGCGGCGGCCAAGGGTGAGGTGCGGCTGGCGATCGATGCCGTGCTGGGGGCGCCGACGCCTACGTCGTGAGGAAGCGGACGTTCGCGGGCAGCGGCGAGCGTGTGGTGCGGGCCTGGTTGACCGGCGCCGCGGTGTCCTCGTAGCCCAGCGACAGGCCGAACAGCAGCTGCTCGTCGTCGGGGATGGCGCAGATGGTGCGGGCGACGCCAGGGTAGGCGCCCAGGCTGGCCTGCGCGCAGGTGGCCAGGCCGAGCTCGGTGGCGGTCAGCATCAGGGACTGCAGCCAGCAGCCGACGTCGAGCGCGCCGTAGATCCCCCAGGTGCGCGACATCGAGACCAGCACCGCGTGCGGGGCGCCGAACAGCTCGTAGTTGCGCAGCCAGGCGCCGAAGCGGCCGGCCTTGTCGTCGCGCGGGATGCCCATGGCGCCGTACAGGACCTTGCCGCACTCCTTGCGGTGGGTGCCGTAGGGTTCCGGGTAGTCGATGGGGAAGCCGGCGTCGGGCGACGGCATGCCGGTGCGGGTGGCCTCGAGCAGGGCGTCGCGCAGCCGCGTGGTGGCGGCGCCGCTGGTGACGACGGCGCGCCAGGGCTGGATGTTGCACCACGACGGCGCGCGCTGGGCGGTGGTGAACAGCTCCTCGAGCACCTCGGCGGGCACCGGGTCGGGGCGGAAGGCGCGCACCGACTTGCGCGCGGCGAGGGCGTCCTTGACGGTCATGAGCTCGGCTTTCGGTTGATGGGGATGCCGACACTGGCGGCGGGCGCGGGCGGGCGCGCGGCCAGGGTGGCCACGCAGGCCTCGCACGGGCAGCGCTCGCGCAGCTCGCGGAAGCGGTAGATCCCGAGGCCGTGGCCGTCGGAGAACTCGAAACGCACCGCGTACTGGCCGACGATCTCGATGTGCTTCACGGTCAGGCGCTCGGGGATCTTGCTGGGATCGAGCAGGGGTTGGCCGCTCCACTCGTGCACGCACTCGGCGCAGCGGCAGTGCAAGCGCAGATCGCGCGACGGGTACACGCTGACGTGGTCGTCGTCCCAGGTGATGGTGACGTTCTGCCGCAGCAGCCCTGCAATCTCGACCGGAAATGCCATCGCGGGAAGCTAGCACGCCTGGGGTGTGCTAGAAGCGGGCGTGACCGAGAAGCGTGATCGCGACGGCGGTTCGAAGCGGAGCCCTGGAGGGGTGTCGCGGCCGACGCACGCGCGGCCGGCGCCGGTCGAACCGGCGGCGCGGCCACCGCGACCCGAGCGGCCGCTGCGGGCACCCCAGGTGCCGCCGGCGCCGCGTACGGCGGAGGCGGTGCGCTCGCCGGCAGGGGCGGCGCCCCGGCAGCGGCGCTCGCTGTCGAATGTGGGTGGGCCGTCGGCGCTGCGCGGCCATGCGCGCGAGGCGGCGCAGCTGGCGCGCTGGTTCGATGTGTCGCCCGAGGATGACGGGCGCGCGCATGTGCATGGCTTCCACGCCTATCCGGCGCGCATGCACCCGGCCATCGTGCGCGCGGTGCTGGCCGACATGCCCAGGGCGCGGGCGGTGCTGGATCCGTTCGCGGGGTCGGGCACCACGCTGGTCGAGGCCGCGCTGGCGGGGCGCGCGGCGGCGGGCGTCGACATCAATCCGCTGGCCGTGATGCTGGCGCGGGTCAAGACCTGGGCCTGGAGCGCGGCCGAGCTGGACGAGTTGCTGGCGGCGGCGCGCGGCATCGGCGAGCGCTCGAACCAGCGCGTGCGCAAGCGGGTGCGGCCCGATCCGCGCATCGCGCCGGCGGCCACCGCGGAGTGGTTCGCGCCACACGTGCGGCTGGAGCTGGCGGGGCTCATCGAGGAGCTCAACGCTGCCAAGCATGGGCAGGCGATCAACGATGCGCTGCGCCTTCTGCTGTCGTCGATCCTTGTCAAGGTGTCAAGGCAGCGGACCGACGCGGTGGTCGATCAGATGGTCGACAAGCAGATCGGGCGCGGCATGCCGACGCGCATGTTCGTGCGCAAGGCCGAGGAGCTGGCCCTGCGCCTGGCCGAGTATGTCAGCCTGGTGCCCGCGGGCACGCCGGCGCCGGAGCCGCACCTGGGCGACGCGCGCAAGCTGCCGTTCCCGGATGGCAGCTTCGATCTGGTCATCACCTCGCCGCCGTACCAGGGCACCTATGACTACCTCGAGCAGCATGCGCTACGGCTGACGCTGCTCGGCCTCGGCCACAAGCCGGGCGCGGCGCGCGGCAAGCACCAGCCGGCGCCGGTCGAGGTCAAGGTGCCGCGGGGCGCCGATGCCCGCGAGCTGGGCGCGCGGCGGCGTGGCGAGACGCCGGGGTCGACGGCGCGCTTCGAGGCCGAGCTGGGGCTGACGCTGGCCGAGATGGCGCGCGTGCTGTGCCCGGGCGGCGCGGCGCTGATCGTGATGGGCGACTCCGTGGCGGCCGGCAAGCCGGTGCTGGCGGACGTCGTGGTCGAGCGCGTGGCCGGGCCGGCGGGGCTGAAGTTCGTGGCGGTGGCGTCGCAGACGCGGCCGGCGTTCGGGCCCGAGGAGCGCGCGGCCTTCGCGGGCACCGCCAAGCGCGAGCATCTGATCCTGCTGGTGCGGTAGCCGGCGCCGAGCCGGCGCTGGCAGCTACGGGCGATCCGCGCGGCCGCGCGCGGTCTCCACGGGGTATTTCGCGCGATTCTTGCTCAGCTTGGCGCGGATGGCGGCGGGCAGGTCGGCGCCGATGCGGTCGGCCAGCAGCAGCGTGGTGATGGCGACGTCGGCCAGCTCGTCGAGGATGGCGGGGCGATGCGCGGGGTCGTGGGCGCGCGCGTCGGCGTCGGGGCCGGCGACCCAGCGGAACAGGGCGGTCAGCTCGCCGGCCTCGGAGGCGATGGCCATGCTGAGGTTCTTGGGGTCGTGGAACTGCTGCCAGTCGCGCTCGGCGACGAAGGCGCGCAGCTCGGTCAGCAGGGCGTCGAGCTGGTCGGGGGCGGGCGTCTGCACCACTTCATCCTCCCATCAGGATGACGGTGCGCAGCGCCTCGCCTCGCTCCATGGCCTTGAAGGCGCCGGCGATCTCGCCGTCGCTGAGGCCGACCCGCGCGGTGACCAGGCTGTCGAGGTCGAGGCGCTTGTCACGATACCAGCCTGCCAGCAGGGGGAAATCGCGGGTGGCCAGGCAGTCGCCGTAGAAGGTCGCCTTCAAGGTGGCGCGCGAGTAGAAGAACTTGGTGCCCGGGAACGACAGCTTGGCGCCGGGGACGGGCACCCCGATGAGGACGCAGGTGCCGCCGAGGTCACAGCTCCACATGGCCTGGTTCAGGGTGTCGGGCAGGCCGATGGCCTCGAAGGCGTAGTCGACGCCGGTGCCGGTCAGGGCGCGGATCTTCTTGCTGGGCTCGCCCTCGCGCGCGTCGACCACGTCGGTGGCGCCGAACTTCAGCGCCCAGTCGAGCTTCTTCGGCGCCAGATCGACCGCGATGATGCGCGACGCGCCGGCCAGGCGGGCGCCCTGGATGACGCTGATACCGACCGCGCCGCAGCCGAAGACGGCCACCGTGCTGCCGGGGCGCACAGCGGCGGCGTAGAGCACTGCGCCCACGCCGGTGACCACGCCGCAGCCGATCAGGCAGGTCGCCTCGGGCGGCAGATCGGCGGCGATGGGCACCGCCTGGCGCGCGTGCACGATGGTGTGGGTGCCGAAGCTGCCCACGCCGAGGACGCGGCCGAGCGGGCGCCCGTCGAGGGTGCGCATGCGCGGACCCGCCACCAGCGGGCGAGCGCAGAAGTTGGCGCGCCCGGCGGCGCAGAAGCGGCAGTCGCCACAGGCTGCGCGCCAGTTGATGACCACCGTGGTGCCCAGCGCGGGCGCGGTCACGTCGGGGCCGTGGGCCTCGACGATGCCGGTGGCCTCGTGGCCCAGGTAGTAGGGGAACTCGGCGCCGAAGTTGCCCATGCAGGCGTGCAGGTCGGTGTGACAGACGCCGGTGGCCAGGATGCGGACGCGGACCTCGCCGGGCCCGGGGGCATCGAGCTCGATGTCCTCGACGACGACGGGGGCGTTGGCCTCGCGGACGATGGCGGCGCGCGCAGTGCTGGTCGCGCCGGGAGCAGCACCGTCCGGTGCCGGGATGTCTGCTGACATGGGCCGCATCTTAGCGACAGAACCGCACCGAGGACGCTGGGAAAGGAAGCTCCTTCCCGCTGCACCCGCAGCTGCGGATCTCGCACTCCAGGTGCGGAAGCCGCACTCGCGGATGGCCGAAAAAGGTGGTAACTCCAAGGGCATAGCGGTCATCTCAGCGGGCGCGCTGGTGCACTTTCATCACCACTAAAGCCCGTTTTGATGCGAGATCAACCTCCATGCCGCCCGCCGCACGCAGGACCCGGGAGATCGCCAACACCCGGGATGACATCCTCGCCGCCGCCGAGCGCGCCTTCGCGCGCACCGGCTACGAGGCCACCACGATGCAGGAGCTGGCTCGCGAGGCCGGCTACACCGTGCCCTCGCTGTATGCCTACTTCGACGGCAAGCAGGAGCTGTACGACGCCGTGTGGTCGCGCCTCGACGACGAGCGCGCGCAGGTCTTCGACACCATCATGCCGAGCGGGCTGCGCTTCTCGCAGCGCGTCGAGTTCATGCTGGCGCGCCAGCTCGAGCTGACCGAGCGTCGCCGTGGCGCGGTCGAGATCCGCATGGCGTCGCCGCAGCGTCATGGCAAGCGACGCGCGACCCACTTCGACGGCATGGTGCAGCGCTGGGCACGCTGGCTGCGCCGGGTGGCCGAGCCGGGCGACCTCGGCGCGATCGCGCTGGACGACGCGGCGACCGCGCTGGTCGGCATCATGAACGCCTTCTTCCTGCGCTGGATGGCGCGCGACGTCGCGACCGGGTTGGCCGCCAAGGCGCCGCTCATCGCCGAGCTGTTCCTGAGCGGCATCACCGGGAGGCGGCGATGAGAGCGCTGGCAGTCGTTGCGGCGCTGGCCGGGCTGTTTGGGTCAGCGCCGGCGGCGGCGCAGTCGCTGACGCTGGAGCAGGCGGTCGCGCTGGCGGTCGCGCGCAACGAGCGCACCCAGGCCGCCGAGCAGCGGCGCGCCGCGGCCTCGGCGCGGGTCGCCAAGGCGCGCTCGTTCTTCTTCCCCGACATCACGGTGGTCGGCAGCTACACCCGGCGTGCCCACGAGACCACCCGCAATGTCGGCGGCACCGAGGTCACCATCCAGAGCGCCAACGCCCTGCAGGCTTCGGCCACGCTGGCGCTGACCATCTTCGATGCGCGCTCGCTGCCGCTGTACCGCCAGGCCAAGCTGGAGCGCGACGCCGCCGACTCCAGCGCCCGGGACACCCATCGGCTGGTCGCCTACGAGGCCGCCGACGCCTTCATGCAGACGCTGGCCGAGGAGCAGGTCCGCGCCGCCACCCGCAACCGGCTGAGCTTCGCGCGCCAGCGCCTGGTCGACGCCACCGCGCGGCAGCAGGCCCAGCTGGTCAGCTCCAACGACGTCACCCGGGCGCAGCTCGAGGTCGCCACCGCGGAGCGCGACGACGTGCGCGCCGACACCGCGGTGCGTCGGGCCCGGCTGGAGCTGGGCTTCCTGCTCGGGCGGGTCATCGACGGCGCGCTGGTTGCGCCTGCGGTGGCGGCGCCCGCGGCCGGCGATGTGCGCAGCGCGAAGACGCGGCGCTGGGATCTGGCCGCGGCCATCCAGCGCACCGCTGCCCTGCGCGAGAGCGCGCGTGAGCCGGCCCGGCGCTTCATCCCGTCGCTCGGGCTGGTCGGGCAGTACCGCGTCACCAACGAGGCCGGCCTGAGCGGCAACAACACCGACTGGTCCGTCAGCCTGAACCTGGTCTGGCAGGTCTGGGACGGTGGCGAGCGCGCCGCCGACGGGCGCGAGCGTCGCGCGCTGACGCGCATCGCGGAGCTCGACGCCGAGCTGCTGGGCCGCCGTGTCGGCCTCGAGCTCGACAGCGCGGTGCTGGCGGTCGAGAACGGCCAGGCCGCGGTGCAGCTGGCCACCACCGCAGTGGAGGTCGCGCGCAAGAACGCCGACGAGACCGCCGAGCTGTATCGCCAGGGCCTGACCACGTCGGCCGTGGTCGCCGACGCCGGGATCAGCCTGGTGGAAGCGGAGATCGAGCTGGCTCGCGAGCGCTATGCGCTGGCGGTGGCCGAGCTGGACCGGCGCCATGCGCTGGGCCTCGACCCGACGGAGACGCCATGAAGACGACACGGTTCACGCTTCCGACGCAGACGCTGACACTCGCCACGCTGGCCGTGCTGGCGCTGGGTGGTTGCGGCGAGAAGAAGGCCG